>Ga0163144_10029062_pt1 | contig 10629 bp, 10 predicted proteins | sample OliLak19BULKMAT1_FD_123175 | JGI IMG/M metagenome (GOLD analysis project Ga0163144, IMG submission 123175) | Freshwater microbial mat bacterial communities from Lake Vanda, McMurdo Dry Valleys, Antarctica - Oligotrophic Lake LV.19.BULKMAT1 | ecosystem: Environmental > Aquatic > Freshwater >...
GAAAGCGGGTGTGAAAGCTCGTCGTGAACGGGATGCGCTTCGATAGGCAGTGGGAGCGCGCCATCCAGCCGACGGGACCCTCGGTTGCGATATGGACGGCGTCGGGAAGCACGTCGGCAAACCGCCGACGGACCCAGGAAAAGCCGGGCATGGCAAGCCGGATTTCGGGGTAGGTCGGCGCCGGGACGGTGTAGAACTCGGCTGGCGTGATGAAGTTGATTTCGGCGCCGAGTTTGGTTGCTTCTTCGCCCAGCCGTTCGTAGGTGCGAACGACGCCGTTCACTTGTGGCCGCCACGCGTCTGTTGCGACCAAGATGCGCATCACGCCGCCTTCAACGCGACAGGCTGAGGTGCGGCCTCCGAACGCTCGCGCGCGCGGACGACATCAAGCCAGCGGATCATTTCGAAGGTGCCGTCGGGGTTCTCTCCGATGGCGGTGCAGCTTTCGACCCAGTCTCCGGTGTTGAGATAGTGCACGGTGTCGAACTGGCGCGATGCGGCGTGGTGGATGTGGCCGCAGATGACGCCGTCGACGCCCTGGCGTCCCGCTTCGGCCGACAGGCTCTTTTCGAAGTCGCCTATGAAGTTGACCGCCGACTTGACCCGGTGCTTGAGGTAACCAGACAGCGACCAATAGCCGAGACCGAACTGACGGCGGATGAAGTTCAGCGGCCAGTTGAACCAGAGCGCCAGCGTGTAGCCGCGGTCACCCAGGAAGGCGAGCCACTTGGCGTAGCGCACGACGACGTCGAACTCGTCGCCATGGATTATGAGATACTTCTTGCCGGCACCCGTTTCGAAGATGGCCTGCCGCTCGATCTCGATGCCGCCGAATTTCTGGCCGCAATAGTCGCGGATGCCTTCGTCGTGATTGCCGGGAATGTAGATGATGCGGGTGCCCTTGCGGACTTTACGCAAAATCTTTTGGATGACGTCATTGTGCGACTGCAGCCACACTGCGCCGCGCCGGATGCGCCAGAAGTCGACGACATCGCCAACTAGGTAGATCGTATCGGCGTCGTGCTCGCGCAGGAAATCAAGCAGCATTTCGGCTTGGCACGCGCGCGTGCCAAGATGAATATCGGATATGAACAGTGTGCGGTATGTCTTCATCGGGAAGGCTGCGCTCCGTCTCGAGGATCACCAATAAACGCTCCGGCAGCGTTTGTCACACTTCAGCAAGACGGCCTTAACATTGCATCTGTGTGACGCCGCGCAAACGCAACACTGGCGGGCCGTTTGGCGGGCGATTTGCGACCGTCGGCCGGTGAGCGCCTCGCGATGGCGGGGCCGAATCGGGGCTGTTCCGGCTGGCTCCGGTTGCCTCAGTTGATCCGAGCCGGGAAATAGCGCTGAACGATTTCGTCAAAACGACCGCTTTCGCGGACGCGGGCGAGGGACTGGTCAACCAGCGTCTTCAGACCAGGGTCGCCTTTGGGCAGGGCGATCGCGATCCCGTCGCCGAAGTATTTCGGCTCCATGAACGGCCCGCCCTTCAACTCGCAGCATTGGCGCGAGTTCGTGCCGTTAACCCACAGGGACAGTCCGATCGCATCGTCGAAAAGGTAGGCGATTTTGCCGTCGGCAAGAGCCTCACGCGCGAGGTCGATCGAATCGAATGTCCTGATGCCGCTCGAATTGAAGAACTCCTTGAGGAATGCCTCATGCGTGGTTCCCTTGGCGACACCGAGCGCTTTACCTTCGAGCCCTTCGGGGGTCGTCTCGACGCCGATGCCGTCGCGCTTACCGGCAAAATGGCCTGGGGTGTGCAAATATCGGGCGGAGAATTCGACCTTGGCCACACTGCGCCATGTGACGCGGTGGGACGAGATCGCGGCGTCGGCTTCACCGGAGGCCAACGCCGTGAATTGTTCCTCCCAGGGGCGCACCTTGATATCGCAGGCGGCGTTCGCCTCGAGGCAGATGGCACGCGCGAGGTCGATGTTGAAGCCAGCCAGCGCGCCATCGGCATCGAGATAGTTGAACGGCGGGAACTCGCCCTCGGTGACGAAGCGCAAGACGACGCGCCGGGCGCTGTCGCCACCAACCGCGGTGCCGCCTCGAATATCGGCGGCGGCCGGCGCCTGGGTCGGGAATTCAGATGGTAACTTGGATTGGGCGGATGGTCCGGTCCGGGTCGATTGCGCCTGAACAGGACCACCCCCGATCGCCACCGCGACGGAGGCCGCAGCGCAGAGCAGGCATCTGGTCAGGTCGTGGGCCAAAATGGCGCTCCAATTTTCTGGCGAGACGGCATTTTAACAAACCCGCCAAACTATTTGTAGGGCGCCATTCCGGTTCGCGCCAGTTCGTCGGCGCGCTCATTCTCCGGGTGGCCGGCGTGGCCCTTGACCCAGTTCCAGGTGACCTTGTGGCGATCGCGGGCGGCGTCGAGGCGTTGCCAAAGTTCGGCATTCTTCACAGGTTTTTTCTCGGCGGTCTTCCAACCATTGCGACGCCAACCGGCGATCCACTTGGAAATTCCGTCTTTGACATAGTTGCTGTCGGTCCAAAGCTCGACCTCGCACGGTTGCTTGAGGGTTTCGAGCGCCGAAATGGCGGCCATCAACTCCATGCGGTTGTTGGTCGTTTGCGCTTCGCCGCCCGACAATTCCTTGCGGTGGGCGCCATATATCAGGATCGCGCCCCAGCCGCCGGGGCCGGGATTGCCCGAGCACGCGCCGTCGGTGTAGACCGTGATCTGCTTGCGAACCTCGTCCATGGCCTCATGTGTCGTTTGGGTGTCGCGCTGCATTTGTACCGTGCAGCACTTATCAGCCTGCGTCTGTTACGCGTCCGTATAGTTGGAAATCGCTTCGACCCCACGATGGAATTGGAGCCGGGCGACATAGTCCATCGGATCGTGTGGCACCACGAGAGCGCCTGGCGGGCGGTTCAGCCAATCGTGCGCCCGCGTCAACAAAAACCGCAACGCCGCTCCACGGGCAAGTGTCGGCAGCGCCCGGCTTTCAGCCGTTGTCAGCTGCCGCACGCTCTCGTAGCCCGCAATCAGTGCGCGCCCACGGTCAGGCGCATATGCGTGAGCGCGGTCGAAGCACCAGGCGTTGAGGCAGATTGCAAGGTCGTAGGCGAGCGCGTCGTTGCAGGCGAAATAAAAGTCGATCAATCCCGACAACTTGCCATCGATGAAGAAGACGTTGTCGGGGAACAGGTCGGCGTGGATGACGCCTTGCGGCAGACCGGGCGCAAAGCCCTCTGCGTGGACCGCGAGTTCTTCTTTGATAAGCGCCCCAAGCCCCGGCGCGATTTGATCGGCGCGGTCTTTGAAGCCGTCAAACAGCGTCGGCCAGCCGCCTGGACCCAGCGCATTGCGGCGGTATAGACCGAGGTCTGAACTGGCGAGGTGCAGGGTCGCAAGGGCGCGGCCGGTTTCGGCGCAATGTTGCGGACCGGGGTTGCGGACAGAGACGCCGGATAGAAATGTAATAAGCGCTGCGCTGCGACCGGCGAGATGGCCGAGCGCATCGCCATGACGGTTTCGGACCGGTAGCGGGCACGATACCCCACGGCGCGAAAGGTGTTCCTTCAGCGCTAGGAAGTAGGGCAGGTCGGCCTGCGCGACGCGTTTTTCATACAGCGTCAGGATAAATCGGCCGCGATCAGTCTCGAGGAAATAGTTTGTATTTTCAACGCCTTCGGCGATACCCTTGCACGAGCGCAGCGTGCCGCAATCGTAGCCGTCGAGGAACGCGCGCAGTTCTTCGTCGCTAACCTCGGTGTAGACGGCCATGGCGTGCCGCCTCCTTATGCCGCCGGGGACGCGAGTGCGGCTTTCAGCGGAGGGGTCAGCATATCGCGCAACTCGCGAGGGATGTTGAAGGCGATATGCTCCTCGGCCGTCACGACGACGTCGACTGTCACATCAAACCTTGTGCGAAGAGCGTCGACGACCTCGTTGACCAGTTCTTCGGGCGCCGAGGCCCCGGCCGTGATGCCCATCGTGCGGACGCCGTCGAGCCTCGCCCAGGGAATATCGCTGGCCCGCTGCACGAGGTTGGCTATGGCGCAGCCGCTCTTCTCGGCGACCTCGACAAGCCGCATCGAGTTCGACGAATTCGGCGCGCCAACGACCAGCAGAGCGTCAATCCGCCCAGCGATCGCTTTGACGGCGGCTTGGCGGTTGGTCGTCGCGTAGCAAATGTCTTCTTTGGCCGGACCGGCAATGCCGGGAAAGCGATCTTTCAAAATCGCCACTATGCCAGCCGTGTCGTCAACCGAGAGCGTCGTCTGCGTGACGTAGGCAAGCCGTTCAGCCGACTTCGGCGTGAAGGCGCGCGCGTCGTCTGCCGTCTCGATCAGAGTGATCGCGCCGTCGGGAAGTTGCCCCATCGTGCCGACGACCTCCGGGTGACCGGCGTGGCCGATCAGCACGATGTCGTAGCCGAGCTCGTGGTGGCGTTGGGCCTCGTTATGTACCTTGAAAACCAACGGACACGTCGCATCGAGCACGAACATGTTTCGCGACCGGGCCGCAGCAGGCACCGCCTTCGCGACCCCGTGGGCGGAGAATATCACGGGTTTACCATCGTCGGGGATCTCGTCGAGTTCCTCCACAAAAACGGCACCTTTGGCCCGGAGGCTATCAACAACGAACCGGTTATGGACGATTTCGTGTCGGACGTAGACTGGCGCGCCGTACTTTCGCAGTGCGAGTTCGACGATCTGAATGGCGCGATCAACGCCGGCGCAGAAGCCGCGCGGTGCCGCCAGTAGTACGGTGAGCGGCGGCTTGTCAGCAGTGGACACGGGTAGCGTCATGGCGGTGGCTCACGAGATGCTGGGGCGACGAAGTGTCGGGGCGAGGCGGAGGCAGGGGGAGATCGAGCGGAAAGGCTGGTCGAATGGCACACAAATCGAAGTGTCTTAGTCAACACCTTTGGATTGTGATGGCTGGCCATGCTTAAGCCACCTGCGACCCTCACACCAAGCCCGTCAATCCGAAAAACGTTGGTTCGCACTTTGCGGCAGGTATACAAGCTAGGCGAGGCTGCGGCCAGGGGGCGGACGGTCCGGGGCGAATACGGCGGAACGCGTTCGTGCAGTCATGTTCGCGGTCAGATTTGCGGGTCTGATTATGCAACACCGATGCCGATGCCCGCATCTATGGCCGCTGACGCCTTGATTTCGCCGTGGTGGACATGTCAAGCGGCTAGGTCGGAAATGCGCGAATCGTGCTCTCGACCATGGCTCGGCGGGGCGTGTGATGATCGAAGACGGGGATGACGAAATCGTGGTCAATGCACTTCCAACGCGCCGCGTCCCCATCAGCGCCACAAGCGGTTCAAAACGCTGGTCGGCGGCTGCGGCCATTGCCTGCGCTGCTGGTTTGGCAACCGGCGTGGCGGGATGCGGGATGTCGCTGCCGAGCATGTCGTCGATCGGCGGCAGCGTTTTCGGAACGAGCTCCACCGGCAAGACGGATGTGCAGAATGTCAACCAGGACCAACTGCTGACGGCGGCCAAAACTGGCGATGGTTCGGCGCCGCCGAACATTGCAGCAGAAGCCGGTGGTTGCCCACGTTTCGTTGTTGGACAGCGGGATTCGACACTCACGATCTACGAGCAGGGCCGCGTCGGCGACGGCCTCGCGATTATTCATCGCGGCGAAATTACAAAAACGGCGCGGGAGTGCCAGATCGAAGGTGGTCGCGTTACGATCAAGTATGGGTTTGCCGGACGCGTGCTGCTGGGTCCAAAGGGCAAACCTGCCAGCCTGCTGTTGCCGGTCAACGTCGCCGTCGTCGACGCCAAGCGCGAAAAAGTCGCGAGCGATGCGGTCAAGGTCCCTGTCGACGTCGCGCTGGAAAAGCCGATCGGCTATTTCTCGACCGTTCGCACCGTGACATTCCAACTCCCCGAGGGATCGCGCCCCGGCGAATTCGAGATCCAGATCGGCTTCGACCGGAACGTGCCCGGAGCGGGTTGAATTAGGCGGACCGTTTGCGCATCACCACCGATAATCAACGCGGCGGCCCGCAACATATCATGTGCAGTCAATACGGCTTGCGGTGCAGCGCTTGATCATTGGCACGCTGCAGGTGTTGCGCGCGCTCGCCGCCGTAAGTGTGGTCTATTATCACGGCGGGTATGCAGCCACGGGCACGCATACTGATCTTGGCGGCGTGACGATGTTTTTCGTCATAAGCGGATTTATCAGTTGCCATATTGCAGCGAACGACCCTGGCGGCGGCGGCGGCAAGTTCCTAGTGCGGCGTATCAAACGGATCGCGCCACTTTACTGGCTCTCGACGTTTGCACTGCTTCTATTGGTTGGTCGCCTTTGGGACGTGCCGGTTGACCACATCGTCCTCAGCCTGTTGTTTGTCCCCCACGACGGCGCTTTTGGTGCGTTTCCGGTGCTCGGTGTCGGCTGGACACTGAACATTGAAATGGCCTGCTATGCCTTGTTCGCGCTCGCCCTTCGGCTTGCACCGTCACAGGCCCCACTTCTTGCAGCGGGGCTCATCCTTGCCGCCCGCGCCGGCGTGACACAGTTTGCACCGACGGGTTCATCTGCCGCGATCCATGCTGGCGCGCTATATGCCGAGGCGTTCGTGGCCGGTATTTTTGTTTGGCTGATTTGGAACGCCAACCGGGCGCGTTTGGAGGTTTGGGCGGCGCCGAGATGGCTGTTTCCAGCGGCCGTGTTCATCTATGTGGTCACCATGTTGACGTGGGCATTCGTGGCGCATGACTGGCCGGATCTTCAATTCCGCGCGAGCGTCCTGGTGCTGGCAACGGCACTGACTGCGATCGCCGTCGTGGCGGCCAGGTGCGGAGCCGACGTCCAGGCGCCCTGGTTGATGACGCTCGGCGGGGCGAGTTACGCGCTCTATCTCACTCACACTATTGTTCAATCACTGGGCGCTCGCCATGGTTTCGTCGTCGCTGGCCCAGTGTCGGCTGCGATTTACATCGCGATCTGCATTGCGATCGCGCTCGCCATCCACCGCTGGGTCGAACCGCCAATCGCTCGGATGCTGGCGCCCGGATGATGGCCGTCGTGGGACGACCGGTCAAAGCGCATTGATACAGCCGGTGATGATTAAAGCCTCTCGACTGAGGCTGCGCTAGCTGAACTCGCCTGCCTGCGGTTGGCTTTAAGTCCGTATGGCCCGTCGCCGAATTCATCGTCGTATTTGACAGCCTCGCAAGGTTTGCCGACAACGGTTGAAACGCCAGGGCGTATGGACCGAGGTTCGCTCGCCAACATCATCGCGCCCAGCCGCCGAGGTCAGACTATCAATGAACGTCATGTCCAAATCGCAGCCCAACGCTGCGCAGCCCCTCGCCTTTGCTGAGGCGAACGCAAGCAACGCTGCGCCAGAACCGCGCTATGCGCGGCGTGCCGAGGGCATGAAGGCGTCCGAAATCCGCGAACTGCTGAAGGTGCTTGGGCGGCCTGGCATCATCTCGTTCGGCGGCGGCATCCCCGATCCCGCGCTGTTCCCGGTTGAAGCCGTCAAGGCCGCGTACGACGCGGTTCTGTCCGATCCCGCCAAAGCGGCCGCTGGCCTTCAATACTCGGTCAGCGAGGGCTATGAGCCGTTGCGCGAATGGATCGCAGCACACATGGCCTCCCTTGGCGTGCCGTGCAGGACCGACAACATCGTCGTCACGTCGGGCTCCCAGCAGGCGCTCGAATTCCTCGGCAAATTGTTCCTGACCGAAGGCGATACCGCATTGGTCGAGGCGCCGACCTACCTTGGCGCAATCCAGGCGTTTTGCGCCTACGAGCCGCGTTACGATGTGATCACGCCCGAACATGGCAACCGGACACCGGCCAGCTACCGCGAGGCCGCAGCGATGCCGATCGCCGGATCGCCGTCGGGTGGCGAGGTCAAATTCATCTACACCGTGCCTGATTTTGCAAACCCGACGGGCGCGACGTTATCTGTTCAGGCCAGAGACGGCCTCCTCGATCTGGCGCGCGATCTCGACGTTCCCGTGTTGGAAGACACGGCCTATTCGGCACTGCGCTTCGAGGGCGAACCCGTGCCCTGCCTGCAAGCGATCGACGTCGCACGGAATGGCGGCGATATCGACCGGTCGCGCGTGATCTACTGCGGCACGTTTTCCAAGACGCTGACGCCGGGCTTGCGCATTGGCTGGGTGTGCGCGGCCGAGCCGATCGTGAAGCGCCTCGTGCTGATCAAGCAGGCGAGCGACCTCAACGTGTCATCCATCAACCAGATGGTGATGACCGAAATTGCGCAGCGGTCCTATGAGGCTCAGGTCGCTCGCGCGCGAACGTTTTATCGGTCACGCCGGGACGCCATGCTTGCAGCGCTCGAGGAACACATGCCCGAGGGCGTGACATGGGTGCGGCCCGAGGGGGGCCTGTTCGTGTGGATGACGCTACCGGACCGGTTCGACGGCCGGACACTGCTCGCCCGCGCGGTCGAGGAGCACAACGTGGCGTTCGTGCCGGGCTCGGCGTTCTTCGTCGGTGATCAGGGCCGCAACACGATCCGGCTCAGTTATTCGCTACCGCCGGAGGATCGCATCGCCGAGGGCATCGCGCGTCTGGGCCGGTTGTTGAAAAGCTGACGTTTTCGGTCGGCCCGGCGCTGGCAGTTCCAAATAGCGAAACCGTTTCATCTCGCGGCGCGTCTCGGCGATGGCCTGGATGATCACCCCGCAGATCAGCATGAGCACCGAGACCTGGGCGATCGCTGCTGCGAGGATCGCGGTCGGGAAGCGCGGCACGAGGCCGGTGTTGAACCACGTCACAACGACGGGGATGCCAAGCAACAGGGCGACGACTGCCAAGCTGGCAGCGATGGTGCCGAAGAAGCGGAATGGCGACACCATCCGGAACATGTTGAGCAGCATCACGAGGATGCGAAAGCCATCGCGGTACGTTTTTAGCTTCGAGAACGAGTTTTCGGGCCGGACGCCATAGGGCACCCCGACCTCGACGCAGCGGAGCTTCAGGTCGAGCGCGTGAACGGTCAGCTCGCTCTCGATTTCAAAGCCCCTCGACGAAGCTGGAAACGATTTGACGAACCGGCGTGAGAACACGCGATAGCCCGAAAAGATGTCTTTGAACGGGCTGTTGAATAAAAAGCCCGTCAGACCATTGAACAACCGATTTCCGAAGCGGTGGCCAGCGCGATAGTTCTGCGCGGCCGTCTCGACGCGAGCGGCAATCACCATGTCCAGTTGCTCGCCGGTCAGCCGTTCTATCAGCGCGGGAGCGGCTGTCGGATCGTAGGTCATATCGCCGTCAGCCAGGACATAAACGTCGGCATCGACGTCGGCAAACATGCGGCGGACGACGTTGCCTTTGCCCTGGAACGTCTCGTGGCGCACGATTGCACCCGCAGCGCGCGCGACCTCGGCCGTGCCATCGGACGAATTGTTGTCGTAGACATAGATCGTTGCGGACGGCAGCGACTTGCGGAAGGCGCTGACCGTCTGCCCGATCGCGGCTTCCTCGTTGTAGCAGGGCAGCAGTACTGCGATCCGCAGCTCGAGTTCCGACGCGAGGCGGTTGTGCAAGTCTTCGAGCACTGCCAGCGCTGGACTGCGTCCCGCCGCCCGACCGGTGGCGCTGTTGACCGGCGATTTGAGATTATCCACGGGCAACTCTCCAGTGATCGAGAATGCTTCCGCTCGGTGCTTCGGCGAACGCGCGATGGACGATGGAGCCGAAGAAGATCGCCATCACCACAACCCCGATCGGAATGCCCGTCACGGCCATGCCGGAGCGCGCGATGAGGGGGACCGCCCAAACAGCGACCAATAGGGTTGCCTGGTAGGGGGCAAAGCCGCGATCCAGGGCGTGCGCGACCGAGAACGCGATGGCGACCCCGAGGATCGTCATGTCGTAGTCGAGGCAATAGGGTGTAGCGAGCAAGGCTCCACCGGCCGTTGCGGCTGCGATCAATCGGAAATCGCACCGCGCGATGCACATCGCAGATAGAGCGCCAAGCACGAACAGCGTCGATACGGCCTGGGCCATATACGCGACGGATACCGGCAGGCCGAAGGAACGGGCAGCAGAGAAGACACTCTGGATCTTCGACCAGCCGGTCGCGCCCAATTCGAGGACGGCGGTCCGAGTGAACTCGGTGCCAGCCAGGAATGCTGGCCAGATGTCGAAACTGTAGGCGAGCGTTACACCGACGGCCATGACGATAACCGTCACGCTGGCGCTCGCGATGGCCTTCCATTGCCCAAGAAGGACAAGCACCAGCGGGAGCAGAATACCGAACTGCGGCTTGTAGGCGAGGAGACCAAAAAGGACGCCAGCGATCACGGGTCGGCGGTCGAGAAGCAGCAGCCCGCTACCAAGCAAAGCGGCGGTCAGGAACGCGTTGTGACCGTGACCGAGGGTCGAGAACGTGGCCGGGAAGCCGATCGCGGCAATCGTCACCAGCGTGGCCCGTCCAGGCAATACAGACCGCACCATCGCGACGAACATCGCCAGCGTCGAGAGCTGCCAGACGATAAATCCGACGACGTAGGGTAGCGACGCCACCGCTGCGGCAACCGGCATCAAAAACGGCGGATCAGGGGAATCGCATGAACGAATTTAAGCGGTGCCGGTGATGAGGCTGGCAAGGTAGGCGTCGTCCCAGGCGGCGAGGCGGCGCTTGGCGC
>Ga0163144_10029063_pt1 | contig 10628 bp, 14 predicted proteins | sample OliLak19BULKMAT1_FD_123175 | JGI IMG/M metagenome (GOLD analysis project Ga0163144, IMG submission 123175) | Freshwater microbial mat bacterial communities from Lake Vanda, McMurdo Dry Valleys, Antarctica - Oligotrophic Lake LV.19.BULKMAT1 | ecosystem: Environmental > Aquatic > Freshwater >...
CAGCACCGGAGCGGCCGATGGCGCCGGCGAGGTCTACCGGCTTCACCTCGAGGTAGTGCGACATCGTCGTCTGAATGTTCTTATGCCCCATCACCTTCGTCAGCGTGAGGGCGTCCACGCCAGCGAGGTGCAGAGTGGTCGCATAGGCACGCCGCATGGTGTGCGGAGTTAGGCGCTCCCCGCTCTTCCCGATCTGCTATCGAATGCGCTGGACGTAGTGACGCAGCGTACGATTCGAGATCGGACCCCCGTCGGGCATCGGGAACAACCACGTGGAGCCGTTCGGCTGAGCGCGCCGCCAGGTCTGCAGGTAGCTCATCAGGATCCGGTTGCCGTCCGGCAGAAGGGGCACGACGCGGCGGACGCCGCCCTTCGCTGTCTCGCTCGTGACGGTCAGGCAGAGGTGCGCTGTCGTCCCACCCTCGTTGTTCGGCGCGTTCACTTTCGAGATCGCAGAGAGCTCCAGCTTCGTGAGCTCGTTCGAGCGCAGCCCGCAGAAGGGGAGAAGCAGGATCGCGGTGCGCTGAGGTTCTTCCTGGACGGCGGTGGCGCTCAGGAAGGCGACCAGGTCGTCCGTCGTCGGGACGTTCGGCAGCTCGTGGGTGATCCTCGGCAGATCGGGGTCGGTGAACTCGTCGCCTTTGATGATCCCTCGAGCGCGCAGCCAGCTGAGGAACTTCTTCGCACCGTAGGCCATCGTGTGCACGGAGCTCGAAGCGAGGCCGTTCGCGCGAAGGTACTCGGCGAAGATGGTGATGATGCCCGGAGGGAGCGACTCGAGGGGGAGACGCTGCTGCGCGCAGAAGAGAAGCAGCTTCTCTGCGGCCTGGGCGTACTTCTGCGCGGTGCTCTCCGAGCGGTTGCTGCGCAGGTAGGCGCGGAAGTGCTCGATCATCGGAGACGGGAGGGCCACGTAGTCGTTCCTGCCACGGAACCAATAGTTCCGGCAAGGAAGACGACACGCGTAGTCGCCGGTGCCGAATAACAGGCGAACAGACCACACAGGCGTAGTCGCCGGTGCCGAATAACAGGCGAACAGACCACAGGCGTAGTCGCTGGCGCCATCTTCAGGTCGCGAGGTAAGAGAACATCTACTCTCCGAATCCGCCACACGCGCGGCTTTTGGACAACGACCCCTCCAGGAGCGTCTTCAATGGCCATCCAGCCGATCGATCGTCCCGCCGGTACCGCCCACGTACTCCGCTTCACCGGCAACATCGCCGAGACGGCGAACACGGCCATCGGTGCCTTCCCGAAGCCGAACGGCGAGTACCCGTCCGGCCCCATCGACGGGGCGGTGGTCGGCGTCCGCTTTCTGCTCGCCAGCACCGTGGACGGGACGGACATGGCGAAGCGCTTCCCGTCGCACGTCTACGACGATGCGCAGCCCGCGGCGGCGTCGCCGCACGCCGCCGTCGCGTCGACACCTGTGGCCGGCGTGGTCGGCGCCGTGGACATGAGCATCGCGCTGCGCACGTGGGCACAGAGCCTCAAGGTGCGCGTGCTCTCGAAGGCCGTGAACATCCTCACCGTCGACGTGGGCGCCATCCACGTCATCCTCGACACCGCCACGGGCGGGCTCGGAACGAACTCGGGCCTGCCGGTCGTCGTCGTTCCGATGACGTTCACCGACAACCAGCTCGCGTCCGCCATCGACATCACCTTCGAGATCCCGGCGTCGGGTTCTCGCTGATGGAGGGTGTACAGAAGCGCCCGCTCACCGGGATGTTGAGCGGAGGCATCTCGGCACCTCGAGCTGTCGGGAACGGCGTCGCGACGGTCGTGCACACGCTCGACTCGACGACGGACGTGCTCGGCGGGCCGTTCACCGATCTCGTCGACCTCTGGGTGAGCAACCCCACGGGCGCTGCACTCACCGCCACGGTCGTGGTCGCGGGGGGCACGTCGTTCGCGATCAACATCCCGACGCTCTCGACGGTGAAGATCCTCGACGAGGTACCCTTCGCGGCCGTCGCGGGGACGACCTCGACGATCACAGTGTCCGGCTCAGGGGCGCTCATGGCGTTCTGGGGCTTCTTCGCGAGGCCGCTGTGAGCGAGGCGGCGGCAGCTCTCGGAGAGCACGGACCGATGGAGGCTCGCGGCATCGCGAACGTCGTCACCGAGCTCGACATGATCCAGTCGCCGCACGGCGGGCATCTGGTCCCGGTCGTTCTCCACCACGGCATCCACGTGTGCTGGGGCTGCATGGAGCCGTTCGACCCGATGATCCAGGAGCTCCGACTCGTCGAGATGCGGCCTCCGGGCAGCGCTGTCCCCGTCGCCATTCACATGAAGTGCGCGAACCCCAACAACCGGAAAATCTTCTCCGACATGGGCGGTAGCCGCGAGCTCCTCTCGGTCGATGAAGTCTCTCGAGGTCTCCGTCTGCGCCGCAAGGTCGCCCAGATCGTGAAGGCCTCGGCCAACATGGCGACGGCGGCGGCGAACAAGCTCGTCACGCTGTAACCCACAGAGGCTCCAGATGTTCGTCTTCTTCTCCGCCGCAGGCGCAGATGTCAGAGTCGGCCCGTCGAACGCGATCTATGTCGACGTTGCAGGGGACGACGCCACAGGTACCCGCGGCGATGCGGCACTGCCGTTCTTGACGATCGCTGGCGCTTTCGCGGTCGCGCAGTCCGGCGATGAGGTTCTCGTTTCCCCCGGCACGTTCACAGGCCCGGTCGTGCTGCCGGGCATCGCGAACCTGCTCATTCGAGGGTCCGGCTCCCAGGTGGGAGGGACAGTCCTGACCGCGGCCGGCGGCGTCGACGTGGTGACGCTGCACACGTCGAACAGATCGATCCGCTTCGAGGCCTGTTCAATCACGGGCGTAGGCGCGGGCAAGGCCGTCGTCGGCACAGGCATCACCGTACTGACCAACAACTGGCTCAGTGACGGCCTCGTCATGGACCGTGTGGTGCTGACGGTGGCCGCAGCCGCAACACTCGCGGTCGATCTGGCCTACGCGAGCGTCGTGCGCTTTCTGGACTGCGTGATCCCCGTGGGCTCGCTTTCGCTCGTGACGTGTTCGGATGTGCAGTTCCGCGGCACGCGTCAAGCGGGCAGCACGGCGCTCATCACGTGGGACAACACCGACGCACGCGCGCCGATCGCCGGTCAGAACTTCGTCCAGCTTCTCGAGGCATCGAGCTGGGTCTCCGCGGTCACCATGACGGGGCAGGCGAGACTCGCTGTCGACGCCGCGTCCGTGGTCTCGTCGTTGACCGGCCTCAACATGACCGTCGCGGCGGGACCCGTCAGCCCTGCCATCTTCTTCCAGGGTACGGTCGGAACGATCGACTTCGAGTCCGCGGCAGCGAAGTACCTGCCCAGCAGCGCTCTCGGTGCGTACACCGTCGACTTCTCGAAGTGCACCGTCGCAGGTGCGTTCGCGCGGTTCCAGACGTCCGCCGCTGACCTGGTTGTCGACATGACGGGCTTCGTCTCGACGGCCGCGGCGTTCGTGCTCACGGCGAACGTCCGCATTCTCATCGTGGCGCTGGGCTCGGTCATCAGGAACAACATCCCGGCGACGACGTACGCGACGCCCGGAGCGACCGGCTCGATCACGCCACCCTTCCTGAAGGGTCTCACGAGCATCGCAGCCGGCGGCGCGGTCGCGAAGACCTGGGCCGATCTCGGCTACACGGCGCTGATTCGCGTCGGCACTGCGGTGTTCAACGCCAACGTGACCAGCAACGTGGCGGGCGCTGACGCTGTCGTGCCGGTGGCCGGCAAGGCCGTCACGGGCCTCACGATCACAGCGGCGGCCGTAGGCGGCAACACCGCAGCCAACGTCGGCGTCACTTTCTGATTCAGTCCTATCTCCTTCCCCGCTACCCGGAGCACTACCGTCATGGCCCTTCAGCCTCAGGATCGACCGCCAGGATCCGCGCAGGTTCTCCGTTTCGTCGGCTCGGTGACGCCCGGCGTCGCCATCGGCACGTGGCCGAAGGCCAACGGCGAGGTGACGACCGGCGGAGCCGTCAGCGATCCCCGGGGCATGCGCTTCCTGCTCGCAGACGCGACGGACCTGCTGAACACCGAGAGGCAGATGTCGCCGTACGTCTACGACGACAGGCAGCCCGGCGGCGACAGCCCGCACGCAGCCGTCGCGACGTTGAGTTCCGGGCTGATCGTGAACGCCGGCGAGCAGGACATCGAGCTGCGAACGTGGGCGGAAAACACCTGGGTAATCGGGAAGATCATCTCGACGACGAACGTGACTCGCGTCGACACGCAGGCCTGCAGGCTGGTGCTCGACACGCTGTCCTCCGGCCTCGGGCTCGACACGGGACTCCCTGTCCTGATCGTCCCCGTGGTCCTGTCAGGCGCCGAGGTCGCTGCTGCGTCCTTCGACATCCTGATCGAGATCCGACACAGCACCCATCGCTGAGAGTAGGGCGCCGCGCCTTCGATCGCGGTAGGACGTGATCGTGACGATGGATGCTGAAACCGCACGTCTCCTCGCCTACAGCAACGGCACCTACTCGACCTCCGACTGGGGTTGTCGCGGAGACGTCATCGGCATTTCGCCGAAGATGTTCCCGGCCCCCGACTTCTTGCGCATGTACACGGACTGGCAGAAGGCGCTCGTCGAAGCGTCGGACGCCTGCGTGCTCCAGAACGGTGTTTGCTGGGTACTGCAGCCCAATCAGCAGTCGCCGCGCTACGGCCAGGAGGCCGCCGGGGGTTGTCCAGGCTGCCGCGGTCCGGGACCGACCGGCTTCGCCGGCCTCCGCGGCACTGAAGCACCGTGGACGCCTGTCGCGGCCGTAGCGCCGGAAGGGGTGACGCTACTGCGCAGCGACGCCGTCCCGCCGATCTGGCAGAAGAATCCTCACATCGAGCCGCCGAATCGGCTCGTGTCGGCGCCGAGCTCGGTGCTCTACAGAGCCGCGGTGCGCGCTGCGCAGGTGATCTCGGTACGCCTCGGCCGCCCGCAGGTGGTCAACGGCGTGCGCGACGGCAAAGTCGTCCCTGTCACGTACGTCGACCCTGGAGGCCTCGTCCGGACGCACCCGAAGGCGCGCGGTTGGGGGACCGACGTCTACTCGATGGACCCGCTCGAGGTTCGCCAGACCTACGCCGCGAGTCGCGGCGCATCGCTCCTCCCGTGGGGGATGTGAGATGCCCTACACGCTCAACGGTCGCACCCGCGTCCGCGTCGGCGGCCCGAACGGCGACACACAGGCGGGCGCTGCGGCGGCCATCACCGAGGCGGGGCAGCTCGTAGACGAGCTCACGGTCGAGATGATCCCCCGGGACGTCGCCCCGACCGAGCACGTCGCGATCATCGTCGAGGCCGAGCCTGAGCTCCTGCGTGTCCTGGACGACGAGCCCGAGCCCGTCGTGCTGCCCTTCGAGGCGGCGCTCTCGATCGCTCGAGGCGAACTCGGTGTTCACGAGATCCCCGGCCCGGAATCGAACGTGCGCATCGAGCTGTACCACAGCACCACGCGCGGCAGCAGCGACAGCGAACTCATCGCCTGGTGCGCATCGTTCATGAACTGGGTGATCATCCAGACAGGCCGCGAGGGCACCAACAGCCGCGGCGCGAGGAGCTACCTTCGCTGGGGAGAGGCGATCGAGAAGCCGCGCATGGGCTGTGTCGTCGTTCTCTGGCGCGACGACCCGAACAGCGTTTTCGGACACGTCGGCTTCTACGTCGGCGAGGACGCGAACTCGGTGTTCATCCTCGGGGGGAACACCGGCAACGCCGTCGCGATCCACAAGTACCCGAAGGCGCGCGTTCTCGGCTATCGCTGGATCAAGGAGGCCTGAGCCGTGTACGTTTTCTTCTCAGACGGGGCAGGGCCGCCCCTCGCGGGCGGCGACCACTTCATGTTCCGCTACATCGTCGGCAACACCGCCGCAGGCGATCCGGCGACCGCGCAGGCCGCGCCGTTCGTCTACATCGCTGATCCGGGCGACGGTAGCGGGATCGCACAGGCGCTCGCGCTGGCGGCCACAACGAGCGGCTCCATCTTCATCCGGCGTGGCACGTACGCCTACGCCGGCTCGGCGGCGATGACCGTGCCCGCCAACGTGCGCGTGCTCGGCGAGGGTCCGAACACGCTCGTCACCTCGAGTGCGGACGACAACTGCATCTTCTTGCTCAACGACGGTTCCGAGCTCGGAAACATGTCGCTGACACACATCGTCGGTATTGCGGCCAAGGGCACCGCGCTCGTCCAGGCGCTCTCGCCTGCGTCATACGTGCACGACATCGTCCTCGACCTCACGGCGACGACGTCGGGCGGCAGCCTGAACGCGGCAGTCCTGTTCTTCGGCAACGCAACGCTGCGTACGCCGTCGCGCGCCGAACGCCTCGTGATCAAGCTGCCCGACGGCATCGGCGCTGGCGCGGTGTCGACGTGGATGGTCGGTATCCGAGGGGCGACCCTCGAGGGGAACACACACCTCGTGGAGATCGAGGACGTCTACGTGAACGGCGGCGACGTCGCCATACTCACCCTCGGCATCGAGATGCACGTCGAAGCGCTGGTTGCGCACGGGCAGAGCCGCGTCGGGGTCTACGCCTCTGGACCGATGTCGATCAGCGGTCGACAGTCGATCATCGATGTCACGAAGGGCTCCGCACTCGGCGGCATCTTCAACGTCGGCTCGACGATGGCCGTTCAAGGGGTGCGACTAGTCAACACAGCGGCTGTCTCCGTCCCAGGCATACAATACTCCTCTGCACAGGGCATCTCTCGCGGCGATATCGAAGGTGTCGAAGTCGGGGACGCTTTCTCTCCGGGCATCGTGGTCGGGCTGGCCGGAGAAGCGTGCGAAGGCGTTCGCGTGCGCGGCTGCAGCCTGCGTGGTGCTGGCGCGATCGTGCCGGTGGCCGTCGGCAGTGCCGCGGTCAACACCGTGGTCGCCGCCTGCACGGCAGTATCCACGACCGTTGTCCCGACAGATGCAGGCCTACGCACTGTCTTCGATGGTAACGTCTGGGGCGCCTGGCTGGACGGCGGAACGTATTTGCGTTCACCGCTAGCTGCGATCAACGCAGACACCGACGCGAACGCGGCGAACGTGGTCGGGCACCCGATCGTGAGGTTCGCACCGTCTGCGACGCGGGATATCGATCCACGCACCGCGCTCACGAGCATGGCCTTCACGGTGGTGAAGACGAACGCGGCGGCCTTCGGTCTTCGAATCAACGTCGGCGCGGACGCCACGTGGACGACGCCCGGCGGCGCGGGTGTGACCTACACGCTGCTCAACAGCGCGGCTGCCGCCGCGGGCTCGTGGCTGGTCCAGATCGATCTCCCGAACAAGGTCGTCACCGTCACGCCGGTCTGATCGGTAGTCGCGACAGCCGAAAAGTAACAACCAGCCGCGCACCCTCCCGTCATTGACCCGCAACTCGCCGACGCAGTAGGACATAAATACGAGGCCCCCCGCGGCCCTGGAGGAATCCCCCGATGAGCGACTACGACATGTACGGCAGCGACGGACTCGCGGCCTACCTTCCGAGCGGCGAAGAGGTCAAGGCGAGCCTGATGGCCGGCGCGGCCGGCGGCGCGGGCATCCTCCTGGTGAGCACCGTGCTCTCCAAGATCGACCAGCCCACCGATGGCTACTTCGCGGACCCGGTCACCTTTCGCCGTGCGAAGGGCGTCCTCGCCATCGTCGCCGGCATCTTCGGCGGCCGAGCGCTGTACGATCGTTCGCCGAACGCCGCGATGGCGGTGGTCGGTGGCGTCTCGGGTCTCGGCATGGCCGACCTGGTCGCCTCGTTCGTTCCCGCGGCGGCCGACGGGTCGCAGATGGTTCGCACCGGCCTCTCGGGAGGCCATCTCTCGGGTGCGGATCTCCGCGCTCTCGAGCAGGCCATCGCGACGCCGATGCACGCGTGGCAGCCCGGCATGCAGGGCACCGTCACGCAGTCCCGGATGCTCTCGCAGGCCGTGACCTCGGCGACCGAGCTCGGGCAGCCGGCGTACCAGGGCTTCCTCAGCTGAGCCCCGCGGAGCCTCCAACGAGGCTCCAACCTTCCTGAGCCCGCAACGGCTCTTGATCCCCCCACAGACGCCCGGGAGACGGTTCTCCTGGGTACCAAAGAAAATCGCACGTCCGGAAAGCAAACCGGCGCAGCGACTACGGAGCGAGTACCATGGGCGAACAGGGCGTGATCGAGCCGATTCCGGGACAGCCGGGCCTCTTCCGAGACCCCGCGAATCCGAACGTGATCATCAACATCCGCGACTTCCGCGAGGGCGACAAGTACGACTCGGTCGTGGTCCCCACCGGCAGCCAGACCGCGGGCACCGAGTTCACGTTCTTCAACAACCTCCAGGGCAAGACCCTGATGGACAAGAACATCAACACCCCGACGAAGCTCTCGGCGGGCGAGTCGATGATCCTCGATCGGATCGGCCTCTACATCCGCTCGAGCACTGGAATCAGCTTCCCGTCGCCGCAGGACTACAAGTCCCTCGTCGACAACGCGTACTACCGTTTGAACATCAACGGACTTCTGCAGGACGAAGGCCCGGCGATCAAGTTCCCGTCGGGGTACGGCCTGTACGGCTCCACGCAGGAGAGCGGCCAGGGCATCGTCTCCATCGGCGTCCCCGCGACGGCGAGCGCGAGCCGTCTCATCCGGAAGCAGCTTCTCAACCAGAACCACGAGATCAGCGCCACGCTCACGTTCATGAAGCGCGACTGGCTGCTCTCGACCGTCGGCGGTCCGTTCCCGAGCGCCGCGTCCACCCAGGCCTCGATCGTCGTCCAGACGTCCGGCGCGACCCCCGCGAACTGCGGCATCGTCGTGGTGAACCTCCTCCACGGCCTCATCCGCACGGCGTCGACCAAGTAGGCTCCTCGAGCTCGCTCGGGCCTTCGGCCTTTCGACACACCCGACGGCCCTACGCATCCACGTGCGTGGGGCCGTTTCGGCTTTCCACCTCTCGATCCTCTCTCGCTGCGGAGACTCCATGGAACAGTTCCTCAACCAGATCGTCGAGCTCCTCAAGGCCCTCGTCTTCCCGAGCAAGGGCAACGCGGCGACCATCCCCGCCGGCGAGACGCTACGTTACTACGGCGACATCGCGAGCGGCGCGATCCGCCCCGAGGACGTGCGCATCGAAGCGCTGACCTACCGGGTCATCGTGAACGCCGCCGGATCCGTCGCCTTCTCAACCCCGAAGGTCTCGGTCATCGCCCGCTACTCGCTGGCGATTCGCCGCATCTACGGCGGCGTGTTGAACCCGAACATGGCGGGCGCGACGTCCGGTCTCGTGAAGTTCAACGTGATGGAGCAGGGCCGGAACTTCAACGTCTTCAAGGTCCCCGTGTCGCTGTCGGTGATCGGGGCGTCGCAGCCGTTCCTCTGGGACGGGATCTACATCACGATCCCCGGCACCGACCTCGAGGTCCCGTGGGTCGTCGATCAGGTGCTCTTCGTGAGCCTCGTCGGGCAGAGCAAGATCGCCGAGATCGTGATCACGGGGGACTACATCGCCTGCGGCCCCCAGGGCGTCTGAGCTGTCCATGAATAGGAGCCGTCGCCCCTACGTCTGACCGCGCATGAAGAACATCCTGGTCCTCTGGCTCCTCCTTCTCCCTGCCTGCCAGGGCGGCATCGGCATGCCCGCTGGCGACGGCGGGGCAGCCGATGCCGCCGCTCTCGGCGACGGCGAGGCGGCCGACGCCCCCGCTCTCGGCGACGGCGGGGTAGCTGATGCCGCCGCTCTCGGCGACGGCGAGGCGGCCGACGCCCCCGACGCGTACCTCGCCCCCGACGCGTACCTCGCCCCCGACGCGTACCTCGCCCCCGACGCGTACCTCGCCCCTGACGTCACGCGAGAAGCGGCCTGCGCGCGCTCTGCGGCGGCCTACCTCGAGACGGACTGCCCGGACGAGCTCGTGCACTGCGCCTTCACGGACGCGATGATTCCCGAGGCGCGCGTGGTCTCATGTGTAGAGGCCATCACGTTCGGCTACACAGAGGCGGCGGGGCCGTGGGATCACGAGTCGCGTTGCGGCCGCGCCCTCGCGGCACAGGGGCGCTGTCGATGACTCCGCCGATCATCTCCGACGTAGTGCTCCGCGCGTACTTCGCCGCGGTCATCGGCGGCTTCCGTCAGGTCTACGGGCGGAAGAGCGAGGTGCTGCTACCGGCCATAGCCGGCGCGTCGGCAGACCTCGCGGACAACGCGACTTCGGATCGCGTGCTCTCGGTGCTCATCTCCCGAGCTGACACCCTCGGGGCAGCGACGAGCGTGTTGTTCACGCAGAACGGCAAGGGCGCCGGGGGCTCGAGCGACTTCGCGCTCAGCTTCGGCGGCTCGACGGTACAGCGCTTCGTCCTCATGCCGGGCGACAAGCTGGCGATCCAGCAGACCGCGAGCAGCCCTGCCGCGGCCCGATTCGTCATCCAGCAGGAGACGTGGTGACGCACGCGCTCGACATCGACCTGATGCGCGACCTCGGGGATCGAGCTCGCGCGCTGTTCGGCGACGTCGAGATGCGCATGTACACCGCTGCGCTCATCGGTCGTGTGATGCAGCGCATCCCGTACGGCGCGCACCGCGACTACCCGTCCATCAAAGCAGGCGCTCCGGCGCTGCTCGCCCGCAACGACTCGCGCGAACGGGCGCTGCTCGTCTA
>Ga0163144_10029064_pt1 | contig 10628 bp, 8 predicted proteins | sample OliLak19BULKMAT1_FD_123175 | JGI IMG/M metagenome (GOLD analysis project Ga0163144, IMG submission 123175) | Freshwater microbial mat bacterial communities from Lake Vanda, McMurdo Dry Valleys, Antarctica - Oligotrophic Lake LV.19.BULKMAT1 | ecosystem: Environmental > Aquatic > Freshwater > Lake...
CATTGGCATTGGCGGAGTGCCCATCATCCCCATCGGCATCGGTGGACTCCCCATCATGCCGACCGAGGGGGGCATCGTCCCCGGGGGCATTCCGCCCATCATCCCGACCGAAGGTTCCGGCGGCATCCCCATCATTCCCGTTGGCGGGAAGGTCGGCGACCCGGGCGGAACAATGGGCGGACCGCCCGGACCGCCCTTCGGCGTCGGATCGGGTTCCTCCACGCTCACCATGGGGAATCGCCCCTCGACATGCAGAAAATCCACGAGCGGCTCTTTGTCCGCGAAGATCAGCGTCTGCCTGTCATGCACATGCACATAGGTTTGCCGCGCTTTCGTTCCCTCGGCCAACTGCTGCAGTTCCAGGGGCACGCCGAATGAGGCTCGCGCCAGGCGATCAAACACCGGATTGCTCTTTTTCGCAAGGAAGTAGTCTCGGCCTTTAATCCGCTCTTGCTTCTCCAAACCCAGCGCCGTGGTCAGTTTCGGCAGGCTGACTTCTTCCTTGAGGTGAATTACCGTAAAGACCCATTGATCCGGCGAGAACTTCTCCGCCCGGATCACATCATCCACGTTAAGCAGGCTGAAGCCCAGGTTTTCCTTAACGGATGCGGACGTATAAGCGCCGGGGGAGTCCAGGCCCGCCGCGCGAATCAGGCTCGAATCAAAGATATCCTTGAGAAACGCATGAAAGACGTGCTGCGTGTCGGGCGGCAGTAGATTGGTAAGCGCCGGCGTCGGCGGCAGCAGTGGGCCGCCCGTCCCTCCGTCGATCGGCGTGGTCCCGCCTTTGTCCTTGCCATCGTTCATGGGGTCTTCCGGCATGGTTCCGGGAATCACTCCTATCGGCGGACCTGTTGGGCCGGGGCCTTTCGGAGCGGTCCCTGAGCCGCGAAAAATCAAAAAGTAAGCGGCGATCGCCAACGCAGCCAAGCCGACGCCGGCCAACACCAAGCCCATGTTCATGTTCTTGGCGCCGGCCTTCTTTTTCTTTTTCTTGTCTTTCTTGTCGTCCTCTTCCTCTTCTTCCTCGTGGTCCTTTTTCTTCTTTCCCTTCTTCTTGCCTATCGTTTTCAATTTCTCCATTTCCGCTTCGTCCACTTCGTCAGCGGCATCCACCTGCTCGTCCGTTTCGTCGACTTCGTCCTCATCGTCGCGGAAACGCTTCTTTTGCGGCTTGGCCGCTTTGCCGTTGCCGCCGTTTGGATTTTCGACGACGAATTTGTCTTTACATTTGGGACAATCGATTTTCTTGCCGATCAGCGCGGCGCTGCGAATGGGAACCATCGCTTCGCAGGTGGGGCATTGTTGCTTGAAACTGGTGCTGACGGCCATGAGCGCGTTCTCCCTGCTCAGGAATGGGAACCGATCGGGAATCCGAGGCGGACGGGTCTAAACCATCATCATAACCGGAAGCGCATGGAATTTGCAAAGGGCAAATGGGAGAAAATAGGCGGGAAAGTGGTCCGCGAATGCACATTTTGGCTTCTTGGGGCCTGGAAGCAGCTATTGACCCCTTCTCCCCACGCCTTGTATGGTGAAAAATCGGAAGATCGAGTTCCTCCTCCTAAGACTTTGGGAGAAAAGACCATGCAGCATTCAGGCGCCCGTTGTCGATGCGCCGCTTTGATCGTGCTTTTCGTTGCCCTGCTCGCGGGAATCGGCGTTTCGCGCGGCCTGGGCCAAGGCGCCGGCTTCAATGAACGCGAGGTCAAGTCGGAAGCGTCTCCGCTCGATCCCACCTTCGTTTGGTCCTTCGACTTCCGATTCAAGGATCCGCGCATCATCAAGGTCAATATCCCGGGGCGAGGCACGCGCATCTGCTGGTATATGTGGTATCAGGTCGTCAACCGCACAGGCAAACCGCAGCAATTCATCCCCGACTTCGAATTGGTCACACTCGACAATCCCGCCGTTTACCCCGACGAAGTATTGCCCATCGTCGAGGAGGAGATTCGCAAACGCGAGGATCCCACGGGTTATCAGGACATCATGAACTCGGTAACGATCAGCAAAGTCCCGATCCCCATTTCCGCGCCGGTCGATAAGGGGTTTCCCCGTGCCGTCACAGGGGTGGCCATCTGGGACGCGTCACCGGCGGATCCAAAAAAGCGGCCCGCGGGCGCGAAGGATCTCAGCGAAACCACGCGCTTCAGTGTCTTCGTGCGTGGCCTGTCCAATGGTTTTCGCGTCCTCGATCCCGTGGCGCCGGGATTGCCCCCGATCACGCGCCACAAGACTTTGCAGCTGAATTTCAAACGCATCGGCGACCGCTATTCCACCGACTCGCGTGATATTGTCTTCGTCGCGCCGGCGGAATGGATTTATCGCGCGACCGATCGAAAGATTATGGACGTGAAAAAATAGTTGGACTTCGTACCATATTGGAATGGCATCATCCGTCCACCTGACCCGCTCCCGGAACGCCGGTTGCGGAGTTGAGGGCCGGCAACCGAATTCCCCCACCGCAACGGGTGGTTTTGCAGAGGATCGATTCGATGGCACATAAGAAAGGCCAAGGCTCCAGTAAGAACGGCCGCGATTCCAACAGCAAACGCCTTGGCATCAAAGTCTACGGCGGCCAGGTCATCCCCGCCGGCGGCATCATCGTCCGCCAGCGCGGCACCCGCTACGCCCCCGGCCGCAACGTCGGACTCGGTCGGGACCACACCCTCTTCGCGCTCAAGCCGGGTGTCGTCACCTTCGACCGCGGCGGCAAACGCGTCAATGTCGTCGAGCACGTTGCCGAACAGGTTGCCGAAGCCGCACCCGCGTAAGGCTACTTAGTAACATTCGGAAATTAACTTCCCGATTTATCTGCCGCTTGCGGCTTAGCGTTCGCCTCGGCCGTTTGCAAATCGGGAAGTTATTTTTTGAACATTACTTATTGCAAACTGCGGCTCCCACTTTTGTCGTGCGCCAGGGGCCGCGAACTCTCGTGCCGGTAGAATACCGGCACCACACTTTTCGTGCCGGTAGAATACCGGCACCACGCCGTTACACGCGGCCAGTCCCTGCTCGCTTATTGTGTAGACGCACTTTCTCCCAACACCGCGCGATATATTCCGGGCTCGTCCCGCAACAGCCGCCGATCATCTCGGCGCCCGCGTTGATCAATTGCTCGACGCCCTCCGCCATTGCGTTCGCGCCGAGGGGATGCTTCCAGCATGACTCCACTTGCCATGGTGTCCCGGCATTCGGCCTGGCAAACAAGGGCAATGTGGTTTCTCGGCGATATTCCTCCAGCACGGCGGCGCATCGTGCCAGGTCCATCTCCTTCCCGCAATTGACGCCCAGCGCCGCCGCTCCCAAATCGGTCGCTCTGCGTGCCAGCGCCTGCGGCGTATATCCCGAAACGGTGCGAATGCCCTCTGTCGTTTCGAGGTAGGTCGCGGAGAATAAGACGGGCACGGCGACCGTATCCTTTTCCTCATCGAGAACGCTTCGCACGATCTCCAGGAGGGCCGTGTCGCTCGCGGTTTCGATCAGAAAACCGTCAACGCCCTTATAGCTGGGCAACAGGGACCGAACGCCTTCGCGGTCGATCTCGCCCGGGCCTATGTCGCCAAGCACATAGCCGGCGATGCCAACGGCTCGCCGGGCCAGCGAGACCCCGGCACGTATGATTTCTTCAAGCCGATCCGCGATTCCGCATTCACGCAAATGCGCGGGGAATGCTTGGAACGTGTTGGTTAGCAACACCTCGGCGCCCGCGGCTACGTAGGCGCGATGGACCTCGAAAACGTGGTCCGGTTCGAAAAGATTGGCGGCCGCAAGTCCATGGGTTGTCGATACGCCCGCTTCCAGCAGCTGCGTTCCCATGGCCCCGTCCATGAGGAGCACGCGACCCGACCGCAACGCTTCGAGCAAACGCGTCATGGGAATCTCGACCGAAAGCCCACGGCAGGAAAGCCCACGGATGGCCATCCGTGGGCTTTCCACTACGCGCCGTATTTCGCAAGTCGTCCCGCGTGGGCCATGGCGAGCGGCATCAGGTGTTTCGCTTCAAATTGCCCGAGTCCGCCGCGGAGACAGTACATCTCGCCGAATTCGACGACCTGATCGGGCCGGCACGACTTGGCGCAAAGAACGGTCGGCACGGGATGCCAGCTATGGCTTTTCAACCGGCTGGGCGTGCTATGATCGCCCGTGACGATGAACACATCGGGATTCAGCCCGCGAATTTGCGGGATGATTGTGTCGAGTTTTTCGATCATCTCGACTTTGCCGTCGAAGTTGCCGTCTTCCCCGGTGCTATCCGTGTATTTGAAGTGCATGAAGAAGAAATCGAACCGATCCCAAACCTTGCGCAACGTCACCACTTGATCGGCCAACGACGTTCCCGCTTCCAGCACGTCCATGCCCACGAGGCGCGCCAGTCCTTTGTACATCGGATAAACCGCGATGCACGCCGATTTCAGCCCATAAACATCCTGTATCGTATCGATTTTCGGGTAACGAGCGAACCCGCGCAACGTGACCATGTTCGTCGGTAAGTCGTCTTTAAGGATTCGACCGGCCACGGCGACGAATTGGTTCACTGCCCGGGCGGTGTTCTGCGAGGCGTCGTTGGCGCCGACTGCCTGGAGCGGCAACGCCCCGACTTGTTGCGGATCGGTGTCGTTGACCTGATCGCCCAGGTTGTCGCCTCGAAATACGACGACGAAACGATGCTCGCGCACCGGTTCCACGAAGATCTCCATGCCGGGGATTTGAATTTCTTGGAGTTTTTTGCACATGGCGACGCAGACTTCCGTCGTCGGCCTGCCGGCGCGGCGGTCGCTGATGAGGCCCTTGGCATCCACCGTGCAAAAGTTGCCCCGTGTCGCCACATCGCGGCTGCCGACCTGAAAATTGATCCCGAGCGCTTCGAGAATGCCTCGGCCGATGCGGTATTCCAGGGGGTCGTACCCGAACAGTCCCAGGTGTCCGGGGCCGCTGCCGGGTGTGATCCCCGGCAGTACCGGCAGGCTCAGGCCGCACACGCCCTCGCGGACGCAGCCGTCGAGGTTGGGCGTGCGCGCGGTTTCCAGTTCGGTTTTGCCGCCCGATTCCTGCGGCAAACCGCCCAGGCCGTCCGCGACGAGCATGACAATTTTGGTGGTGTTCGGTTCGCGCAGTTCGCGCATCAATTGATGAATGTTCATTGCCCAGGTTTACCGGAGGAAAGTTACAAGCTAGAGTATCTTCGACGGAATGACGCGCTCTCCCAGCGCATTGCTTCCTAGCGCATTGTCGTGATATGAATTGACACCGGCAAAGCCCACCAGTCCAAACGCGGTTGGAGACGCCATGCAGTTGCCCGATGAAGCCATCAGCTACCATTATCAGGGCCTGCTTGTCCCTCAGGTGGAAGAATGGACGCCCGCCGCCGAGGCGCGGAGCCGCCATTTCCTGCCGCCCAACCGCCTCAAGGAGATCGCGCAGCGCGCCATGCAGGTGCGGGGCCAAGTCGCCGCCGATCGCGAGTTGCGCCAGATTCCCGCCGAAATGCAGCCGTTGGACGCCGGCTTCATCGATCTTCCTCAAAAAACGCTCGACCAGCACCGTCGCCATGCGGAAACCAGTCCACTCGGACGTATTTTGTCCCTGGCCAACCGCCTGCGCGAAAACGTCGACGCAGCCGTCATCCTCGGCATCGGCGGCTCCCATTTCGGCGCCAGCGCGCTCTTCGATGCTCTCAAAAGCCGTTATCACAACAACTTGCCCATCAAGGACCGCTCCGGCACGCCGCGCCTCTTCTTCGAGGGCGACAATGTCGATAACGACGCCCTGCACGAGCTTTTTGAAATGCTCCAGCTGGCCTGTGTCGAACCCGACGTGCGTGAGGAGCGTTGGGGCGTGGTCGTCATCAGCAAGTCAGGCGCAACGCTGGAGACCGCCGTCGCCTACCGCGCCATCCGCCGCGAAATGCTGGAATACTACGGCCATCATTCGCCCTACTTCAATCGGCTCGTGCTCCCCATCACCGGCGAGTCGAGCAAACTGCGCGATCTTTGCAAAGCCGACGGCATCGCCGACAGCGACATCCTTCCCATTCCGGACGACGTGGGCGGACGCTTTTCCGTCTTCACGCCCGCCGGACTCGTCCCCGCCGCCTTGATGGGGCTGGATGTCCGCGCCTTGCTTCTGGGCGCCGCCACCATGACGCGGCGCTTCCTCGAAGAGCCGTTTGAGCGGAATCCCGTGCTGCAATACGCCGCCGTCAACTACCTGATGAGCACGGAACAGGACAAACCCATCCGCGTCCTCTCCGTTTGGTCGAAAAAACTCGAAGCGCTCGGCCTCTGGTACGATCAGTTGCTCGCGGAAAGTCTGGGCAAGAACGGACAGGGTCCCACTCCTCTAACGGCCGTGCAGACGCGCGATCTCCATTCGCGCGGCCAACAGTTTCAAGACGGGCGACGCGACAAAGTCATCAACAACCTATTCGTGAAGTCGCCCGCGCACTCCGCGATTCCCATCGGCATGATGGACCACAACCAGGATGATCTCAACCAGTACAACCGTAAGACCATGCCCGATATTTTGAGCGCCGCCCATCACGGCGCCAATCAAGCGTACTTCGATTCCGCCCGCCCCGCCGCCGATCTCGTCATTCCCACGTTGAGCGAGCACACCATGGGCCAGTTGATGCAAATGCTCATGCTCGCCACCGTCGTCGAAGGACGTTTGATGGGAGTTAATCCCTACGGGCAACCCGGCGTCGAGGCGTATAAACGCAATATGCGAAATTTGCTGAAGACTTGAAACGCTACGAGCCGGACGCGTTAGCGACGGACTAGGCTCGAAAAATCCGTCGCTTACTTACGCGTCCGGCTCGTTAATATGAAGCCGACGTCTTTTCGACGCGTTCTCACATCACCGGCGTCAAGTTCCCGTCGCCGTCGAACTTCATTTCGAACGGCCCCGCTGTCACGCTGAATTCGGTGCGCTGGGGCAGTTCCGCGAGGCACGCTTCGGAGATTTCCACTTCTTCCACAGCCAAGGTGTTTTTGATGTGAATGACGCGTGCCTTCTCCGCGGCGCGTGTGCCAAGAATCGCCAGCGCGCTGTCCAGCACCTCGCGGTCCGTGTCGTAATGCACCGGTGTGTTGGCGTGGACGGGATAGCCGGCGGTCAGGCAGTTGATGACCGTCGCCTTGTAGTCCATGCCTTTGACGAGCCTGCTCGTCGTGAAATCGGCCATGCCGATGCCCGAGGCGTTGCCGTGCGTGTGCGGGGACAAGCCGCGCACGAAGATGAAGCGCATGTCGGGTTGGTCGCGCGGTCCGGCACTGCCGAGCGCTTTCTTGCGCCCAACGACATTGGTGTCCATGCCCGCGCCGGATATTTCCTTGCCGATCTCGTCCACGATCAAAAGGTCCGCCTGCGCGAAGGGCAATTTCGCCAGCCATTCCTTCGCCTTGACGAGCATGCGCTCTTCGACGGTCTCAAAATCGGCGGGAAGGGCCGCGTCGATCAGGCCCGTCTCGTCGTACGCGTTCTCGACGACGCCCAGGCCAAACGCGATGGGCGCCTTCGCCCGCATCATTTTCGTGATGGAACGCACGACCACGTCATACGGCTGTTCCAACAGAATTTTGTGCGCCTGGAGGGCGCCCTGGTGCTTGCCCAGGCCGATCATCATCATCTTGAGCCAACCGCTCTCAATGGGGCCGTGGTAGCTGGTGTGTGGTTTGATGCGGGCCACCACGCCGATGTGGTCCGCCGCCAGCGCGTGCTTGTCGCACAAGACCGGAAACCCTTCCGCGGTCGCTCCCAGCGAAACGACTTCCATCGACGCGCGAATCGGCGCTCCGACGTACGCCTCCGTGATGCCGTAACTTTCCAGCACCTTTTGTTGTCCCGCTGCCAACCCGCCGCCATGGCTGCCCATCGCCGGCACCAGAAACGGCTTGGCCCCCAGATCCTTCAAATGCTGAACCAACGACTTCAGCACCAGAGGAATGTTGGCGATGCCCCGGCTCCCCGCCGTCAGCGCGACCGTGTGCCCCGCTTTGATCGTGCCGCCTAGCGTAAGCTTCTCAAGCGCGGCGTGTACGCTTTGGGCGATATCCGCGACTAGGGGCCGGTCGAATTTTTGCTTGATCCGCAACATCCGTGGATAAGGCATCGCATTCTCCTCTTGCCGCTCGCGGCTTAGCGTGAATCACACGCAATCGCTCGTCTTGTTTCAATCCGTCTCATACGGGATCGGCTCGTCGTTGATTTGCGCAAGTGCGTTCATCGCGGCCTTTTGCTCGGCTTCCTTCTTGTTGCGGCCCCAGGCCGCCGGGAAACTGTGCCGCCCGATCACCGCCGCGATCTTGAAGCATTTGCTGTGGTCCGGCCCCTTTTCGTCGAGCAAGTGATACTGCGGCGTCGCGTTGAATTCGCGCTGGGCGACCTGCTGCAACACGGATTTGAAGTTCCCCGCGTGTTCGCCCTCGACGACTTCATCAATCTCCGGTTCCATGTGCCGGAGGATGAACGTCTTGGCCGGCTCCAGACCGCCGTCGAGATAAATCGCCGCGACCAACGACTCATACACGTCCGCAAGGAGATTGGGGGGCATCGAAGCATGGATATTCATCCCCTTCCCAAGGAACAAGCAATCACCCAGGTTGAGTAATTGGCTGATGCGCGCGCAGGTCCGGCGACTGACCACGGCCGATTTGATTTTGGTCATCTCCCCTTCGTCGAGATTGGGGAAGCGCGTGAAAAGTTGCTCGCAAACAACCAAACCGAGGATGGAATCACCCAAGAATTCGAGTCGCTCGTTGGAGGCCAAACGCGTATCCGCGCCGGAGGTGTGCGTCAGGGCGGCGCGCAGAAGTTCAGGCTGGCGAAAGCGATACCCAAGCGAATCCTGGCAATCTTCCAGAATTTCCTGTTCACGGCTGGCGGTCAAATCCGAGGCCATTGTCCTGATCGATTCCCCAATGAGCGAAAGTCCTTGATTGTGAAAAGGTTAACTATCTTTGGCCCGCTTGTCAACGAATTACCCAATCGCCGCTTGCGGCTTAGCGTTTCGCCTCGCCTCGCCGACGCGCGTCACTTCTTCTCGAACGCCGCCCGGATGCCAGGAAGGAAGTCGATTTTCCAGCCGACCGCATCCCTCTGGAAATACACCGTCTCGGTGCGATCCACGCGTTCGAAGCGGTAGTGCATCGTCCCGCGCGCCGTGTTGCCACTGATCTTCACGTCCTTCACCGTCGCGCCGAACGGTATCAACGCCAGCGGAGGAAACGGGCCCTCTATCCTATTCAGCGTCGTGACGACATCCGCGACGAACGCTTGCGGGTCCTTGACAAGCTCGGCCAAGGCGTAGAGCTTGGCGATCAGGGCATCCGCGGTTTTGTTTCCTTTGTCGTCGTCCATGAACGTCTTTATTTTCACTTCGTCCAGCGCATGACGCTTGGTGATCCCGTCCAAGAGAGCCACCGCGTCGGGGTTCTTGTCCTTCAAGGAATTCACATATTTGCGAAAGCCGAAGAAACTCGTCACCATGCCGCCCGCCAACGTTTTTTGCGATTCGGGCGTGACATGGGAGAGATATTCCTTGACGCCCTTCTTGTGGTAGGCGTCGTGCATCGCTGAGAACGCGGCTTCCGGAGTTTTTTCCCCTGCGGTAGTGCCCGCGCCAAAAGCAAGCGCCGTCAGCAAAACCGCGCCGTGGATAGCTTTCATCGAGATCCTCCTTGCTCGTTTCTAAGCGGTGCAACATGCACGAGTCGGCGTTAGCGATTGCCGGGCCTCACGCCTCCGTCTTTTCTACGCACTTTTAGTTCTCGCGTCCGGTGGCCGAATCGTAGAGTTTCCAGTCGGTGGGCAACGGCAGGCCCCGGTTGTCGAATCCGCCGCCCACGATTCCGACGAGACGCCCGTCGTCCGCGAGCGTCACCAGATGCACGCGCCCGAGCGGGCCGAGCCATTCGCGATCCAGCCGCAGTCCCGCGACATCCCAACGCTTCACCTCGCTACGTTGATCGGCGCGAAAGCAGTCGCCCGCGCCGGAATACAGCATCTTGCCGTCCTTGCTCAGCGCGATGCCAAGCACTTCTTGCGTGTGCCCGTGGAATACGTGGATTTCCTTGAACGCGTTGAGATCCCACGCACGCACCGTCTTGTCCCGGCCGCACGAATACAACAGGTTGCCGGCCTTGCTGTGAACCAGATCCGTCACCACGCTGGTGTGCCCTCGGAGGATTCCCCGGCTGCGGCCGCTGCTCACGTCCCAAAACCGAATCTCCTTATCGCCGCCGGATGCCAAATGCCGCCCGTCTCGAAAGGACAGGGATCCCACCCAGCTAAGGTGGCCTTCAAGCCGATGGATTTGCTTTTTCGCCGCCACGTCCCAAACGCGGATGCTGCGATCGTCTCCGCCCACCGCCAGTCGATTGCTGTCGGGGTGAAACGCGATCGATTGCGCTCCCCCATGCCCGAACAGGCTGGCCACGAGTGTGCCGCTCGCCGTGTTGTAAACCCGCACCTCCGCCGCGTTGGCCCCCCCGCAGGCGACCAGCTTGCCGTCCGGACTGACGGCGACCGCGGCCGTCCAGTGAAACGGCAGGGTAAAGCTGCGCTCTTGTTTCCCGGTCACCGCATCCAAAAACAACAATTCGCACGACCCGCCGACTTTCTCGTTC
>Ga0163144_10029065_pt1 | contig 10628 bp, 6 predicted proteins | sample OliLak19BULKMAT1_FD_123175 | JGI IMG/M metagenome (GOLD analysis project Ga0163144, IMG submission 123175) | Freshwater microbial mat bacterial communities from Lake Vanda, McMurdo Dry Valleys, Antarctica - Oligotrophic Lake LV.19.BULKMAT1 | ecosystem: Environmental > Aquatic > Freshwater > Lake...
GAAGCCGACCGCCGCAAAGCGCGAACCCAGAGCCAAGTTGTGTGGAGAAATTCTTAGGCATCATCAAAAACTCGCCCCCACACCGCAACCTACACAACTGAAATTCATTCACAGCCTCTCAGTAGTCCGCCGAGAGCTTAGTTGCGGAGCCCAGTGCATTGCAATTATTCCTTCTTGGGACTTCTACGCTACTCCCACTGATCGTATTTTTTCCGCGACCGCGCTTGCAAAAGCGACCGCGCCGGCTGTAGGCGACGCATTGAGTTGCACGCTGAAGCAAACGGCGAAGCGGCCCACTTGCAACGTCCGCGGCAAGGTGGTTTCGCGACAGTTTGATGTACAGCACGACGAGCGCGGCGAACCCTGCGTTTGGGTGATCCTCATCGCCGAGGTGGCGCACGCCGCGACGGATTGCGAATTCAAGCGGCCAGGGGCCGCTCGCTTCTCAGAGAATTGACGCCGTGCGTCGGCGTGCAGTTGAGACCGTTGAATGGCGCATCCGGTTGCCGCGCGCGACTGCGCGCCTTACCCGATCGCGTTGAAAACCGCGTCCACGGTTTCTTGACGTATCGACAACCGCAGTTCGGCGACGATACTTGGAGCAATTCGCAATCCGGTCTGCACGGCGGGGGCCGGGCCGCCAGCTCTGGATTGTGAGAATACGTTCAAATCAAAAATGTCGACGATGCCATCGTGGTTCAAGTCGGCCTCTGGCGTCGTCTTACCAAAATTGCGCTGCACAAGTCCCAAGACCGAGTCGTCGAACCCACCCGGGAAACCGTTGGCCGGGGGCGCCCCGGCCTGGCTCCAATGCGAGGCGATGAAGTTCAAGTCGAAGATGTTCACCTTTCGGTCAAAGTTCGCGTCACCTGACGCACCCATTTGCCCCCAAACGGCGGATACGACGTTGATGTCGTGGATGTTCACGAGGCCGTCAAAGTTTAGATCGCCTGGCAACACCGCTTGGGAGAACGTGATCTGGCTAACTTCGTCCGACCGCACGACGACGTACCCGGAGTTCAAGACCTTGCCCGCGGAGTCGAACAATTCGACAACGTACGTTCCGGGTGGGAATCCGTTGGAATATCCGAAGATGCCCCTGGTCGCCCGCCAGCGTTCTTCACTCTCGGAAATGACCGTCGGACTGGCTGGTATTTGGCCGACAGGCGTTACGGTCCATTTCCAAGGCGTCGCACCATTCAATTCCGACGCGCTGGGCACACGAATAAATCCGGTGAGAGGCGCCTGGGTCGTCAACTGAATCGAATGGAGCACCGGCGTACCAGAAAAACCTGGAAATCGAGCCGATGCGTACGAACTGAAATCGGCCGAGAAGCGATCTTGCCAGGGGCCGCCCGCGACGCGCAGCGATGAATCGACGATTCTCAATAAGCCGGGCGCTTGTCTGAGTGCGGAACCCGGTTGATCGGTAATTCGGGCCACGCTAATGCGCATGAACTCCAGGCGAACCCCGACATCCCACCAGGGACCGTAGAAGAGCGAATTGGAGTAGATTTGCGTGCCGCTCGCCATCAGCGTTGAGGCGTAATGCACGTGGATGCCGATCTTTCCGGCCAACACGCCGCCGTAGATGAGGTTATCGCGACTGGCATTCAAGAACACTTGGGAACCGTAACCCTCGGTTTCACCGTTGAGCAAGAAGAGAGGGTTGTTGAGCACCATGCCCCCCACTTGCGTGTGCAACGGCACGCCTGTGCCGAAACCGGCGCGCGCACTGTAAACGGAAACAGGACTGTCGAACACGGTGCCGTTGACTCCCGACCACATGCCATAGAGCGAAACGCCCAGCGTTTGCATGCCCACGACATGCGTCGATTGGACAGGGCCCGTGCTGAGGAGCACAACCAGCCCGATCGCGCCGCCACCGGCCGCGACATTCCCCTCGATCGTGTTGCCTAACCGCAACCAGAAATGATGGGTTTGCGATCCAATGGGGTTCTCTAAGCCGGCAAGCTCCTCGGGACCGGTTACGTCGACCGAGAGGTTGCCGATGATCTGGTTGTTGAACTCCGGGCCACTTTCCATGAAGAAGCCATGCCCGCGGCTGCGAAAACCCACGTTGTTCGCCACGCGCACATTTTGCACGTTGTGAATCGCCACGAAGCGATTGCCCGGATCCGTAACGTCTTGCCAAATAGCCGAGCCTTCCAGAACGCTTTCCGAGGCGCCTCCATGATGAAAGTGGACGGGGTAGCGGCCTAGTTTTTCGCGCGGCCCTAGATCTCGCAGCTCGACATTCCGGATCGTCGCCGCCGCGTCCGCCATGACCAACACATGGGCCCGATGGTGGGTATCGCCCTCCACCACGTCGGCCGATACGATCTGCAAGCGGCGCGACAAGTTGGCGATCTTTGGATTTACCGTGAGTTCGGGCTGAGTTCCGGCAAAAAGCGAATGGGCGACGAAGTCGGGGTCGCTGGGACTGGCTTTTCGTTCCTGGTAGACGATCGTTTGGCCCTGCACGGATACCAGATCGGCAAGCGCTTCATGGCCTTTCTCGTTGACCAACAACAATGTGTCGCCAGGTCGCCAACCGACGGGTGCGTAGGCGAGTGTGGCCAGTCCCGAATCGAATGCGACGGCCTGGGACACTCCGTCGCGCAGCGTCTCGCGCGGTTTCGTTTCCACTGCATCGAGCCAAGGAGTGACATATTCTCCCGTGAGATCGATGACTCCACCGGGCATTACCCACAACCCGGTGTCCTCGGGGTGGAAGTCGGGCATGTCGGGATCGGGGCCGGGCCGTGTGTTGCCAGTGAACAAGCGGTCGTCGGCAACGTGAAAATAGATGGTGCCCTGCGTGCCGGCCAATTTGGAATGAACGATGACCGAGCCGTAGGCGTGCAATTCGCCCACGAGTTGGGTCGTGCCACCCATGATCTGCAGCGTGTGGGCCTGGCCCTGATCGATCGTAACGTCGTGCGAGATCAAGACGTCATCGGCGGCCGTCGGCAGACGATTGCCAAACCAGGTCGAAGGGTCCGACCAATGTCCGGCGCGAATGCTGAAAATTGTCGGCTCCTGCATGTAATCCGACGCAACTCGGAGTTCCGAGCTTGTCGAGCCGAAATCGGCTGCAGCGCCAAGATCTAGCGCTGCTGTCGTGGGAGCCTCACTCGTCGTAGGCGAAGCGACCAGCGGTGCAACATTGGGGCCGTCGGGCGAGCCGGCAAGTGCCGAGCCGAACTCCGCGGTGACGTTTGTGAGAATTGCGGGCGCGAGCAAACCCGTCAATTTGGCCGCGAGATTGTCGTCAGGGGCGGCCGCGGAAAGCAAGTCCCTGCGTTCCAAAAGTTCAAACTGTCGCACAAGCTACCTCATGGGCGCGGCGGTAGAAGCTGGGGCGTAACAATCCCTGTTATCGCGATCCCCCCGTCGCTGCCCACGTGTCCTTCACTTTGCATACTAACGGTATTCTAAAACCGCGTCCACATCATCATCGTCATATTCTGCGTAACTTGTCGCACCCCCCAATGGTGCCGATGTGCAGGCGGTCTCGCGATTTATGGAGACAGTCGCGCAGGCCAGTGGTTGCGGCATCTCGGACTTGGCATGATTCGCAGCGTTGCTGCACTAATCTTGGATCGCACGTCGAGACCGCCCGTTTTCGGTGCCATTTCGCGGATCGGATCCCATCGTTCTTCCCTGAGATGCGGAGAGAATCAGCACGTTCCCTGATGTGAATCCGATCGGTTTAGGCAAGTTCTCCAGCTTCGCCCAATTGCGCCATGCGCGGCCATTGGTACGCGACAGCGAAGCTATGACGCGCAAACGTCTGACGTTTCATAAATGGTCCGACAAATGACGAAACCCTACGTTAGAGCGCTGCCTAACGCATCGCGAGAGAGCGAACCGACGATTGCCACCGAGCCGGCCATGCCCACGCCATATCGCAACACGCGGAACGAATCGCCGAAGGTGCGGGCAACGCTTTACTTGTCGGCCGACGTGCTCGATCAGGCCCGTGACGCGACGGTGCATCTCGCCGGTTTTCCCGCCAGGCTCACGTTGACCAAACTGGCCGAGGATGCGCTGTGGGCCGAATTGCAACGTCTCAAGGATCGGTACAACGAAGGAAAGGACTTTCCTCGACGCGACGAAGAACTCAGAGGCGGCCGACCCATCGCCGCATAGGTGCCGTATGCAACAGGTCAAGGCAGCGCCCCCCAGCACGCCCGCGGAGTTGGCGAAACTTCGCCAAGAACTGCTGCGACTCATTGTCAAGAACGAGGCACGGCGCCGTGCCGTCGCGCGCTAGAAATCTGTCCGTCAACGTCAGGGCAACCCGACGGACCCGGTGCGGCCGCCCACGTCGATGGCCAGCCGTTGCGCGGCTCTTTCTATGTGGGTTTGTGCTGCTGACGACGACCGCGGCCGCCTTTGCCCAAGCCGACCCGCGCGGTGCCAGCAGTTTTTGGTCGGCCCCTTGGGCCAGGGCCGCACAGCCAGCGCCGCAGATACCGCACCCGGCCGTTGCGCGCATCATCGTTCCGGAACGCGATGGCACGTCGTTGGGTTCGGGAACGCTCGTCGACGTAACGGGCGACTACGGTTTGGTGATCACCAATTGGCACGTCGTGAGTGACGGGTCAGGCGTGATCACCGTCGTGTTTCCCGACGGGTTTCGCACCGCGGCGCAACTCATCAAGGTCGATCGAACATGGGATCTTGCCGCGCTGGCGGTCTGGAAGCCTCATGCGACTCCGGTGCCGCTGGCGTCGACCCCACCGCGACCCGGAGAACCGTTGACCATCGCCGGGTATGGCAGCGGCGATTACCGTGCCGCGGCTGGCCGTTGCACGCAGTATGTTGCGCCCGATAGCAATCAGCCGTTCGAGATGGTCGAGTTGGACACCGCCGCGCGGCAAGGAGACTCAGGTGGGCCAATCTTCAATTCTCGTGGCGAGCTCGCCGGCGTGCTCTTTGGCGCGGGACATGGAACTACATCGGGCAGCTACTGCGGACGCGTGCGCGGATTTCTCGAATCGGTACTGCCCAGCGGCGATACGGTGGCCGACAACACGAGCATCGCCCAGCGAGACAGCCAGCGACCGACACAACTCAATGCGATGTTGCCCCGGGTTGAAACGACCTTTGCTGGACCGCGTACGTCGAGACCGAGAGCGTCGCTCGACAACTCGTATCAGCATGGACCGAACACCAACCAGGACTCAATTGCGAGCACGGCGCCCTCGCCCAACGATTCTCGGCCAAATCAAGGGACAGCGCAGGAATCCGGTGCAGCCAGCTCGCCCGTGGAAACAAGCCCCCTCGGACAGACTAAGACATTCTTGGCAGTCGTTTGCGGCGCCGCATTCGCCCTGCACCTGCTAAAGCTTTTAAGTCCAAAGGCCAAACCGGACGCTGAAGCAACGGACGACACGGGCGAGAAAACTGAGTCAGCCAAATCCGCACGTCGAAAGACCAAGTGACGCCACGATGGCGGAAGGAATTCCATTCCCCGCCGGCCAGCACAGGGCCTGCCGCTCGCTGCAGTAACAGAATCAGTGTATTGAACCGAGCGACTGGATTCCACCGTCGAGCTCGAGCAAGCGCGTTCGTGGCGACCGTGCTCGTACGCTTTCCAATCGCGAAAGGCAAAGTGAAGTGCCCAGCGCTCGGAAGGCGTGATCTCGATTCGTTTCTTGTACTTGGTAGCGTATGGCAGGTACGGCCAAGTATTGTTTACGCATACTTGCATACAATTTTCGATGCAAGTAGATTGAAAGAGGTCTTGGGCGTCGGCAAGGATTGAACGAGCGTTTCGGAAGTCCCCAGTTCGCTAGGATTGGATGGCCAGGTTTGTTGATTCGCGCAGTCAGTCCGAGACGGCGGGACGCGTGCCAGCCCGGACGCGTTACGAGTACCTTAGAAATCCGCCAGGCGATCGCCAACGACGAGAGAAGTTTGAGGCATGTCGAAAGCCGCGCGGCCCGAAACGATGACGAAGCTGAAATCGCGTCGTACGAAATCGTCGCTACTGTTTCGCGAAGTCTGCGAGCAGTTGCGTCAACATCTGACCGCGTTGGGGCCTGGCGTCGCATTGAGTGAAATCTCGCTCAGCGAGCAGTTGGGAATCAGTCGCACGCCGGTGCGCGAAGCGCTGATTCAGCTTTCCAATGAAGGGCTGGTCCAATTCCGAGGCAATGGTCGATGTCACGTGGCCACATTCACCAAACAGGACGTTGTGGAGATTTGCGACGTGCGGATCGGCCTCGAGGCGACCGCCGCTCGCTCGCTGGCGACTTCTATTACGCAGGACCAGTTGACCAATCTGCGCAAACTAGCGATTGAGGCAGACCGCGCCGAGAAGGCCTCGCGTTTTCGTGCCGAATGGGACCAGGCGGAGGAAGCGTTTCACCGGCGGCTGTTGGAATACGCCGGCAATTCACGCATTTTGGAATTGCTCGAGCGGCAGGAAATCTTGGAGCGGCTTTTGACGGTTCCGCTGAAGAACTGGCGGCACCGCCAAAGGCCCGAAGCGCCCTGGCATACCGACGTTGTCGATGCACTAGCCAGCCGGGATCCGGATCTATGCGACCGAGTATTGCGTGCCCACGCCGGCGTGCGTAAGCAGTATTTGTTGAAATCAATTACGACTTTTGAATCCGAAGCCGGCGATTGACGCGATCGAATCATAACCCCGATTGGCAGCAACGACAATTTCAACGAATTCAGTTACCCCGACAGGCGGCTTCTCGACTATGACAATCACAAATACCAATTGCCTCCTTCGATCCTCACGAGCCAGCAATACTTCGATTGTTGCACATGCTGTCACCGCACCGCGAGCAAACACTGGCGCAATTTGGTCGTGGCTGGCGTTGAGCATTTACTTCGGCTTCCATGCAATCGCCCTCGGCGACGAAGCGCCCGCGCAGCCCGCGCCGCTGAAAGTCGCCGAGGGATTCACCCTAGAGAAGGTTGCCGGCCCGCCGTTCGTTGAGCGGCCAATCACAGCGGCCTTTGACGAGGAGGGCCGGCTCTATGTCGCGGACTCTTCCGGCTCGAACGATCCCGTGCAAAAGCAGCTTCAAGAGCGGCCACATCGTATCGTACGGCTGGAAGATACCGACGGCGACGGCCGCTTCGATCGCAGAATCGTGTTTGCCGACCGCATGATGTTCCCCGCAGGGACCATGTTTCATAATGGATCGCTCTACGTTTCCGCGCCCCCCAGCATCTGGAAACTGACCGACGCCGATGGAGATGGGGTCGCCGAAAAGCGCGAAGAGTGGTTTCAAGGAAAGACGCTTACCAATTGCGCGAACGACTTGCACGGGCCCTACCTGGGCCCCGATGGTTTGATCTACTGGTGCAAGGGCGCCTGGGACGAGCAATCTCACCAAGTGAATGGGCGTGATTGGAAGTCCAGCGCCGCACATATCTTCCGTTGTCGACCCGATGGCACGGCATTCGAGCCCGTCATGACGGGCGGCATGGACAATCCCGTCGACGTAGCCTTTACGCCAACCGGTGAAAAAATCTTTACCTCTACTTTTCTGGTCCATCCAGGGAACGGTGAACGGGACGGGATGGGTCATGCTGTCTATGGTGGTGTCCATGGAAAGGAAAACAACAAGACGGAGGGACATCCACGCACCGGCGAGTTGATGCCCGTTCTGCTGCACTTGGGCGCCGCCGCGCCGTGCGGCTTAGAGCGGTATGACTTTGGCATGTGGGGCGACGAATATCGCGACAACCTATTCGCCTGCCAGTTTAATCTGCGCAAAGTGTCTCGGCACGTGCTCGAACCTAATGGCGGGACGTTTACCACGCACGACTTCGATTTCGTCACCTCCGAAAACGTTGACTTTCATCCGACCGACGTGCTCGTGGACGCCGATGGCAGCTTGCTGATCGTCGACACAGGGGGGTGGTACAAGCTCTGCTGTCCGACATCGCAACTTTGGAAGCCGGACATTCTGGGCGGGATCTACCGCGTCCGTAAGGACGGCGCCAAATCGCCGGCCGACCCGCGCGGCAAACAGATCGCGTGGCAGAAACTGGATCTTGTGAAACTCTGGAACTTGCTCACCGACGAGCGGGCTGCGGTACGTCAACGGGCGACGCGCGAGCTAGCCGCTCGCCGAGACTCGAAAGAGATGCCGAGCTTTCTGGCTGACCTTGCCAAAAAGGATGGGGCCAGCCTAGGCAAAACAAAGTCCGTGGCAATGACCGAGGCGTGGGCACTCGGACAAATCGACACCGCGGCGTCGCGAGCCATCGTTCGAGGGCTCTTAAAGCACCCCGAAGCCGACGTCCGCCATGTGGCTTTGCAGCAGGTCAGTCTTTACCGCGACGCCGAGGCCGCGCCGCAACTCAATGCGATCCTGACGAACGACTCGACGATGAATCAGCGTCTCGCGGCCGAGTCGCTGGGCCGCATCGGCAAGCCGGTCGCCGTGCCGAAACTGTTGGCAGCCGCCGCGAAAGCCGACGACCCGATCTTGCGACATGCCATCACCTTCGCGCTCATCGAATTGGCAGACGCCGATGCCATGCGTTCCGCCGTGGCCAGCGACGAGCCGAAGGCACGATCGGCCGCTCTGATCGCGCTCGATCAGATGGCGGGCGGCGGTTTGCAACCGTCGCAAGTTGTGCCCTTGCTCGATTCTCCGGATGCGACGCTCAGCGCGTCCGCGCATTGGCTGATCGCGCGTCATACCGAGTGGGGCGCCGAGCTCGCACAATGGTTCCGCAAGAAACTCGCGGACTTGAAGGAATCCAAATCGGCGACTCCCGAAGAGGAATCGCTGGAGAAGTTGCTGGCAACATTCGCCACGAATTCGGCCATTCAAGACCTGCTTGCAACGGCGGCGACACAGACTGACCTTTCGGTCTCCGCCCGGCGAATGGTGTTGCGCGCCATGGCCCGCGCGAAGCCTTCCTCGACTCCGCCGGCCTGGTTCGACGCGTTGACGGCCCTGTTGCGAGCCCCCAATTCCGACTTGCTTCCGTTGACCGTCGCGACTTCGCGCGAACTGCCGCCGGCGGAAAAGCCGCGCTCCGATTTCGACGAAGCCATGCTCGCCGTCGCCGACAACACAAAGCTTCCCAATGAGGTGCGCGTACAGGCGCTGGCGATCGCGGCCGCTCGCCGCCCCCAGATTGAAGTGGCCGAGTTCGATTTGTTGCTAGATTGCTTCTCGGGCGACCGTTCGGTCGTGTTGCGATCCGCGGCGGCCGACGCCCTATCAACGGCCCGACTCTCGTCCGAACAACTTGCCCGCGTGTGCGAACTGACAAAAACCGTCAGTCCGCTGGAGTTGCATCGGCTGCTCGGTCCGTTTGCCTACTCCACCGACGAAAAGCTGGGGCTTCAGCTCGTGGCCGCACTGAAGGATGCAAAGGCGCTGCCGGCACTGCGCGTCGAGGTGTTGCAGGAAAAACTTGCGAAGTACAGTCCAGCCGTACAGCAAGGAATTGAACAGTTGCATGCCCTGGTCAACGTCGATTTAATGGTCCAGCGGCAACGGATTGCCGAATTGCTGCCGCGGATGTCCGAGGGAGACGTCCGCCGCGGCCACGCGGTGTTTCACAGCGCCAAGGCTTCCTGTTCCGCTTGCCACCGCATGGGCTACGCGGGGGGAATCGTTGGCCCCGATCTTAGCCGCATCGGCGAAACCCGCACCGAGCGCGACCTTCTCGAATCGATCGTTTTCCCGAGCCTCAGCTTCGTCCGCAGCTTCGAGCCGGTCAGCGTCGTCACCAAGGATGGACGCATCCTCAATGGGTTGATTCGCAGCGAGACAGGTAAAGAACTTCTGTTGTCGACTGGTCCTAACCAGGAAGCCCGCGTCCCACGCGACCAGGTCGACGACATTCACCCGAGCACCGTGTCGGTCATGCCGGCCGGCCTCGACAAACAGCTCACGGTTCAGGAACTGGCCGACCTCGTGCGGTTCCTCAAAAACCCAACCAAGCAATAGAAGGTACGAAACGGCATGTCGAAGTGTACCGCAGCCTGGATTACGATTTGCGTAGGGGTGGTTCCCCTCTGTGCCGAGGGCGCGATTACCAAGGGAAAGCGTTCGTTTCCGTCGTCTTTGTGTCCTTGGTGTTCTTTGTGGTTCTCTTCACCCGTGTTTCGTCCGTACTACAAACGTTGAATTTGCACGCGCATTGCGCGGATTTTGACACCCGGATTTTCCCTAGCCCAGGCATTCATGCCTGGGAAATCATCCGCAAGTAAAGTTGTCGTACACGCCCTTCGGGGCGGAATTGCCACACTGGAAATGCCAACCCGCTGAAGCGGGTTGACGACGACTTTCAGGGGACGTCGAAAACCCAGGCATGAATGCCTGGGCTAAGTAAAATTCTCGCGAGACAATCGATCGATTAACCACCATTCGTTCCTTGGGTTGCCCGGGCGTAGCCCGCGCTGAGTTTCGTCCGTGGCAAATTGACCAAGTTATTTTTTTTCGACGATCCTTACTCGTTGGCTGCTGCAGCAATGTCGTAAATAGCAAGTCGCGCCTTTTACCCCGTCTTATTCACCCTGCCGTTTTAAAAGCGTGAAAAACATCGCGTGATTCGCGGGGTTTCATGGAGTGTGAGTGGCATTCCACGGACCCCCAGGAGATCACGCGATGGGTGAAGCACGA
>Ga0163144_10029067_pt1 | contig 10628 bp, 7 predicted proteins | sample OliLak19BULKMAT1_FD_123175 | JGI IMG/M metagenome (GOLD analysis project Ga0163144, IMG submission 123175) | Freshwater microbial mat bacterial communities from Lake Vanda, McMurdo Dry Valleys, Antarctica - Oligotrophic Lake LV.19.BULKMAT1 | ecosystem: Environmental > Aquatic > Freshwater > Lake...
GCTGAGCGATTGCTGCTTGGCCCGCACGGCGGCGATCACCCGTAAACGCAAATCTTGGGAATATGTCATGGCGCTCAGTCTAACACCTATTCGGCATTATTCATTCTGGCAACCGCTCTAAAGGCTGCTGCGCTAAGAAAACGATGGGACGACCGCAGCGGTTAACGGCCAGAGGCGTTGCGCCTACGGCCAGACTAGATGCAGCCAATCAAGCCGCAGGCGGAGCAGCTCTAACGCGTGGAGCAGGTCGCTCGACCGGCTGCGGATCGCCTGCCTGGGCACCGAGAATACGATGCCGCATGTGCTCGACTGTGTGCGCGCCTACGCCACGCTGGGCGAGATCGTGGGCGTGATGAAGGCGGTGTTCGGCGTGTATGGGGAGCCGGTGAGTGTATAATTCGCCTAGCGTGCTGCTGGATCGTAAGTAGCCAACCATTCTAACAGAATATAAGTTCTAATTCGTGTATACTTTAGGAGGGGCTGATGTCACCGACCGACAAGTTTTTTGACGAGACAACCGATCAATCAGAGGCAAAGTCCGCTATTGTTTCCAAATACTTCTCGGCATGGGCTAAAGTTATTGTTCCCTCGGCAAAGCAGCATACTGGGAGTCTCGCCTATATTGACTTATTTGCTGGCCCCGGCCGATATCAGGACGGCACGCGCTCGACTCCACTCCTCATTCTCGAGAAAGCGATTGAGGACAATGATTTGAGGGAGATGCTCGTCACCATTTTCAACGACAAAGACACCGACAATTCAAAGTCTCTAATGAAGGCTATCAAGGAGTTGCCAGGTTTGGGGAAGCTAAAGCATGCTCCCCAGGTGAAAAACCAAGAAATAGGTAGTGATAGTGATATTGTAAGAATGTTCGGACAAATGCATTTGGTTCCAACCCTAATCTTTGTTGATCCCTGGGGCTATAAGGGCCTTTCCCTTCAACTGGTCAACTCTGTTCTCAAAGATTGGGGATGTGACTGTATCTTCTTCTTCAACTATAACCGCATAAACATGGGACTTAGCAATCCAAGTGTGCAGGAACATATGAATGCACTCTTCGGGGAGGCTCGCGCGGCGAAACTTCGCGCAACACTCGAACCACTGTCACCTCAAGCGAGGGAGCTGACAATAGTTGAAGAGTTGTCCCAAGCCCTCCGCAAAATCGGGGGTAAATACGTGCTCCCATTCTGTTTCAAGAACAATCTTCGTAAACGTACAAGTCATCATCTCATTTTTGTCAGCAAGGCATTTAGGGGTTACGCAGTAATGAAAGACATTATGGCCAAAGAAAGCTCCTCCTCAATTGAAGGAGTGCCATCATTTGTCTACAGTCCAGCCACTCCAGAGCAGCCGCTCATGTTTGAGTTCTTACGGCCGCTAACAGAATTGGGCGACATGCTCCTATCAGAGTTCGCGGGCCAACAACTGACGATGAAGAGTATTTATGAAAATCATAGTGTTGGTAAACCCTATATTGCAAAGAACTACAAAGATGTTCTTCGCAAACTAGAGGCCTCGAACAAGATCACAGCCGTTCCGCCAGCGGGTGAGCGCCTCATCCGTAACCAGCAAGTAACATTTGCCGACCATGTTGTCGTTACGTTTCCAAAAAGGAGACCCACCGGTGGCCACTAAATCTTCGATAGAATGGACCGAGTCCACTTGGAATCCACTGACCGGTTGTACGAAAATAAGCCCTGGCTGTAAGCATTGCTATGCTGAACGAATGGCACTCAGACTTCAAGCGATGGGTCAACCGCACTATGTCGGCGGCTTCAAATTAAGCCTGCATGAAGATGCGTTGGAACTTCCTCTTCGCTGGAAGAAACCACAGACGATCTTCGTCAATTCCATGAGCGACCTATTTCATCAAGATGTACCACTCGACTTCATTCAGCGAGTTTTGAATGTAATGCATAGGGCGCACTGGCATCAATTTCAAATTCTTACGAAGCGATCCGCCCGCATGGCAAAGTTGGATCAGCATCTAGACTGGCCATCGAACGTTTGGATGGGAGTAAGCGTTGAAACGGCAGCATACAAATACCGCATTGACGACCTTAGGGCCACACATGCCGCTGTCAAGTTTCTTTCCTTGGAACCCCTACTTGGTCCTCTACCGCAGCTTGATTTGGCGAACATTGACTGGGCCATAGTGGGAGGAGAATCAGGTCCAGGTGCAAGACCAATGGAAAAGGATTGGGTTGTCGAGATACGGAAGCAGTGTGAACGAGCTCACGTCCCATTTTTCTTCAAACAGTGGGGAGGCACAAACAAGAAGAAAGCTGGACGGGAACTCGAAGGTCGCACTTGGGATGAAATGCCATTCTCTGTACAGCCTGCAATGTGAAAACGGAAAATTCGTTGGCCGATTAGCCGCAAGTCTAATCGCCATAGTTGTATGAGGTAGCGCCCCAGCTTACGAATTGTCAAACTGACCTTGAGGCATTGCGCCTCGACCTCAATAGTCCGCGGTGTCGGCGTCCCTGAGTTGTCTGCTCATCCCCTCGCGGGTTCGTGCCAATTTGTGCTATTTTTCAGGCAGACTCATGGCAAAAGCCTTGCCCGCCTCGCTACTCGAATCAGAAAATTTGAGCTATAATTACCCTGCTATCGCCGCCGACACAGAGAAAGGAACACTCACCCATGTGCGGACGATTTACCCTCACCGTTGACCCGGCCGACCTGATCGAGCAATTTGGCCTGGCCGGCCCGCCGCCGGGCGGCCTCGGCCCGCGCTACAACATCGCCCCCACCCAGTCCGTCGCCGTCGTCGCCAACGAGGCCGAGCGCACCCTGGAGCTGTTCAAGTGGGGGCTGATCCCCGCCTGGGCCAAAGACCCCAAGATCGGCAACTCGCTCATCAACGCCCGTGCCGAGACCCTGGCCGAGAAGCCCGCCTTCCGCGCCGCCCTCAAGCGCCGCCGCTGCCTGGTGCTGGCCGATGGCTTTTACGAGTGGCAGAAGCTACCGACCGGCAAGCAGCCGATGTACATCCAGCTCCAGGACGGCCGGCCCTTCGCCTTCGCCGGCCTGTGGGAAACCTGGAAGACCGGCGACGGGCCGGTGCTCAAGACCTGCACCCTCATCACCACCGCGCCCAACGCGCTGATGGCCGAAATCCACAACCGGATGCCGGTGATTTTGCAGCCCGCCGACTACGCCGCCTGGCTCACCCCCGGCGAACTGCCCGCCGTCGAGGCGCTGGCCCTGCTGCACGCCTACCCGGCCGAGGCCATGCAGGCCCGCCCGGTTTCCACCGCCGTCAACAGCCCGGCCCATGACGCGCCGGAGCTGGTTTTACCCCTCGCCATCTAAGACTAGAGGTCAGAGGTCGGAAGTCGGAGAAACCACTCTCTGACTTCCGACCTCCAATCGCTTCCCTTGCGTTTCCAGCGCAATCGGCTACGATTCTGATACTCGCGGGTGTGTCTGTTCGCGCGCGGGCGTTGACGTTGGTTGAAAGGATGGCTGTACCGGCTCCCATGCCCATGACTGCACCGCGCCGCCCCGGCTTCTTGGCGCTTACCCTGGCGCTGGCCGCCCTGGCCTGCGCTTACTCCGACGTGCCCATCGCGCCGCCCGCCGGCCAACAGTTGGCGACCCCGGTGGCGGTCGTGGTCACGGCCACCGGCCCGGCCCCGACGCTGGAGCCGACCAGCACCGCCACCACCCCGCCGACCGACACGCCGCCGCCGCCGACCGCCGTGCCCACCACCGAAGTGCCGCCGACCGCTGGGCCGCCCACGCCGACCTCGACCCTGGTGGTGGAAATCACGCCGGAGGAGCCGTCTGCCACGGTGGAGGGCGGGACCGAAACCGCGACCGAAACGCCCACGCTCGAAGGCCCGCCCGTGGAGCCATCGGCCACGCTCGACCCGAGCGTCCCCACGCCCACCCTGGCCGCCATCCCGCCCGAGGCCAGCTTCACCCGCACCTTCACCACCACGGCCGACGGCGACTTTCCATATGGCCTGGTGCGCGCGTTGGGGGATGGACAGGTGAGCACCTGGGCCAGCCTGCGCAACGGCCAGGGCGTGTGGATGTTCAAACTGGCGGGCACGCCGGTGGTCAGCGGTGTGCGCCTGTACGCCCACCGCGACCGCGATGAAGACACCACGCTGCTGGGCATTGACATCAGCCTGGACGGCCAGACCTGGATCACGGTCTACGACCCCCTCACCACTTGCGGCGCGACGCCGGCCTGCGCCGTCATCCCGCAGGAGGCGGATTTTGATATTCCGTTTGGGCCGCTGCCGGCGCGGCATATTCGGCTGCGCAGCGGCCCCAGCGCGCTGGCGCTGGCCGAGGTGCAATTCGCGCTCATGCCCTGACCCGGCACGCCGGTGCTCCCGCCCCGCCTTAAAACACATGGGCCAGTCAGCACCGCCGACTGGCCCAGCATCTTTTGTACTTTCACTGGCGGCCCGCATCATCCGTCCGCCATCCCCCCGCGCTCCCTCCGCCCTACCTTTCCCTCTTTCTTTTTCTCTGCCTTTGTTCTCTTACTTCGCCAGCATCCGCGCCATCCGGTAATAGTCCAAGTTCGCATGCCGTTTCTGGCTGCACACGTCGGCCAGCGGCGTCACGCCGATTTCGCGGCCCTGGAGGCCCACCATCACGCCGTGCTCGCCGGCCTGCAAGCGCTCCACGGCAAACACGCCGAAGCGCGCCGCCAGCAGCCGGTCGAAGGCGGTCGGCCGGCCGCCGCGCTGCACATGCCCGAGGATCGTCAGGCGAAATTGAAAGCCGGTGTTCATGGCGTCAAGCTGCTCGATCAGCGCCTGACCGTGCAGCGCCGCGCCCTCGGCCACCACGATGATGGCGTGCGTTTTGCCGCGCACGTAGGCGTCGGACACGGCGGCGGCCACGTCTTCGGGCGTGATTTCCTGCTCGGGGATCAGCACCAGCTCGGCCCCGCCGATAATGCCGGAGATCAGCGCCAGGTAGCCCGAGTCGCGCCCCATGGTTTCGATGACGAACGCGCGCTGGTGCGAGGAGGCCGTGTCGCGCAGCTTGTCAATCGCCTCGATGATGGTGTTGAGGGCGGTATCGGTGCCCAGCGACATCTGCGTGCCGGTGATGTCGTTGTCAATCGAGGCCGGAATGCCGACCACCGGGAAGCCCATATCGCTCAGGGCGCGCGCGCCGTGCATCGAGCCTTCGCCGCCGATGACGACCAGGCCCTCGATGCCGGCCTCGTTCAGCTTGCGCAGCCCCAGCCGCTGGTAGCGCGGCTCGGAAAACTCGGGGAAGCGGCCGGTCATCAGGATCGTGCCGCCCTTTTGGATGATGCCGCCCACGTCGCGCGGGCCGAGGTCCACAAAGTCGCCGGCCATCAGGCCCTCAAAGGCCCGCCGGATACCCTTAACGTGCAGGCCCAGGCCCAGCGCGGTGCGCACCACCGCCCGGACACACGGGTTCATGCCCGGCGCATCGCCGCCGGAAGTCATTACGCCAATCGTTCGCATCGCTCGATCTATAGGAAGTGCACCGCCACCATGCCGTCGCCTAACAGGGCGCGGAGCTTTTCCTCCAGCGGCGGGCAATAGTTGGTGGTGTTGTTGGGAAACCGCAGCAAATAACTTTGGTTATTATAGTCGTGAACCGAGAATTCGAACTGATCTTGGCCGGGAAACGAACTCAGCAGGCCGTGCAGGACGCGCATCTTGCGGTTGTCGCGGTCTTTGTTGCCGCTGGTCTGCACGGTGACGGTCACGCGGCGCGGCGGCTCGCCGGGGGCGGGCGGGTTAGGCCCGGCCGGCGGGTGCGCCTCACGCAGGGCGCTGTTGTTGCCAAAACCGGTGGCGGCCGGCGCGCGCGGCAGGGCGGGCGAGTCGGCTTGCGGCGCGGCGCGCTGGGCGCTATGGCCGTTGGCTTTGCCGTTGCCGGTGTGCCCATTGGCGGGCGCGCCGGTTTCGTTGCCGCCGCCGCGCGCCTGCGCGGTTGGGGGGCTGTCGTCAGATGACTGCCAGTCGTCGTCCGGCAGCGGGATTTCGTCGTCCATCCAGGGCGCGGGGCCGATGTCCTCGTCCGCTGTGGGGCGGCGGGCGGGCGGGGTGGCGGGCAGGCTGCCGGCCAAGTTGGCTTGCGGCCGGGTGGGGGTGCGCGTGGGCGTGGCGGCCGGGGCCGCCGACGCAATCACCGCCGCCGGGGTGATGGCTTGCCCTAGCGCTGTTGGGGCGGGAGCGCTGGCGGACGGCGCGGGCCAAGTGCTCGCCTGGCGCGCGGTGGGGGCGGGGCGGCTCAGGGCGGCGGCCAGGGCCGGGTCGGCCGGGCGCACCTGGTCAAACTCGCGCTTGAGCTGATCCACAATGATCTTGGGCTGGCCCTGCCCCTTGGAATCCACCTTGCCGTAGATCACGATGATCTGTTCCAGCATCAGCCACGGGCTGACCTCTTTCCAGGTGCGCGGGAAGACCACCAGTTCCAGATGGCCTTGCAGGTCTTCCACGCTCACGAAGCCCATCGCGTCGCCCTTCTTGGTGAAGTGCGGGCGCAGGTTGGTGACGACCCCGGCCATGATGACGCCCCGGCCGTGGTCGTCTTCGGTTAGCTGCTGGCTGTAGTCGGTGACGGTCAGTTGCAGCACGTCCATCACCGGCTGCAGCGGGTGATCGCTGACGTACAGGCCGATCAGTTCCTTCTCCCACGACAGAATCTCGCGCCGGGTGAGTTCGCTCTTGGCCGGGCCAAGCTCCACGCCCGTGAAGGTGCTGGCCGCCCCGCCAAAGAACGAAAGCTGCCCGGCCTCGGCTGCGCGGAAGTGCGAGGTGCTGGCGTTCACGATCTGGTCTAGCCCGTCGAGCAACTGCGCCCGCTCGCCGAAGTCGGCCAGCGCTCCGACCTTGATCAGGCACTCGAGCGGGCGTTTGCCCACCAGCCGCAAGTCCACCTGCTGGCAGAAGGCGTCCAGCGAGCGGAACGGCCCGTTGGCCTGGCGCGCATCCAAAATGGCCTGCACCGCGCCCTCGCCCACGTTCTTGACCGCCGCCAGCCCGAAGCGGATGGCGAACGGGCTGGCCGCGCCGGGGGCGGCGGCCTCGATGGTGAAGTCTAGCCCGCTCTGGTTCAAGTCGGGCGGCAGCACCGGGATGCCCTGGCGGCGGGCGTCGGCGGCGTAGAGCGCGATCTTGGCGGTGTCGTTGCGCGCCACCGACAGCAGCGCGGTCATGTACTCGACCGGGTAGTGCGCCTTCAAGTACGCCGTCTGGCACGTAATCATGGCGTAGTCGGCGGCATGGGCTTTGTTGAAGCCGTAGTTGGCGAAGTACTCAATGTCGCCGTAGACCGCCTCGGCCACGGCCGGGGTGTAGCCGTTCTTCAGGCAGCCGTTGATAAACTGCTGGCGGTGGCGCGCAATCTCGGCTTCGTTCTTCTTGCCGACCGCCTTGCGAATCTGGTCGGCCTCGCCCGGCGAGTAGCCCGCCAGAGCCGTGGCGATCTGAATAATTTCTTCCTGATAGACGATGATTCCGAACGTCTCTTGCAGGATGGGTTCCAGGTCGGGATGATGATAGCTGATTGCCTCCTCGCCGTGCATGCGGCGCACATACGAGGGGATGTACTCCATCGGGCCGGGGCGGTACAGCGCCACCACGGCGATGATGTGCTCAAACTCGGTCGGGCGCAGGCTGGTGAGCACGTTGCGCATCCCCTCCGACTCGACCTGGAAGATGCCGTCTACGTGGCCGGAGGTCAGCAGGTCGAACAGCGGCTTCACGTCGGCGTCGGCGGCCGGGTCGTCCGGGCGGCGCAGGTAAGGGATGGTGGTCAGGTCGAGCGCGCGGCCGTGGCGGGCCGCAATCAGGTCGCAGGCCCGGCGCATGATGGTCAGCGTCGCCAGCCCCAAGAAGTCTACCTTGAGCAGGCCGATCTTCTCGATGATCTCCATCGGGAACTGCGTGACCACGCCCAGCCCCGACTCGTCTGACCCCTTGGTCGGGCGGTTGAGCGGCAGGTATTCCACCAGCGGCTTGTCGGAGATCACCACCCCGGCGGCGTGCGTGCTGGCGTGGCGGCTGACGCCCTCCAACTGGAAGGCGGTGTCTACCAACTGCTGGATATAGGTCTCGGAGTCGTACAGCGCCTTGAACTCCGGGTTGTCGAAGGCGTCTTTGAGCTTGACCTTCGGGCCGGACGGCACCAGCTTGGCGATCTTGTCCACCTCCGGCAGGGGGATGTCCATGGCGCGGCCGATGTCGCGGATGGCGGCGCGCGCGCCTAGCGTGCCAAAGGTGATGATCTGGGCGACGTTTTCCTTGCCGTACTTCTGCACCGCGTATTCGATCATCTCGGCCCGCCGGTCGTCCGGGTAGTCCAGGTCAATATCGGGCATCGAGATGCGGCCGGGGTTGAGGAAGCGCTCGAAGATCAGGCTGTTGCGCAGCGGGTCGAGGTTGGTGATGCCGCTGGAATAGGCCACGATGGACGACGCGCCCGAGCCGCGCACGTTCCACCAGATGCCGCGTGACTGCGCGAATTGGCCCAGGTCCCACACGATCAGGAAATAGGCGTCGAAGCCCATCTCGTGGATGACCTTGAGCTCGTACTCCAGCCGGTCGCGCACGGCCGGCTCGTCGGCGCGCGAGCCGTAGCGCTGGCGCAGCCCGGTCTCGCAAATCTGGCGCAGGTAGCTGGCGGCGGTGTGGCCCTCCGGCACCTGGAAGATGGGCAGGTGGTAGCCCTTGGTCTTGAGGTTCAGGTCGCACATCTCGGCCACCAGCAGCGTGTTGTCGAGCGCGCCGGGGAACGCGCCGAACATCAGCTCCATCTCGGCCCGGCTCTTGAGGTAGTACGACTCGTCGCTCATCTTCATCCGATTGGGATCGGTGACGAGCTTGGCGGTCTGGATGCACAGCAGCACGTCGTGCGGCTTGGCTTCCTCCGGCGTGACGTAGTGCACGTCGTTGGTGGCGACGAAGCGCGCGTTGTAGTGCGGGCGCAGCTCGGCCAGGGCCTTGTTCAGTTCTTTCAGTTCCGGCAGGCTGTGGTCTTGCAGTTCAAAGAAGAAGTTTTCTTGGCCGAAGACCTGGTAGTACCAATCCAGTTCGCGGCGGGCCTTCTCGGGCTGGTTGTCATCGGTGAGCAAGCGCGGGATCTCGGCCGCCAGGCAGCCGGTGGTGCAGATCAGGCCGTCGGCGTGGGCGGCCAGGGTGTCTTTGTCAATGCGCGGCTTGTAGTAGAAGCCTTCGAGCTGGGCCAGGCTGGCGAGCTTGAGCAGGTTCTTGTAGCCGGTCATGTTCTTGGCCAGCAGCAGCAGGTGGTAGGGCTTGGTGTCTTCGCCGGGGCGGCGCTCGCTCATCTTGCCGCGCGCCAGGTAGCTCTCCATGCCGATGATGGGCTTGAGGCCCTCGGCCGTGGCGGCGTTCCAGAACTCCACCGCGCCGTACATCACGCCGTGGTCGGTCAGGGCCACGGCCGGCTGGCCGAGGGCCTTGGCGCGCGCCACCAACTGCGGGATGCGCGACAGGCCGTCGAGCAGGGAGTATTCAGAATGGCAGTGGAGATGGACGAAGGACATGGTTGTGAGTCAGCGCCCGAGAGGCGGGGCCAATAGCTGCCAATGGGATGTAGGCGATTATAGCACCGGCGAGTCGGGTGGTGCCTTAAAACGTCGGGCGGCGGGGAGAGGCGGGGTCTACAGCGGATAAGGCGTTGGGGCCGCGCCGGCGCGGGCGGCTGCCAGGGTGTCAATAAGTGGCCATGGAACCTATAATTGCCCAAGCGCAATCGCCATGACCGCCGATACACCGCCTGCCATTCTCTCCCGTCCTGCGGGTTTTGAAGACCGCTACCGGCTCTATCTCGACGAGTCGGGCGATCACGTGTTCCGCGACGTTGAGGACGCGGCGCACCGCTTCCTGTGCCTGCTGGGTTGCTGGTTTCGCAATCCGGCCTATCTCCAGTTTCACGAAGACTTGGAGGCTATCAAGACGCGCCACTTGTCGCATCACCCGGACGACCCGGTGGTGCTGCATCGCGAGGATATGGTTAACGCTCGCAAAGCTTTCAAGCATCTGCGCGACCCAGCTAAGCGCGCCGTCTTCGATGACGACTTGTTGCACGTTATCCGGTCGGCCGATTTTCACGTCACTGCGGTAGTGATTGACAAGGCCATCCTGCGCCGCAAGTATGGGGAAGCGGCGGCCCACCCTTATCATCTTGGCCTCGGGTTTATGCTGCAACGCTATGCCGGCTATCTTAACCATATCAACCGGGTGGGCGATGTGCTGGCCGAAGCTCGCGGGGGCGTGGAAGACCGGTTGCTGAAAGATTCGTATACCCGCGTTTTTGAACGGGGCGTTTGGGGCATGACCAATGCTGGCGCGTTTCAGTCCGCGCTTACGAGTGGAGAGTTAAAACTAAAGACGAAGGCCGCCAATATTGCCGGGCTGCAACTGGCGGATTTGCTGGGGCACCCGGTGAAGAATTGGGTATTGCAACAATATGGCTATGGAACGGCCAATCTCAAACCATTTGGCCGGCGTCTGATGGAAATAGTACCAGGGCAATTGCATCTTAATGGGTTTGAGCACCGGCCAAAACGGTGAGCAGGTAGTCTTCGCTCCAAGCGGCCTTCAGGCGCTTGGCTTTGATGCCGATTTTAGCGGTCTTTTCCTGGCGGA
>Ga0163144_10029069_pt1 | contig 10627 bp, 12 predicted proteins | sample OliLak19BULKMAT1_FD_123175 | JGI IMG/M metagenome (GOLD analysis project Ga0163144, IMG submission 123175) | Freshwater microbial mat bacterial communities from Lake Vanda, McMurdo Dry Valleys, Antarctica - Oligotrophic Lake LV.19.BULKMAT1 | ecosystem: Environmental > Aquatic > Freshwater >...
GTTCATAAGCCTCCATTTTACCTGCGCTTACGAACGCCGATAATCGCAATTAATTCAAACGGCGAAATATTCCATTAGGCGCTGAACCTCAACAGGGCGCGACAAGGATTTGAAGCGTCCGGTTGCGATTAAATGCCTGCGCGATGAGCTCCAACGCAGCGAGCGGGAGCGAAAGCGCTTCATCGAAGAAGCCATTAATGTCGCGTCTCTCCATCACCCGAACATCATCGAGATCTATGACATCATCCAGACGCCCGCAGCCACTTTCAGCGTATTCGAGCTCGTGAACGGCGGCACGTTGTACGACAAGCTCATAGAATCGCGGGAGGGGCGCATCGAGTTGCCTCTTGCGCTCGAGTATCTGCGGCAGATCGCGGGCGCCATCGATCACGCGCATGGCCGGAAGGTCATTCATCGCGACCTCAAGCCGTCCAACATCATGATCGACGAGCACGGACGCATCAAGGTCATGGACTTCGGCATCTCACGGCTCGTCATTGCGACCATGGCGACGATGACCGGCACGATCGTCGGCACGCCGCTTTATATGGCACCCGAACAGTCGCTCGGCAGAGTTCATCTCACGATGGACATCTATGCCCTAGGGACCATGCTCTATCAGATGCTGACCGGTCACCTGCCCTTCAGCGGTGGAAACCTGGACGCCAAGCTTACCAGGGGCGGCTTCATTCCGGCTTCGCAACACCTGCCCGGCCTTCCGCGCGGTGTAGACGCCGTGATCGCCAAGGCGCTCGACCCCGAACCCGACAGGCGCTATCAGGCCTGCGCGGACCTCGTTCGGGAATTTGAAGCCGCCATCCAACAGGTGACACCTCCGCGCGCGTAGCAACTCTGATGGCGGAATCGAGGTGTTTCGTCCTCTATGTATGGGACAACGACCGGGGGGAGGTCGTAGGGCTTTTCCGGCCGTCGCACCGGACGGCAACTCGGGCGGAGGGAATTGGCCGAGGAGGCGGCTCCAACCGCTCTACGACTTCCACGGCATCGGCGCGGCCGTTGAGCGACTGAAAATTCCGTGGCCACAGCAGCCGTTGCCTCGAACCTTCGATGTCGCGGATATCCGGGCATTCGCCGCGCTCTTGAGCGCTCTGTTTCCCCCGCCCCGATACGCGATCCGCGACTGGCTGGCGGAGTCGCTCGAGGATTTTTTCATCAGTCGTTACGGAGGCACGCGCGTTGAATTCGCGGAGTCGGCGATGAGCCGTCTGCCCGATCCCTTCGTGCCTCCCGAGCTGTCCGCCGCCGCCGTTGCTCTTGGCGATTATCAGCGCTGGGAACCGACCGGAGTCGAGATGTCCCGCATGCCGTTGGGATTGCGATTCCTGCTCGAGGGCGATGTCGCTCTCAGGGACCCATCAGGCCGCTACGCCGTCTTGAAGAAAGCGGCCTTCGAGAGCGAACTGCGTGCCCGTGGTCTTGACCCTGCAAAAGAGACGGATAGGCAGGTGTGCTTTTCCGAACTCAAAGGAAAGGGCTGCTCCATTTACCCGAACGACCCAGGATTGCCTGAGCCATGCATCTTTTCAACGGCTTCCGAGTCGCAAGCCAAGGAACTGTCCCTGCGGCGTGCTGAGGAAAACCGCGTATGGGTGTTCGTTGTACCCACGGGCGATGAGGAGCTTGAGCGCGCCCTCTATCGGCGTCATCCTTACGCCGAAACATACTTCTGGTATGAAGAACGATATTATTTCAAGGCATCCACGCGGCCTGGCGATAAGCTCATTAAATCGTGGTTCATGTCTCATCGGCGAGAGTGCTTGAGAGCGTTCGGAACCGGTCGGCTTATGCCCGCGTAGCAGGCGAACCCAGACTTCGCCCCATCGAAAAAGCGCGTCGGAACGGGCCACCAGGCGTTGACGGGCCCGCTCGGGCCCCTTATACTGAGCCTGGTGCGAAGCCAGCGCGGCGTGACCATGGTCGAGGTGTGCGTGTCGGTCCTCCTCGTCGCCCTGATGTCGGCGCCCATCATGTCGACGGTGCTGACCAGCTCGATGTCGTCGCGGCGGGGCGACCGCCGCATGAGCGCCGCGGCCGCGGTGCGCGGGGTCTCCGAGCATCTCAAGGCCTTCGTTACCGCCGACCGGACGCTCGTGCGCGGCTCGGGGGAGGGGACGGACGGTTGGACCTTGCCCGGCGACCGCAGCGGCATGTACGCCCTGGCGCCCGGCCGCCATGAGCTCGACGCCGCGCGCTGGGCGCCCGGGCTCGCCGACTGCGGGGGGCAGATCGCCTACGAGGTCGTCGTGCGCGCCTCGCCCGCCGGGCCCGAGCCGACCGTCACCTTCACCGTCTCGTGGAGCGACGAGTGAACCGCGGGCTCACCCTCGTCGAGCTGGTCATCGCCATGGGCCTCGCCTCGGTCGTCGTGCTCGGCCTCTCCAATCTCGCGGCGCCGCTCGCGCGGGCGCAGGTACTGTCCCACCGGTCGCAGACCGCCCAGATGGAGGCGGCGTCGGCCGCGGCCTGGGCGGACCGTTCCATCCGGGAGGCGGCGTGGATCGGCTCGCCGCCCGCGGCCGTCGGTCCCGCCGATCGCCTGGAAGGCTGCGTGAACGGGGTGCCCGGCGAAGGCAACGAGCCTCCCGCGCGCATCGACGCGGCGCGCCCGGTGCGCTGGTTCGCGCTGTGCGGGCGCGGCGGCGTTCTGTACCGCCATGAGGGCCTCGGCTGTCGCGCGGCCTATACCTGCGGCCAAGATGCCTCGGGTTCCTTCGGCGCGGGCGGCCGCGGCCAGAGCGCCGCGGCGGTTTTTACGCGCGCCTCGGCCGCCTCGACGGCCATCGACCTCGCGATTGAGGCCCGCTCGGGAGAAGCCGTCTCGAGCGTGCGCACCTCGGTGGGATTCGCGGCCGCCGCGGGAACCAACCAATGAACCGCCGCGGCGCCGTGCTCATGCAGGTGCTGATCTTCGGCGCGATGGCGGCCCTCGCGTGCTCGACCATCCTCGCCGCGCGCCTGCAGCCCGCCTTGATGAGCTCCCGCGCGGAGGAGCGCGTGCGCGACGACCTGGCTGGGCAGGCCGCGGTCAACCGCGTGACGGCGACCTGGGCGCGGCTGGGCGTCTGCACGAGCGAGGCCGCCGCGGGCGTGGCCTGCTCCGGGACCGGCTGCCGGTGCTCGTGCGAGGTGGAGGGATCGGGCTGGGCGGCGCGCGTCGCGGCCGCGCCGTCCGCAGGCGCGTGCGCGTTGACGACGACGAGACGATAGGGAGGAAGTAATCGTGAAAGACCATCAGATCATCATCCAGTTCTCCGTCGGCCGGCGCGCGGCGACCTTGATCCTGGCCGCCGTCGCGGTCGGCGCGTTCGCCGTCCGTCTCTCCTCGGAGACCTTGACCATAGCGACGACCTACCCCGCGCCCGTCGGCGTGTACAACCAGATCGTGACGACCGGCAACGCCGGCGCCGTGCCCGCGGACACGACGCTCGCCCGCTCCGCAGGCAATGTGATTCTTGTCCCCGCGACCAACACCGCCGGGCGCGTCGGCGTCGGGTTGACCTCCCCGTTGGCCAAGCTCGATGTCGTCGGCACCTTGCGTGTCTCCGGGCCTATCACCGATCCCTCCGGAGCGCCGGAGGGCGCCTTCTACTACAACACAGCGACCAAGAAATTGCGCCTGCTGACGACCGGCTGGGCGGACCTCAGCATCGGCGGGCAGGGTTCCTTCTGCGGCTTCGCTTCCGTTTCGGGGACGGTGAACAAGAGATGCCAAGGCATGGACATCTCCGGCGGGGCCTGTCCGGCGTCCTACGACCTGGTCTCGCTCGGCTCCGGCAGAACCTGCGTGGCGAGATAAGTATAATGCGGCCATGAACCCAATCGCGTTCGTGCTCGTGGGCCTGCTCGTGGGCGTCTTCAGCGGCATGGTCGGCGTTGGCGGCGGCATCATCCTCGTTCCGATCCTCGTCCTGTTCTTCGGTTTTTCTCAGCACATGGCCCAGGGCACGAGCACCGCGATGCTGCTGCCCCCAATCGGCATCCTCGCCGCCTGGACCTACTACCAGAAAGGCATGGTGGATGTCCGGGCCGCCGCCCTCATGTGCGCCGGCTTCGTGCTCGGCGGCCTGTTCGGCGCCAAGCTCGCCATCGTGCTTCCGCAGGAGCTGCTGCGCCGCGGGTTCGGCGTCGTCCTGCTCGGCATATCCCTCAAGCTAATCCTCGCCAAGTGAGATCCCCCATGAAACTCCTCCTCCCGATGCTCGTCCTCGCCCTGTCCGCCTCCGCGGCTGACGCGCCCAAGAAAATATCCGGCTTCGATCCGGCGGCCATGGACCTCACCATCAAGCCCTGCGAGGATTTCTATCAATACGCCTGCGGCGGATGGCTCAAGGCGAATCCGATCCCGTCCGACCAGTCCAGGTGGGGCCGCTTCAACGAGCTCACCGAGCGCAACAAGGAAATCCTGCGCGGTATTTTAGAGGACGCGGCCGCGAAGCCCGGCCCGGACGCCTCGACGCGCCGCATCGGAACTTTCTACGCCGCGTGCATGGACGAAGACGCGGTCGAGGCCGCGGCCCTTAAGCCGCTCGCGCCCGCCTTCGACGCGATCAAGGGCCTCGCCTCGGCCAAGGACTTGGCTCCTTTGCTCGGCCGCCTGCACCGCGCCGGCGTCAACGCGGGCTTCGGCTACGGCTCCGACCAGGACTACAAGGACTCGACGACGGTCATCGCCGGCATCGATCAGCAGGGCGTGGGCCTGCCGGACCGCGACTACTATCTGAAGGACGACGCGAAGTTCCTCGAGCTGCGCCGCGCCTACGAGTGGCACGCCGCCCGCTCCTTCGGCCTCGCCGGCTCCGATCCTAAAACCGCCGCCGAGGAAGCCGCGGCCGTCATGCGCGTGGAAACCGCGCTCGCGAAAGCCTCGATGGACCGCGTCGCCCGCCGCGACCCGATGAACACCTATCACAAGATGACGCGCGCCGAGCTGCAGGCGCTCGCCCCGAATTTCGCCTTCGACCGCTACTTCGACGCCGCGGGCGGGCCCGCGTGGAAGGCCGTCAACGCCTCCGCGCCCGACTTTGTGAAGGGCTTCGGGGAAGTGCTCAAGGACGCCCCGCTCGAGGACCTTAAGGCGTACCTGCGCTGGCGCGTGATCTCGGCGGCCGCCATGTGGCTCAACCGCGCCGTCGTCGATGAGGCGTTCGACTTCTACGGACGCCGTCTCACGGGCGCCAAGGAGCTGAAGCCCCGCTGGAAGCGCTGCGTGGACTTAGTCGACCGCTCGCTCGGCGAGGACCTCGGCCGCGTCTATGTCGCGAAGGCGTATCCGCCCGAGACGAAGAAGAAAATGGACGCCCTCGTCGTCGCCGTCGAGGAGGCGCTCAAGGAAGATATCGCCGGCCTCGACTGGATGACGCCCGCGACGAAGGAGAAGGCGCAGGCCAAGCTCGCGACGATGGGCAACAAGGTCGGCTACCCGGAGAAGTGGCGCGACTACTCCTCCATCAAGGTCGACCGAGCCGACCTCCTCGCCTCGATCCGCTCGGCGACGGAGTTCGAGCACCTGCGCCAGCTCAACAAGATCGGTAAGCCCGTGGACCGCAAGGAATGGCACATGACGCCGCCGACGGTCAACGCCTACTACAACCCACAGATGAACGACATCAACTTCCCCGCGGGTATTTTGCAGCCGCCGTTCTTCGATCCCGAGATGCCCGACGCGGTGAACCTCGGCGCGATCGGCGCTGTCATCGGCCACGAGCTCTCGCATGGCTTCGACGACTCTGGCCGGAAATTCGATCTCAAGGGCAACATGGAAGACTGGTGGACGGAGGCGGACGCTAAGGCGTTCGAATCGCGCGCGCAGTGCTTCGTCGAGCAGTACGGCTCCTACGAGGCGGTCCCGGGCGTGAAGCTCAACGGCCAGCTGACCTTGGGAGAGAACACGGCCGACAACGGTGGCCTGCTCGTCGCGGGCATGGCCGTCGACAAGCTTCCCGGCGCATCCGAGGCTTACAAGGGCTTCACGCCGCGCCAGCTCCTGTATCTCGGCTTCTCGCAGATCTGGTGCCAGAACCGCACCGAGCAGATCGCGCGCATGCAGGCCCAGACGGATCCGCACTCCGCGGCGCGGTGGCGCGTAATCGGGACTTTGTCGAACTCGAGCGAGTTCGCGAAGGCCTTCTCCTGCAAGGCCGGCGACAAGATGGTGGCGCCGAAAGCCTGCCGCGTTTGGTAGCGCGCCGCGCCTGCGGCGCGAACCGTGCTCAGGTGCGTCCGGACGCAGTGGAGCACGCTTTCGAGAGCCGTTCCGATGAATTCATGCAAAGAAACAGATTGGCCCCGTCATTTAGACTTATCCCCAGATTTATTCCGGAATAATTCTGGGGATACATGCGCTCGAAGACGCGCAAAAGTAATGGGCTAGCCTAGGGCCTTAGGCGTAAGGCGCCGGGCCGTCACCGGCGCTCGGAGCTTAGCTCAGGGAGCCGAGAAGGCGGCGGCGGACCGACAGCGCGATGCGCGTGAGCTCCGCGCGTCGCTCCTCGAGCGCATCGATGGTCCAGCCGGCGTGGCGGCGCGCCAAGGTCAGGTCGCCGGCGTCGAGCGCGGATATAGCGGCCTCGAGATTTCGCGCTGACAGGCGCTTGGCCTCGACGCGTCCGCGACCGGCCCACTCTGCGGCGGCCGAGAGCCTCGCTCGCGCCTGGGCGCGGTCGGCGGCGGACGGGCGCGGCGAGCTCAGCAGGGCCTCGGCGCGGCGGATCGCCGTCTCGTGGTCGAGCGTGAGAAGGTAATCGGCGCGTGCCGATTCGAGCGCGTGGACCTGGGCGCGCAGCGCCGCGGACATTTCTTCGTAGGGGATGGGCGTGCGGGTCTTCACCTCGGGATGGGCGACGAGATCTTTCGCGGAAAGGATCGCGATGGACTTGGGTCGCTTCGCGAGCGCCTCGAAGGCGGCGGCGGCCTTCAGATCGGACGCGTCGCGTCCCGCGAGGCGTAGGGTCGCGGCGGCGGCGCGAAGGATTTTGCGCGCCTCGGCGGGGCGGCTGTTGCGTGAGTGCAGCGCGGCTTCCTCCAGAGAAGCGTGGATGTTCGACCAGCGGTTCCAGACGATGAACGGACGGCCGTCGCCGAAGGCTTCCTCGCTCTTGGCGAGAGCCTCGAGGCGCACGGCCTCGGCGGCGGAGGCGGCGGCGCTGTTGTGCGCGCCGACCAAGGACCACAGCGCCGCGTTGCGCTTGAACGCGCGCGGGGCGACGGGCGACTCCTCGGAGATCATCTCGCGCGCGACGCGCAGCTGCAGCGCGGCGAGATCGCCCGACACGGCGGCTAAGCGAGCGGGTTCGCCCGCGCGCTCGGCCTTCGCGCGCTCGCGGCGCAGGACCTTCACCCGCGCGCTATAAGTCCCGCCGTCCGGCAGGACGGCGGCGGGTAGCTTGGCGATGACGCCGTCGAAGTCCGCGAGCAAGGCGCGCTTCAGCGCGTTCAAGGCGGAGGTCGTCTCGTTGGCTTTCTCCTTGGAATGGATCGCGGCGAGCGAGGCGTACAGGCGGTCGGCGTCGTCGCGCAGGCCGAGGACGGTGCGCGCCGGGAGCGGTGCTACGACGGAGGGGGCTTGCGGCGCGGCGGCGGCGGGGACGAGCGAGGCGCTCAGCGCGGGCGGCAGGAAAGAGGGGGCGGACAGCGTCGCGACAGACTGGAGCGCGATCGCGGGTGCGGAGGGTGTGCTCAGCGCCGGGATGACGCGGATCTGGGCGGCGGCGGGGAAAGCGAGGAAAAGGGCGAGCAAGGCGCGGAGCAATTTCATGTAGACATTCTACCGCGCCCGACGAGCGCCGCTCTGGGCCCTATGACGCGAACCGCCTAGGACCTTCGGCGCTAAGGCAGGACGGCGCGGTGGGCCGGGATCGACAGGGCGCTGAGCAGCACGACGGCCGCCGCGCGCCCGGCCCACATCTCGAGCCCGGGAAGCCAGATCAGCGCCGTGAGGACGCCCGACACGGCGTAGCCCATGAAGTAATCCACGGGCAGGCCCGCGATCTTACGCCTGAACCACGGCACCTCGCGCGTGCGCAGCGCGTCAAAGCCCCAGGCGGGGTTCCAGACAAACCACTGCAGGTCCCAGGCCGCGGTGATCATTATGTACGAGGACACGCATTTCGCCCACAGCGCGAGCGACCAGCCGGCGAACACGAGCGGCAGATGAAACATGCCGATCAGAAACAAGGTCAGCCACACATGATAGCCCGTGAGCTCCTTGCCGTTGGTGAGGCTGAGCCACCACTCCGGGCCCCAACGCCAGGTCGGCAGGTTCACGGCCCAGCCGTGCGCGCCCTCGATGTGGATCTCGACGCGAGCCAGGATGTGGCACAGCGCGAAAAGGAACGCGCCTTCCCCGGCTCCCCGCAGAAGGTCGGCGCTCACTTCTTCTTCGCTCGGATCTTCTTGCGCAAAGCCTTGCTCGCTGTCTTCCACTTCTGCTTCTCGGTCGCCTGCGGGGCCGGATCGTGCCTACGCGCGTCGTGGGACGACTCCCGCTTGAGCTTGGCCCACGACACCAGCCGCTCCGGCGACACGGTCCCCGCCTCAACGGCGGCCTTCACCGCGCAGCCCGGCTCGGAGCCGTGCGCGCAGTCCTTGAACCGGCACGAGGGCGCCAGCGCCTCGATCTCGTCGAAGGTCTTCGCCAGCCCCTGCTCGGCGTCCCAGAACTGCATCTCGCGCATGCCAGGCGTATCGAGCAAAATACCGCCGCCGGGCAGGATGAACAGCTGGCGATGCGTCGTCGTGTGCCTTCCGCGCTCGTCGGAGCGGCGCGTCTCCGCGGTCTTGAGCTTCTCGTTGCCCGCGAGGCGGTTCACCAAGGTCGACTTGCCGACGCCGGAGGAGCCGATGAGCCCTACCGTGCGCCCGGGCTTGATCCACGCGCCCAGCTCCGCAAGTCCCGCGCCGGTCTTGGCGCTGATCGCGACGACGGCGGCGTCGCCGGCGGCCTGGCGGGCTTCTTTCATAAACGGATCAGGAGCGTCACAGGTGTCGAGCTTGTTGAGGATCAACACGGGCTCCGCGCCGCTTTCTCTCGTCACGGTCAGGAAGCGCTCCAGGCGCCGCGCGTTGAAGTCGGCGTTGAGCGCGGTCATGACCAGGACGGTGTCGAGATTCGCCGCGATCACCTGCTCCTCCATCGTCTCCCCGGCGGCCTTGCGGGAAAGCTTGGTGCGGCGGGGAAGGATGCGGCGGATTAAGACGACCTTCTCGTTGGGGACCGCCTCGGCGCACACCCAGTCCCCGACGGCGGGCAAACCGGCGCGGTCGACGGCCCGGTGGCGCATGTTGCCGGGGGTGCGGGCGGCTTTGATTCCCTGCTCCGAGATAATCTGAAACAGCCCGCGCTGCTCCTCGACGAGGCGGGCGGGAAAAAGGCCGTTCGCGGCGTCGCCGCCGAACGCCTCGGCCCACCTCGCGTCCCAGCCCCAGTCCTCGAGAAGTCCCATCGAAGGTGATTCTAGCTGTTTCCGAAAGATGGGTATGCACTTCACACAACCTAAAAGAAGGACTCCGTTGGGAAATCCCCCGGAATCTGGCCATGGGGTTGTTCTCGGTCGGAGGGGGATATCCTCTCGACGGAGAAATGGGCGTGCAGGTTGTGTCATGTGCATACCCATCTTCCGGGAGCAGTCGAAGGCCGTCCAGCCATGCAACTTTTAGGGGGTCTCATTCGTATGAATCGTGATGACTACTCTACCCGCGCTCCTGACGCGAATCCGGCCGCGTATCCTGACCATGCGTCAACGGCGGGTCATGCTCGACATGCAGCTGGCCGAGTTCTACGGCGTCAAGACGAGAAGGCTTCGCGAGCAGGTCCGGCGCAATCTGGACCGCTTCCCGGACGATTTCATGTTCCAGCTCACCGTTGAGGCGGCCGAGGTCGTGGTGTCGCAAAATGCGACACCTTCATGGCAATCGCTGGGAGGGCATCTTCCCCTGGTTTTCACCCAAGAAGGGATCGCGATGCTTTCCGGCGTTCTCCGAAGCCCGCGCGCGGTGCGCGCGAATATCGAGATCATGCGCGCCTGCGTCTACATCAAGACGCGCGAACGCTGGCGCACCGCGGCATTGCGCGATCTCATGGACGAGCCTGAGCGGCCGCACCGGAAGATCGGATTTCTGCCCGAATCCAAGTTCTGACAGCGTTAACGGCGGGCAGCCAATCTCGACGCGAGCTGTTCCCGGGAGATGGGTATGCGCAATGCTCAAATATACCCGCGAATCCGCTGCTGCGGCTATTAGATTTGGTTGTCATATTGGCTGCGGTCGGCAGCATCCCTTGGTTAGACGGAGATGCTGACCATGCCAGCGAGCTATGTGTTGAAGCCGAGGATGAACAGCGGCGGCTACAGCAGTCCATCCATACGAGGCCGCCGTCTGTTCAATCCAATAGTTCGACCGAAAGCTTGTGCAGATTCCGCCGTTTGCCCGCATGTGGACCAAAGTCCTCCGAGCGCTTCCGCGCGACCTTCCGTTTCCGTAGCTATCCTTGAGGATAGTTGGTTTCCGGGTACAGACCGGGATCATAGGTAACACAATAGACCGGGCACATAGGTAACAGGTAGGTATTGGCAGGAGGTAGTGCCAATGCCCTGGAGAGAGACCTGTCCTA
>Ga0163144_10029070_pt1 | contig 10627 bp, 11 predicted proteins | sample OliLak19BULKMAT1_FD_123175 | JGI IMG/M metagenome (GOLD analysis project Ga0163144, IMG submission 123175) | Freshwater microbial mat bacterial communities from Lake Vanda, McMurdo Dry Valleys, Antarctica - Oligotrophic Lake LV.19.BULKMAT1 | ecosystem: Environmental > Aquatic > Freshwater >...
CCGCTGAAAACTCGAGCATCATGATTCGGCGCACATCGGATACCGAATCGTCCCGCCGCGTCCGTGCCGCAGATGGCGAGAGCGATTGAGCTTCCGGCTGGTGCTCGCACGAACAGCTCGCGCAGGCCGAGTCTCGGACTCGAGCGCATCGCAGGTGATGCGCGTCCCCACACTCACACCGCGACGAACGCCCGCCAGAATCGTCTGCGCAAACCCTCTGAGGCAGACCGATGTCCTCCGCCGCGGCGGCCCATCCGGCTGCCTTCACGGAACGCGTGTCGACTGCGCCCGTGCGCAGGACAGCACTTCGGAGCGCGGCGCCTAAGAGCCTCGTGAATCATCCGGGCTGAGAGCACGTCGTAGAGTCGAGCCATCGAGCTCTCTTCGGTGCTCGTGCCGCCACATCCTCGGCGCGTCGCCCGCGAATACTGCACGGGCTTCGAGCGATCAGTCCTCGTCGCCGGGCGGGAGCTCGTACAGGCCCTGACCCGCGTAGACGAGCCGCTTCTGGCGCACGAGCTCGTCCCACACGGCGCGCGGATAGCGATCCGGCGGGCGCATGCCGAGGATCCCCGAGGAACGTCCGCTGCTCATCGGCCCGCCGGCGATCGACGATTCGGCGTCGAGCTGCGTGACCTTCAAGCTCTTGCGGTAAGCCTTGAGCGCGCGCTTCAGAACTTCGCGATCCTGCAGCGGCAAGTGTTTCTTCCCCGACTGCCACTCGGCGACGAGCGCGGTCAGCGCATCACGATCGCGCGCGTCCACGATGCGCGCGATCTCGGGTTCGGTTTCCCGCGTCGAAGTCAGCGCGGCCGAAGCCTCGCCCCAGGGCCTCTCGTTCGCCGGATCGGCGGCGAGCGCGACGGCGGCGGTCGCGAGGACGGTGCTCAGTAGCTGCATCTTGGGGTCGAACATGGCGCGTGGTTCCCGGGGATCCGCGGTAGTGGAGCGCGCGAGGGTATCACCGGGCGACGCGCGCGCTCGAACCGCTATGCTCCAGGCACGTGGGCGCGCGCGAATCCGTTCGGCAGAAGGTGTACGGCCCGCGCGCTCCGCTCGATCGGTGCCCGCGCTGCGTGCTGCACTTGCGCCTGTGCTTGTGCGCGGTCATCGAGCCCCTCGAGCTCGACACGCGCGTCGTCGTGCTGCGGCACCGCCGTGAGGTCAACAAGCCGACGAACACGGGACGGCTGGTCGGGATCGCGCTGGCGGCCGGCGAAGTGCGCACCTTCGGCGACCGCGGGATGGAGCTCGACACGTCGGGGCTGTTCGATCCGGCGCGCAGGGCGGTGCTCCTGTATCCGACGGAGGATTCCCGCGAGCTGACGCGCGAGGCAGTGGACACGCGACCGGTCACGCTGGTCGTGCCCGACGCCGACTGGCGCCGCGCGTACAAGCTGGCGATGCACGATCGCGCGCTGGACGGGATCGCACGTGTGCACCTGCCCGCGGGCCCGCCTTCGAAGTACCGCTTGCGCAGCCACAAGAACCCGCGCTTCCTGGCGACGTTCGAAGCGGTCGCGCGCGCGCTCGGGGCGTTGGAAGGCGCCGAGGTCCAGCGACGGCTCGAGCGCGTTTTCGACATGATGGTCGAGCGCACGCTGTGGTCGCGCGGGCAGATCACGCCGGATCGCGTGACGGGCGGGGTTCCGCCGCCGCTCGGCTGAGGGGCTCGTGAGCACGCAGCGCGCGACTCCAAAGGCCGCGCGGACGTTCCACGCGGCTCGAAAAGCCGCGCACGCGTTCCATCACGTCTGTCCGGTCCAGTCGCTCTTCGCCGTCTTCTTCCACGCGGCGCGGATCGACGCCTCCAGCTCCTTCGCGAGCGGACCGGCCTTCAGGAGCTCGGCGTTCTGCTTCCAGCGCTCGGGTTTCGTCGTGCCGACGATCAGCACGTGCACGCCGGGCTGCATCGCGGTGAAGCGCAGCGCGACTCCGGCCGCGCCGTCCGGGGTCTCTACACTGCGGTTCTCCCCCATCGCGAACGCGTACTTCAGCTCCTGCAACCGCTTCCAGTAGCCGAGGTGGTAGCCGTTCTTCGGCTCGGCGTCGTGGCGCCACACGGCGTTCGCGATCGGCCGCTTCGCTACGACGCCCATCTGCTTCTGCTTGGCGAGCGGCAACGTCAGCTCGATGCACTCCTGATCGCAGATGTTGACAGAGGTCTGCAGCGCGTCGAAGCGCCCGCTCTCGATCGCGAAGCGCGCCGCCTGCGAGTCGCCGCTGTAGCCGATATAACGCGTTTTGCCGTCCTTCTTGGCCTGCTCGAGGCCTTCGATGCAGTCGCCCTTCTTCAGCTCCGCCAACGAGCACGAGTGCAGCTGCACCAGGTCGATCGCGTCGGTCTCGAGGCGCTTCAAGCTGCGCTCGATGGACTTCAGCACGCCGGCCTTCGTCCACTCCGTTCCGGCCTCGATCGTTTCGTTGGGATGGCCGCACTTCGTGAAGAGGTAGAAGTCCTTGCGCCGGTGTCCGATCGCCTTGCCGATCTGTATCTCGGAATCGACGTAGCACTCGGCCGTGTCGACGACGTTCAGGCCGGCGTCGAGGCTCGAGTTCAAGAGCTGGTCCACCGTGGACTGAGCGACTTTCTCGTAGCCGATCTCGGCACCGCCGAAACCGAGGACGGTCACGTCCATGTCCGTCTTGCCGAATCGACGACGCTCGAGAGTGCTCGTCGCCGGAGGATTCGCGTCCTGTGCCCAGAGCGTCGAGGTGAACTGCGGCAACGACCAAACGGCTGCGGTGGCGGCGGAAATGCACAGGAAATCACGCCGTGACGAATCGTGGTTCTGCATGAGGACTCCTCCGACCGCGGGCAAGTGCGCGGACCCGCACGGCGAAGTGCCGGGCGGCGGCCGCGCCGCATCCTAGCCGCCCGTTCTGAAAGTCCCCTCGCGAGGCGCAGCGGGCGCTTGCGCTGCGAGGAGGGCGGTGAAGCGCGCGAACTCGCGCCCGGCACGAGGAGTCCGTGTAGATGTCGAAAGCCTGCCCAGCTCGTGCGACGCCGCGCCTCGGATCCGTGCAACGGAATGCGCCGAGGCGGCAAGGGAATCGGCCCTTCCCGGTCCCGAGCCGGAGGCGATCCATCCGGTCGTGGCCCGACCTCACCCCGACGCGACCCTCGCGATTCCCGTCCACGGCCGCTGCACCCGCGCCGGAAGCTGGCGATTCCGCCCCCGACCCGGGGCCCGTGCGCGTTCGAGTTCGAGTTCGAGTTCGGAGTCGATCGCGAGCGCGATCACTTGCGCGCCCCGGGAATCGAACCCAGTCGCTAGACAGTCCCGAACGCGCTCAGCCCCCCCCTCGGGCAGCAGAACTCGCTGAATTCGCACGACTTTCAGCGCAATCGGCACGACTTCCGAGATTTGACAGCGCGCCTCATCGCTAGATCGCGTTCTAGAGGCGGCATTCGGCCGGACTCACACCTGGGAGCCCGCCGCGCACTTCCCCGTTCTCCATCCGCTTTCCCCGGATCGACATCATGCTCGCCCCCCCCGCCTTCACCCGCTTTGCGGGTTCGTGTCTACTCGCACCCTTCGTCACACTGGCCCTGTTCGCCTCCACGGCGAACGCGCAGATCGATCTCGATCCCGGTGACGTCGCCGTCGTCGGCTGGCGGGATTCCGGCGAGGCAGTGCCGGCTTTCACGGTCGTCTTCCTGGCCGAGGTGCCCGCCGGTTCGCAGGTCTACTTCACGAACAACGGCTGGACCGGAGCAGGATTCCGCAGCACGGGCGGGGCGACCGACGGAAACGGGGACGAGCAACTGCTGCGCTTCAGCGCGCTCGCCGCGCTCCCGGCCGGGACGATCCTGAGTTCCACGGACATCGGTGCCGGATTCGTCTGGGTGAACGCGGGTGCGATTCCGGGCGCGGCGAGCGGATCGTTCGGCAATCTCGCGCTGGGCGCGACGGGCGACCAGATCACGGCGTTCCAACACGGCACGAGCACGAATCCGCTCCACACGCCCGTGCAGCGCGCGCTCTACCTCCTCGACGACACCGGCGCGTACGAATCGGCGAACAGCAATACGACGGGTTCGATCCCGAGCGGGCTCTCTGGCGCGACGAAGACGGCCGTCACGTTCTTCCAACTGGGCGCGGGACAGAGCTCGATGTCGTTCCAGACGGCGAGCCTCGCCTCGGGCACCAAGTCCGACTGGCTCGATGCGATCGCGAACGCGGCCAATTGGAGCTTCGGTTCGGGCCTCGCGCTGCCGTCCGGCTCCGTGACGGTCGATGTCTGCCCGTCGATCTCGAGCCAGCGCGTGAACCAGTCCGTGTGCCCGGGCGACACCGCGAGCTTCGGCGTGCAGGCGAGCGGCAGCGGCACGTTGTCCTACCAATGGCGGCACAACGGCGTGCCGCTCGTGGACGGCGGGCCGGTCTCTGGCGCGCAGAGCCCGACGCTCGTGATCGGCCCCCTGTCCGTCGGCGACGCCGGCGCGTACGACGTGGTCGTCTCGAACAGCTGCGGCTCGATCACGAGCACGGTCGGCGTGCTGACAATCGATCCGACGGATACGGACGGCGACGGCACGCCGAACTGCAGCGACGGTTGTCCGGCGGACCCGCTGAAGACGGCGCCCGGACAATGCGGCTGCGGCTTCTCGGACCTCGACTCCGACGCCGACGGCACCGCGGACTGCAACGACGGCTGCCTGAACGATCCGCTGAAGCTCGCGCCCGGACAGTGCGGTTGTGGAATCGCCGACACGGACACCGATGGCGACGGCACGGCGGATTGCGTCGACAATTGCCCGGCGATCGCGAACGCTTCGCAGAGCGACGTGGACCAGGACCTGCGCGGCGATGCGTGCGACAACTGTCCGAACGCGTCCAACTTCGGCCAAGAGGACGCGGACGGCGACGCGACCGGCGACGCCTGCGACGGGTGCCCGGCGGATCCGACGAAGGTCGTGCCCGGACAGTGCGGCTGCGGCGCGCTCGAAACGGACACGGACGGCGACGGCACGGCCGATTGCATCGACGGATGCCCGGCGGATCCGACGAAAATCGCCCCCGGACAGTGCGGCTGCGGAGCTCCCGACACCGACACGGACGGCGACGGCACGGCGAACTGCATCGACCTCTGCCCGCTCGACCCGCTGAAGATCACGCCGGGCGTCTGCGGTTGCGGCGTATCCGATGCGGACAACGACGGCGACGGGATTCAGAACTGCAACGACAACTGCCCCAACGTCCCGAACCCGGTCCAGGGCGACGGCGACGGCGACGGCGTCGGCAACGCGTGTGACAACTGCAATGCGATCTCCAACCCGAACCAGCTCGACTGCGACATGAACGGCGTCGGCGACGTGTGCCAGATCGCCAGCGGCACGCCGGACTGCAACTTCAACGGCCGTCTCGATCCGTGCGACGTCACGTCGGGAACGAGCATGGACGTGAACGGTGATGGAATCCCCGACGAGTGCACGGTCGACGGCGGGAGGCCCTACTGCTTCGGCGACGGCATCCTGGTGCCGTGCCCGTGCGGAAATGTCCCGCCGAACGGCGCGGTAGCGGGCTGCAGGAACTCGAGCGGGCTCGGCGCGCAGATGCTCGGTGCGGGCAACACGCAGCTGTCGCAGGATCAACTCGTCCTGACGATGACGAACGCTCCGACGCCGTTCTCGTTCTGCCTCTTCTTCCAGGGCGATGTGCAGATCAACGCCGGATTGGGCACGCACTTCAACGACGGGCTCATCTGCGCCGGCGGCAACATCCGGCGGATGGGGATCAAGCAAGTGCTGGGCGGATCTGCGACGTATCCGCACGTCGGAGACACCGCGATCTCGACGGCGGGCAACGTGCCGCCCTCTGGAGCGGTGCGCTACTACCAATGCTGGTACCGCAATCCGCATGGACCGTGCGGGACGTTCTCGAACATCTCGAACGCGGTGCAGGTGGTCTGGACCCCGTGACCTGAGCGCGCCGCGCGCGTCGGCGCATCGTGGTCGGGAGACCGAGGGAGGGCGTGCCGCGCAGGGCGGCACGCCCTCCCGTATTCCGTCGTGGCCAGTGGGCCACGCACTCGCGGACGGTTCGTCCGCCCGGCTTCGGGCCGCGCGCGAATCCCAGGATCCGTGGGACACTCCGCCGCGCGGCCGCACTCTTCCTCCGAGGCCATGGACGAACGTTCGCGCGCGCGCAGGCACACCGCGCGTCGAAGTGATCGATGCGCGGGGGGAAGTCATGTTCGATCACAGGCTGAAAGCGCGGCCGGAGCGGCCGCTCCTCTTCTTCGCGACCGGACTCGTGACCGGTACCTACACCGTCGAGGCGAGCACGCGTTCCGGCCTGAAGGGGCGTGTGACGTTCGACGTGCTCGACCTCGCTCCGGGTCGCGCCGAGATCCATTTGCCGCTGCGCTGAAGGCGTCGGATCGGGACGTGGCGAGGGAGCGCGGGTCGCGTAGGCTTGGCACGACCCCCGCCGTATCCAGCATGTCTCCGCACCGAGCTCTCGGCACTGCTCTCCTCGTCGTGAACGTCGCGCTCGGATGCGCGTCGGCACCGGAGCCGCGTGAGGTCGAGGTCGTTCGACCCGCCGTCGTCGCGGGCGCCGGCGAAACCTACTTCGAAGTCGCCGGCTCCGGTCCCGCGATCGTGCTCGTCCACGGCGGGTTCGGCGATCGGCGCATGTGGGACGACCACTTCGAAGCGCTCGCGAAGGACTACCGCGTCGTGCGCTACGACCTGCGGGGTTTCGGGCGCACGCCGGCCTCGAGGGCGGTGTACTCGCCGGTCGACGACTTGCGGCGCTTGCTCGACGAGCTCGGCATCGAGCGCGCGACGCTCGTGGGCAACTCGATGGGCGGCGGCGTAGCGCTCGACTTCACGCTCGTGCATCCCGAGCGCGTCGAAGGGCTCGTGCTCGTCGCGTCCGCGCTGAACGGATTCCCGGCCACGGAAGCCGATCGCGCGCGCTTCGCCGGCGACCGCGCGGCGATCGGCGCGGCATTCCAGGAGGCCGGGCAGAGGGGACCGGAGCGCGGCATCGACCTGTGGCTGCAGAGCCCGATGGTCGTGGTCACGAGCCGCGCGCTGGCGACGCGCGCTCATCTGCGGCGGATGATCACGGAGAACACCGGCATGTTCACGCTGCAGCACTGGCCGATCGAGCCGCTCGATTTGCCGGCGAACGAGCGCCTGGGCGAAGTGCGCGTGCCGACGCTCGTGATCGCGGGCCAGCGCGACACGCCGTTGATGCGCGCGACCTCGGCGCGCGCGGCGGCCGGGATTCCGGGTGCGAAGCTCGTCGTGATCGCGGGCGCGGACCACTTGCCGCAGATGGTGAGGCCCGTGGAGTTCCGCGACGCGCTCGACGGCTTGCTCGAGCGCGTCGAGCGCAATCACTGAGCCGCCGTGCCGAAGCTCAGCCTCTACCTCGTCCGTCACGGACAGACCGCCGCGAGCCGCGAGAACCGTTTCAGCGGGCACGTGGACCCGCCGTTGACCGAAGTCGGGCTCGCGATGGCCGGCGCGCTCGCCGACGCGTACGCGGAGTTGCCTTGGGCCGCCGTGTACACGAGCCCGCTGCTGCGCTGCCGCCAGACCGCGGCGCCGCTGTGCGAGCGCGCACGCCTCGTGCCAGTCGTCGAGGAGGGCCTGAAGGAGATCGGTTACGGCGAGTGGGAAGGCCTGCAACAGGACGAAGTCCGCGCACGATTTCCCGAGGCTTTCGCCTACTGGGCCGAGGACGTCGCGAGCCGCGGGACACCCGGCGGCGAGACCGCGTTCCAGGTCGCGGCGCGCGCGATGTCGGCCGTCGAGCGCATCCGCGTGAAGCACCTGGACGGGAACGTGCTGATCGTCTCGCACAAGGCGACGCTGCGGATCATCGTGTGCGCGCTGCTCGGCATGGACGTGCGCGAGTTCCGCCAGCGCATCGCGCAGCCGGTCGCGGCTGTGTCGCACTTCGAGATCAGCGCGAAGAGCACGATGCTCGTGCGCCTGGGCGATGTCGCGCATCTGTCGCCCGAGCTGCGCGAAGCGCCGGGGACCTGAGCGCGACGCCGGCGGCTCGCGCCCATCACTCCGTGAGCCAGGACGTCATCGTCCGGCTGTCTACGAGTCCGGCCTGCTGGCGCACGACCTTCCCCTGCGAGATCACGACGAAGTTCGGGATCCCCTGCACGTGGAAGCGCGCCGAGAGATTTGGGTTCGCGTCGCTGTCTACCTTGAGCACGATCGCGCGGCCGGCCGTCTCCTGCGCCGTGCGCTCGACGTGCGGCGCCGCCTGCTGGCAGGGGCCGCACCACGCCGCCCAGAAATCGACGAGCACGGGCACGCGCGCGCTGGCGACGACCGCGTCGAACATCGGCTCGTCGACCTCGATTGGCTCGGCGACCGGCGGCAGCGCGGCCTGGCACGCGCCGCAGCGGCCGGTATCCGCGAGGTGAGCCAGCGGGACCCGGTTCGACCGGGCGCAGGCGGGACAGGCGCGCACGACGGGATCGCTCGTCACTTTCATGAGGCCAGTCTAGGCCTCACGAGCGCGCCACGGCACCCGGACGAATCGACCCGCGCCCGGATCGCGTACGGTGGATCGGCGCCCGAGCGCGCGCCAGGTACCGATGACCGACTCCCAGACGACCGTGCTCCTCTCCCAGGCAGCCCTCGATCGCCCGATCGACGGCGCGAACCTGGGCGCGCGCACCCTGCGCGAGGCGCTCGGCGCGAACACGACGCACGTCGTGTTCCTGCGCCACTTCGGTTGAACTTTCTGTCGCGAGCGCGTCCGCGACCTGCGCCGTGCGCGCGGGGAAAGAACCGACCTCCCGCCTGTGCTGTACGTGACCCTCGGTTCGTCCAACGCCACGCGCGCGTTCTTCGCCGACTTCGATCCCGACGCGCGCGCGGTCGCCGATCCGGAGAAGGTCCTGTACGCGACCTTCGGGCTGCAACGCGGCACGGGCGGTCAGCTGATTTCTCCCGCGGTTTTCAGCGCGGGTCTGCGTGCGATCCTGAAGGGCAACGGCATCGGGCTCCCGGTCGGCGACGTGCGTCAATTGTCCGGCGAGTTCCTCGTGCGCGGCGGACGCATCGAGTGGGCGCATCGCGCCGAGAACGTCAGCGACCATCCGAGCTTCGACGAAGTCGCGCGCGCGTCCGCCTCGGTCACGAGCTGAGCTTCACGCGATCTACATGGGGAGACACGACTCGGGAAACGAGCTCTCGAGAGCTTGCAGAATCGTTGCATCCACGCGCATCCAGCTTCGCGCGCATAGCGAACCTCTCCAGGTCCGCTGCCCCCCTCAGCGGAACGGAGTCACACACATGCGCTTCCAATTCCACTCTGTGCTCGGCGCGGTTTCCGCGCCCATACTCGCTCTGGGACTCCTCGTCGCGCCTCTTCAGGCTCAGACGAGCATCGTCCAGACCGCCGTCGCGAACGGCAACTTCACCACGCTCGTGACGGCGCTCCAGGCGACCGGTCTCGACGTCCCGCTCTCCGGTCCGGGCACCTTCACGGTGTTCGCGCCGACGGATGCGGCTTTCGCCGCGCTGCCCCCGGGCGCGTTGCAGGATCTCCTTCTTCCGCGGAATCTGCCGACGCTCTCGTCGATCCTGACCTACCACGTCGCGGGTCAGACGCTGAACTCGACGCAGGTCCTGGCGCTCACCACGATCGACACGCTGAACGGTCAGCGCGTGGACGTCTCGCTCGTGGGCGCGCAGCCCAAGATCGATTCGGCCAACCTCATCATCACCGACATCGTCTGCACGAACGGGATCATCCACGTCCTCGACGCGGTCCTGAGCCCGAACCTGAACAACATCCCGCAGACCGCCGCGGCGGTCGGGGGCTTCAACACGCTGTTGACCGCGGTCACCGCGGCGAGCCTGGCGACCACGCTGTCGGGCCCCGGTCCGTTCACGGTGTTCGCGCCGACGGACGCGGGGTTCTCGACGCTGCCGGTCAATCGTCTGCTCCTGCCGGTCAACATCCCGCGGCTCGTGAACATCCTGACCTATCACGTCGTTCCCGGTCGGATCTACGCCGACCAGCTCTCGAACAACCAGGTGCTCTCGACGGTGAACGGCCAGACCCTGCTCGTGACCAAGGTGGGCAACCAGACATTCGTGAACGGCGTCCTGATCGCCGCCGCGGACGTGGAGACGTCGAATGGCAACATCCACGTGATCGGAAGCGTGCTGCTCCCGCCGATCTTCTGATCGCGGCGAGGTGTACGAAAGCGCGCGCCCGGAGCCTGAGGCTGGGCGCGCGCCTCGTTGCTGGCGCAAAGTCAGCGACCAGCGGCCAGGGGCAGCTCGGCCAGCACGCGCGCGAGCATCGGCGCGACGTTCTTCGCCAGGCGCACGTGCCCCGCGGCCGTCGGGTGCAGGCCGTCCTCGAGCGTCATGTCCGGAACTCCGCCGACACCCGCGAAGAACTCGGGCACGAGCGTGACGCCGAGTTCCTCCGCGATGCGCGGATAGATCGCCGCGAAATCGCCGGCGTACTCCGCGCCGTAGCTCGTCGGGATGTGCACGCCGAGCAGCACGACGCGCGCGCCCGAATCCTTCGCGCGGATCACGATGCCGCGCAGGTTGGCCTCGACTCCGGCCAGGTCCTGGCCGCGCAAGCCGTCGTTCCCGCCGAGTTCGACGACGAGCACG
>Ga0163144_10029071_pt1 | contig 10627 bp, 3 predicted proteins | sample OliLak19BULKMAT1_FD_123175 | JGI IMG/M metagenome (GOLD analysis project Ga0163144, IMG submission 123175) | Freshwater microbial mat bacterial communities from Lake Vanda, McMurdo Dry Valleys, Antarctica - Oligotrophic Lake LV.19.BULKMAT1 | ecosystem: Environmental > Aquatic > Freshwater > Lake...
AGCAGCGCCTTGATGGGGCGTTCGCCTTCGAAGGCGCGGCTGATGCCGGCAGAGATGCGGTTGCATGCCATATCCGCGAGTCCTTGATACATGAGCTGCGCTGGGTAGGTGCTGCCCTCACAGCGGAGCGAAGTATCAAGCCACTGCTTGGTCACGCGTTTGAGTTGCCCGAAAAGGTGGAGCTGAGGGTCTTCACCCGCATCGCGGTACTTGGTGTACAGAAGGCGATGCGTGAGGTTGTACACCAGCGTAGAGATGCGCACGTCCTCAAGGTGCTGGAGATTCATGTTCACCGTCTCACCGATAATGCCGGCATTCTGCGTAATCGATGGGCCGACGAGATCGGGGGTGAGCACCAAGACCGAGTCGTCGTTGAACGAGGCCGTGATCCGTTCTTCCGGCAGATCAACGCGGTATCCCACCACACGCGGGAACGTGATCTCCAATGCCTCGCGATCGGGCAGCACTGCCTTCACCGCAATGGTTTCCCGAGGCGGCTGTGGCGGGGCCACCACGGGCTTGGCGGTGAAGTCGAACGGGATACCGAAGATGTCGGCGTACTCCACGTTGAACAGTCCTTCGTCGTTCAGGTCGTACGACTGCCGGCGTAGGGCGCGGCCGATAACCTGCTCGCACAGCAGCTGCGTCCCGAAGGCGCGAATACCAAGCACGTGAGTCACGGTATTGGCGTCCCACCCTTCGGTGAGCATCGAGACCGAGACCACACAGCGGATACTGCCGCCGAGTTGATCGGCTTTGCCCACCGTGTTCATCACCTCGCGGAGCAGTTCCTGGTCGGTGATGTTGTCACCGGCGCGGGCGTCGCCACTACGCTCCACGATTTCTCGGCGGAAGCGCTCGATCTCATCGGCGGCCATACTGCGGAAGCCGTCGTCGAGTGCGTCACCAGCCTCGAGCTGCTCGCTGTCGATGAGTAGCGTATTCGGGCGCGGGAGTGGGTTGCCCGTGGTTTCGTCGAAGTTACGGAACAGCGCGAGTCGGCCGTTCTCAAGCCGACTTGACCCGTCGGCGTTCTCTCGGAAGAAGCCAGACACGTAGTCATAGACCAGCTTCGAGATCGCCGTGTTCTGGCAGACGATGATGAAACAGGGCGGCACGCCGATACCAGCCGCCTTCCACAGCTGAAACGTCTTTTCGTAGTGGCCATAGAGCGCCTCGATGGCCGTGAGCAGCTTGGTGGGTAGCTTGAGCGGGTCGAGGTCCTCGCCGCCGCCGCGACCCTTCTTGGGCATGTCCTTGCGGATGTTCTCCCAGAGATCGCGATACATGGGCATCTCGCGTCCCGGAATGTTTTCCGCGACGGGGACACGGGGGAGCTTCACGATGCCACATTCGATGGCGTCCATGAGGGAGAAGTCGCTCATGGTCCAGGGAAAGAGCGTACCCTCGGCGTAGCCAGAGCCACTCAGGAAGAACGGCGTGGCCGACAGGTCGAGCACGCGTTTTACGCCAAGCTTGCGGTTCACGGCTTCGAGTCCAGAGATCCAGAGGCGGGCCGCTTCGAGGTTCTTCTCCGCTTCCTTCTTCTCGTCGCCTTTGAGAGCCTCGTCGTCGGGTTCCGGCGGCTTCTCGCGGTAGCAGTGGTGTGCTTCGTCGTTGAGCACCATGATCCCCTTCATGCCCATGAGGTCGGGCATGACGCGCTGGATCATTTGTCCTTCAGTTTCCTTCGTTTCGATATCAAAGCCAGTGCGCCCTTTCAGCAGCTGGCGCCCGCCTTTGGATATCTCAATGCGTTCGCGAAGCTTGAACGCGTGATAGTTGGTGATGACGATCTTGGCGCGCTTGATGTCATCCAGCATGTCGCTGGGCACAATCTCGCGGCTCGCGTAGTAGCTGTCCGGGTCGTTGGGCTGCAACACCCGCAGTCGATCCTTGATGGTGAGCCCAGGTGCGCAGATCAAAAAGCCGCGCGTGAACATCTTCGAGCCTGGATGCCGCACCGCGTTTACGGTCTGCCACGCAATGAGCATGGCCATGACGGTCGTCTTTCCGGCGCCGGTTGCCAGCTTGAGTGCCAGGCGCATCAGCTCCGGATTGGCATCCCGATTTGACGATTCGAGATTCGCCAGTATCCGCTTACCCGCCACTGAGTTGGGCGCGACCTCAATGAGCCAGATGGCCGTTTCAACGGCTTCCAGCTGACAGAAAAACGGTCGCACACCGCTGAACTCGTGATGCCGCCAGTGTTGCAGCAAGCGAGCAGTGTCGGGCGTAACCTGCCACAGCGAGGGGTTGGACTGCGATCGCCAGGCACTTACGAGGTTGCGAACTTCGTTGATGACCGCTGACGTGGCGTCATACTGCTGTTCTCTGGTGGAGAGTCCTTTCCCTTCTGCGAACAGGAGGTCGACTTGTCCTGATGAAGCTTTGCGCTTCTTGGGCTTCGGGATGGGCGTGATGAACTCCGCCCGGCGCCGGCTCTCGACGACTTGCTGCGTGGGTTGACCCGATGCGTCAAGCTCCCAATGCCGAGCAGGGCGCTCGTACGGGGAGTTGAGGATTGGGCGGTCGAAGAACGGGTTGGTGAGCGGAGCGTTCATCAATCGAGCGTCGAGGAGGTGTAGATCGCGGTCGGAGTTTTGGTCTGGGCTCGGATCACGGGCCAGTAGAACGGCGTGTCGTGCCAGCCTTGGTCGACGCTCCCGTTCTGCCGGAGCAAGTACATGATTGGTATTTCGATGGCGTGCACGGTGGCGAGTACACCCTCGGTTTTCGGAGAATCTGGCGTCTCGATGTAGACCGAGTGGGAGAGGATGCTGCTCGGCTTCCGCGAGGAATTGCGGTCATTTGCAGCCCACAGTAGCACCTGTCCGCGCTGCGACTCCTGCGAATGCTGTTTTGCAAGGTGCGTCAGTGCCGCCTTCGCACCGTCCCAGTCAAAATCCGGCGCGTCCTCGTCCTCAAAAAAGAGCGTGGAGGCAATGTCGTCGAGAATCTCGAATGCCGTGGCGAGTGGTACGGCGACGGGTTCCGCAGCATTGAAGCCGCAGAGCACTGCAATGCGCTCGTCCAGTGACGCGATCGTCTCGCCGATGGCGTGTTTCCCAGTGCGATGGCCAGTCTGAAAGCCGATAGGCAGAATGCGCTTTCCTGGCTGGAGCGTACTGGTGTTGGCGATCATGATCTTGTTCGGACTACAAGGGACGACGGTACCGTCTGCAGCCTTTCGGATAAACTGGACGGCCTGATCGCCGCCCGCCTCGATGGCGCTACGGAGTGCGCCGTCGAAGTCCTCCATCTGCTGCATGGCATGTCGGATGCTCGCCGCCGTGTAGAAGCGAGTCGCGCCGAGGTCCGTTCGGCGGTACCCGTACATGCGCGAGTGTTGGAGCACCGTGTCCTGCTGAAATTTCTTCGGCCGACGTCCGTAGTAGAATCCGATCAGGTTGGCGAGCGTCACCCCACGATCTAGTACCTGACCGCCGAGGAAGATGTTTAGCGGTGTTTTCAACTTGAGCTGGCCGGAATCATCGAGCATCGTGGCGACGTCGTCGTCGGAATTCACCTTGCACACGTTGATCCATTCCGTGTCGAGCGCATTCTGAACGGCCGCCTGAACGGCATGGAGCTCGGGGACGGGGTTGCCGGCCAAGACCAACGACTGTGCGAGATCGTCGTACGCCTGCTTCACCAATCCATCAAAGATCGCGTCGCCATTGGCCGCCGCGCTCTTGAGTTCATTGACGATGATCCACGTAAGCTTTTCCTGCCATTCGTGCGCATCACGACCAGCCTCCGAATGCAACAGGAACGAGTAGCGGAGCCTAGCGGGTGGGCGACCGGCGGCCACACCGTTCGTACGAAGGATGCATCCACCCACCACAAAATTGATGATTGCTGACCGATAGCCTTTTATGGATGGTGCGGTCAGCACCTGATCCAGCTTCAGGGATCGTCCGTCGAGCTTCTTCAGGCGATCAAACTCCGCCGCGTCCACCGCGTGGTGAATGAGCTGTTCGACGGTTGGTTCCTCAGACTTCGCATCTGCTCCGAAGTAGGTCTCTCCGCCGACATACTCAGGCGGTACCGGCACGAGCTCGGTAAACGCAGGCCGAACTGGCTTGAAATGGGCAACGTTGCCAACGACTACCGTCGTCGGCTGCAGATACAGCGAGTATGGTGTCGCCGTGACCTGGAGAAACGAGGACGTCGTGATCTTGGATCGCAGCTCGCTGATTTGCGCTGAGATCTTGTTTGCGTCGATCAAGCCATCCTTTTTGAGGTAGCCGATCGACGCATTGTCAGCCTGGTCATCGATCACGAGCACCTTCTTCGCCGCCATCGCGGGATGGTTCTCGAACAGGGCGATCAAGCGCTTCAGGTTGTTCGACTCTTTCTTGGCCACCAGGATCATCTTCGCTTCAAGCTCGAAGGCCGTGAATGACTTCGGCGATTCCATGATGTCGTACAGTTCGAGCGTCCCATCATCGACAAACTGGCGGAACTCGGTGCGCAGCCGTTTGGCGGTTTGCTGAATTAGCGCCTTGGAGTTCTTACTCAGAACAATCGTGATGTCGTATCCGTTGTCGAAGGCCAGCGCCATGACGCTGATGAACGTCCGGGTCTTGCCGCTTTGCACCTTGCCGAGGAGCATGCCCGGGCGCTCCGATGTGGTCTGGGCGGCCAAGAGCTTGGAAACGGTGCTTTCCGCGCAGCCGAAAGTCTCCGGGCTGAAGCTGGCATTGTCTTCTTTATAGGCGGGGTAGAAGTGACCAGAAAGCGTCAGAGAAGGCGTCGGGATTAGCTCTTGAGTCGAACTCATGTCGTCAGCAGATCAATGAGATTTGAAGCACTCGTTCCTGTGAAACTCGCGTACGGAAGAGCGGCCGGGGGAACGTGGCGCAACCTCAGCGAACGCGAAAGGTCTAGCGCGGAGTATTCGGTCTCGGAAACGGTCGGGCTGATGTCGATCGCGCCGTCATCGTCGAAAGTGATGAGCCCTTCGTCGAAAAGGTGATCGAGCGTGCCGACCAGCAGGAGGCCGTTGGCCGCATCGAGGCGCTCCGCGTTCGATGCAGCTATCCAGGGCTTGATGTGCGAGGCAACGAGAGCTGCCAGAACGGTAGTTCCCGTGACGGAGCAGCGACCGTCCCATGCGTCAATGAGCTGGCTTCGGTACACCCCCTGACCGACGCGAGCGAGAATGACCGACTCCCGTTCGGTGGGGGAGAGGAGCGCGAGACCATCGATAGCACGATCAATTGCGGAGAGTGGATCGGTAGGTAACTGCTCGTCTTCAGCGTCGCCAGATTTCGAGTCGCACGCGGCCACTGCACTCGCTGCGATATCTCGGATCGAGCATTCGGGCAAGATCTTTGGCAAGCCGGCCATCGTACGGGACAATTAAAGGCAGAAGGAGCAGGTCGTCGGGGAGTGAGGGGAATGCCCGATCTGACGTGGGCTCCCTTCTTACGACGAAATAAACGGGGGGGTCTGACAGTACGATGGGCGCCCGGTAGATGGATGCGCGCCTCTCGCGCATGCGCCGCCGGTACGATACAATCGACAAATGCTCGACTCCCAAACCCTTTCGCGCGAACCCAATGATTGAAAGTGACGCCGAACTTCTCGCGTGGTTCCACAATCGCGCACGGCCGTTCCTGGAGTCCTACGCTGCCGATCGTGTGCAGCCTCTACGCAGTGAAGCCGAGCGACTTCAGAAATTGATTGCATTGCCAACGGAGACGATCGTTTGCTGTCTCGGCAGCGCCGGCGTTGGCAAGAGCACCTTGATCAACGCGCTCGTTGCTGGAGATCGGCAAGTCCTACCGGCTGGTGGGATAGGACCACTTACCGCTCTGGCGACGACGGTACGTTTCAGTGAAACGCGAAGATTCGTCGCGAAGTACCACCGGCCGAAATTCCTCTGGCAAATAGTGCTTCCGCTAACCGCTGCGTGTATGCGACTGCGTGCGCTCACCAACGTCAGTGCTCCCGTTGGAGCCACGGCAGGTGCCTCGCTCGTGGGGGATAGCGAGCTTCGAGCAGCAACTGACAGCGAATTCCACTCTCCATCAGACATTGAGATCTCCGCAGAGGAGCTGGCGGCCGCGAAAGACGATGCAGCTGATGGCGAATCGACTGGACAGAGCAGGCTTGAAGATTTCAAGCGAATGGCACGTCAGTTGGTTACCGGCAATCAGTTTAGTCCGGCAGAAAACGCCTATTTGGTGGATGCGCTGCGATGGGCCCTCGGCGCGAAACCGCTCTTTGGAAACCATCCCTCACCCGAGGACGAAATACGGCTCACGCGTCTCAAAGGTGCGCTGGCTTTTTCGAAAGAGGGGAAGCCGTATGAACGCGAGGATACCGGAGACAGTCGTGCCTTTCTCGCGGATCTGGAAGAACATGCGGCTCGGGCCCTCGCCCCGCTGATCGCAGAGATTGAAGTGGGCTGGCCTTCCCCTTTGCTCCGCAATGGAACCGTGATTGTGGATCTTCCTGGGGTCGGTGTCGCAAGCGATGCGTACCGAACGATGACGCAGACCTACGTACGGGATAAGGCGCGCGCGGTGCTCTTGGTTCTCGATCGCGCGGGAGTCACCGAGGCGGTGCTCGAATCGATTCGATCCAGCGGATATTGGGATCGGCTCGTCGGAGCGTCCTACGATCCCGATGCGGATCCGTGTGCGCTGATTGTCGCCGTCACGAAGGTCGACGAAGTCGCGGAGGCTGAGTACGAGAAGTATCAAGATGTTCCCAAGGACGAACGTCCGAAGAAGGCGGAACTCTTCGCGCGAAAGGTTGAAGAGATGGTGGACGGCATACGGAATCAGACGTCCTTGCAACTCGCGGCAATCAAAGACACGAGCAACGCGGACCTGGCCGAGGCGCGAGCTGCCGCGCGTGATCAGCTTCTCAAGTTGCTGGAGGTGCACCCGGTCTCAGCTCCCGACTATCGGCGCATTCTTGTCGACGACGAGGACGACCGCCCTCGAGTTGCCCGTACTGTCGACGCCACCGGAATTCCACGACTCACGGAGACACTGAGCGCGCTCGCTGCAAATCTTCAAGCGCGCCAAAGCGCGGGCATTGGTCGAGTGCGTGATCGCCTGGTGCGTGGAATCGTTGGTGAACTCTCCATCCTGCGGAGCCAATGGAATGGGGAACAACGTGTTGCCGACGAGGCCGAGCAGCTACGGCGCGATCTTGAGGAAACGGTGCGCCCCTGGCGCGAAGAGTTGGCAAACAGGCAGGGCGGTTTCCGGGAGTATCTTCAAGCAGTTATGGCGGAGAAGATCAGTGCGCTGGTAGCAGAGGCGCGGACAGCGGCCGAAGAGGAAATCGCGCACTATCTGGGTGGCCTACACGGCTGCCACTGGGCAACACTCAGGGCAGCGGTGCGTCGGGGTGGTACGTACTACGGGTCGCGGCAGATTGACCTTCCCACGGATATTGGCGATCGATTTCAAGAGCCGATGGCGGGCGTGTGGGGAATGCGACTGCTTCGAGACATTCGCAAGCGAACGGGCGCCTATGCGACTGACTGCGTGACGTACGTTGGTCGCGTTTGCGATTGGGCGCGCCAGCAAGGGAACCGCGTAAATCCTGCAATTCTCGACCGCCAAGAGCAGCGCATTAAGGACCAGGCGGCGCTGCTGAAGCAGGTGGGAAAAGAAGCGTCGGATGAGCTCCGTGCGGTGGTACGCTCTGAGCTTCAGAAAGCCATTTCCGGACCGATTCGCCGGCGATGCGAGCAATTCATTCTGAGCGGTGACGACATCGGGCCCGGTGTGAAGCACCGGATTCTCAATCTGTTTAGCGAACTCGCTCGAGAGTCGTCTAAAGCCGCTGAGGGGCCCGCGCGTCGGATACTCGAGAAGCGATTTGAAGAGGTCCGTGCACAGATTGATGAGGCGTTCGCTGAATGGTCTGATCCGATTGCAGAAACAGTGGACGCGATTGCCTCCAGTAACGAACAGCGTTTGAGACGCGCCGACAAGCAGCGTCGCGCACGTGTCGCTGAGGAGTTGGAGCTCGTGCAGCGCACCATTCCTGAGTGGGTTGCGTCTTCAGCCGCCTCTGCAACAGGAATGTTTTCGTGACCGATCCGGGTGCCGGTATCGTTCGGTTTGCGGGTTCGCCGCGAGCGGTTATCAACGACAGCCTGTACTACGGGCTGCGAAGTTTCGATCTGGTGGGTCCGCCGCGGCGATTGTATTCCGACGGCGAGTACGCTCCACCGGTATTTGAGCACGGTGTAGATGCGCTGCGAGTCGAACGGTTCGATTCACCGGCGTCGCTGATCGACAAATTGCCCGCAGGTGACAATTGGCTTGCCCAATCAACGAGAGCGCTCGCCCGGCTGCACGCGCTCTTCCTCGTTACCGAGGATCCGCAATCGCGTCTGGTTAGCCGCACGGCGGCGGCGCTGGCGCATCAGGCGAGCTTGGTAAGTCACGTGCTTGCGTCGCCAGAATTGGAACGCGTTCTGATTGCTGATGAAGTTGGCCTCGGCAAAACCATCGAAGCTGGACTTATCATTCAAGGGCTACTCGATCAGCAGCCTGGTTTACGTGTGCTGTACCTCGCGCCTGCAAGGCTCGTTCGGAACGTGCACCGAGAGTTTCGTGAGAAGCTCGATCTGGTGTTTCGGCAGTATTCTGCCGACGACACCTCGCAGGCCGACATCCGCACCGACTCCTTGGTCGTCGCGAGTATTCACCGCGCGGTGCACGCGGCGAATCGATCGGCCGTGGTCGATTCGGAACCGTGGGACGTCATTGTGGTTGACGAATGTCACCACCTCTCCGCGTGGAAGGCGAACGGTCAAGACGCGAATGAGCAGTTCGCGCTGGTGCAGAAGCTGGTGGCAGCGCAGGCGCCGGGCGGCCGTCTGATCTTGATGAGCGGTACTCCGCATCAGGGGCAACGAACGCGCTTCGACAACCTGGTATCGTTATTAAAGCGTCCAGGAGAGCCCGCAAGCGCCGTGCGCGGGCGTGTGATTTTTCGGACGAAGGAAGACGTGCGTGATTGGGATGGTAAGCCGCTCTTTCCCAGGCGGGATGTCCGCAGTCCTCGCGTCGTGAGTATGGGAGCGGAGTATCAGCGGTGGTATGACGCAATCGCTGCGTTGTACGATGGGGCCGGTGGTAGTGAGGCGAGACAGCGCGCCGCCGGGTGGGCGCGCGGCCAGGCGCTGCAGTGGGCGGCATCCAGCGTTCAGGCGGGGCTCGGGTACCTCGCCCGATTGAGCGTCCGTCGACTGCGATGGGGGCTTAGTTCGGATGCACTCCGTGACACGCTTCTGGCATTGCGCCCATACAAGGGCGGGTCGGCAACTGAGCCCGTGGAACAGCTCTATGCTCGCCTCGCGCACGACGTGCGGCGCCAGTTGAGCGACCATGACCAGCAGGACATGGAGGAGTTCGCAGAGGACGTATGGACTCCAGATGAACTTGCCCTCGAGCAGCTGCTGCTGACTGGTGTCTCGTTGCTCCGTTCACCGGCGGCTTACGCGAAATGGACAGTCCTGCGCACGCTGCTCGACGAATCGCCCAACGAAAAGATTGTCCTGTTCGCGCAGCCGGTTGAAACGGTTGCTGCGCTGGTGAACTATCTCGAGCGCGAGTACGGTGAGCGTCCGTCCATCATTATCGGCGGACAGACCGATGATGAGCGCGATGCACAAATTGCGTCGTTCCGTCGCGCGAGTGGACCGAGACTGCTCGTGTCATCGAAGGCTGGTGGAGAGGGAGTGAATCTGCAAGTTGCTCGTAGGCTTGTGCACGTCGACGTGCCGTGGAATCCCATGGACATGGAGCAGCGTGTGGGTCGTGTTCACCGCTTCGGATCGGTGCAAACGATCATCGTGGACACGCTGGTGGTACAAGGCACCCGCGAGGTGGATGCGTATCGTGTCGCTCGTGAAAAGTTGCAAATCGCATTTGGGGATCTCGCAGACGACTCTGAAAGATTTGAGACCTTGTTCGCGCGCGTGATGGCGCTGATTCCGCCACAGGAATTCGAAGAGTTTCTCGGGAACGCGCCACCGGGGCCACTTACGCCGCAGAGCGAGGAACGGCTGGGAAACTTGGTTGAAGAGGGCCTTCGTCGATGGAAAGAGTTTCATTCTCAGTATGCTGGACAGGATGCCGAGATCCGGTCTCTGGATCCTGGAGCAGCACGATGGGATGACTTGATTCGGTTCATGGTGGACCGCGCGAACGCTACTCCTGTTGATGAGTGCGTGGTGCATGACTTTGTGGAGGTCGGTCAAGAAGTGGTTGTTCGGGAGATCCCTGTCCCCGCTGTTCGCATTGGTAGCGAGTGCTTCGTGTGCGCGGATGTACGAGGAGTGAACGCGACACTACACGGGAAACCCGTTTCCACGTTGGGCATCAACCTGCCTGTGGTTGCGTCGCGCATACGGGATGCCGTGTTCCCAGATCTCCCCACTGGTGCGGCGTGGCTCCGGCGCAGCGTTCACCTCGATACGCTGCTCGGTCTCGCCTCCGCGTCGCTGCGTCAATCGCCATCTCAAGAGATTGGGGTACTGTTCTTTGTGCGGCAGACGGTCAGGACGTCGCTTGGGTCGTCTTCTGAGCAGCGTGTTGAACTGCGCGCTCTGCTGATTCTTGAAGACGGGTCTTCCGAAGAG
>Ga0163144_10029072_pt1 | contig 10627 bp, 6 predicted proteins | sample OliLak19BULKMAT1_FD_123175 | JGI IMG/M metagenome (GOLD analysis project Ga0163144, IMG submission 123175) | Freshwater microbial mat bacterial communities from Lake Vanda, McMurdo Dry Valleys, Antarctica - Oligotrophic Lake LV.19.BULKMAT1 | ecosystem: Environmental > Aquatic > Freshwater > Lake...
ATGGTCGCGGTGCTCGCCGCGCGGCTCGGCCAGCTGCCGGTCGCCGGTCACCAGGTCGCGATCAACCTCGCCAGCTTCACGTTCTCGATCAGCGTCGGGATCGGCGCGGCGGCCGCGGTGCGCGTCGGCCACGCGGTCGGCGCCGGCGATCACCGGCTGGCTCGCCGCTGCGGGGTGATCAGCTTCGGGCTGGGCGCGGTGGTGATGACCTGCGGCGCGATCACGTTCCTGACCATCCCGGCGGAGCTCGCGCGCCTGTTCACCGACGATCCCGAGGTGATCGCGGCGGCGGTGCCGATGCTACAAGTCGCCGCGGTGTTCCAGCTGTCCGACGGCGCCCAGGCGATCGCGTCGGGCGCGCTGCGCGGCGCCGGCGACACCCGCGTGCCGTTCCTCGCCAACGTGTTCGGCTACTACGTGGTCGGGCTGGCGGTCGCGCTGGTGTGCGCGTTCCAGCTCGAGCTGGGCGCGGTCGGCCTGTGGTGGGGCCTCACCGCCGGGCTGACGGCGACGGCGATCGGCCTGGTGGCGCGGTTCTCGCGGATCACCTCGCGGCCGATCGCAACGGCGTGACGGTCGGCGTGTCGTATCCTGCGCCCGTGCGAACCGCCCTCGTCGCCGTCCTGGTCCTGACCTCCCGCGCCGCGTTCGCCGACCCGGTGAAGGTCGACGTCGACGGCGACGGCAAGGTCGATCAGGTCACGGTCGACGCCACCGGCGTGGCGGTGAAGATCGGCAAGACCTCCCACGACCAGCGGTTCGCGGTCGCCGGGACGTTCGTCGACGCGCGGATCACGTCGGGTGGCAAGGGCAAGCAGCCCTACCTCGCGATCGACGCGGCGTTCGAGGTCGACGGCCGCACCGTCGGCGAGGGCCTGGTGCTGCAGTGGCGCAAGGGTGCGCTCGTCGAGGTGTGGCGCGGCGAGACCGGGCCGATCGGCCGCGACGGCGATCACGCGGTCCAGATCGACGCGACCGCGGCCGGCGTCGTGCGCTCGCAGCGCCGGACGGGGTTCCAGCGCTGCGACGGCGCGCCCGCGGAGCTGTTCCGCGAGGGCTGGAACGACCGCGCCGGCAAGTTCCAGGCGATCCGCGGCAGCGTGTCGATCGCCGCGACCGCGACCACGCTGACCGCGACGCGCGAGGCGCCCGAGGGCGCGCCGACGCTGTCCGCGGCCTATCGCGCGGCGATCGCGTCGACCGAGGCGGGCGCGAACGACGCCAGCCAGCTCGGCGCGCCCTACCAGCTCGACGACGGCGACCCCGCGACGGCGTGGCGCGAGGACCGCGGCGGCGACGGCCGCGGCGAGTGGTTCACCTACCGCGCGCGCCAGAAGGGCGTGAAGGTCGCGGCGCTGCGGATCCTCGCCGGCGACGCGCGCGGCGCGACCGAGATGGCGGCGTCGAACCGCGTGGCCAGGCTCGCGCTCGTGACCGCCACGCACGCGTACTGGGTCGACCTCCCCGACGGCACCAAGGCCGACGCGTGGTGGGTGAAGCTGCCCGCGCCGATCGAGGCGGACTGCGTGACCGTGCTGCTCGGCGGGTTCCACCCCGGCAAGGGCAGCAAGGACGGCAAGGGCACCAGCGTGATCGCGGAGCTGGTCGTGCTCGGCGAGGAGGACGTCGCGCCGGGCGGCGCGGCGGCCAAGCTGATCGCGGACGTCGTGGCCGGCGGGCTCGACGGCGACTCCGCGGGCAAGCTGCTCGCGCGGCGCGGCGCGGCTGCGGCGCGGGCGATCGAGGCGGCGCTGGCCGCGGGAAGCCTGGCGGGCGACGCCGAGGTCCGGCTGTGGAAGGTGCTCGCTGCGATCGGCGATCCCGGCAGCGCGGCCGCGCTCGGCGACGCCCTCCGCGCGCCCGGCCTCACCGACGACGACGCCGGGCTGATCGCGGACGCGCTCGGGAAGCTGGGCGAGCCGGGCCAGACCGCGCTCGCCGCCGTGGTCGGCGACGTCGGGCTCGCGGACGCGGTCCGCGTCGGCGCCGCCCGCGCGCTCGACGACGACCACGACGACGCGCTGATCGCCGCGCTGGGCAGCGGCTCGCGGCCCGTCCGCAAGGTGATCTCGCTGTTGGTCGCGGAGCTCGGCGTCGAGGCGCTGTTCGCCGCCACGGCCCAGGCCGCCGCCGACGGCGCGCCCGATCGCGAGGCCGATCTGTGGCGCGCGATGGGGCTGGCGGCGATGCGCGCCGACGACGGCGGCCGGCAGATCGCGCTGGTCGCGCTCGCCGCGCGCGGCCGCGAGGCGACGACGTACGAGCTGCGCTACCGGATCCTCGCGGCGCTGGCGCCGTTCCCCGACGCCGAGGCGACCGACGCGATCCGCGCGATCGTCGAGCCGCTGTCCGGCGACGAGGGCGCGGCGCTGCGCCAGGTCGCCGCCGGCGGCCTCGCGGGCTCGACCTCGCCCGGCGCCGCGCCGCTGCTCGCCGATCTCGCGAACGACGCCGACCCGGGCGTGCGGATCGCCGCGCTCCACGCGCTCGCCGGCCGCGGCGATCTCGGCGCCGACGGCGCGTGGTCCGCGGGCGGCAGCGCGGACGCGGTCGATCGCGTGATCATCAACGCCCTCGCCGGCGACGTCTGGCCCGAAGTGCGGCACACCGCCGCCGCCGCGCTCGCGATCGCGTGCCCGCGCAAGGGCCCGACCGAGGCGCTCGAGGACGCGGCCGAGACCGACGACGACATGAGCGTGCGCGCCGACGCGCTGTCGTCGCTGGTGACGTGCGAGGCGCCCGGGATCGCGAAGCGGCTGCTCGCGGTCGCGCGCGACGGCGACGCCGCCCTGACCTTGCGCGATCGCGCGGTCGACCTGCTCGGCGTGCTCGGCGACGTCGCGGTCGCGGACGAGCTGGTCACGCTGCTCGGCCGCTGGCGCAGCGCCGCGTTCTCCGAGGACGCCGGGCTCGTGCTCGCGCAGCGGGCGGCGGTCGTGCTCGGCCGGCTCGGCGCGATGGTCGACGACGCCAAGCTGGTCGCGAGCATCGTCGACGCGCTGCTCGACACCGCCGAGGACGGCGCGTTCCCCGAGATCCAGGCCGCCGGCGCCGCCGGCCTCGGCGAGCTGGGCAAGCACTGCACCAAGGACGCGCGCGCGCTGCTGAAGGACCTCAAGACGTCGGACCAGTCGGGGGTGAAGATGGCGGCCGAGCGCGCGCTCGCGACGTGCGGCAAGTGACGCTCGCCGTGATCGACGAGCTCCGCGACGCGTTCGCGCGGTGCGCCTCGCTCGCCGACGCGATCCTCGTCGGGCTGCGGCGCACGCCGTCGTGGATGGTCGTCGACGTCGTGATCCAGGACGAGTTCACCCACGACGTCATCATGCTGGGCGCGCCCGACGGCCCGGCGATCGTCCTGGACTGCACGTGACTGGGTCGCGTCGACGCGGTCTCCGTGTGGGACCACCGACCGACCGCCGACGAGCTGCTCGCCGCGCGGGTCGCCGCCGGCTGGGCGCCGACGCCGACCTCCACGGTCGACGGCGACGTCGTGATGGGACACGCCTGCAAGCTCGCCCCGAGGTGACATGAACCGCAAGATCCTGGTCGGCGTTGGAGTGCTCGCGGCGATCGGCGTGATCGCGTTCCTGCTGTTCGGACGGACGAAGGCCAAGGCCAAGCCGAAGCCGACCGCGGAGGCGGACGCGGGCGCCGGGCCCAAGCTCGCCGCGCCGACGCCCGCGCGGCTGGCCGCCGGCGACGCGATCGTCTGGCGCGACGACGATCCGATCGGGCCGCTGCGGCTCGAGGGCCAGGTGATCGACGCGCAGGATCACGGCGTCAAGGGCGCCGTCGTGTCGATCGACACCAGCCCGCCGCGCGAGCTCACCGTCCAGGACGACGGCTCGTTCGAGATCACCGGGCTGATCGCGCGCGACTACCGACTCGAGGCTCACGCCGCCGACGGCCACGCCGGGCCGGTCCAGCTCCGGCTCGCGCCCGACAGCCAGCCGGTGACGCTCCGCCTCGCGCCGGCGGGCGTCGTGCAAGTCGTCGTCAAGGACGCGACGCTCGGGATGCCGATCGCGGGCGCGAAGGTCGAGCTGCGCGGCGCGATCGTCCTCGCCGCCACCACCGGCGGTGACGGCGTCGCGGAGCTCCGCGGCGTCGGCGCGGGCTGGAACCCGCTCCACGTCGAGGCCCAGGGCTACGCGCCGTCCGCGATGATGCTCAGCGTCACCGGCGACCCGGCGGTGCCGCAGCGCCAGGTCGTGACGCTGTCGCTCGGCGTCGCGGTCCGCGGCCACGTCCTCGACGACCAGGGCAAGCCGATCGCCGGCGCGCGCGTGCTCGCGAGCCCGGCGTCGCAGCCGTTCCCGGTGGTCGATCCGCGCCGCGACGCGGTGCTCACCGACGCCCAGGGCGGGTTCGAGCTCTCGGCGCTCGCCGCCGGCACCTACCGGTTCAGCGCGTCCGCGCCGACCTACGCGCCGGCGTCCACGCCGCCGACGGTGATCGACGGCCGGCACGTCCGCGACGACCTCGAGCTCCGGCTCGATCGCGGCGCGACCGTCTCGGGGTTCGTCCGGTCGCCGGACGGCACCGGCGTCGGCGCGGCCTCGGTGCGCGTGGTCGGCCGCGGTAGCGTCGACTGGCGGCTGACGCGACAGGCTTACACCGACGCCAAGGGCGCGTTCCGGATCGACGGCCTGCCGCGCCGGATGGTCGACGTGGTGGCGTGGCACCCGCGCGGCGCGTCCGCGCTCGAGCCGGCGGATCTGGCCGCGACGCCCGCGGCCGAGGTGACGCTCACCCTCGATCTCACCGGCTCGGTCGCCGGGACGGTGGTCGACGGCGCCGGCGAGCCGGTCGGCGACGCGCAGCTGGTCGCCGAGCCGGTGTGGACCGGCGCGCTCGGCGAGTCGAACGCGTGGGTCGTGCGCGGCGTGCAGGCCGCGGTCGCCGACTCCGGCGGCGCGTTCCGGTTCGACGGCCTGCCCGAGGGCGCGTACGCGCTGCGCGCCGCGCGGCCGGGCGCGTCGGAGGCGGCGCTGTGGCTGTCCGCGCCGACGGCGACCCGCACCGGCGACACGGCGCTGCGGATCGTCCTGGCCGCCGACGGCACCGTCACCGGCAAGGTCGCCCTGCCCGACGGCAAGGCGCCCGCGATGTTCACGATCGCGATCGGCGCCGCGCGGCCCGTGCCGTTCGCGACCACCGACGGCACGTTCTCCGTCACCGCGCCGGGCGGCAAGCACGCGCTCGAGATCGCCGGCGCCACGTTCGTGCGCAAGACGGTCTCGGTCGACGTCGTGCCCGACGACACCGTCGACCTCGGGACGCTCACGGTGGCCGCGGGCCGCTCGATCAGCGGCCGCGTGCTCGACCCCAACGGCGCGCCGGTCGCGGGCGCCAAGGTCGCGGCGGGCACCCTGATCGCCGGCGGCGGCACCGAGACCGAGCTCAACATCCCCGAGGAGGGGTTCAACGTCCAGGAGACCACCACCGACGACGACGGCCGGTTCGGCATGGAGGGGTTCTCGCCCGCGCCGGTCGCGCTGGTCGCCGGCAAGGACGGCGTCGGCCGCTCGGCCTCGGTGTCCGTGCCGCGCGGCCCCGACAGCGTCACGCTCGAGCTGGTGCTCGCCGCCACCGGCGCCCTCGACGGCGTCGTCACCGCCGCCGGCACGCCGGTGTCCGACACCGCGGTGATCGCGAGCCCGCTGGGCGCGGCGCGGTCGAACTTCTTCGTCGTCACCGGCGCCGACGGCAGCTTCGCGTACGACGCGCTCACCGCCGGCCGCTACCTGCTCTTTCCGATGATCGGCGGCGGCGGCTCGCGCCCCAAGGACATGTACATCCGCGTCATCGACGTCGCCGCCGGCGCGCGCGCCCGCGCCGACATCGACGCGACGCCCGGCCCTCACACCCTCGACGTGTCCGCGAAGGACGACACCGGCCAGCCCGTCGCGCTCGCGATGGTCGCCCTGCTCCAAGCCGACGTCGACGCGCCGACGATGGAGGCGCTGCGCGACGCGACCTGGCTGCTCGACACCAGCACGACCACGGCGCTCTACATTCGCCAGATCCGCGACGGCGCGGCGTCGCACTTCGAGGGCGTCGTCGCCGGCCGGTACTCCGCGTGCGTGACGCCATACCCAGCGAGCGGCGTCGACCCCGACAGCGCCGAGCAGGCGCCGATGAAGTGCGTGCCGGTCACCCTGCCCGGCCCCGCGACCCTCGAGGTCGTCGTGCCCGCGGCCTGGGTCGCGCCGCCGTAGCTGATACAATCGGCGCATGAGACAGCTTGGGGGCTGGGTGTGCACGCTCGCGCTCGCGGCGTGCGGAGGATCAGAAGCGGCGCCCGACGCGTCGATTCCGGACGCCGAGGTTCACGACGCCGCGGCGTGCCACAGCGAGGAGAACGTCGCGACGGTCGACGTCATCGAGGTCGGAGTCGACCAGGCGCCACCGACGCCGACCGGCGGCTCGATCGTCGACGGGACCTACGTCATCACCGCGGCCGTCATCTACTCCGGCGTCGGAGGCCAGACCGGCGAGTCGGGCGTCGTCTATCGAGCCACGAGCTACAGCGAGGCCGGCGTGTACCGTTACATCGACGAGGGCACCGCACGGGTGGTGACTACGGGCGCCTACCAGACCTCCGGGGTCGACGGGGTCCAGGTCGTGCAGCAGTGCCCCAACCTCGCACCGCTGGGGTTCGACCACGTCAGCGCGTCCCCGACCGAGTTCACGCTCTTCGCGCCCCTCGACCCGACCGCGACGCAGGCGTTGACGTTCACGCTGCAGCCGTAGCCATGATGCCAAACGACGGCTCGCGGCTCACGTGGACGCGGTGACCGTCTCGTCGCTGGCGCTGGTCACGTCGTGCGCGCTTGCGTTGTGGGGCCTCCGGAAGCGCGCATAAACGACTCGTCCGCTCGGTGGCGCCCGCCCGAAGCAGCGGCTGCCTTGGCACGGACGACTGCGCGTGTTGCCGGCGGCGTAGGTCGCGCCGCCGTAGCCCGGAGAGCCCTTTGACTCCCATGGCGGGTCGGGCGTGCAGACGGTGCTCTCCTCGAACGTGACCGTTCGATCTCCGTCACGTAGCACCGCGGTCATGCGCCAGTGCCGCGGCGGAACCGCGAGGTCCACGACGCTGGGGGTCGCGCCCGTGAAGGTGGACAGCCGGGTCGCATACTCGGGCGCGACCGCGCACGCGCCGGTGCGACAACTCGCGCGGACCACGAGCGAGACCCCGCCGAGTCCATCGCCGTCAAGAACGTCGGCCGCGTCGTCCGACACGTGGGAGCTGGCATCCTCGGGAAGCGGGTCGACGACGTGGTGATCTGCAGAGGTCACGATGTGGTGCCACCTGATCCACCAGCGACGACAAAGCTCACGCCGGCGCGAGCCGGGAACCGGATCCGGATCCGGTTCCCGGTCCCGGGCTGCTACCGGGCCGCCGACCAGGCCATGGCCTGGACCTGGTCGAGGACGGCGAGCGGCTCGGCGACATCCGACGCATCGACGTAGCCCCAGCCGAGCGCGACGCGGAGCGCGGCGTCGACCTCGGCGGCGCTGCCGAGCGCGATCCGGAACAGGTGGCCTCGATCGCGGCCGATGCGCCGGCGGGCCTCGGCCACGTTGAGCGGAACGCTCGTGAGCGCCCGCCTCAGCTGCCTCGCGAGGTCAGGATCATGCCGCGCGATCTTCTCGATCGGCTTCTTCAACAGCGGGATCAGGGACAAAGCGCACTCGAGCAGGCGAAAAGGCATCGACGTTCTCCTTGCGGTGGTTACCCCCTCGGGCCGCAGGGACCGTGACGAAGCCGAAGCGGCGCCAACCCATCACCTCCACCACTGGGCGCCGCTTCGGTTCGGCGCGGTCCCTGCGGCACAATGGGGGCAACCACCGCAAGAGAACGTCGATGCCGTCGCTGCTGAGCCGCGGTCCTGATCTCGCTGCGAAGGCCGAGCGCGCGAGCGCGATCCACCTCGCGGGCAGGCGCGCACGAGCGTCCGCTCACCGAGGGCGCGCCGGACACCGCGCGCGGTCACCTCTCCGCGCGCGCAGCGCCGCCAGCTCCGCCGCGCCCCACGCGCCTCGGCTGGCTCGTCGATCGTCGACGCTGCTGCTGCTGTTCCTGCTCCGGACCCTGTTCCTGATCCGGTTCCTGCTCCGGTTCCCGCTCCGGCTCCGGCTCCGGATCCCGCTCCGCCCTACGGCACCTTCGCCAGCGCGTCCTTGATCTTCTGGTTCTGCGGCTCCACCTCGAGCCCCCGCTGGAACATGCCCTTGGCCTTGGGCGCCTGGCCGAGCTCCAAGAAGATCACGCCGAGCGAGTAGTACACCTCCGCCTTCGTCAGCCCCGCGTCCGGACCGAAGTTCTGCAGCATCAGCGCGCTGTACACCTTGCGCGCCTTCTCCCAGTCCTTCGCCGCCAGGTGCAACCGGCCGAGGCCCGCGAGCGTCGGGATGTCCCCCGGGTTCACGCGGAACGCCTCCTCGTACGCGGCGAGCGCCTTCGCCGAGTCGCCGCGCGCCTCGAGGATCCCGCCCTGACGCTGGCGGAACTTCGCCACGTCCTTCATCTGGCGCTTGGCCTTCGCCTCCTCGGCGAGCTTGTCGTAGATCGGCGCGGCCTCGTCGAGCATCCCCGACGAGAAGTACAGATCCGCGAGCGGCCCGAGGACACGCACGTCGGTCGGCGCCGCCTGCGCCGCGCGCGCGAGCACCGGGATCGCCTGCGCGGGCTGGCCGAGCCGCTGGAACACGTCCGCGAGCTCGAGCGCGATCGGCAGCTTGGTGTCCGCGCTGGCGGTCGCCTCGCGCCGCCCGAGCAGGTCGGCGAGCGTCGCCCAGTCCTGGCGATCGCGCGCCAGCTTCTCCAGCGACGCGATCGTCGGCGCGTGCGCCGGATCGTGGGTCAGCGCCTGCCGCCAATGCGCGCCGGCGGTGTCGAGATCGCCGGACGCCTTGTGCGCCACCTCGCCGAGGCGAAAGAACAGGTCCGCCGCGTCGCGGCCCTTGGGGCCGAGCGCGAGCGCCTTCTGGAGGACCTCGCCGCACTTGTCCCAGTCCGCCGCGCGCTCGTAGATCCGCGCCAGCCGGGTCAGCGCGGTCACCGAGCCGGGCTCGCGGCGCAGGATCTTCTCGAGGATCTCGCCGGCCGCGTCGGGGTTGTCGAGCGGGCCTTCCCAGATGTCGGCCGCGCGCGCCAGCGCCTGGATCTCCGCGTCGGTGTTGCCGAGCGTGCCCAGCACCTCGCCGCGCCGCTCGAGCAGCTCGACGAGATCGTGCCACCGCTCGCCCTTCGCGAGCAGGCGTTCGAGGTGGTCGTAGGCCGCCGTCACCGAGTTGTCGAGGTCGAGGATCGCGAACCAGTCGCCGATCGCGTCGTCGATCGAGCCGCGGCGCTCCTCGGCGACCTGCGCCATCGCGCCGAGGATCTGCACCTTCTCGCCCGACGACTTGGCCAGCTCCAGGCGGCGGTTGAGCACCTCTTGCACCGCCAGCCAGTCGCCCGCCGCGCCGTGCGCGGCCTCGAGCGCCTCGAGCGCGCCGCGGTCGCTCGGGTCGACGTCGAGGACCTGCTGCCACGCCGCCACCGCGCGGGCGGTGTCCTTGAGGGTCTCGCCCTCGAGCCGCGCGATCCGGATCCGGATCGCCTTTTCCTCGGCCGCGTCCTTGGCGTGGCGCGCGCTGTGATCCAGCACGTCGACCAGCGCGCGGTGCTCGCCGGCGCGCTCGTGGAGCTGCGCGAGGCGGCCGAGCGCCTCGCGGTCGGTCTCGTCGAGCTCGAGCACGGTCTTCCACGCCGCCACCGCGCCGGGCACGTCGCCCATGCGATCGCGCAGCTCCGCCACCTCGGCGAACGCCGCGCGCTTGGCGACCGGCTCGTACGCGAGCTCGCCGCGCCGCGCGAGCACGGCCGCGAGGTTGCGCACGTCGCCGATGCCGCGGTGGATCCGCTCGAGCGACTCGAGCGCGGGCTGGCACTCCGGCTCCAGCTCCAGCGCCTGGCCGAACGTCGCGGTCGCGCCGGGCACGTCGCCGGTGCGATCGAGCTGCACCGCGCCGAGGCGCAGCAGGAGATTCAGCCGGACCTCGCGATCGAGGTCCGCGCTGCCCACGATGCCGCCGAGCCGCGCCGCGACCTCGCCCCACCGCCCGAGGCCCGCGGCGATCCGCTCGACCTCGCCGAGCGCCTCGCCGGAGCTCGGATCCTCGACGAGCCAGCCGCCCGCCGCGTCGAGAGCGCGGACCGGATCGCGCAGCTTCTGCTCGCTGAGCTCCGAGATCCGCTGGTAGATCGCCGCGCGATCGTGGCGATCGCGGGTCACCGACAGCTTGGCCGCGAGCAGATCCGCGAGCCGCGGCCAGTCGCCGTCGTCCTCGTAGATCGGCTCGAGCACGTCGATGATCGCCGCGCGGTGATCGTCGGCGGTGCCGAGCAGCCGCTCGAGCGAGCCGCGCGCCGCGCGGTGCTGCGAGACGCGGGCGAGCGCCTCGCGGTACGCCGTCACCGCGCCGCCGACGTCGCCGAGCGCGGTCTCGCGCACGTCGCCGAGGCGGAACAGGTAGTCGGCGGCGTGGGCGTCGTCGGGCGCCGCGTCGGCCTCGCGGACGAGGATGTCGGTGAGCTCCTGGTTGCGCCCCGAGCGCAGCAACACCCGGTCGA
>Ga0163144_10029074_pt1 | contig 10627 bp, 7 predicted proteins | sample OliLak19BULKMAT1_FD_123175 | JGI IMG/M metagenome (GOLD analysis project Ga0163144, IMG submission 123175) | Freshwater microbial mat bacterial communities from Lake Vanda, McMurdo Dry Valleys, Antarctica - Oligotrophic Lake LV.19.BULKMAT1 | ecosystem: Environmental > Aquatic > Freshwater > Lake...
GCGCGTGCAGACGCGGCTTTCAACACAAATCTGGTATTGATGCGAAGATGGATGCGGCAGTGTGCGATATGGAGCTTATGGACTTACCCGCGTAGAGCTGATGGGTTGACCTTGAAAGGGCTGCCGGCATTGGTCCTAACCGTTGCTGAATCGTCGTCTCACGCCGGGGGGTGGCTCGACGATTCCGGTCTCTTCATTGACTGGAAACCATTGCGCCACGACTCTGTAGTAGACCTCGCGCAGCTCCGGATAAACACCCTTTCCCGACAGCCAAGTCTGTATATCTTCTGGCGTCGAAAGGTTCTCCGGCTTGTGCAGGAAGTCGTGCAGCTCTTCAATAAGTTCGTATATACGCCACGCGTCTTCGCGACTGATCGCAAGATGGTGATTCATTGGTTCCTCCTAAAAACTGCGTTTCGATCCGTGAGATCCACGTTGCCTTTGAAAACATACTCTGTTGCGCCAGTTTTCGTGTTCTTGATGATACTATATTCGCCGAGCCACGCATCAAACTCGACGTATGCCCCGCCCTTTCCTCGCTTAATGCCGAGCGCCTCTTCAACGACACGGGGACTTCCTGGCTTTCCGCTGGCTCGTACCGTGAACAACGACCCCTGATCCCCCATCTCCAAGACGTTGGCTTCCTCGATCGGCTCCAGCGCATTTACCCTCGTATAGTGCCGAACCCTCACGCGTGCAACGTCGGCCCCGATGGCGCTTGGCATGCGGAGTGTTCGGGCCTCGGCCCCCGCTACCGCTGCTCCCTCCGCCTCAAACGAGGCAACGGCTGCGCCTTCGGCGATTGGGATCACCATCAGTACGGCGTTCCCGAGTTCCACCGCTAACTCGCTCGAGGCTTGCTCGCTCGGTGAGATGCCACTCGCCGAGGCTCTGCGTCCAAGGGCAGCTTGCTTCTCCTCCTTTCGACGCTGAAGCCAAGACTCGTACGACGCGGGATAGTATTGCTGACAGTCGTAAGCGTCGTGATTGCACATCGCTACACCGCGGTCGAAATCGCGCTGTCCCGGCCCGTCATCGTCGAAACTCGCACGAGCTGACGTCCCTTCGCGTTGGTTAGCTTCATCAATGGCCTCGGTCCGGGCCAGTTTCTCGTCCGCAGCAGCCCGAAGTGCGATTCTCTGCCTTCCCGTCAAAGGTCCAGAACCGTTCGTCGAGGTTGGCGTTGCCTCCGAACTATACGCGGCGGGGAGCCGAAACCCCGGACCAAGTTCCTTCTTGATGACGCTTTCCAGCGTCAGTCCAGGAGTCTTTCCGGACGAGGCCGCCTGTGGCGCGGCTGTCGGCAAATAGGTGATCTCCAGCTTCAGCGAGAACGAGTAATGTGGGTCCGCTCCTTCGTCAGTGCCCGTCGAGTCCCTGCCGTTGGGATCACGTAGTACGATCGGATTGTCGCCTGAATACCGATACAGGCACGTGCCGTCCACCATCCCCGCTGGGTCCGCGCTCGTCCACCTCCCGAGCCACGGCGCCAGGTACCTCGCCGAGTGGTACTGGAACCCTGTTTCCTCGTCCCGCTCCTTGCCCGTGTAGCGATACCGCTTCTCGCTGACCTCCACGCCACTCCGGGCACTGCGGTACGCGGGTGTCCCGTATGGGTGGTACTCCTCGTACGAAATCACGAGCCCTGTCTCATCGCACTCGAGGTGGGCCGAATCGAGCTGGTTCAAATACCGGTACCGGGTGCGCGGCACGATCGGGAGCGTCCCCTGCACGTCCGCATCGACGGTCTTCGTTTCGACCATCGCGATGCGGCGGGCGTCATCCATGACGTGGAGCGTCTCGCGCTCCAGCGCCACGTCGCTGCTCGCCCCTTGGCGCTTGCGGTAGAGCTCCCAGCCGCTGAGGTAGATCCGCTCTTCGCGGGTGGTCCCGATGCGCTGAATGACCTTGCGGACGCGCTCCCCGGAGGCGTCGTAGGTGTAATAGGCGGTGCCGCCGCCACCGAGGTCGGCTTCACGCATCTGGTTCGTGTACGTGTGCGCGATGCTCACGAGGTGCGGCGTCGAGACCATGTTTCCGTTCGCGTCGTGGTCGTACGTGGCAGTGTAGGGGCCATCGGGGTCGTCGCCAGGCAGGCTCGTGGAGTGCAGCCTATTGTTCTCCGGTCGCGCCGGAGGGTTGACGGGCGGTGCCGGGTACGGATTGGCGCCGTAGGCGTAGCGACGAGTCCATGAGCCGGCGGAGCTGTTCACCGCGGTGTGGATCATCTTCAGGATGTTGCCGATCAGGTCGTATTCGTACTCTTCTTCGTAGTTGCGCAGCGCCTGCCCGTCGTTGGCATGGGGCAGGTTGTGGAGCGGCAAGTCGTTCTGGTCACGCTGGTTGTCGCCGACGCCGCCCGCGTGCTCGCGTCCGCTGACCTTGACCAGTCGATACAAAGCGTCGTATTCGTACAGGGCGCTTGGTTCGACCACCTGATTGTCGAAGAACACGGTTTGGTGGGCCGTGTCCGCGATGGCCAGGATGTTGCCGACCGGGTCGTAGCTGTAGAAGAGATTCTGCAGCACCGCGCTGTCGGAGGTGCGCGTGGTCTTGAGCCGGGTCAGCCGGTACGTCAGGGAATCGTCTTCGACGCTCGCGAGAAATGACCCACCTGTGCTCACGAAGAAGGACCCAGCGTAGCTTGGGGTGAAGGCGACGCCGAGCAAGCTCGGGGGATGGCGCAGCGGAAGGGTGCAGATCAACGGTGTGCGGTGTGCCGGGGGAGGTTTGTGGCGGACGTGCGGGCGGGGACGGCGCAGAAGGTGTGCTCGCGGGAGTGCCGAGTGGAGCGGCGACGGCGGCAGGGCCGTTGTCGGAGGGAGCAGGCCCAGCAAGCGTATCGTGAGGGGGAGCGGGAGCGACAGCAGGACTGCCGGAGGCGCCGGAAGGAGCGGATGTCTGCGGAGGCGGCAGGGGTCGCGGCAGGGTCTGGGGGCGTGGACTCTGCAGGCGACCAGATGGGCTCGTCGTGGGAGCCGACGGCGGAGGTGTCCGAGCCCGCATCGGAGGCGGCGTCACGGGCCGCGAGAGGGGGTGTGTCACGGACCGGGATGGCGCTGCAAGTGTTTGGAAATGGGGTTGAAATCCTGAAAATCTGGGACAGCGAAGCGGAGCTGTCACGGACCAGGTTCGAGCAGAGATTGGCGGAGATTCTCGACGGAAGTGGCGCTTTTGTGGGCGAAGCCGGCGCGTGACGGCCGATGTCACGCGCCGGGATAAGCTCGTAAGGGCTGGAAAGTGGGAGAGAAAGCCCGCGTTTTGTGGGTAGCTGTCACGGACCGGGATGGTTTCGGAGTGGCGCCCCGTGCTTTTTTGAAGCCGGTTTTCATGACCAGCCCCGAGCCCGTGTTGGAGATCGTGCTGCCGCCGTCGTCGCCGTCGTCGTCGCTCGGCGCGGTCGAGGTCGAGCTTCGACTGCTCGACGGCGCCTACGCCCACCTGCGGATCCATGAGCCGCCGGCGGTGGCGCGGCTGGTGGCCTCGCTGGCGAATGAAGGGCAGCCGTCGCCGGTGCTGGTCGTGCGACGCGAGGCGGGACGCTACGCGCTCATTGACGGTTACGACCAAGTCGAGGCGCTGGTGCGATTGGGGCGTGACACGGTGATGGTGCTTGTGCTCGGGCTGTCGGAGCCGGAGGCGCTTTCGTATTGCTATCGAATGCAGGGGAGAGCTCGGCGCTCGGCCCTGGAGGAGGGATGGTTGGTGGCGGAGCTTGTGGAGCAAGGTCAGACGCTGGGGCAGCTCGGCGTGGTGCTGGGCCGGAGCGTGAGCTGGGTGTCGCGGCGATTGGGGCTCGCGCGGGGGCTGCCCGACAAGGCGGCGGAGGCGGTGCGGCGGGGCACGGTGCCCGCCCACGGAGCGATGAAGTCGCTGTTGCCGTTGGCGCGCGCCAACAAGGCGCACTGCGAGAGGCTGTGTGAGCGGCTCGGCCAAACCCGAGTGTCGAGCCGTCAGCTCGAGGCGCTGTACGCGGCGTGGCGGGCGGGGGAGGCATCGCTGCGCGAGCGGATCATCGAATCGCCGATGCTCTTTCTCAAGGCGAAAGAGGCTGTCACAGCGGTGCAGCCGGCGGGGATGGCGGGCGAGCTGGTGCGGGAGCTGGAGGCGGCTCGGGCGGCGTTGCTTCGTGCCGGCGACGCGGTCGTCCGGGCGTGGAGCATCGACCTCACGGTGGTGTCGGAGGTGGTGGTGGAGCGGGCGCTGGGCCGGTGCACCGAGGCGTACGAGGCGTTGCTCGGGCACCTGGAGGAGCCGAATGCTGGATAGAGATCTTCGGGCAGCGATATTGACGTTGCAGCAGCAGGGCCGTGGGGTGCGGGCGATCGGGCGGGCGGTCGGTGTGACGCGGCGGTCGGTGCGGCGGGTGCTCGGCTCGGGGAGCGCCGAAGTGCCGCAGCTCGAGCGGGCGGAGAAGGCGGAGCCGCACGAAGAGCAGATACGCGAGCTATTCTCGAGGTGCGAGGGCAACCTGGTGCGTGTGCACGAGGAGCTCGGCGGCCGGGGCGTGCTGTTGTCCTACAGCACGCTGACGGCCTTCTGTCGCCGTCGAGGAATCGGGCAGAAGCCAAAAGAGCGAGCCGGGCGGTACCATTTCCAGCCTGGCGAGGAGATGCAACACGACACCTCGCCGCACGATGCCATGGTCGGCAGCCGGCTTCGCCGGGTGCACTGCGCGAGCCTGGTGCTGTGTTATTCGCGGATGCTCTTCGCGCAGGTGTATCCGGTGTGGAATCGCTTCTGGGCGAAGGTGTTTCTCACCGAAGCGCTGAAGGTCTTCGGCCGTGTTGCGAGCCGGTGCGTGGTCGACAATGCGAGCATCCTCGTGGCTCACGGCACCGGCAAAGAGGCGGTGATGGCGCCGGAGATCGATGCCTTTGGCAAGCACTTCGGCTGCGGCTTCCTTGCGCACGAGCTCGGCGATGTCAATCGCTCCGCGTGCGTGGAACGGCCCTTTCATTACATCGAGAACAACTTCTATGCCGGGCGAACATTTTCCGATATCGCCGACCTCAATGCGCAGCTTCGCGCCTGGTGCGACAAGGCCAATGCCAAGCCGAAGAAGGAGCTGGGCACCACGCCTCTGGCCCTCTTCGCCACGGAGCAGACCGCGCTCAAGCCGCTGCCCCTGCACATTCCGCCGGTGTATCGATTGTACCGGCGCACTGTCGACGTGGAGGGCTACATCCACTTGCACACCAACCGCTACTCCATGCCCACCGAGCTCATCGACCGAGAGCTCGCCGTCCACGAGACCAAGGACCAGGTCCGGCTCTTCGATGGCAAGCGCCTCGTCTGTGAGCACGTCCGGGCGGAAGACGGCGCGCGAAAGCGCTCCACCCTGCCCGGCCATGAAAAGCAACCTCGATGGCACAAGGCCGGAGCACCGCGTCCGCCGAGCCCCGAGGAGCAACGGCTTCGAGCGGACTCGCCCGTCATGCTCCGCATGGTCGAAGCCTTGCAGAAGCGCCACGGAGGCCGCGCCACGCGAAAGCTCCTGCGCCTTCATCGCTTCTGGCTCGATTACCCCGAAGAGCCATTGCGAAGCGGGCTCGCCGTCGCCCTCGAGCACGGCCTGCTCGACCTCGACCGAATCGAGAGCCTGGTGTTGCGCCGCGTCGCCGGAGACTTCTTCCGACTCCCTACCGGCGACAGCGACGAGGAGGACAGGAGCAGCAGTGACAACGACAGCCGCTCTGGCGGCGACAACGACAGCAGCGCTGACAACAGCGACACTCACGACAACGATACCGGGAATGACGAAGACACATGATCAACGACGACATTGACCAGTTGCTCAAAAACCTTCGCTTGCAGGGCCTGAGCGAGACCGTCGAGCGCGAGCTCGCACGCGCGCAGAAGTCGAAGCCCAGCTACGCCGACTTCTATGCACGCATCCTGCGAGAGCAAGAGCGGCTCCAGCGTGACCGAAGCCTCGAATACAGAATCCGTCGCGCCGGCCTGCCCGAGCGCTGGGCCATCGAGACCTTTCCCTTCGATGTCCAGACCGGCGTCCACGCCGCCACCATCCGCCAGCACGCCGAGCTCGACTTCGTCGTCAAGAAGGAGAATCTCGTGTTTATCGGCCCGACGGGGGTCGGCAAGACCGGCCTGGCCTCGGCCATCTTGCTCAAAGCCCTCGAGAATGGCTACAGCGGGCTCTTCCTCAAGGCTCAGGACCTCTTCGACGAAATGTACGCCAGCGTCGCCGACCGCTCCTCCAGAAAGCTCATCGACCGGCTCGCGAAAGTCGATGTCTTGCTCATCGACGAGATGGGCTATCTCAACCTCCGCCCAGAGCAGACCAACCTCTTCTTCAAGCTCATGGAGGAGCGCTACTCCCGCCGCTCCACCCTCCTCACCACCAACCTCGATTATGACGACTGGTATGGCTTCCTCGGCCGCAAGGAGATGGTCTCCGCCTTGCTCAGCCGCCTTCGCCACCACTGCCATACTCTCAAGATCGACGGACCCTCGCTCCGGGCTCCTTCCCCCGGCGCATAGCCCTCACCGACGACCCCTCTGCCATGGACCGCACCTCCAGAAGCCGACCTCCCATCCTGCCCGACCGCATCCGGCGCATTGACGGCCAGAGCTTCGCCTTCCTGCCCCATCGCTTCCTCCAGGACGGCTTCCTCGGCTCGCTCACCGCCGACGAGCAGCGACTCTATCTCTTCCTCCTCCTCGCCGCCGACCGCCACGGCACCAGCTTCTATCATTACGACCGCATCTGCTCCATCCTCGAGATGGTCGGCGACGACTACATCGAAGCCCGCAACGGCCTCCTCGCCAAAGACCTCCTCGCTTTCGATGGCAGTCGCTTTCAGATCCTCTCGCTCCCGCCAAAGCCCGTCTACAAGCTCTCTGCCCCGCTTCGACCCGGACACGACCTCGAAGACAACGACCCCGCCACCGTCCGCCAGACGATCCTCGCCTCCCTCGACCACCAGCGTCGCCGCCCCACCCGATAGACCCTGCGCACCGCCCTCCGCCGGCCCCGAGCGCCCTGCCGCTGCTCCGTGAGCGCCGGCCTCCGGGCTCCTCGCCGGCATCGCTCGACCGACCACCACCTCCCCCCCGGTCGGCTCGAAGTAGAAGAAGCACATCCAGAGAAGCAGATCGAAGGAGATTCTTCGTAAAGATCTCTGCTCTCCGAACCCAGCGGTGCGGTCTCGGCGGATCCGCTAGCCGCCGCCGCACCGTGCCGGCCATCGCCATCCCTCCTACCGAAACGCTGCGCACGACAAGACCGCCGTCGCAGATCCGAACTGCGAGCGTGGGTCACTTCTCGTGAGCAGAAGTGGGGCCTTCTTGGCTAGCGGTGAAGATCGTACTTGTAGGTAGTCGTTGTGCCGTTTCCGTACTCGATCTTCTCGCGGCGGCCCTTGGAGTCGTAGTCGATGTTCCCGACAAACGTGATCGCCGTCGACGCGCCGCGGATCTTGACGTCCAGGCCGTCGAGCACACCCGCCTCATTGTAGCTCGGCAGGATCTCTGAGCTGTCCGGCTGGGTCATCGACGTGGGTCGGTTCAGAGCGTCGTACGCGATAGTCTTGGTGAACGTCTCACTCTCCAAGAGAGAGTCGGCGGCGTCGAGGATATCCACGGGATCCGTGAGGCTCGCGAGACCCGCCCAATCGGGTTCAGCATCGTAGATGACCGCCAGCCTGCGCGACGAGGAGAGCGGGTTGCCCTTGAAGTCGAAGGATCCGGCTGCAACGAGGCCGGCACCGTCGAAGTGGTAGAGGACCTTCCCACGCAGATTGCCGCTCTCTGGATCGGTAGCGGATTCGCCGTACACTAGCCACTGGGACAGCCACTCGTCGTCGGTGCCTTTCTTCACCCAGATGTGCGTGGGCCGCCGAAGAATATCAACCTCCGTCCGCACACGGTGCGTGAGAGTGTCCCACGCATAGAGGGGAGCGCCTACCGCATCGGCGAATCCGAATCCCTCACCCGAGTCGATGTGGGAAGAGCGAATCGTCTGCCCGCCCACTGAATAGGTGTAGTGGGCGCACTCGCGGGCGGGTGCGTCCTTGATGGGCGCGTCCAGGACGAAACGCACCTGTCCCTCGATCTCGAGCGCGGTCCTGGTTTCGACCAGCGTGGCCACGTCGAGGCGAGCCTGCACCAAGAACACCCGACCGAGCGCGTCGACGTAGGACGTCGTCGGGGTATCGGCATGGGCGAGCGCAAGCGTCGCCGCTCGCTGGTCCTCGTCGGAGGGAGCCGGAACGGCGTTCGGGCCGCGCGCCAATGTCCAGACATTGCCCGCTTCGGCCGTGGTGTCGTTCGGGTCCCAGGCGGTCTGGCTCCACGCATCGAATTCGGTGCGTGAATACGTGCCATTCGGCAGGTCCGTGCGGGTCAAGCGGCCGAGGGGGTCGTAGCGGAGGATGGGTGTCACGCCCTGCGTGACGAGCTCGTCCTCGGCTTCGAAGTCGGGCACGGAGCTGAAGTATGGCTCGAACTGCTTGACCGGCTGTCCCTTGTTGTCAAAGACCGCGCGCCCCGTGCCAACCCACCGCTCGCTGGTGAACGTGAGCGCCACGCTACCATCCTGGTCCACGACGAGCACGCCATTTGCGTCGCGCTGGGGCGCCAGGCCGGGCTCGGCCTGGACCTTCACCATGGCGGCGCGCCCCGTCCCGTCCGAGTACGCGTACGAGACCTGCCAGCGCGTGTTCGGGTCGCCGTGAGTCTCGCGCGCCTCGACCTTGACATGGTTGGGCTTGCCATCCGTCACGAAGGCATCGGTGACGTACGTGAACCGCGCTGTCGGTTCGGCGAGGGTGTCGCCGTCGGTCCCTCCGACTTTGCCCATCACGACACTGGCGCTCACTCGGCCAAGGATGTCGAACGTTGCGGCGCTCCGGTTGCCGTTGGGGTCCGTCACGAGCTTGGGCGCGAGCACGCGGTAGTCCATCTCGGCCGACACGGTGTTGCCGAGCGGGTCGGTGACGCTGGCAACGAACAGCGCAGGACTGTCGTACGTCGTCGTGGTGGTGTTGCCGAAGGGGTCGATGACCTCCGTGGGCAGGAAGAAGTGGCCGAGGTCGAAGGTGGCGCGACCGGACGGCATCCACCAGGTGCCGAATTCAAGCTCGACATAACCTCCGTCCTCGAGCATCGCGGTCGTCACCTTGCCGCCGTACTCATTGAGGTCGCCGGCGGTGAATGCCAGCGAATGGCTCTCGTAGGGAAGCGCCAGGAGGTCCACTTGCTCAGGAGTCAGTTCGACTGGACCGGGCAGGTCCACGGAGGTGCAATAGCGGTGCTTCACGCGTCCGAGCAGTCGCAGCTCCGCGCCCGACCCCGGCTGCCCGACCGAGGCGATAGCGGCCTCGATCTCAGCGAGCGTGTAGAGCGGTCCCGGTGAAGGGCTGTCGAGACCCGTCAGCTCGAAGGCGCGCCCCTCTGTGGGAATGCCCAGGCGAAGCCCTGCGGTCGAGCTGGCCAGATTGACGACCTCGTTCTCGGACACCGCGATCCAGGTCCTGGTCTGCTCGTCGGGAAAGGTCTGTGCTCCAGGCGGGGGCGGCACCGGGCGGCCGTACGCGACGGTCGCAGCTCGTAACACATGACCGAAGTCATCGACCAGCAGGGTGAGCTGATGCGCCACCCGCGGATCCTCGGCGTGGCGCTCGTACGTCGCGCTGACCGATTCGCGAGCATGCACGAAGAACACACCTGGCGCGCGCCGTTCGGTACCCAGCGTCTCCTCGGGCTGCACCGACACGAGGGTGTAGCTCTGTTCGTTGACCGTGTACGGCCGGTCTTCGAGCGCGGACCCGTCCCGACTGTACACCTCGGCCCGCAGCACGCTGCCCTTGAGCGCGCCGCACGCGTCCTTCTGTTCGCCGAGCGACAAGCCCTCTGGAACAACCGTGTCCGGCAACAGGCGCGGATCGGGCCCGTTGGGGCTGGGCGAATAGTACTCCTGTCGATAAGCTTCTTCGAGCCGCTCTCGGCCACGCCACGCCCCGGTGTGGAACCACGTCTTGGTGAGCACTGGCGGCCGGACGGCCTCGCCGTTCTGGGGGGTCGGCTTGTCCGTGAACAAGCCCTTTCCCCAGCCGTCGGGCACGGACTCGGTGTCGTACTGCTCCACCATGCCAAAGCCTCGGAATTCTCGCTCATCGGGATCGAAGGCACCGTGGTGATAAGCGTACGTCGTCACCAGTCGGGTCTTTGAAATGGCCTCGTAGACCTCCACCCGTTCGATCACCTGCACGGCAAACGAGAGCTTCGTCGCCCAGGGCCGTCCAGCCGCCTTGTCGGCCAAGTAAAACTTGGTGGACGGGGCGTAGTCCACCCGGGTTTCGAGGCCGAGGTTGTTCTTGGCCGAGGTCATCAGGTACGGCTTGACATCACCCGTCAAATCGATCGCTCGCACTTTGGGTCCCGACCCGCGCAAGTGTTTGGGCGCCCAGGTGATGCACGCGGCGCCACGGCCGAAGGCATCCACCACGGCGAGGGTGTCAAAGCCCTCTTCCAGGCGAAAGCCGGGCACGTGTACAGGCTCGCTCCAGCCGTTGCCCGACTGGTTGAACCAGACATGCAGTCCGTCGCCGTCCGCATAGAATAGGTCGGCCGGGCCCGACCCGTCCAGATCGGCGAGCTTCAC
>Ga0163144_10029075_pt1 | contig 10626 bp, 6 predicted proteins | sample OliLak19BULKMAT1_FD_123175 | JGI IMG/M metagenome (GOLD analysis project Ga0163144, IMG submission 123175) | Freshwater microbial mat bacterial communities from Lake Vanda, McMurdo Dry Valleys, Antarctica - Oligotrophic Lake LV.19.BULKMAT1 | ecosystem: Environmental > Aquatic > Freshwater > Lake...
CCCACAACGCTCGAACAGTTTGAACAGGCGTGGCCCAACTCTATCGAGCCAGGTTCGGTGATCATCCGTGAGGATGCAGTCGTCGCTACGCGAAAAGCCAGCAAAGATGGCACCGCAGCCACTTCGATTACGATTCCGCTCAACGGCCCTGCTGGCAAGGCAATCGCCGAGCGCATCTTGGAGATCACGGGCGGGACGGCGATCACCAAGCGCCCCAGCGAGTGGATGCAGTTTCTCCTTATCTTCGGGCCGTTCATACTTATCATCGGTGTTATTTACGTTCTCATCAGCCGCGCTATGCGTGGCGCGGGGGGCGGCGCGGGGATGCTCGGCAACTTCGGCAAGTCGCGCCATCGGACGCTTAATAAGGAAATGACCGGGGTAACTTTTAATGATGTCGCGGGCATCGACGAAGCCAAAGAGGAAGTTACCGAAATCATCGAGTTCTTAAAGAACCCCAAGAAGTTTGCGCGCCTGGGCGGCCGGGTGCCGCGCGGTGTTCTGTTGATCGGTGAGCCCGGCTGCGGGAAGACCCTTCTCGCCAAGGCCATCGCGGGTGAAGCAGAGGTACCCTTCTTTTCCATCTCCGGCTCAGACTTCGTTGAAATGTTTGTAGGCGTGGGTGCGAGCCGTGTCCGCGACTTGTTCAAGCAAGCCAAGGACAGCTCGCCCTGTATTATCTTCTTGGACGAAATCGATGCAGTAGGTCGGCGGCGCGGAAGCGGCTTTACCACCGGCGGGCACGACGAGCGTGAACAGACCCTGAACGCAATCTTGGTAGAGATGGATGGCTTTACTTCCAGCGACGGTGTCATTGTAATTGCGGCAACCAATCGGCAGGACGTGCTAGACCCCGCGCTAATCCGGCCGGGTCGGTTTGACCGCCAAGTGGTTGTTCCGCTGCCTGACCTGAAGGGTCGGCTGGAGATTCTGAAGGTTCATTCCAAGAAAGTCAAACTTTCGCCTCAGGTAAACTTGGAGCGCGTGGCCCGCGGCACTCCGATGTTCAGCGGTGCGGATCTTGCTGCGATCATTAACGAGGGCGCGATCTCCGCGACGATGGCCAACAAAGACTTCGTCGAGCAGGACGATCTTGAAGAAGCACGAGATAAGGTTAAGTTTGGCCGCAGCAAGCGCGGCCGCGCCCGGGACAAGGAAGAAAATAAGCTCGTAGCCTACCACGAAGCGGGCCACGCGGTTCTGCAGGTACTACTCAAAGATGCCGATCCGCTTCATAAGGTTACGATTATTCCTCGCGGCGGGACCGGCGGGGCGACCTTCGGGCTTCCTGAGAAAGATCGGTTAGGTTACGGCCTTAAGTGGCTTCGAGCCACCATGCGCATCTGCTGCGGTGGCCGGATCGCCGAGGAAAAGGCGATGGGTGATATGTCGAGTGGTGCCTCGATGGATATTCAGCAAGTCACCCGGATTGCCCGAACGATGGTGCTGGAATGGGGCATGAGCGACCGTCTCGGTTTCGTCCGGTACGCAGGTTCGGACACGCGGGAGAGCTTGGTTCCTGATCGAGACTACAGCGATGAGACCGCCAAGATCATCGATGATGAGGTGAAGCAGATCTCCTCCGATGCGTTCAGCGATGCTAAGCGAATGCTCGAAGAGAATTGGGGACACGTGGTAGCGGTGGCCGAGGCGCTTCTCAAGTATGAAACGTTGTCCGGCGACGACGTTGATAAGTTGATGCGGGGCGAAGTGCTTACGCGACCCACAGCCGCGGAAGAGCTTCGCGCACAAGAGCGCCGTCGCGGTGCTGAAGCCGCGGCCAAACTCGATGCCCCGACACAGGCTCCGGACTCCGATGTTCCGGGCGGAGTGCTCCGGCCAGCGTAACTCGGCGGGAAGAGAGGCCAAAGCTGGGCGTCTCGGTCTGATTACGAGTTACACTGAGTAGGTCCGAGGACTTATATTAATCGTACAAAAACCTGCTGAAAAGCAGGTTTTTTTATACTTACTCTTTTAGACACTTACTTTGGGGCAGTTAGATGTTCTACGGTACTCAGCACCGAATCTGGGAGGGGCGCCAGCCCAAAGCCCGCCCGCACCTTGTTCTGTTCCGCCATCTGTTGCCCGAAATCGGCTTCGCCTTTGTACACAATCACCCCGCCACCGGATGTAATAACTACAACACTGGGTTCACGTTCGAAATCGAGCGGGGCGAGGATCGCTGCCCAGAGCTCCTCGGTTACGAGCCGCGCCGTATCAGGCACCGCGCCTTCCACCGGGGCCCCCCCGGGCACCGCGTCGACAACTGGCTTGATCCCATGATAAACGAACACAAAGTCACCCGCCCGGTGGGCGATTAGGTTGGCGGGCATCAAGGCCGCCACCTTCCTCACCTCCCGCTCGGCGGCATCCGGGCGCGCGCTGGTCAGGTCGTTATAGTTTACCGTGCCTAGCTTGGCGTTCGCGGCATCGCTGAGCGGGCAGAAGTTCGGGAATGTTAAATTGCTATCAATAGTAAGTAAAGCGGCGTGAGCCGGAAACTCTCCGTGCTTCTGGCTCCAGGTCTTCAACGCTTCGCCGATGTTGGACGCTTCGCTTACGCCCGTCACACCCGAGAGTCCCGCCACCGCCACCGCAGAGCCGCCGGGCGAGGTGACCACCATAACGGTTGGAATGTTCTTCACAGAAATCGATGTAGGCGTGATCGTAAATCGCGAGGCGGGACCGGCCTTCAACACCATGATGGCCACCCATCCGGCTACCACGAGCAGCGGCAACGTAATCACCGCGATCACGCAGATAGCGCGGGAAGCGCCGTACACCGTGCGGAGCATCTTGGCGCTGTTGATGTACCACCAAAGCAATAGAAGGGGCGAGAGAAGGGTGCCCAGGCACGGGATGGCGCACCAGACCGCGGCGGGGGTGCTGTACCCCAAACAGTGCATTGTGCGGCCCAGAGATCGGCCGGTGCTGCGGATGCTTAATATCGCGTGAGCGGTGAGGGTCTGAAGGATAAGGATTACCGCCGCCGTCGCGCAGCTCGCGACGATGGCGATCACCAAGTTTAGGACCTTCCCACCGGCCCCCATCCCCCCCAAGCCCAACTTCCCAAAATCCCAGAAGACGAAGCTAAAGTTAATCAACGCAAACAGGCAGAGCACGAGCCACCCGTACCGGAAAGCCTCTAAAGCGCTGCGCTCGGCCGGAACCAGCGCAATTAACTTGTCGGGCATACTGAGAGATCGGGCAAAGGTCGAGAAAAAAGCCGACCATCGCCCTGTTCGGCCCCGCTCCAGCCAAGGCATGGCGTCACCGCGGGTCTGATGCTCGGCCACCCCTTGCGCAGGCAGCAAGATCATCTCGTCCATCCGCAGATGCCGATTACACGTAACACAATCAAACTCGTCCGGAACCAAGTGGCCTTGCAAGCTCGTACCGAAGTAACACTGCTTGCACCCCGGACAACAAAAGCGAACGCCATTGATGGCGAACTCAAAATCGCGGACCTTAAACTCAGCCCCGCATTCGGGGCAGATCCGGTTCTCAAGGTTCCAGAGTGGGTAGTCGCAGGTCTTGCAGTTCATAACAGTCTTGGCCACCGCTCCCTGCCGCCACGGTGGGCCACGCAGCCCGTCGTTTAATCCGTCTCCGCCGCGGGTGCCCCGCGGGCCGCCGATCCTCGCATCGAGCACTACCCTCTTACCGCATGGTATCCAAGACGATCATCGCGGTGCTTCTCGCTTTAATCCTGGGGGTTCCGTTTCTGATGCGCCCCGCCACGACGACGAGCGAGCGGGCCTCGCCTGAGCGAACGCTGATCATCGTGACGCCTCATGTGCCGCAAATTCAGTACGAGTTCGCCCTCGCCTTTGAGGCCTGGTACGAACGTAACTATCGCGAGAAAGTGCAAGTGGATTGGCGCCAGCCGGGGGGTACCGGCGATATAATTAAGCAGCTCTCCGCCCAGTACGCAGCACGCTGCGGGGAAATAATCGATTCGTGGAAGAAAAAAGATCCATCCAAACTTCTCCAGCCCGACCTTGATCTCTCCGGCGAGTTTGCCGACGGCACGCTCGCCTTCGACCTCATGATGGGGGGCGGGTCGTTTGATCACTCCAAGCTGAAGAGCCTGAACACTGCCGCTTACTGGTTTAGACCTTTCGAGCGCCGGGGTGCCGAGAAAGTAGTCGTTCGCCCCCGCGGCGTGCTGGACGCCCCGACGATTAACCTCGAGCGGCAGATCATAGCTTATGTTAAGCTCGCGGCAACCGACGCGACCCCGATACTGCTCCGTATCCCCGTGGGAGCCTTCGTCAATGGCCAGGCCGACATCAACGCACTCGTCGCCGCGAGTAAGCCCAATCCGGGAGAAGCCACCGCGAAAGACTTTAAACCAGGAGAAGTCATTTGCGATCTGATCCTCGGTCAGTTAGAGCGCCAGGCCTCTGTTTCCATCTCGGTTCCCGCTGGCTTTTCTCAAGAGCAACTTGACACGTGGTACGGCACCAACGTGCTTGGCGCGGGGGTTCTCTACGAGCCAGATCAGCACTGGCTAGGCACGGCAATCTCGGGCTTTGGGATCGTTTACAACAAAGACGTGCTCGCCGCGCTGGGAGTAAGCGAACCCACCTCCTTCGAAGACTTGATTAATCCTCAGCTTGCGGGGTGGATCGTCTTCGCCGATCCCCGCCAGTCGGGATCGGTCGCAACCACCATCGATGCAATCTTAAGCTATTATGGCTGGGAGAAGGGCTGGCGGTTGCTGCGGGAAATGTGCGCCAACACAAGATATTACACCAACTCGGCGCCCCGTCCCCCCATCGACGTAAGCCAAGGTGAAGCGGCGGCCGGCCTTTGTATTGACTTTTACGGTCGCACGCAAAGTCAATACGTGCTCGCCGCAGGCCAGGACCCCGCCCAGAGCAGGGTCGGATACGTTGACCCCAAGGGCGCAACCTACATGGATGCGGACCCGATCTCGCTTTTACGCGGCGGGCCACACCCGGAGTTAGCGAAGCGATTCATCGAGTTCGTGCTGACCGAGGAGGGCCAGGCCCTCTGGCAGTTCGCCGCTCGCTCGCCCGCGCGAAAGCCGCCCGGAGAGGTCGCCAATCATAATATTAAATCTTCAGATGGCTTGGGGCCTCAGCGCAATGAGCTCCGCCGCATGCCGGTGCGGCGGGTGATGTACGAAAAGTATTACGACCGACTGATCGATAAAGTCAACCCATTCGAGAGCGCGAGCACCACCAAGCCCGCTGGCTGGCGCGAAACGATCGGAGTTATGATGGGCGCGTTCGCCATCGAAACATCCGATTATCAATACCGCGCGTGGGCGGCGCTCCGCGCGGCACGTCAAAGCCCCTCGTTCTCCCCCGCAACGCTCGCCCAGATGGAACAGCTCTTTCACGCTTGGCCAACCACCATTATGCCAGATGGGGCAGAGCTGCCTTTCACGCCCCAGAATGTGAAAGCGATCGTGAGCGCGTGGAAGGATGGGACGTTTAAATCCGCGTGTGAAGTTCGCTATTATAACTTCTTCAAAGATAACTATCTTGCGGTGACCGCGCTGGCTCCTTCACCAACCCCCACCAAGCGGAATTAGTCCCGGCCGCCGCCGACATAAGGCGCAAGAAGCAGCGCGACTCATGCGGGAAAACAAGGTCGGCGCAGCGGGTCTAAATAATAATATTATTATTGTTACCGGTCGCCGCCCGCGATCCGCTCCAACTCTGCCTTGGTTCCCTCAGACATTTGAACCAGTGGATCAAGCCTGCGGCGTTCATTTAACATAAGTGCCTGGCGGGCAAGATCCCCGGCCCTTCGCCGATCTTCCACGCTTACGGTTCCCGCGTGTTGCCCAGCTCCTGGTGTGTTGCTGGTCCCATTTACCGGTCCAACCGGCGTTGGAACTGGTGTTCCAGACGAGGCCAGAAGCCGCGCGAGCCTTGCGGGCAAACTGGGCTCAAATGGTGCCAGCTTCTGAGCTCGCTCAATCGCTGCGATGACCTCACTGCGGGCTTTGGCCAAGTACAACCTAGCCCCGACGTCGGGCATTGCGCTAGGTACGCCCCCCCCCGTCACATCCAGGTAAGCCGACTGTTCGAGCGTCGTCGCGTACCAACTCCAAGCCGTCGATGTATCTAATCGCTGGGCTGTCTCCTTCGCCAACGCACGTACCTCCGCCGCACGCTCTGGGACCTTGCGCATCGTTAAGATCGCCGCTTCCATATATAAATTATGATACGCCTGCTGAGTGCGGAAATGAAGCGGCGCTGCGGCGGCCGCCGTCTTGAGCAACGGTAACGCCGCGTTCACACGTTCCACCCGAAGTCGGTCAAGTGCCTTGCCAAAGCTCCATTTACTCCCTGGCAAATCATCGATCCGGTGGCCCACTGCATCTCCTAAGTCCGAGTAGATTGCTCCAACTATCTCCCGCGACGATTCGCCATTAAACCGATTGAGCTTCAGCCGATTCTCATAGTCCGCCCGTCGGGCCACCAGGTCACCGACGATATACACGCTGCTGTTTGCATCCTGCAGCGACCTGTCCCAGCGAAATACGCCCGGTAGTGCGGTCGCACAGATCCATAGTGTTGGTAGGGCGACCGCCGCCGCTGCAAAGCGACCCGCATTGCGCCGAGCAAACACCATCGCGCTGGCGGACTGAGTTACATTTAAATCAGGGCCACCGCAGAAGAGTGCGCGACCCCCTCCGCCCGCGCTTGCCATCAAAAGTCCGACCCACGCTGCGGCACCGTAAGTAACCATTGTAAGCTCGATCTGGGCATGGGCCGCCACCGCGAGCGCCCCGCACGCGAGCGCCGGACCCGCCGCGTTCCAGTTTGGTAAGGACCGTTCTTTTTCATCCGCGCCCGTTTGCTGCGTGGATCTGCTGCTTAACAAAATGACCGTGGCGGCAACCACTCCCCCCAGCACCATCCCGCCTAGCCGCACCAGCGTCGACGCTGGCGATGCCACCTGCTGCTCCAACATCGCGGCGGCAAGCACCCCCACGGCGATGCTCCCACACGCCCAGCGTAACTTTTCGCGGTTCTCTCCCGCTCCACTCCGAGCGCCCGGCGTCGTTCCCCCGCCCGTTAATACCGCCGCCCGCGCCGCACCGATGACCAACGCCATCCATGCCGCGGCGAGCGCGAGCCCCCCCACCCCCAGAGTTGCAACATAATCAAATAATACCGAGTGCGGACTGGTTATATCTTCAGGAGAGATCGGGTTCTTAAACAAGAGATACGCATCCTTGAAACCGGCCGGCCCCACGCCGATCAGCGGATGCTCGCCGATGATCGCGCTGGCCGCCTGGAGATAGAACCAACGAAACAAAAGACTCAGCTCGCCGATTCGCTCGCCGACCACGCCGCGCGCTGCAACTACCGCGAGCACCCCGGCCGTGCAACCTACGGCGAGGAACGCGCCGGAGATATCGCCCAAACGCCCGCGCCACCCCGACTTAACTTCTTCAACGCTCACGCCAAGGAGGCTCTCCCCTTGGCCCCGCTGATTCCCGAACTTAGGCCAGCCCCGGATCACGACCACGATCGCCACGCCCATCGCCGCCGCGACGAATCCGCCCTTTGATCCGCTGAGCCATAGGCCCAGCCCGCAGACTACCGCGAAGAGGAGGCAAGCCAGCCGCGCAGCCAACGCGTACCCACGTGAAAAGGCCAATAAGCCGATGAAGCAGACCGTCCCGCCCGCCATCAGCGACGAATAAACATTCGATAGGCCAAACCAGCCGGTTGCTTCGGCCTGCGTCAACCTGCGCATGAACCCCAGCGCAAGCGGCGATCCGACGTCCCATCCCTGTGCCGTAATATAACGTTCCGGATCCAGCGAAAAGGCCGCCAAAGTCTGCGGATGCTCCGCCCACACCTGGTAAGCCCCTCGCAGCGCGAGAAGCGGCAGTATCCCCAGGCAAACAGCAGCCGCGAGCTCGCGGACCCCGCTCTCTCGTCTCGCGCTAAACACGGCCAACCCCGCGGCGATCACTGCAAACCAATGCCCACCCAGCAGCAGATTATCGATCTTCAGCCCAGCACCCGATCCGGCATGATAAGCGATGGCCACACCAGCAATCGCGAGCATGAGAGCAAAGCGCAATCGGGTACCCGGCGACCGCGCGAAAAGCACGATGCTCGCCGCGAGGGTCAGGAGATCCAGTATCACAGAGAGCAGCGGCGTGACACCAAGTACAGTGGCTGGAAGTACGAGCGGGCTACCGCCCCAACCGGGAAACGCATCATGAACCGTAGTTGTGCGTAGCACACAGATTGCTAGCACGGTCGCGACCGCCGCACGTTCGACAACCCAGCCCGAACCAGCCACTTCTTCAGCGGACCAACCAGCTACGACGTGTTGTTTAGGGGGTTGCGTCATAAAGCATCGTCCTCAGTCAGCACTGGCTTACAAAAGTAGTAGTAGTACAACACGCGGCACGCGGCGGGACTATGCACCTCAAGGAATGCCTTACTCGACGAGTTAGGTTGGCTCATCAAGCCTACGTGCGCTTGCTAAGTACCCGCACGCCCAGTACCGCCAAACTCCAGGCTTGCGGTCACCGCCAGCACCGCAATTGTTTGTAGCGCGATGAGCGCAGCCCCTACAGGAGATGCTGACATAAGTAATAACCCCGAAACGCCGGTAACCACCGTAAGGATCACAACGGTGCCAACCGCAGCAGACTTTGAGAGACCCCGCCGCACAAGTCGATGCGAAAGATGCTGAAGGTCACCGACAAATGGCGAGCGGCCCTGGCTGATCCGGATTGTAACGACCGTAATAAAGTCATAGAGCGGCACCGCTAAAACGACTAGAGGAGTCAGAACGGCATACCAGCGGTAAGCGAGAGATGGGTCGCTTCCGATCGCCGCGCTCGCATCACCAATATAAGTAGCCCGAACCGTAAGCGTTGCGAGCGCGAAGCCCAGCACTAACGAGCCACCATCGCCCATGAAGAGTGTTGCGGGGGGCCTATTCAGCATCAAAAATCCCAGGCACGCCCCCAGAAGCAGCGACAGCGTCGCCGCTACGAACCACTGCTCGCTTTGCGCCGCACCAAACAACAGGAACGCGGCGACCATGGCCGCCACCCCGGCACAAAGCCCATCCATGTTATCCATGAAGTTCAGCGCGTTGGTAATTATCACGAACCACACAACGGTGATGGCTATCGAGAGAATCGGAAGGCCGTCGCCCGCATCGAGAAACGTAAACATCCGGGTCTGGCCGATGGTGGCCATCGCGAGCGCGGGGAGTATCATGAAGCCGAGCTTAAGGAAAGGGTCCAAGGGCCTGCGATCGTCGATCACGCCTATGACGTGCAAGAGCGTAAGGCACCCGACAAACAAGAATCCCAGCGGTGCTTGCTTCTGAATACCTTCGAGGTAAGGGGCGAGTATCGGAAGCCAGTTCACTAGCGCGTCCGGGGCGAGCGTCGCCGCGACCATCCCGGCGATAATCGGCCCCGCGAGCCCCATGAAAATCGCTACCCCACCCAGATTTGGAATCGCCCGCGATGCTTCCTTCACTCTTCCCTGCGTGGCCGGTGAATCAAAGGCTCGCGCCCTGCGGCCCACGGCACGCATAGCCACGCTTAACACATAGGTAAGCACGAAGGAGACCGGACACAACAAAAGACAGATCTTAAGCAATGGTTTTGGATTCCCTGGTCGGGCGGCCCGCAGTGTTGTTACGAGCACAGACTAAACCGCCGACAGCCTAATAACGTTGCACCAAGAAACGACCGCATTGAAACTGCCGGGGTAAGCCACTGCCTTCCCAGCGCCCGGTAAGGTGAATGAGCTCTCTCACCTTTCAACGCCCCCCGGCGCCGCCCCGCCAGCCCGACCACCTCCCGCAAGCTCGTTCAATCGCCGCACACCGTTGGAGACTAGCGTAAATCCTGTGAACAACGCCAGCGTAATTGCGAACAGCCACAACAGCCGATGCGGCCACGGGCCCAGCGCGTCGATGATCGTCGGTGCCTCGGGCGCCGAGTTGCCCACGAAGCCATAGTTCCACGTCGTCGCAATATTAAGCGGCAGCATCAGCGCACCATAAAGACATAACATAACCATCGCCATCCCCGCGTGGCGCCACCGCGGCACGAAGCCCAGCACCGCGAGTTCATAAATCGCCGAGCCGACAATCTGCAGGTGACCCACGAAGAAGAGCCAGAAGCGGGCAGTATCCGGACCGACCTGGACGATCGGCGTTGCGAACGCCTGTGAACACAAACATATTCCAAAGTAGACGCTCGCCACCCGCGCCCACGGGTGCTGAGTCGCGAGTGAAACTCCCGCCACCCAGCCCATGATGTCACAGACGTGCAGCGGAAGACACTCGGCAAAGTTAACCGGCCGCAGCGTGGCATAATAAATAAGATTAAGCGTCTGCACCACCCAAATTCCCCGCACCCACCAACTCCGCAACCGAAACTCGCTGGCCTCCGCTCCTCGCCTGCCCGCCGCGCACAGTGTCACGGTGATCGCTGCGGCGATCAGAACCGTCAGAAAATGTATCGGCGAGAACGGATGAAACTCCATAGGCGCACCAGTGTTCTTCACTCCCCCCCGTCCGGCCCCAGCTTTCCTACTTCGTTACGACCCATTCGCCCTGTCGGCCCCATCAGGCCCCATCAGGCCC
>Ga0163144_10029076_pt1 | contig 10626 bp, 6 predicted proteins | sample OliLak19BULKMAT1_FD_123175 | JGI IMG/M metagenome (GOLD analysis project Ga0163144, IMG submission 123175) | Freshwater microbial mat bacterial communities from Lake Vanda, McMurdo Dry Valleys, Antarctica - Oligotrophic Lake LV.19.BULKMAT1 | ecosystem: Environmental > Aquatic > Freshwater > Lake...
AAACTTAATTCGGATCGTTTATATGATTTGCTTTATCCCAATAATTTTTCATTGTATTTTTGTAATTTGGTACGAGATTTAGGTAATGAGACTTCACCAAAAAACCGTATATTAAAGGATTTCATAATTAGAATAGAAACAGGTGAGACTAAAGATGATGTTATTTTGTTAATTGAAAATAATACTGCTAATACAGAAAATATCAGACAAAAATTATTGTTTAATTTAGCAAAATTGTTTCTCAATAATGTCGATATTTTGACACCAAAAAGCACCCTTGCAAGAGAAAGTGCGCTTAATACTTCTCGTATGTGGAGCTGGCAAGATACACCAATAAGCATTAATGAAAGGTTTTTGAAATTATTACGCTCACTAGAATTGGATGGATACATTTACCGAAAACCGGATTTATTTCGTCCTGAGCAAGACATCATCAATGTTGAAGAAGAGCGTGGAACCCTGCATGTTCTCTATCAACGTCTAAATTTGGCTGATAAAGAGCAAGCATTCAAATTCTTGGATTTATCTGAAGAACATTACATCGCGGGTCGATGGGAAGATGCGATAGGAAACGCACGAAAATTCTTTGAACAGGTTTTGAGTGAAGTCGCCAATACACATTCAATTGCACACCGTAAACAACCATTGGCAACAGATAAATACGATAGCGCTGGGCAAGTCCGAAAATATCTCGAAGACTCGGAATTAATGGAGGAAAAAGAAGTTAAGGCTGTAGCAGCAATCTATGGCTTATTGAGTGAGACAGGCGGACATCCCAAGACAGCAAAAAATGACCAAGCGCGATTGTTGCGCCATTTGGCGTTGACGCTCTCACAGTTTGCAATGCTGCGACTTGAGGGGTTTTTGAAGCCATAGCGCCCGAGTCTTGGGATAAATCGCGGCATTTGGGATAAAAACCCTCAACAATCGAACACGAACCAGCAATACTCATTACGCAACCGCTGGTCGTCAAGCACAAGCTCTCGGATGTCGCGGGGAAGTTGTGCGCGTTGCCACTCGCACTCTCGGCGACCCGCCTCCATCCGTTCAGATTCAGGAGTCGCCGCCCGTACAGCCCTGATTGCGTAGGCCGCTGCGCCCAATTCGTGAGCGGCCACATGAGCCACCACTGCGGCTTGTCCGGCGGCATAAGCCGCTTCTCTTGCCGCGCCAGTCAATTCTCTTGCCGCGCCCATAGCGTGTCCGCCGGCGGTACGGGCTTGAGTCATGGTGATTTCGCCGCGCACCCAAGCGTGCGCCTGCTCAATCGCTCGGCGCGGACGGTCATCACTGGGTTGGGCTTGCTCGAAGAAATGGAGGACGTGCTGCGCGCAATCAGCCGCCCAAACTGCAAGCAGGCGATGATCGGCGTCCTGTAGGGTTCCGCCGCGACGCATCGTAATAAACCGAGGGTCGCGGATTTTGCTGAAAATCACTTGTCTACCCCTTTGGCGTACCTCCCGCACGGCGCAATCCGTTAGTTTTGTACCGAGGCGTCAGGTGATTGAATAATCATCTGCTTGGCGAATGAAAACAGCAAGTTAAGATCAACCGGCTTGAGCAGCACCATATCCGCCTGCTTCGCCCGTGGGTCGTTCGCCGCCGTGATACTCCCCGTGATGAGGATGACCTTCGTCTCTTTCAGGTTGTCTTCGCTGCGGATATGGCTCAAGACCTCAAAACCAGAAATCTCTGGCATGTGGATGTCCAAAATCACGACAGCTGGTCTGGAGTGTTGCAGATAATTCATGGCCTTTACGCCGTTTGTGACCAAGCGGACATCGAAATATTCCGAGTTGAAGGCGCGGCCGAGGATGCTACCGAGTTCCTCGTTATCGTCGGCAATCAAGACCAATTTGTGCGAGACCAATGGCCCTGTTTTGGGGTGGCTGGCACGGGTGGGCTTCCCGCCGGACTCAATGTGACGGCGGATGGTATCCAGCAGAATGAAGCGCGATATCGGCTTGAACAGTACATTGGTGAATCCAGCCGCCGCACAACGCTCTTTGTTTTCGCGGGAGTCATCGGCGGTCAGCGCGATAACCGGGATGTGATTGAGCGCGGGCGTCTGATGGATTCTTTCAAAGACTTCTACGCCATCTATATCAGGCAGACCAATATCCAATAGGATGAGGTCGGGGCGCTCGCTGAGGGCTGTATCGTAGCCGCTTTGCCCGTCGTGCGCCTCAATTAGGTCATAATCGGTGGCCTTAAAGACCTCTCGGATGAGGGCTCTATTTTGATCTTCGTCTTCGACGTACAGGATTTTGAACGCCATCATCACACCTTTCTTTTACAGGATTAGTGATAGCGTAACAACTAAAAACACTATTGAAAATAGTCCATAATACCCTAGTAGTCCATCAGCAAGGTAACAATATTTTTTGCCAATTCCGATAATAACGGGTGATTCGCAATAATGACGGGCGATTCACGAATCGCCCCTACGGAATTTTTCGCGATGCGCCCGATCAACTATCCCCTACATCGTGTCATCTATATCATCAGGCAGTTGCTCGACCTCTACCGTGTCTTTGTCGTCAGACAAAGGCCGCACCTCTGAGGTGCTGGCGTCACGGATGGCGCGTTCAAGGATGGCTGCCAAGCGCCGTTGATCTCCTAAAGATAATTCCAATGCCGCTGCCACAATCGCATCAAATGTCATAGTTTCCCCTTAGTCTGTCCTCGTCATTAGAGTATAGCACCCTCGCAGCTTAATGTCCCCCAGTCGGTGGCTATGCACATTACCAAAGGAGGTAGGCCAAAATATCAGATAGTCTGTCCGTATTGCCCTTGACAAGAACTTGTTACATTTGACTGTAACGGGCGCATCAATTTTGGTGACTTTCATCAAGAACGATGCGCTTTCCGCCCGAATTACATCATCATACGGGGGAAACCACCATTATGACTGAGACCAGCACCGAACCCCACCCTATGTCGCAAGAACCGGACATCACTTCCTACTATCAACAGGTCGTCGATTCTGACCTGCACCGCATCGACACCAACGAGCGCGACGCCTGCGCTCTGATTTGCTCCGTCCGAAAGGGCGGGCAGCCCACTCACGGCAATGTCAAGCGCACCATCGAAGCCCTCGCCCGTATGGGACACCGTAGCGGCTATATCGACGGCGAAGGCGACGGCGTGGGTATCCTGACCGACATCCCGCGTGAACTGTGGGCCAAGCGCCTCGGCGCAGCCGGTATCCGTTCGACCCTCGCCACCGATAGGGGCTTCTGGGTCGGGCATTTGATGATTCCTAACGCTCAATCTCAACGCGCTACGCACATCGTAGAGCGCGTCGTCCGCACGATGAGCGACGCCGGTTTGCATGTCGTGTATGACCAGCCGGGCTTGGTCAATCGCGTTGTGCTGGGGCCAAGCGCCTCTAAGCACGAACCGGCCTTCTTCCAAATCGCCGGTCTCAACGGTCAAGTCGCCATCGCGCAACTGGATACCGTGCTGTTCGATTTGCAGAATCGCCTCGAACACGACCTCGGCCTGCATTTCGCCTCTTTGTCCTCGCACAGCGTCGTGTATAAGGTGCAAGGCACGGTTGAGATTTTGCGCCGCTATTACCCAGAACTGCGCGACCCCGATTACGCCAGCACCGTCACGCTCGGTCACTCGCGCTATTCGACCAACACCAACCCGATTTTTGAGCGCGCACAGCCGTTCGGCCTGCTCGGTCACAATGGCGAGTTCAACACCATCAGCCGTTTCCGCATGGAATCTGCCATGCTAGGCGTCGAACTCAACCCCATGAACAGCGACTCGCAAGACGTAGACCGCATGATCCACGCCTTCTGTACCAAGTTTGGCCTCGACCTGATTGAGGCGATGCAGTACGTTTTCCCGCCGTTTGAGCATGACCTCGCCCAAGACGTGCCGGAAATGGCTCAGATGGTCGATGAAATCCGCCGCGCCTTTGGCCCGTTCGCGCAAGGCCCAGCCGCCGTCGTCGCCCGCTTCTCGGACTTGGTGGTCTTGAGCGTGGACGCCCTCGGTTTGCGCCCGCTGTGGTTTGGCGAAACCGACAAGGAGTACTTCGCCTCGTCTGAGCGCGGCGTCTACCCGCTGGATGTGATGAGCGTTTCGGCCAAGCCGCTGGCTCCGGGTGAGAAAATCGCCCTGCGCGTGCGCCGTGGTCAACCCATCGAAGTGATGGATTACCCGACCATCCTGCGCCACGTCACCCAGAAGCATCGTGACCGCAAGGCGCAAAATCAACTGATTGCGATGCCGGAAGATTGGCCGTCCTATAACGGCAGTGCTAATGGCGGCAACGGTAACGGTGGTAATGGTTATGGCCCGACCAATGGCGGCGGGCAGTTGCTGGGCGGTTTTGGCGGTAGCGCCGGGGCAGTCAGCCTAGAGACCCAAGTTGCGACCTTCACCGCCCTCGCAGAAGCCCCTGCCCCGCGCATCCCCTTCTACACCGCCGATACCCCGGTCAACACGGTCAGCATGGCCGCGATGGGCTGGGAGCGCTATCACGTCAACGTGATTGAGTCCATCAGCGAACTCAAGAAGGAACAAATCGGCGCGTTGGGTTGGGACGGCCCGCTGGCCGCCATCAGCCACACCCGCGTGAATTTGTCTGACTACTTTAAGGAAACCGTCGCCGTCGTCACCAATCCGGCGATTGACCGCGAGCGCGAAGGCGCACAATTCAGCACCCGCATGATTGTCGGGTCACGCCCAACCATTGGGCGCGTGCTGACTGGGGATGAAATCAGCGTATCGCTGCAAATCCCGTTCGTGATGGGCGGTCACAAGATGTTGGGCAGTGACGACATCATGCGCGAAGTCGCCGATAAATATGGCACGATGACGCTGGATGACTTGCTGGCCGCGTTCGGTGAACGTGCAGCCGTGGTCACGATGGCCGCGCTGGTGGATGAGACCATCGAGGCGGCAGTTGAGCGTATCAAGGCCGAAGCTGTCGAAGCGGTCAAACTGGGCGCACGCTGCATCCTGTTAGATGACTCCGGCGTGATGGCCGGTCAAGTCCACTGGATTGACCCGCTGATGATCACCGCCGCCGTCGATAGCGCCCTGCGTGAAAATGAGATTGACGGGCGCAATCTGCGCCGTCTGGCCGGGATTGTGATCCGTTCCGGCGCGATGCGAGACCTGCACGACCTCGCGATGTTGGTCAGCTTGGGCGCGAACGCCATCAACCCGTATATGCTGTATGCCGTCGGCTTGGGTATCGCCCCCAAAGCCCCGCGTGAGCCATTGGCGGCGGATACCATCACCAATACCTTGACGCTGATGATTAACGTGCTGACCAAAGGCATCGAGAAAGTCACCAGCACCATTGGCTGCCACGAATTGCGCGGCTACGGTCATAGCTTTAGCAGTATCGGCCTCGCCAAGAGCGTCGCCAGCACCTTTGATATGCCCAACTACCTCGGCAGCGAGGCACGCGGCCTGACATGGGACGACCTCAAGCTTTGGGCAGAGGAACGCGCCGCCGAATTGCGCGGCGAGACCAAAGCCATGCTCGGCAACCCAGACCGCCTGTACCCCAAGATGTGGAAAAAGGCGGAAGATGTCGCGCTGGGCGAAAAGACCCGCGAACAATACAGCGCCGAGATGGTCGATTTGGAAGCCAAGCAACCCGTCGCCATCCGCCATATTTTAGACTTGAAACTCAGCAATACCCCGACCAACCCCGCTGGGATCAACCTCCGCAGCGGCAAGCATACCCTTCCAGTGATGATTAGCGCGATGTCGTTTGGGTCACAGGGCGAATTGGCTTATAAGGCGTATGCCGAGGCCGCTTATCGCTTGGGGATTTACTGCATCAATGGCGAGGGCGGCGAACTGCCCGACATCATGGGGCGCTATTACGGCTATCGCGGCCAGCAGGTCGCATCGGCACGGTTCGGCGTCAATGCAGAATTCTTGAACTCGGTTGACTTGATTGAGATTAAGGTCGGGCAAGGCGCGAAACCCGGCGAGGGCGGTCATCTGCCCGGATTCAAGGTCACGGAACAAGTCGCGGCTGCACGCCACACCGTCCCCGGCGTTGACCTAATTTCGCCGTCCAATAACCATGACCTATACTCGATTGAAGACCTCGCGCAATTGATTGAGGAACTCAAAACGGCCAATCCTCGCGCTCGTATCAGCGTCAAAATCCCCGTCGTCCCCGGCGTCGGGATTATCGCTGTCGGCGTCGCCAAAGCGGGCGCGGATGTCGTGACCATCACCGGCTATGACGGCGGCACAGGCGCTGCCCGCGCTCACGCCCTACGCCACGTCGGGATGCCGACGGAAATCGGGGTGTGGCTGGCGCATCGCGCCCTGACCGATAGCGGTCTGCGCGACTCGGTTGAGATTTGGGCGGACGGCGGCATGAAATCTGGCCGCGATGTCCTCAAGATGATGTGCCTCGGCGCGAATCGCTGCGGCTTCGGGACGATGGCGATGGTGGCCGTCGGCTGTACTATCTGCCGCAAGTGTCACGAAGGGACATGCCACGTCGGCATCACCACCCACATCAAGACCAAAGAAGAAGCCACCGCTAAGGGGCTAAAATCCTTTGAGCCGCGTGAATTTGAAGCCTCAGTTGAAGGCATCGTGCGCGTGTTCAAAATGTTGGAAGAGGACATCCGCTACTGGGCGTCGAAGATGGGCGTCGATGACATCAACGACCTCGTTGGCCGCGCCGATTTTCTGGAACAAGCCGACTGGCACAACCGTATCGACCTGTCGCCGCTGCTTAAGCCCGTCCCCGTTTTGAACAAGAAGACCGTCCAAAGCGGCGGCCCGCGTTTGACCCGCCCGCGCAATACCCTCAGCAAGCAGATGACCAACGTCGTGGCCGAAAGCGTCGCGCACGGCGATTATGAGATGACCTACGACGATGAGCAAGTCATGGCGATGGATCGCGCCCTCGGTACGCATCTTGCTGGCGCACTTCAACGTAAAGATTTCCCCGGCGCAGAGCAGATTCAGGCCGTCCACCTCAGCTTCAGCAACAGCGCCATCCCCGGCAACGGTCTGGCCGCGTTCATGGACGCCCCGCTGGATGTGTTGGTCGAAGGCGGCGCACAAGACGGCGTAGCCAAGTGCGCCCGCGCCGGAACAGTCACCATCCTCAAGGGCTTGAATCACAACGGTTTGCGCCTTGATGGGTCTGTCGGCAAGAGTTTTGCTTACGGCGCACAGGGCGGCTTCTTCATCGTGCAAGGCGACGCGGATACCCGCGCTTGTATCCGCCTGAGTGGTTCTGATGTGATTTTCGGCGGTGAGGTCAAAGAGCCGCTGCGCGACGAACTGGGCAGCCTCGCCAGCCGCGCCAACCTAAAAGGCTACGCCTGCGAGTATATGACCAGTGGGCGCGTGGTGATTATGGGCGACCCCGGCCCGTGGGTTGGCTCTGGCATGACCGGCGGCGTGATTTATCAGCGCATCCAGCCGGAAATGCGCCTGAATGTGGACGCTATCAAGCGCCGCATCGCGCAAGGGTCAGCGTTGGAAGTCCAGCCGATGGACTCCTTCGATTGCGACGAACTGCGCGAGCTACTCAACCGTTATATCCATGTGCTGGAGGTCAACAACCAGTCAGAGGCGACTCAACACCTGTACGCCATGCTGGCCGACCCCGCCCGCCATTTTGTGAAAGTAGCGCCGAAAGCTAAGAAGTAACAGCCAACTTCTGATAGGCTTTCAGGTTTGCAGTCCCCCTGAACAAATGTCCCCATCGTCTTCGGCCAGACGGTGGGGACGTTTGTTTGTATAGAGTAGGGGGCGCTATAGGCTAACCTGTGACGGTTGAACGGACGAGTTGCGCGGGCGTCGTCCCCACGAAACGCCGCAGCGATTTTGTCAGGTGAGGCTGATCGGAATAGCCCGCCTCATAAACCGTATTCAAGATAGAAAATCCATCACGCAAGAGGGCGGCGGCGTGTTGGGCGCGTTCAATCTGGCGGATATGAGTCTGCGTCAGGCCGGTGGCGCGTAAAAACCGATGTCGCACCGTGCGCGACGGGACATCTTGCGGCTGGTCTCTCAGGGCTGCCCGCACCACGGGGTCAAACCCCAGCACATCTTGGCGCACCAGCCGGTCAATAAACGTTTCGACATTCTCATAGGTCGGGAATTGCCACGCGGAACTGTGTAGCCAGAACGAATTGGCGCTGGCCGCGCCGGGGAGGGTCGTCTCAGAATCCAGATAATTTTTGACCGGGAGGTGCGGCATGTATGTCCCCAGACGGAACTTCACCCACAGAATCTCCGCGCCTCCGCCCCATGACGCGACGCCAGCCGTCTGTAATGGCCCGACGACGATGGGGTGTAGGCGGCCATGTTCGCGCACAAAGACCATGTGCCAATGACATTCCGACGGGCGGACGCTCGAACCAGCGTGCTGTGTCCAACCGTGGGTGACGCTCTCGATATACGGCGACTCAGAGGTTCTTTGTTCAAAGGTAATCATGCGCCCGCCCCCGCGCCGATTTTGGGCGCATCTGCCCTATCGTTACAGTTAAGCACGTTTGTTCTGTTATGACAAGAGGGCTAAATATCGAGGTGATGAGTTGGAAGTGATGAGTGATGAGCAACGTCCGACCTAATTTCACGGCTCATGTTCAGATTGTGTGAAACGGTTGCTCACGTAGGGACGCCCTTCTGGGCGTCCGCCTGTTCCGAAAACGGACGGCAAGAATGCCGTCCCTACACCACTCGCTCTGAACATGCGCCCATTTTGTCATCGATTCTCTTTAAGCTGAGATAGGATTGGCCTTACTCATCACTTGGGACTCACGACTCATCACTGTAATTAGAATCGGACGGGCGGCTTTGGTCGAAAAAGCCGCCCGTCCTGCGTTGGGGGTGACGCTGACCGTTGGGGGCGGTCAGCAGGAAGAAATCTAGGGGAGAAAACAGCGTCCTGAGTGATGAGTAAGGACTGATAACAATCTTATCCATCTTGAAAGTGATGAGCGATGAAATTATTGAACTTTCTCATCACTCATCACTTTTAACACATCACTGTTGTTGCTGTTTAGGGGTAGAAGCCGCGAGTCTTGAGGGCTTCACCGACGCGCTTAATGGCCGTGACTTGGGCGGCGGTACGCATGTCGATACCCTTTTCCTCGGACATCCGCGAGGTGACTTCATAAGCGCGGATGAGGAACGGATCCATTTTGCGGAAAACCTCTTCCTCAGTCCAGAAGAACGCTTGCAAGTCCTGAACCCACTCAAAGTAGCTGACGATGACGCCGCCTGCGTTGGCGAGGACATCGGGGACAACCGTCACGCCCTTGCCGTTGAGGATGTCGTCGGCTTCTGGGGTAGTCGGGCCGTTCGCGCCTTCGATGACGAATTTGGCCTTGATACGGTCTGCGTTCTTTTCGCTAATCTGATTTTCCAGCGCCGCCGGGATGAGGACATCACATGGGACTTCCAGCAATTCAGCGTTGGTGACCGCTTCAGCGCCCGGATAGCCGACAACCGTTCCATAAATGGTCTGGTGTTCCATCACCGAGGGGACGTGTAGGCCGTTGGCGTTGTAGATGCCGCCACGGACATCGCTGACCGCCACGACTTTGAAGCCGTTCTCGTGAGCGTAGTAGGCAGCGTGCGAGCCGACATTACCAAAACCTTGTACAGCGACGCGAATGTTGCTTGCGTCCATAATGCCTGCACGGCGCATGGCTTCCATCATGACGGTGATGACGCCGCGTCCGGTGGCCTGCTTGCGGCCTTCGCTACCGCCGATGACTAGCGGCTTGCCGGTGACGATGGCGGGGACGGAGTAGCCGACAGTCATGCTGTAGGTGTCCATAATCCAAGCCATAGTCTGGCCGTCCGTCCCCATGTCGGGGGCGGGGATGTCGCTGTGCGGGCTGATCAAGGGGATGAGTTCCGAGGCATAGCGGCGGGTCAGACGTTCTTTCTCACCCATGCTCAGAGCGCGGGGGTCAACGATGACGCCGCCCTTTGCGCCGCCATACGGCAGACCGACCAACGAACACTTCCAACTCATCCACATCGCCAATGCGCGCACTTCGTCCAGCGAGACGGCTGCATCGTAGCGAATGCCGCCTTTCGATGGCCCAAGCACGGTGCTATGGTGGACGCGGTAGCCGGTATAAATTTTGGTCGAGCCATCGTCCATACGAACGGGGAAATTCACGGTGAATTCGCGGCGCGGGAAGCGCATGTATTCCAAGATGCTGTCGTCCATGTCGCGGAGGTGGACGGAGGCACGGTTGAATTGTTCTAGAGCAACCTGATGGGGGTTGATGGTGTGTTCGATAAAAGCCATGGGGGATGTGCTGCCGAGAGTGGCAGTCTGCTCCTTGATAAGTGAACTGATGAGATAGGTGGTGCGTAAGATTTTTAATAAAAAGACCGACATCAGTCGGTGATCTCTAGGCACACACACATTGTTTCATATACTTTGTACTTTTGCAAGCACTTTTTTTTGTGCAACTTGCACAATATGGCAGTCGTAGGGATGCGTTCATCTTAATTATTCGCGCCTTTTATGGTTTCCAGACAAATTTTGATGAGTTTTACCAATACCTTCGCCAATTTTGATTATCATGGACAATGCGGGCGTTGTCCCTACGAATCCTCCCATGACGGGTTTTTATTGTAGGG
>Ga0163144_10029077_pt1 | contig 10626 bp, 2 predicted proteins | sample OliLak19BULKMAT1_FD_123175 | JGI IMG/M metagenome (GOLD analysis project Ga0163144, IMG submission 123175) | Freshwater microbial mat bacterial communities from Lake Vanda, McMurdo Dry Valleys, Antarctica - Oligotrophic Lake LV.19.BULKMAT1 | ecosystem: Environmental > Aquatic > Freshwater > Lake...
ATCTACCCTAACATCGACTCCCACATCTACCCTAACATCCACCTCCACCTCCACCTCCACATCCACCTCCACCTCCACCTCCACCTCCACCTCCAGCTCAACCTCCACATCCTCCACCTCTACCTCCACCTCTACCCCAACCCCAACCCCAACCCCTACCTCTACCTCTACATCTTCCGCATCCACCTCGACGAGCACATCGGCGAGTGCTTCCAGCTCCTCCTCTGCCGGCTCCTGTGGCGACAACGTCATAGACGGCGCTGGTGCCGACGGCGTAGACGGAACGAATGATGATGAGGAGTGTGACGATGGGGATGCCAACGGGACGTCGTTGTCTTCGTGCTCCGACACGTGCACCCTTGAGAAGTGCGGCAATAATATGATAGATCTCGGCGAGGAGTGTGATTTGGGCATGGGGAATAACAACGGTTTGGATTCGCAATGCAGGGCTAATTGCATGCTCCCGATTTGTTTCAATAACAAAGACGATGACTTTGACGGATTGACCGACGTCGACGATCCGGGGTGTCGTGTTCCCATATGTTCTGCTGACCTCAATGATTACAAGAGCGGCGATATGGAAGAGAGCAATCCATGTAACGTGAATGGAGATCCTAACTTCGCGCCTCCCTATTCAGTGGCCCTTGGAGGTAGGTGCACCCAGTCTGGCCAGTGCAGTGCATATTCAACGGGAAGTAATAACTCCGTCTTCTGTCTTAATGATTCGGCAAGCAGTCAGGAAGAGTCGGGATCTGCACCCATTTATGGAACGTGCACGGATGCCTCGGCGGAAATTGCCGCCGGTGCCACTCGCGAGCAATTCCTCGCCCAGGCAGTTGGAGGAGCTGGATTCAATTTCCCGGTGTGTGCACCTGGTGGATGCAACGGCATTATTGTGATTCCGCCGGGCACGTGTGCGTTTGGAATGAATAACACGTCGTGCGACGAGCAACGCGGTCGAAAACAATGTTTGTTTAACTTCATCATCAATAACGGGCTGTGCGCCGGTAATGTGTTACCCGTCGCCGCCGGTGAAGATTGGGCATGTACGGTCGGTAATCAACCGAATCAACAAAAGTTCTGCGGTCCCGCTGGTACATGGTTTTGTCAGTGCCCGGGCGATGCGCCGCCCCCGCTCTGGCAAGAGCAGCTTGTGCAGTGCGGTCCTAAATGCGGCGATAGGATCCGTGATGCCGGCGAGGCGTGTGATGATGGAAACGTCGTGGCCGGCGATGGTTGCAGCGCGACGTGCCAAGTCGAGCCGGGCCAGGTATGCAACATCGCGAACGCGTGCGCCAATAACGGCGCTCCCGTCTGCGTGCAAAACGAAGTGTGCCAGCTCATCAACCAACTTCCGTGCATCCAATGCGCGCCCCAGGTGGGCGGCGTATGCACAGGCAATGAGTGTAGCAACGGGGGAGACGCTGCCGCGGCAGCGCAGGGTATGGAGTGCAGCCTCATTCCTGACTTCCCATGTATTACGATGATTCCGCCAAATTCCTGCGGTAACGGCGAGATCGACGTGGTGCCTCCGCAGCACGTTGATGAAGGTTGCATGGTGACCGGCACATCCGGGCAGTTCTGTGCTCCCAAAGATGCCATTATCGACGACTTCGGCCGGTTCCACCCCTCGCACCAGTGCTACATGACGGCCGATTGTGTGAACTCGAACGGACAATGTGGTTGGGATATGACGCCGGAAATTGAACAGTGTTTGCAGGAGAACGACGCACAGGACGCGAGTTTGCCGGCGGGCTGCGAGTGCAACGGCGAGCAGTTGGTACCCGGCTCGTGCGACGACGCCGACTTCTTCCGTAATCCCTGTGACGACCTGCCAGGAGCGAACTTCGAAGACGGCCGTTGGGTGTTTACGAGCACGCAGAGCGCAGGGTCGCTGCTCGTCGCCCAGACGCTCCCAGGGGGGCAGTGCAACGACGGCTCGTTCGGCAGGGCATGTACGAGGGATGTTAAAACGTGCTGCGACGACGAAGGCAATACGGTCGATGTAGTTGGCCGCGACGGCTGCACCAGCCTGCCGAACGGCGGTTGCGGATGGCAGGCGTGTGAGGAAGGTTCCGTAGAAAATTGCAAAAATCGGCCACCGAGATGTGTTCCTGGCGGGTGCTTCGGTGAGCTATGTGTGAAGGAATTCACGTCGCTGCCGGTGCAGTGCAACATCGTCCAAGATGCCGGATGCTACGCCGGCGAGAACTGCAGGTGGACCGGCACCAACTGCGCCTGGGAAGACACGTCCACGTTGCGTGAGTGCTTGGTAGATAACGCTGACGGTACATGCCCCACCGATCAATCGTGCCTCTCGGCGTGCGGCGAAGGGCAGACTGCGGGAGTAGCCTGCGGAACGGACAATTCGAATGTCTGCTGCACGATCGTCGACGAGCCTGTGGAGGAATGCGACGACGGCAACCGCGTCGACGGCGACGCATGCGGCAACGACTGCAGCATCAACTGCAGTGCTAACGCCGACTGTCCCGAGGGCGCATGCGTGGCGGGTCAGTGCGTCGATCAGTGTGTAGCGCCAGACAATGACGGCGAAGAACCGATTCCTAATGGCCCATCTGCCTCGATTTTCGGAGGGAAAATGTATGCAAGTTCAGGTGAAAATTTTCTTTCTTTCGTGATTGCTCAGGGCCTGACGCGTACGTTCACACTGCTTCCGTAACATGTTTTTTCGGCGTTTAGTATCGGCGCGCCGCGAAGCCGGCTTCATTGCCGTTGCGGTACTGTTATTCGCGATGGTCGCGACCAGCGCCCACGCGCAGGTGAGTGAGTGCGCCGATGGTATCGACAACGACGGCGATGGCACGATCGATGCGCTGACGAATGGCGGTAATCCGTCCGCCACGATCTCGCTCGGTAACGGCAATCCGTTCGCCATTCGGGCAATCGTGAACACAGCTGGATACGGCATTCCCGGTGAGGGGGCCATTCATCGCGATCCAGCGAGCGTTAATAAGGTATGTCAGATTCAAGGGTATGTAGCCGCGTCCGGCAGTGATTGTACCGCTCCGCCCTATAACAACCGTTGCGGCTGGCGTTCGTTTGGTGACAACCTCATGTTCGCATGGAACGGGTCGAGTTTTTACAGCATCCGTGACAACGTGTGGACCAGCACTGTCACGTGCGTTGGTCTTCCTGCCCCATGTGGTGATGGAAGAGATAACGACGGCGATGGAAAAATCGACTTGGCTGACGACGGCTGCGCCAGCACATCAGATGCGAGCGAAGCGAAACACGATCCGCAGTGTACGTCCGCTTCGACGCCGAATGAGGGTGTTGTCACGCAGTGCAACGACCGTATCGATAACGATGGTGATGGAAAAATCGACGTCGAGGGAGGAGACCCTGGATGTGCTGATACCGCGGACAATGACGAAGTTGACCCTACCAGTCCCTGCCCTGCGACCAGTGCAATGTATACCGAGCCTGGTCCGTATTCGTGCGGCACACCAAGTGGTGCGGGAAGCGCTCAGGAAGAATGTGCAGCACAAGGTTTACTGCCACTTGTTACTCGTCAGACATGCACACTGGATGGCGGTGTCGCCGGGACCTGTTACGCGTGCGGAGAGCCTGTCGACCCGGTTGACCCCGTCGATCCCGTCGATCCGGTCGATCCCGATCCTCCGCCCATGTGCCCCATAGGCTGCACGGTCGATGCAGATTGCGGCAAGGATCCGCAGTGTTCCAAAGAGCAGAACCCAGATGGAACATATACGGGCAATGATAAATGCTGGCTGCAGGACAGCGTGTGTGTGAAGAAATGCAAAGTCCCGCGCTGTATCAACAACAAATGTGCCATGGCGGGCCCGGCGGACATCCCGACCGCGCCGTACCTGCCATGCGAAGGCCGGAACGCATGCCCGGCCCCGCGTTGCGGTGACGGCGTCGTGCAGCCCACTCCTGCCGACGGTGAGGAATGCGACGACGGTAATAACACGTCCAACGACGGCTGCAGCCCCAGCTGCAAGAAAGAGATCTGTGGTGATGGAGCAGTACAAGAGAGGGGAGCAGACGATCAGCCGAACACCGCGGATGATGAAGTGTGCGATGACGGCAACCGTATCCTCGGCGACGGCTGCAGCAACACGTGTAAAATCGAGCTCTGCGGTAATAGCGTGCGCGATTATGGTGAAGAGTGTGACGACGGGGACAAGAACTCCGATACGGAATCCGGCGCGTGCCGCACCGACTGCACGTCGGCGCGTTGTGATGACGGTATCGTCGATACAACGAAGGGTGAACAATGCGACTGCGGCCCCGACGGCGCCGACAGCGATGAAAATGACAACCCCGGCCAGCCGACATGCGAGGTGGAGTACGAAGGAAAGCCTGCTCTCTGCAACATCGGCTCCTGCACGGTCAATTACTGCGGCGACGGTTTCGCGTTTAATCAGGGTTTTGATAAGGAGGAAGGAACGGCCGACGATGAGATGTGCGATGCAGGTCCTTATAACAGCGATTTCCCGCATAACAGCGATTTCCCGCCGGGCAGTGGTAAATGTCTCACGAGCGCGCAATGCGCCGCCGGTTCATGTATCAACGACGTATGTGTCCAGAAATCGTGTTCAACGAACAGTGACTGCGGTGATGGCGCTTGCGTGGCGAATTCCTGCGCTTCAGGCGGCTGTAACACCAAAAATGATTGCCCGTTCATAGGCATTCAGGCATTGGGCTACAACACGAACTCGTGTACCGCCGGCAGCTGCCAAACGTGCGACGATCATTCGCAGTGCGCGAGTGGCTTCTGCCTCCTGCAAGGTCTTTGCGTATCCAAACCGGCGGAGATCCCTGATGCGTACTGCCGTATGGATTGCAAGGCCGTCCGTTGCGGCGACGGCATCGTAGACAAAGGCGAGACGTGCGACCAGGGTGAGGCGATGTTCAAGTGCAACGTATTCCCACAGCCCGCGTGTGATTGTGCGATTCCGTCGTATGGATCGCATGTACGGCCTGGCGGCGGCCCATTCAATACCACGTGTTGCCCGGCAAGCCAGTACTGTTCTGTGTGGGCGACCGATACATGTCCCGCGGATTGCGGCGTGAATAATGCCATCGGCGGCAGTGGCATGTGCGGCAATCATCGGCTCGACGCCGGTGAGGAGTGCGACACGTCCGTCGCCGGGTACCAGGGCCCGAATGCGGATTGGGCCGACGCCCAGGTTGACTATGCGTACCGGCCGAATCGCGATGGCACGCGGTCGTCGTTCATCGAAGACGATGGCAACTGGAAGGCTGTGCCGTCGAGCATCGAGCAGAAATACACGACCATCGACCATTCGCCGATAACGGGCTCATCGCCGGACAACGCGTATATCGTCTCGTCGGGCGCAGGCACGGCCCGCACGTATTTCCATCTGTGGGACATCCCGCTGACGGAAAGCACGATCTTCTCGTCCGTGCGCCTGCGCCTCTCGGCCGACTTCACAGGAAAGGGTACAGGATGGATGTTCCAAGAGCTCCCGATATCGATCATCGAGGTGCCCGGCAGGAACTTCACCGCCGTCGACATGAACAGCGCCATTCTCGAGATCGTGGCGGACGAGACAGCCCACACGCTGACGTTCGTCCTGTACCACGCTACGACGGGTACCCCACTCAGCCGTCCGCTGGTCGTCGCGTCGCCTACCGCTCCTGCAGGGCGTTCCGCGATCGCGATCGACGCGGCGGAAGTTGCCGCGTTCGGCACCTCGTTGGATGTGTCGTACTCGTGTGATCAGTGCACGATCATCCGCTGCGGCAACCGCACAGTGGAAGCCGGTGAGGTGTGCGATGACGGCAACGCGGAAGGAGGCGATGGTTGCAGCGAACGGTGTGAGGAAGAAATCTGTAAATTACCCGGAGCATGATCCACTCCCGCGTGCATCCGTCGGAATCCCCGTGGTAGGATGCGATGTATTATGCTGCCCCTCTTTCGGAGGATCCACGGCAGGCGCCTTGCAGCGATCGCGTTCGTCGCGGTTGTACTTGTTGGAGGTGTGTGGTTGTTTGCAGGAACCGATCTGACGGCGTTGCCCGCTCAGGTCGGTACGGCGCCCATCTGTGACCCGCGCTTCTGCGGTAACGGGCAGGAGGATCCAGGCGAGGACTGCGATGATGAAAATAACGCCTTCGGCGACGGCTGTGATGTTCTGTGCCGGCTGGAATGCACCGACGACGGCGATTGCCCCTCCGGCGAATGCGCGGGTGGCATCTGCACCAGCCTGTGTGGTAACGGCGTGGTCGAACCGCCGATCTGTGTCAGTCAAGGAGTCGGCTTCGATTGTCCTCCTGCTAATCCGGGCGAAATGCACACCGTGTACCTGCCGGGCGACACTTTCGCCACCCTGCACGCCAACGGCGACCTGAACAAAGATGGCAAGATTGACATCGTCGTGGCGTACTACGTGGGCACCGGCGATCAGAGTGGGAGTGCTTTCATCGGCACGTTGCAGGCGTACATCAATCAAGGAGGAGGCGTTTTTGCCCCCAAGAAGCTTGTCGGCACCTTCCAATGGAACAGAGGGGGCGGCAGCCGCGGCCTCGACATCCTTGACGTGGATGAGGACGGCGATGGCGACGTCGTGGTGCACGATGGCCCAAGTGGGATCGTCGTGTGGCGCAACAATAACCTGACTTTCACGAAGTCCACGATCGTCTCGAATTTCGCCGCGTTCTACCTGACGCACGGCGACGTGAACGGCGACAATGATCCGGAACTTGGGTTCATGGGGTACCAGAGCGATGTCGGCGGCTCGTACCAAAACAACGTCTTTCTTGGCGCGAATGGTACCTCGTTCACCACACCACCGACGTACATCGATGGCGGCACCGGGTACGACAACATGCGTTTTGCCGATATGGATAATGACGGCGCCATGGACGTGGTGACGGCGACGGCAACGGGGAACGGTTACTCGGTGCGCGTGCACCTAAGCAACGGCGATGGCACATTCGCGGATCCGACGGTCATGTTCGAACGATCGGCGAATCCTTTCGTGGCCTCTCTGGTTACCGGCGACGTGAACGGCGATGGCAATCTCGACGTGGCGTTCGCCGAGAATAGTTCTGATATGGTCGTGGTCCTCGGTAACGGCCAAGGAGCATCCCTATCGAGTAAAATCATTACCTCCGCGTTCAAGCCACGGTTCGTGGCGTTTGCTGATCCTACTGCCGATGGCAAACTCGATCTCGTCTACGGCGCCGGCCTGGGCACGGAAGGAAAGAACCTCTGGCTCGCGGCGGGCAACGGTGACGGCACGTTTGGCACCGCCGTTCGCTTCATCACGGTCTCGCCGCCGGCATCCGGCCGGCCCCCGTTCTCGTGGAATTACGGCTACTACTACAACTACGACCTGCGCGCCGCCGACTACGACGGCGACGGGCGTCTCGACCTCTCGATGGTCCACGCGCTCTCGAGCGACGGCGCCTCCGTCATCCTCTTCCGCGCATCGGTGGCGTCCTGCACGCAGGTTCCTCCCGTCATCACCTGTTCGCAGCCTGAGGAATGCGACGATGGTGAGTTGAACGGCGCGCCGGGGAAGTGCACCGTCCGCTGCACGTATTGCGGCAACGGACAGATCGATACGGTGAACGGTATCATCGAACAATGTGACGAGGGCGTGGAGAACGGCGAACCCGGTTCTACCTGTTCCCTTCGTTGCGTTTCAGACGACACGGTGGATCCCGTGCATACCGAGTGCATGGATAACCAGTGCGTCCTAAAACTCGGTCCCGGGACCAACGCATGCACGACCGATGCCCATTGCACCGTAACTCAGCACCTTACCTGCGTCGGCGTCGGAGCATGCGCCATCGTGCAGGGTCCCGGCATGGATCTATGCGCGACCGCCACGGCCGCCACAGACTGCTGCGACCCGTTGGATCCTACATGCAGTCACGAGCAGTGTGATTTCCTCGGCGAAACATGCGACGTCGCGCCCGGACCAGGCTTACCCCAGTGTACGGCCAACAACCAGTGCGCCGACTACCATTTCTCGTGCGAGGGTAACCAGTGCGCCATCCAGCCCGGTGATGGTCCAGACACGTGCGAAAATGCACTCGACTGCGCTGTGGCGTGCGACTACGACGGGCAATGTTCCGCGAACGAATCGTGCCAGTGCCTCGATTGTTTTAACAGTGTGCGCTGCACTGGCTGCGATGGAGATAATTTGTGCGAAGCCGATGAATCCTGCGCGTGCAACGACTGCGCCGATACCAACGTGTGTATCCCGCACACGACGTGTGACGTCGTCTCCCGCCAGTGTAAAATTGTGATCGGACCCGGAGCGAACGGCTGTCTTGTTCCGGGGGATTGCGTGACCGACCAGCATCTCGCGTGCACCGGCATTGGCGCATGTACCATCGTGCCGGGCCCGGGGCGCAATCTCTGCTCTACCGCAACGGCCGCCGCCGACTGCTGTGACCCGGCAGATCCCACCTGCAACCACCGTCAGTGCAACCCGTTCACGCAGAGCTGCCTAACAATCGACGGTCCCGCCAGCGATGATTGCACGGTTACGGGAGACTGCGATCCGTTCCATTCTGTCTGTCTCGACGAGGCGTGCGTCGCCGTGCCGGGCGAAGGCCCGCTGGAATGCTTCGCCGACTCTATGTGCATCGGCAACCTGTGCCCCAACGGCACGAAGGACTCGGGCGAGGACTGCGACGATAGGAATGCCGTGGACGGCGATGCCTGTAACAACGAGTGTAAGAGGACCTGCATCGACGATTCCTTCTGCCCATGCGACGAAACCGCCGGCGTGTGCGTGGAACTGTGCGGCAACGGCACGCCGGACCTCGGCGAGGACTGCGACGCTGGCCAGAACAACCGCACGACCGCGCCCACGAGCCTCGTCGACTGGTATTGCAAAGCGCTCTCCTGCACCCGTTCCGCATGCTTCGACGGCGGCGACAACGATCATGACCAATTGCCGGACGCGCTGGACGGCGGATGTTTCAAATACACCATCAATCGCGCGAACCGTGGTGCTCTTTCCTTTATCGGGTCGCTCGTGGGCCAGACGACGCCGTTGCTGCTGCAGCTCACGCCGGAAGAGTTCCTCGCGGGTAAAGACGATGAATTATGCCCTGCAGATACAGTGGACCGTGGCGCTTTCTGCCTCCTTACATGTGAAGCGGGTGATATCTGCCCCGGCGGCGAACTGTGCCCCGCCGATGGCGTGTGTCCGGTGCTCTGCCCCAACGGCGCGATCGACGATAACGAACAGTGCGACGACGGCAACTTAAATAACTCCGACGCATGCAACAACGTCTGCCGGCTCAAGACGTGCACGGGGCCGAATTGCCCCATCTGCGGCGATGGAGTCCTGCGGATAGACATCGGCGAGCAGTGCGACGACGGCAACGCCGTGAACACGGATGCCTGCACAAACAACTGCCGTATTCGCTGCGACGGTAACGAGGATTGTCCCGGCACCTGCGATCTGTCGACGAAGCAGTGTTTGCCGCCGCTCTGTGGCGATGGCGAAACCAACCAGCCCTGGGAGCGCTGCGACGATGGCGACATTGATAACGACGACGCCTGCAACAACCAGTGCCAGCCCACCTGCCGCGGAGATGCCGACTGCGAATCCGGCCGCTGCGACCAAGTACGGCAGGTATGTTTCGCGACGTGCGGCAACGGCGTGTACGACACGGGCGAGCAGTGCGATGACGGCAACCTGGTCAACAACGACCTGTGTAGTAACCAGTGTCAGCGTCGCTGTACCGATGATTCGACCTGCGATTGCGACGAGGAAAATCAGGTCTGCCGCCCATTGTGCGGCAACGGTCGCATGGATACCGGCGAGGGGTGCGATGATGGCAATAGGGACGATCGCGACTCCTGCAACAACCGCTGCCAGGTACGCTGCCGCCCGGGCACGATCTGCCCAGACAATCAAGCATGCCCTCAAAATGGCCTGTGCCCGGTGCCCGGGATATGCGGCGACGGCGCGGTGAACGGCGTTTCGGAGCAGTGCGACGATGGCAATACCATCGATACCGACAACTGTACCAACGCTTGCCGCGTGCGATGCAGCCAGAATCTTGAGTGCCCGAGCGGTCTCCTCTGTATCGGCCAGGAGTGCGCGGGCTGCACCAACAGCCTTCAGTGCGAGAACGGATTCTGCGTCGATGGTCGCTGCCGGCAGGCCCTGCCGATCTGTGGTAACGGCCTGCTGGAACCGGGCGAAGTGTGCGACGATGCGAACGGCGACGATGCTGACGGCTGCACGTCGAGCTGCCTCTTTCCCCGCGACCACGCCTGCGTCGCATCGGCCCAGTGCCAGACGCTTCTCTGCCGCGATAACGTGTGCGAACCGTGCGCGTCGGCGGGGGAATGCTCCTCCGGTATGCGGTGCGCCGAAGGGAATTGCCTCTTCGGGTCGCTCCAATGCGGTGACGGCGTCCTGCAGGCGGGCGAGGCCTGCGACGACGCGAACTTCAACGATAAAGACCAATGCACCAGCGCGTGCCTCCTGCCGCTCGGCCTGGCATGCACCCACGCGACCCAGTGTTCGAGCACAATCTGCTCCGGCGGTGCCTGCACTCCCTGCCGCGCGGACTCCGAATGCTCCGGCGGCATGCGCTGTGCGATCGGGCTATGCCTCACCGATGCTCAAATGGCCA
>Ga0163144_10029079_pt1 | contig 10624 bp, 12 predicted proteins | sample OliLak19BULKMAT1_FD_123175 | JGI IMG/M metagenome (GOLD analysis project Ga0163144, IMG submission 123175) | Freshwater microbial mat bacterial communities from Lake Vanda, McMurdo Dry Valleys, Antarctica - Oligotrophic Lake LV.19.BULKMAT1 | ecosystem: Environmental > Aquatic > Freshwater >...
CCGACCGCCCAGCGGTGCGAGCGCGTGCCGCGCCATTTGCTCTCCGAACTCGCCACTGAGATGTATGCGTGTTTTGCGTGCGACGATGTTGCGCTCGGCGTCACCTTTCGCCGCCGCCCATTCGCCGCGATACTTGTCAACCAGTCCGCGATATGCGGGCTTGCGGTCATAGAGATACTCCTGAAGCAAATCCCGTTGTTCGGCTGAAAGGCTCATCCGGTCGCTCAGGGTATTTGGCGTGATGGGAGCGCCATGTTGCGTGTGGTTCCAGTGTAGCCATGAGTGGAACTGCGCGGCGGACGGATTGGTCTCGAGATAGGCATTCAGTGCCTGTTGTGCAGCGGTTAGTCTTGCGGTTGCCACATCAACGGATTGGGACACAGCAGCAAACCGCGCTGCGCATTCCTCTCGCGATTGTTCCATCGCCAGCTCCGCCATCGCCAAAGCATGCTTCGCGCACTCTACACGCTGCACCATCGCCTGGTGATTCTCTTTGGCCAGTCCAAGGTCAGCTTGTGCTTGCTCCCACTCGGCTTCCGCCTGTTCAACAGCGTCTTCCGCATCTGCAACATCGGATTCTTCGCTGGAACAGTCAGGAGACTCCCCATCCTCACCTTCTGGTTGCGCATCACAAACCGACATTGCTGAATTCGCCGCACTTAGCGCACTTTGACGGCTCTCCATATTCTCTTGGGCATACTCAACCGCCTGTTGTGCCACCTGCTCTTGTTGGCTGGCACTTTCCAACATGTTCTCGCTGGTCTGTGCTTCCTCGCGAGCTTCTCCATACTTGTTTTCCGCAACGGAGATCTGTTCCCGGCACGCGGATTCCAGTGCCTCGCGCACGGACAGCAGCCCGCGCAGGAGGTCTTCCAGATTTTCCACTTGGCCTATGGATACTTGCGGCATTTCGATTCCTCAGATTCTGCTATTGAAAATAACCGCGAAGGTGCGAGGCACGCTGGATCAAATAGAGAACCTGTTCCTCCCCGTTCACATTGAATTGCTGCAACTGCTGGACCAGTGCGCTGTAATCCTCCTCAAACCGAGCCCGTTTCTCGTCCTGCCAAGTGTCGCCAAGTGAGGCGAACGCGCCGTTTAGGTTTCCCACGGCGTCGTTGAGCGAATCAATGAAATGTTGGAGGGAGTGCGCGAAGCGTTCCATTTCATCTGGGTCTGCGAATACCTGAGCCATTACCAATATCCTCCTACTTCTTTTAAGTTTGGTTCAGCCGATGTCGGGACGGCATTGGGGTTTTGCGACTTGCTGCGGGTGGTCACCGACATTGTGACCTTGCGGAAAAACTCGTGAATTTTGTCGGCATCCGTCGCGTGAAATACGGTGTTGCGAACCGGAGTGCCGTTCACTTCCGCCAACACCGGTGTTTGCGAGATGAAGCGCTCAAGAACCTGCGTTCCGGTATACTCGCCGATTCCCATCGCCATAAAAAGGCACTTTGCCGAACGCCCGCCGGTGATGAGTGCTTCCAGAGGATGCCCCCAATCGTCCGTAGGTTGTCCATCTGAAACCAATACCACTGTCGGACGGTAGGCGCGTGATGGAATGACATCTTTGTCCTCAATCAGTCTTTTCGCCAACGAGAACGCCGCCCCCATCGCCGTGCAACCATCCGCCTCCATGTCCTTCCAGTTCACGGATGAAGAAGCTCCAGGCGCAAGATACTGCAGAGCCCGGTCGCCAAAGGTGATGAGTGAAACCAGAAATTCATTCTCCATCCGCTCCTCCGCAGCGAACGAATCAACCATTCGCCGAACGGCATCGTTCAGGACTTGAATCTTCGAGGTTCCGCCCTCGACCAGCTCCCATGTCTGTCCATCATCCTCGACGGTCTGCCCTGTCCGGCGGACATTCTCGGGATCGACGACCTCGTCCATGGAGCCGCTGACATCCAGCAGAAGAAATACGGGAAGCGGCTTGGCTTTCGGCGTCGTGAATTTGCTTGGGTCGAACATTACCATGAAAAGCCCTCCTCAGCTTGTTGCTCGTTGTTTCCGGCTTCGTCAGAGGGTTTTTCTGTCGGGGGTTTCGGCTTCTCCGCCCGAGCTTCGATTGTGGCAGGTTTAGCATCGATGGTGCTAGCCTCCGGCACGACATCCGGCGTCTGCGACTTCGTGCGGCTGGTCACCGACATGGTGACATACTTGAAGAAATCCCGTAACTGCTTGGCGTTCTCGGCATAGCACAGCGGATTTTTGGTGCCTTCTATGAACTTACCGAGCACTACTTCGTCCGCGTCCGCGCCAATGGCCATCGCCATGCGATCGCATTTCGCTGAACGGCCCTCGCTGATGAACGCCTGCAACGGGTTTTCCCAACTGTCGGTGGGTTGCCCGTCCGAAACCAACACCACTGCCGGACGATAGGCGCGTGACGGCACGATATCCTTATCCTCGATCATCGCTTTCGCCATCCTTAATGCAGTGCCGAGCGGCGTCCCGCCCGATGCAGACAAGTCATGCCACTGGATGTCGCAGGAAGTAGCGAGCGCGTGTTGTAGTTTTACTTCCGCGCCGAAAGTGATGACCGCAACATGAATTTCGGTCTCGACGTTCTCCGTGTCGCGAAACACTTCCAGCATATCGCGGACAGCGTCATTCAGGTTGCGGATTTTTTCGCCGCTCATACTGCCGCTACAGTCAAGCAGCAGTATTACCGGCAGGGGCTTCGCGGCGGGCGCGGTGAACTTGGATGGATCGAATAGGTTGTTGCCCATGAATTGTGGTAGTTGGATTGGTTTTAGAAAATTCGATAAATCCCAAACTTGCCTGTAAGGTTTACTTGGAGATCGAAACGAATCTGCCGCAAAGAGTATTCCCTCAAATTCTTGCAAAAATCCGATAAATTTTCTCATTTCGACGGAGGAAATCTATTAAAAAGCCCGTCTCCGTACCCTTGGGGTCCAACCCTCAATCAAATCCCATGAGAGGTCTGTTTTTCAGCTTTCCACTTTTTTTCGCACGACTGATGCCGTTCAGAGGCTCCGGGCCGGGCTGAAACCCATATTCTACGGGCGTTGGCGGACGAATCGCGTCCGCCTTCCGGCCGCCGGAATCTGACAAGTTGAGCGGAAGCCGCCGCTCACCGAACCCGGAAAAGGGGACTCTGCGGTGCGGTCACTCCCGGAGGCCGGTCCGCCCGTTGAACTGGTAATTCGCGGCAGATTTCGGCCCAGGAACCCCTGAGAGACCCGATTCTGTTACGCAACAGACTTTGGGCCGGAGCCGCCCCTGCCGCCCTGTTTCATCACGGATCAGTGCTCAAGACGACCACAAGGCGCTCGATGACCGGCATCGTGATCTGGTCCGGTCCGAGGCGGAAGACCCGCCAGCCGCTCAGCCCCGCCTCCAGGTATTTCTCCAGGTCGGCAGTGAACCCGGCGGCCCGATTGTGGCGTCCGTTTACCCAAATCTCGCCTTCGATCTCGATTAGGCCACGTGTCGGCAAATGCGCAATAACGGCTCTCCAACGTCGTTCGGGATCGAAGCGGTATTCCCTCTCAAGTTCCGGTGCCCCGGCCAGTCTCCGGCGTCTCAGGAAGGTTTCCTCAAGGCGGGAGGGCGGTATCTTGGATCGAAAGCGGAGGCCGGCGGGGTGGGAGGTGCTGCCGGTGATCATCCCGGAGCCAGCAAAATCACTTCTCTGAATCCTGCCCTGCCTTCCGCGAGGTTGCAGGCTTCTTCCTCACCCGAACCAAACCGGTCGCCATTTCCTCGACCATGTGGGTTGCCTTCAGGATCGCTTCGAGGCTGAACTCCGGGAGAGGCCCGTCCTTCGAGAGATACCCCGAAAGGTACGAATGCGAACCGATCTCAAGCCGCATCCGTTCGCTGACGAGGTAGGCCACCGCCTCGGCCTCGAATTCGCGCCCCTCGAGATTCAAGTTTCCTCGCTCGGGCCAGAGACCTTCCTCAGTGGTGCCGAGGTGGCCGCAGAAAATGTGCGCCAACTCGTGGACCAGAGTGCCAAACTGCTGCGTCTCCGAGTGCTTTTGATTGAGAAAGATGACAAAATCAACCACCGGCGATTTCACGCGTTGAACTTGTCCAGCCAGTCCCGTGGCACCGTCAATGTATTCGATTACGATGCGCCGCCGTGGTGCATTTTGGTGCAATCGCTTCATCACTTTCGCTGACACTGTCCCCTTAGCCGGGAAGGGATTCTCCACCAAGGCGGGAATTTGATCGAAATCTGGATTGATGGGCTCGGTGTCGCTGAGGTCGAAGACAAAATGCACCGGGGCCATAGGCCAGAGAATGACGTAGGGACGGGCCTTGGGTTTCAGGCGGCGCCAATACTTTTTCCGCCAGTCCGATGCACGGAGAACGTATTGAACCCCTGAGTTCTGGATGTGGACGAGCATCGCGTTGAACGGAGCGAGATGAGGGAACTTTTGGACGAAATCGAAGAGTTCCTTCAGTTCGGGACCGCTTTGGTAGGCTCTTGTACTCGCGATCAGTTCATCGATCGATTCGCGTGCCGAATCCCGTGTCAGTTCTTCTTCGGGGTGGTTCATTTGTGAAAAGTATGCTCGAGAGGATTGTTCTGGGGGCTCACCTGAATGAAATTCTCAGCAACGATCTTCCGCTCCCCACTCCACCGGTAGGCGGTGGCGGGACCGCCGTGGCCGAGGCCGTAGTCGAGGGAAGCGACGTTGTCGGACTGGGATCCCGCCTCGTAGTGGATCAGTTTGTAGTGACCGAAGAAAACCGGAGGTTCGTCCGCTCCGTAGGCAAGGATTTCCCGGAGACCGTCGAGCTTCGCTTCACCCTCGGGCAGACCGGGGACAAGGGGGAAAGCGATCTCGCGCCACGAAACCCCGGCGAGTTCGCCCCACCAGCGCACCCGCATTGCCTTGCGCGATATGCCGTTCGAATCATCGACGGTAATTTTGTCCGGCATATCCACTTCAACTCCCTTGAGGACTCGCCCGATGGATGTCCATGCGGGCGAACCTCGGCGGGCCGATTCGATGAGGAAGTCCCGGTCTTCGAGCGACTTGTCGGCGAGGTAGTCGATGTCGCCGGGCACCCAGGAGGCGTGGACGACGCGAAGCTCGCCGAGATCGAGGAAGAAGGGCAGGGTCTTCATCCATTCGACCCAGCCGGGGATTTCGTCTTCAAAGCCGGTAAACGACAGGAGGGTTTCGGCAACTTGAAGAGCGTGGTTGTCACTATGACTCCTCAGAAAGCGGTCCTTTTCGTCCTGGGTGTGGTAGGCAACGAAGTTGTATTCGTGATTCCCCATGATGGCGAGGGCGATGCCTTCGTCGATGAGTCGGCGCACAAGGTGAAGGACTCCCCGGCTGTCCGGCCCTCGGTCGATGAAGTCTCCCAGGAAGAGAAGCTTGCGCCCCTCGGGATGAAGGAAGCTGCCTTCGAATTCGCGGTAGTCGAGTTTGGCCAGCAGGAGATTGAGAGCCTCCAGCTCCCCGTGAATGTCCCCGATTAGGTCCCAGTGTTGAATCGATTCGTTTTTCATGACCCTCTCACGATACCGGTGGAACCTCGTTGCAAAACCATTGAAGCCGAATGGTAACTGACTTGAAAGTCAGAGTTGTCCGGCTTTGATCTGATGGCGGAGGAGTTTGGGCACGAACGCACAATCCTCCGCTCACGGCGGGCGGACAATCGGCTCAGTCGAAAGACAACCTCAAGTCGCTCCGTAGAATCCCTGACGTTCCTCCTTCGGATCTGCGGGGCGTCCGTCGATGCGCTCCTGTTCTGCGAGTTTTGCGCGGAGATTGGCGACGGCCTTTCGATCCTCGTCGGAATCGGTGATCCCGTCGTATAAGTCGAGGGGGTCGGCGCTTTCGTTTGCCGCGCGGTATTCAGTGTCCATGGCAGAATCAATGAAGACCTTCTTTGGTAGTTCAGCAACAAGGGGCGCGGCCGTACCTGACAGTCAATCTTCCGTTTAGGCCCGGACGCGCTCTCCGTGCTTGGTGAGCCCAAGAGATACGGCCGACTGCACGAGAGACTGAACCGGAGGGAGGCAGCCGCGGAAGACGAGTTTTTGCAGAGCGCCTTCGCCGTGATGCTCGAGGAGACCGCTGACAAGGGCATTCATAAACGAACTATTCGCCGCCCGAACCCCGGTGAAATCGAGAACGAGGCGCTCGCACGAGTCGAGAGCTAAGTAAGGATCGATGCTCGCGATCCGAAAGCGGTAGGCCTCGGCCCCGTCGCTGAGGTGGGAGCCGAATTCCTCCCGAAGGTGGATTTCTTGGTCACGGCTCAAAGCAAACAGGTGGCGAACGAGAAGGCAATCCCGACTCGACGAATCGCTGCTTCTTCCGTAGTTTGCCACTGAGCCGCAAATCGCCTGGAGACCGACTTTCCGCCTCCTTCATATCACCATGACCGGAACATTATTGCTAGGAATTTGCGTTTTCACACCTTCCGCATCCTTGTCACCCTTGGGCCGGGGAAGGAGGGGGTTCAATGCCCTATTGGATGCGCCTCAGCGCCAGCGTCTTCGGCGTCCATGCCGGTCACCTGCCCGGATATCCCGCCTCGGCCGGGTGTATCCGTCTCCCCGCAAGTGCCGCCGAAGTGATCTTCGACAACACCACCACGGGAACCAAGGTGAACATCTACAGCAGTTGGGACGGGGCCTGATCGGGCTCTGGAACAGCTCGGCGGAATAGCTCGGCGCGTCTTGTTTCCGCCCCCGGTTTCAAGATCGCCCTTTCGGATTAGGATTCCAAAGAGCAGCGACCCGGAGCCTTCGGAGATCGGACATCCATCCGACCGCCCTACCGGCACCGGGCCGCCTTACACTGATTCGTCGCCCCTTGCCCGGAGGCATCGGACGAGCCGGGACCGCGCCTGTTCCCTGCGTTCGCCACATCCATGGCAGTTCGCGGGAGCTGAGGGCGGGACGGAATCCCAGGTTGTTGTTCCGGTTCTCCGGCGTGTTCCTGTTGCGATTCGCTGCGCGGCAGTTCTGCGCGTTGTTGTTCCAGCTCCCGCCGCGATTCACGCGGTTGGTGCCCTTCCGGCGCGGTCCCGCTGTCTCTATACCACGCGGCGGAATCCCGCGCAAGCCTCGCCACCGGCGAGAGTGAAGGAGACGAGCGACCCGAGCCGGGCCTGCGCCTCGGATTCGGACATGCGCCCTTCATCGACAAGGCGCTCGACGAGAGCATACTTGCGACGGTAGCGGAGTTTGCTGCGTCGGTTCAGAGTGAGGGAGTGCGGATCCACGCGATACCCGAGGAAGTCCATCCCGAGGGAGGTGCGGTGCAGGCTCGGCGGTTTCAGGGCGAGGCCCAAGCGCGAGCCCAGGTCGTCACGCAAGGTTCGGTCCCATTCCAGAAGGGTGCTTTTTTCATCAGCCCAGAGCACCATGTCGTCCATGTAGCGCACATAGGCCTTCGCTCGGAGGCCTTCCTTGATGAACCGGTCCGTCCGGCCGAGGTAGAAGTTCGCGAGATGCTGCGAAGTGAGGCTCCCGATGGGTAGGCCGATCGGCGAGTCCGGAGTGTGGCCGAAAACGATGGATCGGAACAGACTGGCGACCCGAGTCTCGCGGAATTTTCGGTCGATTGCCTCGCAGAGTGTGACTTTGGGAATACTCTCGAAATACTTCCGGACATCGAGCTTCAGATACCACGAATGCCGGGCTGCGAAATGCCTTGCCCGCTCGAGTGCTGCGAACTGGCCTTTGCCAGTGCGGCAGGCGTAGGTGTCGGCGATGTGGGAGCGCTCGAATTCCGCCTCGCACACGTTCATGATCGCGTGGTGGACGACCCGGTCGACGAACGAAGGGGCGCAGATGCGACGTTCTTTCGGATCGTGGATCGTGAAGGTGGTGTAATCGTGGGTCGGAGCCGTGCCGTCGACGATTGCATCGGCGAGTGCCGCGAGGTTCGTTTCCAAATTGGCGCAAAAGGATCGCACGGCAGGGCGGTCGCGTTTGCCCCGGGCCGCCTTCCAACAGGCGAGGCGCAGATTTCCCCTGTTAAGAATACACGCGTAGAGTCCACCTCGGGATTTCATTCAGCAGGCGCGGGCGGGGCGTTTTCCAGGGCGTTCAGGAACGTTTCGCCGTACTTCGAGACGCGCCCCTCGCCGATCCCGGCTATGGACTTCAGGTCGGCGAGGACACGGCATTTTGCCTGGACCATCGCGGCGAGTTGCTCGTTGGTGAAAATCGTGAAGAGGGGCACTCCCTCGCTTTCGGAAAGGGATTTGCGGAGATCGCGCAACTTCGCGTAGAGGATGAAGTCGGACGCATCAAGGACTTCGCGGTAGTCAATCCGCCCGGTTTTGCCGACGGCCTCTCCGGAGCGTCTGGAGTTCGTCACACCCTCCATGTAATCGACCGAGACCGCCCATGCCGGATCCTCGCCCGTGCAGAATTCCTGCCGCACCTGCAGGATGCGGTGGGAGTTGAGAAAAGCATTGAGCCGGGCCTGCTCCGGGCCGGGGTCGTTGACACGGACCTTGAAGAACTGGAGTGGCATGATTTCTGAAAAAAATTCCGCCCGCTACGCGGGTTCATACTTCGCAGTGCTCCGCACCCCCTCGATGCCCCCGTCCCGGGGGACGCCGTCCCGGCTCATCTCGCTTGCAGGGAACTGAGGGCGGGACGGAATCCCAGGTTGCTGTACCGGTACTCCGGCGTGCTCCCGCTGCGAAGCGCTGCGCGGCAGAGCCGCGCGAGGTTGCCCCAGCCCCCGCCGCGAAACACGCGGCCGGAGCCCTCCGATGGACCTGTGGGGTTGTTCTGGTCGTCTTCGTAGTAGTCCTCTCCATAATAATCAGAACACCATTCCCACACATTGCCGATCATGTCGTAAGCCCCGATCTCGTTCGGCAGTTTCAATCCGACGACATGGGTACCCGCCGAGGAGTGGTTCGTTTGTTTGCCCCCCCAAGAGCTCGAATCAAAGCCCTTGGAATGATCCAATCCGCTGTTGCCCCCGTACCACGCGATCCCATCGAGAAGCGGCGCATTATTAAGTCCAAGAATCTTCAAATCCCCCGCATACGTCATCGCTTTTGTCCCGGCCCGCGCCGCCTTCTCCCACTCGGCCTCCGTCGGAAGACCGAAGCGATACCCGGCCGGGAGCCGCGATTTCTCCTCCCCGCTCAACCACTCGCAATAGGCCGCCGCCCCGTGCCACGAGACGCAAACCATCGGCAGGCCATCCTCGCCCCAGGTCGCGCCCTCGCCCGATTTCATCGAGAAGCTCGACCCCTTTTTCACGAGTGGAGATAGTGAATTCTCGAAATCGACCCACTCGTCCTCGCATTTACCCATCGCGTTCAAAAACCGCAGGTAGTCCCGTATCGTCACCTCGTGCGCACCCACCCAGTAGCCCTGGCTGATCGTCACGCTGTGGGCCGTTTCGTCTTTGTAGAGTTCAGCCTTTCCGCCCGCCTCCGGTGTGCAGAGGGCGGCCTGCTCGGCGGCAGAGCTGCCCATCGTGAACTCACCCGGCTCGACCCAGACATAGTCCGTCGCCACGGCACTGCGGAAGGGCCGGCCCGAGACGATGCCGCCGCGAGTGGCAGGGAAGGCCGGGGCGGGCGCGGGATCGGTCTTGACCATCGAAATAGGAGTGGATGGGACGGATGGAACCGGCTCGGCCTTCTTCATTGCCTCGACTTCGGCGAGCCGTTTCTCCAACTCGGCGATACGGGCCTTGTCGGCCATGCTCCCGGCGTCGGGGGCGGGAGGCGTGTCTTCGGTCGCCACCACCTTAGCGGGCACACCCCGGCTGAAGGTGAAATTGGTCCCCGCGAGATTGAGCTTCGTGTATTCAGCCGGTTCGTGACGCACACGGCGAAAATCAGGGTCGAGGCCTTTTTTCTGATCTTCCGCCGCCCATTCCGTCGAAGTCTCGCGCACTTCCTCGCGTGTCGTCGCGAAAACCTGCACGGCGGTGAGGCCGGGGACTTTCAGATTTTTCGCGAGGACGGCGGTGAACAGTCCGTCGTTGGCCTTTTGCCCGGCGTCAGCCGAGTAGCTGATGAGCGTACCGCTCGGTGCCGCGACCTGAGCGAGGCCGCTGCGCCCCCCGACGACGGAGCGGTTCCCCGTCGGTGTCTCCGCGACGAGGGGATTGTCGCGGCAGCAGTCGAGGACGACGAGCTTCACCGCCGCCCCGGTGAGGTCGAGGGAATCGACCATCGCCTGGAGCGAGAGGGCCTCGCGGCCGAGGCGGCGTTTCATCAGCTCGACGTCGGCGCTGATTTCGGAAATGGCGGTGTCCTTGACGAGCAGGTAATTCGATCCGTTGTACTCGATCCCGTGGCCGGCGAAATAGACAAGGGCGCATTCCGCCTCGGCAGCCTGCTTCAGGAAGATCTCGTAGGTCTCCTCGGCCTCGTCCTGCGAGACGTCGGTGAGCAGAGTCACGGAAAAGGGCGGATCGAGCGACTCCAGCGACTCGGCCATCAGTTCCGCGTCACTGACCGCGACCCGCAACTGGGCGTTGGCCGCGAGGTGCTCGTATCGGTTCACTCCGATGACGAGGGCGACGCGATCGGCGGCGGAGGCAGCGGACAGGGTGGCGAAGAGAAGGGCGGGAATTGCGGCGAAACGGTGGAAGGTGGCGTTCATGGCAAGGTGGACACGTCGTTTGATGGAAGA
>Ga0163144_10029080_pt1 | contig 10624 bp, 8 predicted proteins | sample OliLak19BULKMAT1_FD_123175 | JGI IMG/M metagenome (GOLD analysis project Ga0163144, IMG submission 123175) | Freshwater microbial mat bacterial communities from Lake Vanda, McMurdo Dry Valleys, Antarctica - Oligotrophic Lake LV.19.BULKMAT1 | ecosystem: Environmental > Aquatic > Freshwater > Lake...
TCCGGCCGCGAAAAGATCGTTGACCTGCGCGACCGTCGCCGCCACGTCGGTCGTGGCGGTCGCCGTCATGCTTTGCACGGCAATCGGCGCGCCGCCCCCTATCGTGACGCTGCCGATTTTCACACTGCGGGTTGGATTGCGAGGGAGTTGCATGGAAGGGGGCGGGTGGTCGGGTGTCGGGTGCTGGCTGATGGTGATGGAATTCAGGTGGTTAGCCGCGACGCGTTAGCGGAGCGCGGCATGTTTAAGTATCGCGTGGCGTGGTCATTTATTTAACCGCAACTCGTTGACGATCTTCACTTTGCCTTGATTTTGCGGATATTCAACGTCGGATCTGTCGCGAGGGGCAATTTGACCGCTTTGCCGGTCTCGGCAGCTTTGTAAATCGCCAGAATCAGTTCCACCGACCGCCGTCCTTCCGCTCCCGCAATCGCCGGTTGCCGTTTTTTCTTGATTGCTTCCACCACATCGGCAAACTGCCGAGCGTGGGCATAGTGGCCGATTGCTGCCGGGTCGCTCGCTCCGCCGTCGGTCTGCGTTTTCTCCGCAAGACGCGCGAGCATTTTTTCGTCCGTTTTTTGCTTTTTGGCGAAGTCCCAAACTTTCAACGTCTCTTCTTCCATGACCGCGGAACCCGCCGCGCCGGAAATCTCAATCCGCTTGAGGTAGCCGGGAAACGCGGCGGTGCTCGCTTCGATGACTCCCAACGCGCCGTTAGCGAAGCCAAGCGTGGCGACCAGCGTATCCTCGACCGCGATCCGCTCATGGGCGAGCGTGGCCCATTGGGCTGTCACTTCGGCGGCCGGTCCCATAAACCACAACAGCAGATCGACGCTATGAATCCCTTGATTCATCAGCGCGCCGCCGCCGTCGAGTTCCCAAGTGCCGCGCCATTTGCCGCTATCGTAATATTGCTGCGTCCGGAACCACTTCACATAGGCGTCGGCGAGCGTCAGTTTTCCAAAGCGATGCGCCTCGACCGCCCGCTTCATTTCGACGGCCGCCGCGTGGAACCGCGAGGGGAAGATCGTCGTAAGCAAAACATTGTTTTTTTCGCAAGCCGCGATGATCGCGTCACACTTTTTGAGCGTGATTTCCAGCGGTTTTTCGACGATCACGTGCTTGCCCGCCTTGGCCGCCGCGACCGCCGGATCTTGATGCGAGCCGCTGGGCGTGCCGACGACCACGATCTGCACCGCCGGATCGGCCAACAATTCGCTCAACTGACCATAAGCCCGAGCGCCGCTCGAGGCCGCCAACGCCTGGACTTTTTCGGGATTGCGGTCATAACAGGCAACTAACTTGGCTCCCTTGATTTCCGCAATTGCGCGGGCATGGATTTTAGCGATCATTCCGCAGCCGATAATCGCAAACCCGTATGCCATGCCGAGATTTCTCCAAATGGTAGCCGGTAAGGGGTCGGGAGACTTTGGCGGGCAATGATGGTGCCAACGAGTAAGTCGCTTGCCGTCAAAGACTCCCGACCCCCTGACACCCTTAGACAATGGTCCGTCGGGACGACGGAACCTACTTTGTGCCGATTATATCGGTCGCGTTCTCCATCGCCCAGGGGAAGCCGCTAACCGGGAGCCGGCGAATGCAGTTGCCACCAGAGCAATACGGTGGTGGTCGCGTTGAACAAAGCATGGGCAAAGATGCACGGCCAGAGCCGTCCCGTCCGCTCGTAGAGATAGCCCAACCCCAAACCAAACAGAAACAGAGGTATTGGCGCGGGCCCATGGCCGAGATGCGTCAGGGCGAAGATCAATGCCGAGCCGGCAATCGCCCCGGTTGAATTGGTCGTCGGCAACAATCGCCGCAACCACCCTTGGAACAAGCCGCGAAACAACAATTCCTCAAACAATGGCGCGATGACGATCACCGAAAACGCGATCAGACCAAAAAGGCCGATGAACTCGGAGGTATCCCCTGATGTTTTATAGACTCGTTGCAAAGTCTCGATAAACGGATGGGCTTGATTTTGAAATACCGGCAGCAAGGAGAGCAATCCATTGAGCGCCAAGAGCAAGGGGGCAAAGAGTCCGCAACAAATCGCTCCAAGTTTCAAATCATTAAGCTGAGGTCTTGAAAGCAGCGAATCGGCGGTCAATTTTTCGGCGGAATTTCCCCGCCGCATCAGCCAAGCAATGACGATCCCGGCCGCGAGTACAACAGCCAAACTCGCGACAACTTTGGCGGCCATAATCCGAGTCAGATCAGGAAGGCCGACATTGGCGATCCAATCGCGGAAAATTTCTTCCGGCGCCGCTACCCGTAGCGCTACGACTTCGCTGAAAATCTGCATTACAAACGCTATCAACAACAGCCAACCGGCGGGCGTGGGGGAACAAATTGGAAAACTAGGACTGTTCGCGAGCGGGTCGATGCCGCGGCGCATCCCTCGAATGAACCAAACCCAGCCCGCCAAGCAAGCCGCGAACGCGGCGAAGCTGAGTCCCCCGGCAACTAGTTCTTCGACGGAGCTGACGGCCCAAATGGGCATGGGGGTTGGGGGGAGGCTAGAGGCTGGAGACTGGAGAGTGCATTTGCGATTCCTGCCCTGAATCAATCCGTTCGCTGTTCACGCAGCAACCGGATCGCCGCAAAGATATAGATCACGCCTGAGTAGATCGTCGAGAGGACCGCCAGCCACGCCACGATCGGCAAACCGACGGCGATCCAACGGGGCAATTCCTCAGGTGAATACTGCAAGGCGACCAGGCTCCAGAGCACCGCCAGGCATTGAAAGCCCATCTTGAATTTGCCCGACCAGTTGGCCGAAAAATCCCGCCCTTGGGCCTCAAGATAGCTCCGCAGCGTCGTAACCAGCAATTCCCGCCCCGTGACGACGACGGCCATCCACGATTCGATCCCCGAGCGTGCCATGGCGGCCAGCATGATAAACGCCCCGCAGATGATCACTTTATCGACGAACGGATCGAGGATTCGCCCTAATGTGGTGACCTGCGAATACTTGCGGGCATAATAGCCGTCGAGCCAGTCGGTGCCGGCGGCGATAGAAAAGACGATCGCCCCGGCGAAATACCAATGGAACGAAATCAACACGAACAGCACAATCGCCAACACCAATCGCGCGGCGGTCAACTGATTGGGGATGTTGAGCACCGGTTGGGAATCAATCTGGGAAGCGGTAGAATTCGAAGACATTAAAATTGTTTTTCCCGATCGAGACGATATTCCTCATACCAATTATCAGGAACATTGGCCAAAATTTCGCGTGCTTTTTCGTGCGTTATCTTTGGTTCGACACATTTAACTAAGGTCGGAGCCACGCGAGGCCATGCTTGGAATTGAGGCGAGTCGCTGGTCGCGGATTGGATCGTAAGCAAAACCTGCTCCGCCTCCGCGAAATTCAAGGGGCTAAGCGGCCGAAAGCAACCGGCTTCGAAGATCGCGGGAATGGTTTGGGTCATCGCTTTAATTCTAGCACTTTACCGCCAAAAGTGTAACTAATCCCGGCGTCGATTTGCACTAACCTGGCAATCGTAGCGGTTATTAAACCGGGGAGTTTATCGCCCTATTCCCACCGCCGCGGCGATCAAGTCATAATCCTGGACCTGGACGATTTCGCACGGCACGATCTGCCCGGCCTTGAGTTTTTTACCGCTGACAATCACCACGCCGTCCACGTCGGGGGCGTCGGCGTAACCGCGGCCGAGCCACGCGTCTTTCTCGCCCGGCACCGGCAGATCGAGCAGCACCTCCATTCGCCGGCCCATTTGCCGCTCGTTCCAAGCGAACGCGATCTCTTGTTGGATCGCCATGATCCGGGCGCGGCGTTCTTCTTTGACTTCGTCGGGCAGGTGATCGGGCAGGCGGGCGGCCGGAGTATCCGACTCGAACGAATAGGTGAACACCCCCAGCCGTTCAAACTTTTGTTCCGCGACAAACTCTTCGAGTTCGCTGAACTGCTCTTCGGTCTCGCCGGGAAACCCGGTGATGAACGTGGTCCGCAGCACCAGATCGGGGATCGCGCGGCGCAGCTTTGCGATGAGCTGTTCGGTCGATTGGCGGTTCACGCGGCGCTGCATCCGTTTCAGCATCGTGTCATTGATGTGCTGCAACGGCATATCGAGATATGGCAAAATCTTGTCGCTGGTCGCCAGGACTTCGATCAATTCGTCGCTAAAGTACATCGGGTAGAGGTACATCACGCGAATCCAATCGAGTCCGTCGATCTTGTTCAATTCGCGGAGCAATTCCGGCAGCCGCGGCCGGCCGTAAAGATCGATCCCCCAATAGGTCGTGTCCTGCGCCACGATATTCAATTCGCGGACGCCATCGGCCGCCAACTCGCGTGCTTCGGCCAAGACTTCTTCCATTGGCTTGGTCGCGTGCTTTCCCCGCATTTTGGGGATCGCGCAGAATGTGCAGAGCCGGTCGCACCCTTCGCTAATTTTCAAAAACGCGAAATGTTTGGGTGTGATCCGCAAGCGGGAACGGTCGGAGAGCGCCACCGCCGGGGCCGGTTTGAAGACTGTCCGCTGTTCCAACAAGCCGCCGACCAAGCGATCGGCCACTTTGGTCACTTCCTCGCGGCCGAACACGCCGACCAAATGATCGACTTCGGGGCATTTTTCGAGCAGTAATTCTTTTTCCCGCTCGGCCAAACAGCCCGAGACGATGATCCCGCGAGTCTTGCCCGCCTTCTTGAGATTCACCATCTCGGCGATCGCGCCGAAAGACTCGTCGCGGGCACGTTCGATGAAACCGCAGGTGTTGACGATCACGAAATCGGCCCCGGACGGCTCGCGGACGAGTTTGTACCCGTCGAGCTGCAACAGCCCGAGCATCCGTTCGCTATCGACCAGATTTTTGGGACAGCCGAGACTGACAAACGCGTAGGTTCCCTTGTGGTCGCCGGCTTGAGAGGGCTTTTCCGCGGCGGCGCGGATGGCGGAAGTGGTGCAATTGCCCGTTGAAGCGCAATCCCCGTCGGTCGAGATAATCGGCAAAGCGAATGAAGACACGGCGAAATCCCAACGGGGCAAAGACTTGCGTTCTGAATCCGAATCCTTAATCATAACCCATAGGGGCGAATGCTTAAAGGCGCCGTTTCGGCGTTCGATACCGAACTGGCTGCGGTTCCGAGATCATTTACGCATTCACAGGCTTGTCGGAAGTCTGGCGACTTCCGCTACAAAACATTTGAATTGCCATGGCCAAGAACCTGGACCGAAAAGCTAGCCGATAGCAAAGACCTGCCCAAAGTGGTCAAGTTGACGGGCGCGGCTGCCAAGAAATGGGGCTGCAAAACCTTGGCTATTGCCGCCTCCAGCGAGATTGACACTCTGATGCGGCAAGTCTCGCGCGGCAAAGTGACCACCACGCAAGAGCTGCGCGCCGCCGTCGCCCAGATGCACGCCGCCGAACAAGGCTGCCCACTGACCACCGGGATATTCAGTTGGATCGCGGCGCACGCCGCCGCGGAACAACTGGATGCGGGGAAGGTCCGGGTGACGCCATTTTGGCTCACGCTCAAAGCGGGCGGCGAGTTGAACCCCAAATTTCCCGGCGGCGTCGAACGGCAAAAGGCGTTCCTCACAGCCGAAGGGCATCAGGTGGTCGCAAAAGGAAAAAAATTCCTTGTCCGCGATTTTTAACAAGCGTTATTTCGCCGATTTCGCGCCACTTCGGCCCATTGACGACTTGAGTCGCTTCCCCCCGGCGGAGTATTCTGAACGGCGGTCCGCCCCGTCCTCTGTCGTTGGTTGGTCGCCTCCGAGCGTTTGACTTGTGATTCACTACCGTACATTCCTTAACAGCGATCCCCCGCGCCTCGCCGAACTCTGGCGCGCCTGCACGCAATATCGCAGCCTGCTGCAGCCGATGACCGCCGGGATGTACGAAGCCCTCGTCTTCAATAAACCCTATTTTGATCGTGCAGGGTTAAACATCGCCGAGGACGAGCAAGGTCTGCTCGGTTTTAGCCACGCGGGTTTTGGGCCGAGCGAGGACGCGGCGACGCTCGACCTCGATTTGGGAGTGACCAGTTTGTTGCTGCTGCATCCGCGAGCCGACGCGGCGGTGGGCGATGAGTTGCTTAATCGCGCGGAAGTGTATTTGCGTTCCCGCGGCGCGAAGGTGCTTTACGGCGGCAGCCTTCGGCCGCTGAATCCGTTTTATCTCGGGCTCTACGGCGGCAGCGAATTGCCGGGCATCTTGGATTCTGACGCGGCGTTGCAACGCTTTTATCTAGGACACGGCTACCGCGAGATCGACCGGGTGTTTGTCTTTCGCAAACAAGTCTCTGATTACCGCGCGCTGATGGACCGACGGATGATGCAAATCCGCCGCAAGATCCAGATCGCCATCGTCGAGGAACCCCCCGCCAAATCCTGGTGGGACGCCTGCACGCAGGGGGAATTCGAGCGGCGGCAATTTCAATTGCTCGATCATCAGATGGGGAAGACGCTGGCGGTCGCGTCGTTACGGAACCTCGACCCGCCCCACGCGGGAATCGCCACCGGCGGCTGCGGGCTGATGGAGTTGTGGGTCGATCCGGCGCACCGCCGCGAAGGCTACGCGGCCTACCTGCTCAACGAGGTTTTGCGATACCTGCAAGAAATGGGTTATGTGCAGCTTGAAGCGCAAACGATGCAGGCCAACGCGGCCGCGATCGCGTTTTATTTGAAGCTGGGTTTTGTCCAGGCCGATGCGGGATCGGTTTTTCGGAAGGAATGAGGGCGGTGAAATGCGAATCCCAGTGACTCCGCACTCAACACTCCGCATTCCGCACTTCTTTAGCTCAACAACAACTGCAAATCCTCGGCGGTCAGCGTGCGGAGGAGGTTTTCGTCGGCCGAGATGATCGCTTCGGCCAGTTGCTTCTTTTGTGCTTGCAGGGTGAGGATTTTTTCTTCGACGGTGTCTCGCGCGATTAGGCGGTAGGCGAAGACCGGCTTCGTTTGGCCCATTCGATGAGCGCGGTCCACCGCCTGGGCTTCGACCGCCGGATTCCACCAGGGGTCAAGGATAAAGACATAATCGGCCGCGGTTAGGTTCAACCCGTGGCCCCCCGCTTTGAGGCTGATGAGAAACAGCCCGCACTTCGCATCTTCTTGAAAGCGTTTGACCACTTCGCCCCGTTTGGTCGTTTTGCCGTCGAGATATTCATAGGTATAGCCGCGCTGGTCAAGTTCGCGGCGCAACAGCGCCAAGAGACTTGTGAATTGCGAAAAGACGAGCGCCTTATGCCCCTCGGAACGCAATTCTTCGAGTTGTTCGAGGAGCGCGTCGAATTTCGCGCTGGGCAATTTAGCGTTCGATTTATCCAAGAGCGCGGGATGGCAAGCCGCTTGCCGCAGCCGCAAGAGGGCTTCGAGTACTTGGATTTTGGATTGCTTGAGGCCCGATTTGGCGATCTTGTTGTTCAATAAATCGCGATAATAGTCGCGGAGTTCGTCGTACAGTTTGCGCTGCTTCGGCTCCAATTCGCAGTACAGCGTTTGCTCGGTCTTGGCCGGCAGTTCGGTCAAGACTTGCTCTTTAGTCCGCCGCAGCAGATACGGCCGCAACGCCCGCGCGAGCAGCTCGACCGACGTTTTGTCGGACAAGCCCTTGCCGGAAAAGAGCCGCGCCTGATTGGAACGACCCAACATGCCGGGGTTGAGGAATTCAAAGATCGACCAGAGATCGCCGAGTTGGTTTTCGACCGGCGTGCCGGTCATGGCGAGGCGGTGCCGCGCCTTGAGCAGCCGGGCCGCTTTGGCCGATTGCGAGTCGGCGTTCTTGATCGCCTGGGCTTCGTCGAGAATGACGTAACGGAAACGCTGCTTGGTCAATTCGCCGATGTCTTGGCGGAGCGTGCCGTAGGTGGTGACGATCAAATCGAATTGATCAAACTGTTCGTGCGCGCCGCGGCGCTCCAAACCGGTGTAATTCAGCACGCGCAAATTGGGGGCAAAGCGGTTCGTTTCGTCGATCCAATTGAAGATGAGGCTTTTAGGGGCGACGACCAAGGTGGGGAGCGGTTCGCGCGCGTCGCCAGATGTGTCGCCGTTGGTTCCAGTGGAAGCGAACGGATCATAGTCGCCGGTTTTGAGTTGTTTTATCGCGGTTGTTTTACCATTGGATTTGGTTTTGCTGGTTTGCGGGGCGGGCAGGGCTTCGATGACCGTTTGATCGAGTTTGGCGGCACCGGTTGCCGGCGGATTTTCTAAGCGTGCGCAACGCAGCCGTTCGAGCAGCGCCAACACTTGGATCGTTTTGCCCAGACCCATGTCGTCGGCCAGACACCCGCCGCAGCCGATCTCTTGCAAGAATAATAACCAGCCTAAGCCGATCCGTTGGTATTCGCGGAGCGTCCCTTGGAAGGTTACCGGTTCCTGGGCCGGATCGACGCCGTCAAACGATTGTATTTTCTGCCGGATGCGAGCGAAAGTTTCGTCCGCATCGGCACCGGGCTGCGCGGCCAAGAGGGCATCGAGCAAGAGCGCCTGCGACGTTTGAAAACGGAGCGACTCTCCTTCAATGGTGGCCATTTCGGCCAAGGGGGCGAATTTGTCAAGCCATTTCTGGGGCAACATTCCGCGGGTGCCGTCGTCTAACTCGACATAGCTTTGGCCTTTCTTCACCGCCGCAAGCAACGCCGGCAGCGATGCGCTGACCCCTTCAAAATCGCACTTGGCGTCGAGGTCGAACCAATCGAGGCCGCTGGCCACGCTCAGTTGAAAGCTCCCCGCCTGGCGGAAGAGCTTTCCCTCGGCCTCCACGTTCCAGCCCGCGCGAGTCAAGGCTTCGACGACGGCCGAGAGCTTGGTGACGGGAAGCTGCCAGCGCGTCTTTAACCCGTAGGTATTTTTGTTGATCGCGATATCGCGCGCGGGGAGTTTTTCGAGCCATTCGGCTTCAAGCCGTTGATCGCGGGGGATGACCTGCTTTTCGGCCGGGTTAATGAGCGCCGGCTTGGGATCGCCGTAGCGGATGCGTTGACCGTTGTAATCGAACTCAATATCCAATCCGAGCAAGTTGCGCGAGTGGACGTAAGTATTCTCGGGCCGCGAGATGATCGCTTTGGCAAGCGGCGCGACAGCGGCGGATAGCCAGCCGAATTCCGGCGGGAGCGGCTCTTCGGCCATCCCCGGCAACGCCAGAAACGCGGGGAGGAATTGATCGAGTTCGCGGGCCGGGACTTGCAGCGCGGTCTTTTGCCGCAACGCGGTCAGGAGGGAACGCTGCGCGGGGCGAAGCGGTTCGAGCAGCGCGATCCGATCCGCCAAGATCAACAAGCCATCGACAAAGACCAACTTCGGCTCATGGACGGTAAGGCGTTCCGGCTGGTCCGGTCCGCCGCGACCAAGCGCGCCTCCGAAAATCCATGTTTTGGCTTTTGAATTGAATTCCCAAGCGGATGAAAACGTATAGGGCGGCCCGTCGTCCCAGCGCAACGGCGTAAAGCTCGGCGCGTCTTGAGGCGATTTGCCCGGGATGATCACTCCGAAACGACCCGTCGCGCAAAGCTTGGGTATGAGAATCTTCCAATAGACTTCATCGATCAGGCAGCTTTGAATTTTCTGATAGAAATAAGCGTTGCTGGAAGTGTAACCATAGGCGTCATTGACGCGATTCCCGCACATCATGGCGACCAATTCGGCATCCTCGCCACGGACTTCGGCAAACAAGGAAGCGGCGTATTCGGGATAGGCTTTGAGCTTGCCCCACTCGCCGTTTTTTAGTTGATCCTGGCAGAAGATCGAAACCTCAAATCCGCGTGATTGCCCCACTCGCGAGAGATCGAGCGCGTACATGAACCGCCGCGTCCGGCGGGACCGAGGTTGGAGAGCGGGGCTTTGATCCAGAGGTTGCTGCGACGCTTGCAATTGTCGCAACGCGGCGAGCTGCCTTTTCCAGGCGGATTCCGGAGGAGGTTGCTTTTTCAGTTTTGCTTTGGCGTTAGATTTATTGGAGCGCGCGACGGGGAGTAAACGGTCTTTCAGGGGCGAACCTTCGAGTAGCGCGCTGACATAGGCGCGGGCATCGGCGGGGGAGAGCTGCGAGAGATAATCGACGTCGATCGGGATGGAGGAGGCGAGGTCGGAAAGCAGCTTGTTGGTTGGAGGAGCATCGTCCGACTCGTCAGCGGAATCGGCATCGCTTTCGTCGTCAAACTCATCCTCGCTATCGAGAAAACGCAGCCGCGCGCTGCCGGGAATTTGTTGGTGGAAGCCGATGGAATCGAGTTTGAGAATCACCGCCGTAATGTGCTTACATTCCCCCAGCTCGTCAAATCGCGGACAGGAGCAAAAGCCGTTGATTTCTTTGAACTTTGCCGCTTCGCTAAAATCCAATTCAACTTTGTACGGTTGACTGGCCGAGCCGCTGACCCTGGCACGGATAATGGGTAACTCGGTGCGAGCTAACTTTACGGCGCCGGACCCGTAATACGAGCGTCCTTTGCTGAACTCGGCGGCAGAAAATTCCTTACTCAGCCGCGCAGCCAGGGGGGTCGTCAAAATGGAAAGGGACATAGCGGATTTTGCCGGGGGCATGGGGCATCCTGCGTGAAGAAGAGTGATCCTAATGGAGCGCATTCCGGATATTGCGCCCAATCCCTTTAGCGTAACAACAGCGGAAAATTTTGTCAGCCGAATTTCAGGCAGAA
>Ga0163144_10029082_pt1 | contig 10623 bp, 8 predicted proteins | sample OliLak19BULKMAT1_FD_123175 | JGI IMG/M metagenome (GOLD analysis project Ga0163144, IMG submission 123175) | Freshwater microbial mat bacterial communities from Lake Vanda, McMurdo Dry Valleys, Antarctica - Oligotrophic Lake LV.19.BULKMAT1 | ecosystem: Environmental > Aquatic > Freshwater > Lake...
CCGTGCACGCGGGAGGGGACGCCACTCCGGCAGCGTTGAACCCCTGCACCAGCTGCGCCGGCGAACATCGTTCGATCGCGTGCAGTTCGGCTGCGCGGGGACGACCCTCGGTGATCGTCCGTCTCTCGTGGTTCTCCGTCGCGGGCCGCAGATCGGACGCGCCCCGCCCGCTCCGCCGTGCACGCGGGAAGGCACGCCGGTTCCCGAGCGCGGAACCCCTGTCCCAACTGCGCCGGCGACCATCGCTCGACCCTGCTCGGGCGGGCCGCACTCCGACCGGGGGCCGACGTTCGATCAATGGCCCCGGGCGGGGGAGCCTCAGCGGGTCCCGGCCGGGCCTCTCGTGTACGCAGGAGCCCAAGGGGTTCGCTGTACGAGCCACCAGGGCGCATGTCCCGGGTGCGGTGCCGACTCGGTCCCGCCGTGCGCGTACCCCTCGGCCGGTGCCCCCGACCTTGACCGACGTTCCCGAAGCCGTAGACTCCCGCCGGTCGCGACGTGACCGGGCGCATAGCTCAGTTGGCTAGAGCGCCGCTCTGATAAGGCGGAGGTCCTTGGTTCGAGTCCAAGTGCGCCCACCATCCCCCGGTCCTCGGTGACCGGCCTCGGATGGGCCTGGTCCGTCGTCGGCCCCTCGGGGGTGTAGCTCAGTTGGTAGAGCACCGCCTTTGCAAGGCGGGGGTCGCCGGTTCGAGTCCGACCACCTCCACCATCTACTTCGCGTGCAGTTCGGCTGCGCGGGGACGACCCTCGGAGATCGTCCGTCTCTCGTGGTTCTCGGTCGCGGGCCGCAGATCGAACGGGCCCCGCCCGCTCCGCCGTGCACGCGGGAGGGCACGCCACTCCGGCAGCGTTGAACCCCTGCCGCAGCCGCGCCGACGAACATCGTTCGATCGCGTGCAGTTCGGCTGCGCGGGGACGACCCTCGGAGATCGTCCGTCTCTCGTGGTTCTCGGTCGCGGGCCGCAGATCGAACGCGCCCCGCCCGCTCCGCCGTGCACGCGGGAGGGCACGCCGGTTCCCGGACGCGGAACCCCTGTCCCCACGGCGCCGGCGACGGTCGTTCGATGCGGGGAGGCCAGCGATCCCCGGGGGGAGGGGCCGGCCGAGATCCTGCGCAGGGCCGCCAGGGAGGAGTAGGGTGGGGGACGTCGTCGAAGTCGAGGAGGGCTCCATCGTGATCCGCGCTTCCTTTGTCGCTGCCGTCCTGGCCCTGCTCGTCGGCTTCGTTGCCGCCCGCCCCGTCGGCGCCGGCATCGAGGAGATCGACTACGCCACGTACGACGCGAAGGTCACCGACAAGAAGGGCGTCGTCACCGAGGTCAGCGACTTCGGGTACGCCACCGGCGCCAACATCCTCCTCGCCTACCGCGGCGAGGCCGAAGTCGAGATCCCGTACCGACTCGTGCGGAGCATCGAGATCGGCGAGTACGTCGCCGAGCAACGCCGGGCGCCCGTCACGGTCGTCCTGCGCAGCGGACGGAGCGTCGCACTCGAGATCGACGCCATCGAGGAGGGCCGCCTCCTCCGCGGGAAGGCGGAATTCGGCGACTTCCGCATCCGCACCGGCAAGATCCGCCGCCTCGAACTCCTCTCCCTGTCGCACACAGGCCGCCCGTAGCCCACGACCCCTCCCGCCCCCGGTCGGACGCGCCCGCTTCCCGATCCGCTCCAAGGCCCTCCCACCCGCCCGGCGCTCCCGCCGGTCCTCCGGGTATCCTCCCAGCGAACGTGGACGACGGCCCGCGCTACCTCCTCTCCTTCGACACCTTCCGCCTCCCGCACCACCTCACGGACGTGCTGGTCCTCGGGACGGGGGTGGCGGGCTATTCCGCGGCGCTCGCCGCAGCGGACCGGGGCACCCGCGTCCTCATCGTCTCAAAGGGCGAACTCGACGCGAGCAACACCGGCTGGGCCCAAGGCGGCGTCGCCGCGGTGACGAATGGGAAAGCGGCCGCGTTCGAGGCCCACGTCCAGGACACGCTCGACGTCGGTCAGGGCCTCTGCGACCCGGCCGTCGTCCGCGAGGTCGTCACCCACGCGCCCGAGCGCATCGCCGACCTCGTCCGCCGGGGCGCCCGGTTCGACGGCGAGCCCGGGTCCCCCGCCCTGGCTCTTGAGGGCGGGCACAGCGAACCCCGCGTCCTCCACGCGCGCGGGGACGCCACCGGCGCCGAGATCCGCGACACGCTGCGCCGCGCGGCCCAGAACTCGCCGAACGTCGACCTCTGGCCGCGGACGTTCCTCGTGGACCTCCTCACCGACGAGGAGGGCCGTTGCCGCGGCGCGCTGCTCCTGACGCCGCAGGGCCTCCGGTCGGTGTGGGCCGGCGCGGTGGTGCTCGCGACCGGCGGCTACGCGCAACTATTCCGCGAGAGCACCAACGTCCCCGGGGCCACCGGCGACGGCCTGGCCGCGGCGCTGCGGGCCGGCGCGATCCTGCGCGACCTCGAGTTCGTCCAGTTCCACCCCACCACGCTCTACCTCGCCGGCGTCCCGCGCTTCCTGATCTCCGAGGCCGTCCGCGGCGAGGGCGCCCACCTCGTCGACGACAAGGGCCGGCGCTTCGCGTTCGAAGCCGACCCGCGAGGCGAACTCGCCCCGCGCGACGTCGTCTCCCGCGCCATCCTTCACCAACTCGCGCGGGACGACGTCCAGGGGATCTACCTCGACATGACGCACCTCGGGGCGCGCATGGCGACCCGCTTCCCGAGCATCGCCGCCGCATGCCGCACCCACGGCCTCGACCCGACGCGCGACCGCATCCCCGTCCGCCCCGCCGCGCACTACACGATCGGCGGCGTGTCCGTGGATCTCGACGGGCAGAGCAACGTCCCAGGCCTGTTCGCGGCCGGCGAGGTCTCGGCCAGCGGACTGCACGGGGCGAACCGTCTCGCGTCGAACTCGCTGCTCGAGGGGCTCGTCCTCGGGCACCGGGCGGGCCTCGCGTCGTCGGCGGCCGCGGCCGCGGTCCCCCCGCGCGCCATGCACCTGCGCGGCGCCGGCACGGGCGCGTCCGCGGAGGGCCACCTCGACGAGGAGGACCTCCGGGCCTCGCTCCGCGCGCTCCTCTGGCGCATGGTCGGCATCGAACGCCACGGCGGCGCGCTCACGGGCGCGGTCGCTGCGGTGGGCGGCTGGGAGGGCTTCGCGCGCCGGGTGGGCCCCGACACCGTCGAGCGGTTCGTCCTGCTCGACATGCTCGCCGTCGCCCGCCGCGTGGCCGAGGCCGCTCTTCGGCGCGAAGAGAGCCGCGGCACGCATTTCCGGCGCGACTTCCCGACTCGCGACGACGAGCTCTGGCACTGCCACCTTCTTCACCGTAGCGGCCAGCCCGTCTGGAAGGGCTCCGCCACCCCCCTCGCGCCCACGGCGTCGGTCTCCGGGAGCCGCTCATGAGGATTGACCCGTCGTCTGGCATCCGCCGTGGCCGCGACCGCGCGCTCCTGCTGGGCCTGCACCTCCCCCGCGACCCGGCGACCTACGACGCGCCCCTCGAGGAACTCGCGCGCCTGGCCGACACCGCCGGCGTCGAGGTCATCGAGCGCGTCGTGCAGCGGCGCGCGAAGCCGGAGGCCAAGACCCTCATCGGCACCGGGAAGGCGGAGGAGGTCGGCCTCCTCGCGAAGTCCCTCGGCGCCACGCTCGTCGTGATGGACCACGACCTGTCGCCGGGCCAGTCGCGCAACCTCGAGAAGATCATGGGGCTGCGGGTCCTCGACCGCACCGAGCTGATCCTCGACATCTTCGCGACGCGGGCACGCAGCGCCGCCTCCCGCGTACAGGTCGAGCTCGCCCAGATGGAGTACTCGCTCCCGCGGCTGAAGCGGCTCTGGACGCACCTGAGCCGCGAGACGACGTCGGGGCAGGCGGGCGTCGGCCTGCGCGGCCCGGGCGAACGGCAACTCGAGATCGACCGCCGGCTCGTGCGCCTCCGCATCCGCGACCTGCGCCGCGAGCTTGAGGAGATCCACGCGCGCCACCTCCGATCGGTCGAGACGCGCGAGCGCCTGTTCACGATCGCGCTCGTCGGCTACACGAACGCCGGCAAGAGCACGCTGATGCGCCGGCTGACGGGGGCTGAGGTCCTCGTCGAGGACCGCCTCTTCGCGACGCTCGACACGACGACCCGCGCGTGGGACATCCGACCCGGCCGCCGGGTGTTCCTGTCCGACACGGTCGGCTTCATCCGCAACCTGCCGCACCACCTCGTCGCGTCGTTCCTCTCGACGCTCGACGAGGCTCGCCGCGCCGACCTGCTGCTGCACGTCGTCGACGCGCACGACCCCGACGCGATCGCGCACGTGGACGTCGTGGAGGAGACGCTCTCGCGGATCGACGCCGGCGGCGTGCCGCGCGTCGTCGTCCTCAGCCAGGTGGACCGGGTGACCGAACCGCTGGCGCTGCGGGTGCTGCGCGACCGGTTGCCCGAGGCCGTCGAGGTCAGCGCCGTCACCGGCGACGGGATCGAGGCGCTGATGGGCCGGGTGCTCGACCACCTCGACAAGCGCGCCCGCGACGTCGTGGTCGAAGTGGACGCCGGGAACGGGAAGCTGCTCGCCCGCCTCCGCGCGTGGGGGAACGTCGTCGAGGTGGCGTACGTCGACGGGACCGCGCGCGTCACCGTCCGGCTCCCGTCCCGCCACTTCGGACCCGTCCGCCGCGAGGGCGGCGCGCTGTTCGAGACCGACGGCCGCCCGATCCCGCCCGACGTCGAGCCCTGGGCGCCGCCGCCCGTGGCCACCTCGACGTAGGAGACCTCCTGACGTAGGGGACCTGACGTAGGGGACCTGACGTAGCGGAACTCGAGGGGATCGACGCCGCCGAGCGCCCGGACGGGACCGCTTGGCCCGTGATGCCCCGGGCCCGGATGTCCCTAGCCTTGGGCGACCCCCGCGCTCGGGCGACCGCCCCTCGACGACACCGGCCGCGTGCGGGGGGCCGCACGCGGCCGGTGGGGGAACGGGTCGCGCCTCGCGCCGGGGGCGGAGGCGCGGCCGGGAGGGAGGCCTAGGCCTCGTCGTCGTCGGCGGCGTGCTTCTTGCCAGCGGTGCGTGCGGCCTTGGCGTCCGCCTGCTGCGCGGCCGCCTTCGCGGCGGCCACCGCCGCGGCCTGGGCCGCCGCCTTCGCCGCAGCGACGCGATCGCGCTCCGCGATCTCCGCGCGCGCGTCGTTGTAGGCCGACTCGGCGTCCTTGCGGCTCGACCACGGGATGATCGCGATAACGCCCCAGACCGCCGTGAGGACGGCGAAACCGGCGGCCCACACGAGCCAGAGCCCGAGGGTCGAGAGCACGGGGACGAGCAGCAGCCCCCAGAAGATCCCGAGGAACCAGTCGCCCTTCGCGACGCCGACCGCCACGGTCGTGGCGACCGCGACGCCGAGCAGCGCGAGGCCGAGGTTCTTCTTCGCGGGCCACGTCAGCGTCCACGTCTGGGGACGGAAGCGACGGACCTGGTTCCAGAACCAGGGGAGGAACAGGAGCAGCGGGGCCGCCACGCCGATCGTCGAGTAGCTGCCGACGACGACGCCCGCGAGCATCGTGAAGGCGAAGCCCTCGAGCAGGCTGCGCTGGCCCAGGTTGACCACGAACAGCACCACGAGGGTCAGGAACACCGTCAGCGACGTGCGGATGGTGCGTGCGAGGGTCTGGTTCACGGCGTCGTCGAGCATCTTGCTCGTCACCGCCGGCGCCTTCCCCCGGAGCTCGCGGATGCGGTCGAACGTCACGACGGTGTCGTTGACCGAGAAGCCCACGAGGGTCAGGAACGCCGCGACGAGGCCCAGGTTGATCCGGGCGTCCACGACGCCGAGCGTGTTGACGAGGCACACCGCGCCGAGCGCGATCGCCACGTCGTGCACGAGGCAGAGCACCGCGGAGAAGCCCATGGCGTAGGAGCGGAAGCGGAACGCGACGTAGAGGATGATGGCGCCGAAGGAGAGCAGCAGCGCGATCATCGCGTCGTTGCGCATGCGCGTCGCGACGCCGGGGCCCACGAGGTCGTTCACGGGGAACGGGTCGGCGAGGACGATGTCGTCCGCGCCCGCGCGGGCGACGCCCGCGTCGAGGAGCGCCTGGCGGAAGTCGGGGCCGCCGAGGAACTCGCGGAGGTCGAGCGTGAGGACGCCCGGGTCGGCCTCGACGGCCGTCGAGGCGTTGCTCGCGAGCGCGCTCTTCCACCCGATCTCGAAGATCCGGGCCTCGCCGCCGTCCGGGCGGCCCGCGTCGCGGACCTTCACCGTGCGGGCGACGGTCTTGGCGGGCTGGGCCTCGCGTCGGCCGCCGTCGGCGCCCGGGTTGTAGTAGGGCATGCGGGTGAACGAGCCCTCGAGCACCTCGGCCGTGACCACGTTGGCCGGGTCCTCGATGGCGAGCTTCAGGCGCAGGCCGCCGTCCAGGGCCTTCCACGGGTCGTCGGGGCCCGTCGACTTGTACGCCGTCGGCTTCTCCACGACCCACGAAGGGATCAGCTTGGCGCCCATGGCCTTCTCGACGTACGCGCGGAACGCGTCGAGCTGCTCCGATTCCGACATCGCCTCGCCGGCGGCCGCCCCCGTCAGCGGGTGGCGGAGCTCGACCCAGCGACCCTCGGAGCGGACGGTCACGACGTCGGCGCCGCCGTAGGGCCCCACCTTGACCGTGCGGAGTTCGCCGGAGCCGACCGGCGCGCCCTCGCGCGGGATGCGGACCTCGATCGCGCCGCCGTCGAGCGCGGCCTTGACCGCGTCCACGTGGATCGGCTGGTTGAAGCGCGCCTGCACCTTCATGCCGCCGGTGAAGTCGATGTCGTAGACCGTGCGGGCGGGCGCGAGGAAGAAGAAGACGAGCGACGCGGCGACGAGGACCACCGAGACCGGGATGAACCGCGAGCGCATCGCCATCCACGGGATCGCCGGGACCTTCGCCTCGCCGAGGAACGTGAGCTTGGCGTTCGGGCTGCGCTTCAGCCACGTCTCGAAGATCGTCCGGGCGACGTAGATGGCCGTAAACATGGACGCGAGGAGGCCGAGCGCCAGCGTCACCGCGAAGCCCTGGATGGCGCCCGAGCCGAACATGTAGAGGAAGATCGCCGTGAAGAACGTGGTGACGTTCGAGTCGACGATCGTGGTGAATGCGCGGGCGAAGCCCTCGGAGACGGCCTGCGCCGTGGAGCGGCCGGCCTTGAGCTCCTCGCGGATGCGCTCGAAGATCAGGATGTTCGCGTCGACCGCCATGCCGAGCGTGAGCACCACGCCGGCGATGCCGGGCAGGGTCAGCGTCGACTTCAGGAACGCCATCGCGCCCACCAGCAGCACGAGGTTCAGGAACAGGGCGACGTTCGCGATCATGCCCGCGGCGCGGTAGAAGAGCGCCATGTAGAGGAGCACGAGCGCGAACGCGAGCACCGTCGAGAGGATGCCGCGCCGGACGGCCTCGCCGGCGAGGGTCGGGCCCACGCGGCTCTTGGCCTCGAAGCGCGGGGTCACGCGGAGCGAGCCCGACTGCAGCGTCGCGATCAGGTTCTTCTGGCGCTCGACCAGGCTCTCGTAGCGGGAGCGGCCGTCGTCGCCGAAGAAGCTGCCGCCGCCGCCGAGGGACACGATGACGGTGTCGCGCAGCGCGCTCTGGATCACCGGGGCCGAGTCGTACTGCCCGTTCAGCACGATGGCCATGGGGAGGCCGACGTTTTCGCCCGTCCACGTGTGGAAGACGTTCTGGAACTCGAGCTTGACGTCGAACTGTACGGCCGGCGCGCCGTGGCGATCCTGGCTGGCACGGACCGACGAGAGGATCTCGCCGCCCATGCGGAACTGCGGGTCCGTCGGCTCCTCGAGCACGACGAAGTCGTCGGGCTTGCTCGGCGGGGGGGCGTTGTCGCCGCGGAAGCGGGTGACGAGGCGGTAGCGCGCGTCGAGCGGCTGGTACCGCTCGCCGTTGTCTCGGAACTGCTTGAAGCGCTCGACCTCGCGCGCCTTGAACTTCTCGAAGCCGGCGGCGGAGTCGTCGAACGTCTCCGGCGCCGTGCCGTCCGTGGGCACGGAGCCGGTGGCGCCGATCCAGACGCGGTTGCGCTTGCGCACGTCATCGTCGTCGCTGCGGAACTCGCCGTAGTTCGGCAGCACCTCGACCCGGAACTGGAGCTCGCCCAGGGCCTCGACGACCTTCTGGATCCCGTCCGCATCGACCTCGGCGGGCACGGAGATCTCGAAGCGGTTCTCGCCGAGAGCGGTGAGGTTCACCTCCGCGAGGCCGTACTTGTTGATGCGGCTCTCGAGCAGGCGCAGCGTCGAGTCGACGAGCGTCGCGTCGGATTCGCTCGACCCGACCTGCGCCGACTTGCGCGCCCCCTCGAGATCGAGGTGGAAGCGCAGCGTCGTGCCGCCGCGGAGGTCTTGGCCGAGGGCCATGCCCCACGGCTTGTCCGGCGTGCGCTCGCGCACGAACGCCCACAGGAGGGCCGCGACCACCATCGCGACCACGACCCAACGACCCGCAACCGACTTCTGTTCCGTCATGACACGACCTCCAGCACGAGACCTTTGCACCGCGAGCACGACCCGCGCGCGACGGCGCGACGGGGGGCGGTCGGGACCCACGGGGCCCCGGCCGCGGGCGCGCTCAGAAGCGGAGGTTCTGCATCGCCCCGACGGGGGCGGCCTCGGCGACGACCCGCGCCGGGCCGTCGGGCGACGGCGCCGGGGCGCGCAGGTCGAGGTCGAGGGCGCTCGGCACGAGCCGCGCGACGGCGGCGAGGTCCAGGCGCGGCGCGTGTGCCGCGTGGACGAGGCGGTGCACGCCGCCGAGGGCCAGCGACGACGCCTCGAGCGTCGCGCCGCCGGCGGGGTCGGCGGGCACCGCGCCCGCCAGCGCGACCAGGAGCAGCGGCGCGAGGGCGACGAAGGCCACGAGCGCCACCGCTCGGGCCTTGCGTCGACAGTCGCGGGCGCGCGCTCCGGTCACGACTTCGGCGCGTCCTTTTCGGTGCTGGCGGGCGCGTCCTTCGGCGTCACCTGCCACACGGCGACGCGGTCGAACCACAGGCGGACGCCGTCGTCGACCTCCAGGCGCACCCGGCGGTCGTCCATCTCGACGACGCGGCCGTGGAGGCCGGCGGTCGTGACGACCTTGTCGCCCTTCGCGAGGTTCTTGACGAGCGCCTCGCGCTTCTTCCGCTCCTTCGACTGCGGGCGGATGAGGAGCACGTAGAAGATCAGGAACATCACCAGCAGCATCGGCAGCATGCTGCCGAGGCCGCCGCCGCTCGGGGCCTCGCCACCCCCCGGGGCCGCGGGGGCGGCCGGAGCGGGGTCTTGGGCGAGGATCACGGGCACGTACGCGTCGGGCACGGGGGCGTCTCCGAGAGCCCAGCATCCTAGGGCGTCCGCCCGCGCCCGGGGAGGAAAGGACGCAGCCCCCGGTTGACCTCCCCCCCGGCACCCCTGACCATGCGCCGATGCGGATCCTCGCAGCCCTCTCCGGTGGGGTCGACAGCGCCGTCGCGGCCGCCCGTCTCCAGCGCGACGGCGCCGACGTCGTCGCGGTCCACTACCGCACGGGCGTCGTGGCCGAGGACCCCGCCGCCCCGGTCCGCGCTCGCTCCTGTTGCGGCGTGGACGACGCCCGCGACGCGCGGGGCGTCGCCGCACGCCTCGGACTGCCCTTCTACGTGGTGGACGTCTCGGACGCCTTCCGCCGCGACGTGATCGACGTGTTCGTCGCCGAATACGCGGTCGGGCGCACGCCGAACCCGTGCATCGCGTGCAACCAGCACGTGAAGTTCGGCCGGCTCGAGGAACTCGCGCGCGCCGTCGGCGCGGAGGCGGTGGCGACGGGCCACTACGCCCGCACCGTGGCCCGCGCCGGTGCGCCGACCCGGCTGCTGCGCGGCGTCGACGCGACGAAGGACCAGTCCTACGTGCTGTACGGCCTCACCGAAGCGCAGCGGGCCTGCGCCCGCTTCCCGCTCGGGGACGCGACGAAGGACGCGATCCGTGCCGAGGCGCGCGCGCTCGGGCTCGGCGTCGCCGACAAGCCCGACAGCCAAGAACTGTGTTTCGTGCCCGCCGGCGACCATCGTGAGGTCCTGTTCGGGCTCGACCCGTCGCTGCGGCGCCCGGGCCCCGTCGTGGACCTCGCCGGGCGCGAGGTCGGTCGCCACGGTGGCGCCGCGGGGTTCACCGTCGGCCAGCGCAGGGGGCTCGGCGTGACGGGCCCGGCCGCCGTCTACGTCGCCGACGTGAGGCCCGGGCGCGACGAGGTGGTCGTGGGGCCGCGCGACGCGCTGCTGCGGCGACGGGTCCGCACGTCGATCCTGCACTGGGTCGACGTGGACGAGGCGACGGGCCGCGCGGCGGGCCCGTGGCGCGTCGACGTGCGCATCCGGCACGCCGCGGCGCCGCAGGCGGCGACGCTGACCGTCGCGCCGGACGGCGCGGGCGTCGTCGACTTCGACGCGCCGGTGTTCGCGCCGGCCCCCGGGCAGGCGCTCGTGGCCTACGTCGGCGACGCGGTCCTCGCCGGCGCGCCGATCCTCGACGCGCCGCGCGGGGACGTCCCGACGTCGGGCGCCCGCTCGGACGGGTAGCGTCCCGGGCGCGCCCGACGCGCCCGGGTCGTCACCCCGGTCGTCAGCCCGGTCGTCA
>Ga0163144_10029084_pt1 | contig 10623 bp, 10 predicted proteins | sample OliLak19BULKMAT1_FD_123175 | JGI IMG/M metagenome (GOLD analysis project Ga0163144, IMG submission 123175) | Freshwater microbial mat bacterial communities from Lake Vanda, McMurdo Dry Valleys, Antarctica - Oligotrophic Lake LV.19.BULKMAT1 | ecosystem: Environmental > Aquatic > Freshwater >...
CCCGGCTGCTGATTTTTCAGGACAAAATTGCAAGGCTCCTGCCAGTTGGTAAATGCCCATTGTGACACATTCATATCCACCACGTGGCCTTCTAATTTTTCTGCCAACACCAAAGTTTTTAATTCGCGCCAGCGAACACTGACCAATACTGCAATAAATGGCAGTGAAAATAACACCCACGCCGAAGTGCCCGACAATCCGGGCAGGATACGTTGAGAAAGCCAATGCCAAATAGCGTATAACCCGACAGATGCAGCCAATAAAAAATAGGGAAAAATAAAAATCAGGTAACGGGGCAGGCTGGGTTCGCGGAAAATAAAACACATCAGCAAAAACGGCACCAGTAAACTGCTCAACAGCCACCATGCAGCGGCTTTATTGATGCTAAACGCCGCCAGAAGGCCCCAAAGGGCAAAAAAATACAAAAAAGTGGGGGAATATCGAAAAGCGCCGTTATAAATATCAAAGGCTTCCCAGGGTTTTGTGGCCCATAATGCACCAATGCGCGACCATTTTGGCAGCGCCATATCCGTAATGTTGGAAAGCGCCAAACCCGATAACGGTTGCCGGATCCATTCACTCAAAGAGGGGATAAATACGGTGAGCAAAAACGGCAGCGACACCATGCCCAGCCAGAAATATTTATTGCTCCATTGATCGGCTTCTCCACGCATTATTTTTCCGATTGCCATCGCGAGGGCGTAAATTCCCACGGAAAAAACAAAGAAAAACGCAAGTTGATGCGACAAAAAGGACAGCAACAGCACGACTGGCAGCAACAAAAGGTAGCGTGGATGTAGCTGATTTTTTTGCCAAAAACCAGCGGTACCGGGCGTTGCTTTATCTTCAAAAGCCTTTAAAAATATCCATCCGGTGAGCAGGAAGAAAAACCCAAAAATGGCGTAATTCCGCGACATCCGCGACCAAAAAATAAGGTACAGGGAAAAAGTGGAGGCAAATGCTGCCAAAAAACCAATGTGCCGATTGAAAAGCCGGGTTCCCATGCGATACACTAACCAAACCGTGCCGACCCCAAACAGCACACTCACCAAACGCGCCCAAAACACCGATGCGCCAAAAATCTTAAAAAAAGGCAGGAGTAAAAAAGTCAACAGGATACCGTTGTTATCATCAGTGAACAAGGAGCCGGTACCGTTCACAAATTGATCGGCTCGCTGAACGTGCACAAATTCGTCCACCCAAAGCGATAAAGCCGTGAGATTGGCCACTCGCAGTAAAAAGGCAAGCACTAACAAAACGCCTAATGCCGGTAACGCATAACGCAATGCTATGTCCTCCCAATCGGGCGGCGGCAGAGTAGGTTGCGTGTTTTTTTGTGCAGCAATTGGCTTTGGCGCTGCGGAAGGTTGTACTTTTGTTTTTAAATTGCGCTGCTTCATGGCGCAAAAGTAGTTTTTAGCCGCATAATGAGTAAGTATTTTTTGTTTTTTTCGCTAATAGCGAATGTTTTTTTTCTTTTCGCCATCGTATACGGAGTACAACGGCTGGGAGGAGTACAATATGCATGGTATCGCCTCCGGCACAGCGAAGCCGGGCTATACGAACATCGGAAACAATTATTTGAACAAATGCCCGTGGCTCCGGGGGCCATTATTTTTTTAGGCGACAGCCAAACTGAGCAGTGTGAATGGCGCGAATGGCTGCAATGGGATAGCAACTTAGCAGTACTCAATCGGGGCATTACGGCAGACCATACGGCAGGTATTCAGGCCCGGTTGCCGGAAGTGCTGCGGCATCGCCCTTCCAAAATTTACCTCATGGTGGGCATCAATGACCTCCTGTTTGGAGGCAGTCCGGCGGAAACAGCCCGGAGATATCGGGCGTTGGTGCAAACCATTCGCCGCGAATCGCCCGCTACCATTTTAGTGATTCAAACCCTCCCCCCGGTCAATAATACCCTAAAAAAAATGAGTGTTTCCAATACGGAAATTCAGTCACTGAACACAGAATTGATAGCGCTGGCACACGAATATGCCCTTCCTTTGGTGGATTTGTATGTCCCGCTGTGCGATTATGCAGGAAATTTATCCAAAAAATTTACGGAAGATGGCCTGCATTTGAATGCGGAAGGGTATCGGGTATGGAAGCAGGCTGTTAAGGTGGCGAAAAACACTAAATAGCAGCACGGGAATAAATTAGTTGATAATGTATTAAATAGTCCCACTATTTGCACAAAAGTATATCTTTGCGCCAAAAAACGTTTGTAAAAAAAATTAGCCATCAGCTATGCGCGACCTAAAATTTTTAATAGCCTATCTTGTCCCTGCCAGCGCCTTTTTCGCTATTTGGCAGCAGGGGGTATACGCTTGGATTACAGTAGTATTGGTGTTTTTTCTGCTGCCCCTTATCGAATTATTTACACCGCAATCGGCTGCTAATACGCCGGAAGAAGAGGAGCCTAAACGGGTCGGTATTGTGTGGTTTGACTGGTTACTCTACCTGAATGCACCCTTGCTTTTTGGTGTCGTGGGCTTTTACCTTTGGACTATTACGACGGCTGAAATGACGATATTGGAAGCGCTTGGCCTAACCTTTAGTACCGGGATCGTGGTGGGTACCTGCGGCATCAATGTAGCCCATGAGCTGGGACATCGGGTGAAGAAAACGGAGCAAATGCTTTCAAAAATGCTATTAGTACCCGCCTTGTATCAGCATTTTTTTGTGGAGCACAACCGGGGGCACCATAAAAATATGGCAACCGATGCGGATCCTGCTTCCGCCCGATTGGGAGAAAATATCTATGGTTTTTGGTTGCGTTCCATAGGAGGTTCCTGGCAATCTGCCTGGGAAATTGAAGAAGAACGCCTGATAAAAGCCCGGCTGCCGGTATGGAGTTGGAACAATGAAATGGTACGTTTTTCGGTCGTTCAGGCAATATATTTAGCCGCTGTGGCATTCCTGTTGGGTTGGCCGGGACTCATCGGTGCCATTGCTGTGGCATTGATTGGGGTATTATTGTTAGAAACCGTCAACTATATAGAACACTACGGCCTGCGCCGCCGCACCCTGTCTTCCGGACACCCGGAACCAGTAACGCCCGCCCACTCCTGGAACAGCAACCATGAGTTGGGGCGTATCTTCCTCTATGAACTGACCCGTCACAGCGATCACCATTACAAATCTACCCGGAAATACCAGATACTTCGACACTTGGATGAAAGCCCTCAATTGCCTTATGGTTATCCTACTTGTATGATTATTGCGCTGGCTCCACCTGCTTGGTTTTGGCTAATGAATAAAAAAGTGCCAATGGCGCGTAAATGATTACTTACTCCTTTTTTATCATCAACCCCGGTGTCAGATTTCCCGCCCGATCGGTAAAATACCAGGCATAAAAGCCGGGTGTCTTGTCCTAGCATAGGTTGACAGCAAAACACCATTTTAGGTCATGTTATTTAAAACAAAAAAATGTAAAAGGTACAGTGAATCGTTCAAATCACAGGTGCTAAACGAAGTGCTGTCAGGTCTTAACAGTATTTCAGAGATCAGAAAGAAGTACAATTTAGGCACGATGACGATAAGCCGTTGGATGGCATCGGAGGGCATCGCTTCGGGAATTAATCTAATTGATGTACCTTTGCCATCAGGTATGAAATCATCAAAAGAAGTACACCGCCTTATCCGAGTTTTACAATTTTATCAGCTTGCGCCGGGTGCTATGTCCGTTGGTTTGTATATCCAAAAAATATACACCGGAGGCCGCATCGCCGAGGTCTAATTGAAAAATGTTTTCTCCGTTTTTCAGCGAAACCTCCATCCGCTGTACCGGCCTGCCTGCCACGTCTGTAACCGATAAAATCCCCGTTCCGGCGGTAGGGGTATAAATCATGGTACACCCTCCTTACCGCGCCACGATTAATTTCTGCATCCATTGGCCCACCTTCAACCAATAGTATCCATTGGGCCAGTGCTGGGTGTCTATAAACTGCTGCTGTTCACGCAATGTTTGTTGATAGACCAACCGTCCGCTTAGGTCATAAATATCAAGACGGAACGCTATTAGATCAGACCTCGGAGAAACCAACAGAAAACCCGCATCACTGGGGTTGGGCGCTATACTAAAAAACGGCTCTTTCAAGGGCTCTTTATATGGCACCGTGTAAGCCGTGCAAAATCGGTCATTTTCATGCCGCTCATCCGGAATTTGATTGGGGGAAGAAGTTCAAAAGCACAATTGTATTGGCGGCTGGGCCTGTCCGGGCACTTCAATATCACCAAAGTCAAGCCAGACAGAAGCACCTGGCAGGAGATTTAGGTTGGAATAGCGCCTCTTTTTCGACGATACGGAATAGCATACTCTCGACGGCAGGTTATTGGGGAATCTGATATTGATCTGAATGTTTTGAAGGGAGACAGTGCCATAATTTTGAACCCTTATCCTGAATTTTCCGCCGTTGAGGCCATATAAAGTTGGTGGCCAGGAATTTTGGGTAATTTTTACACGCAATGGCTCTTGTTGTTCCACTTCGGCAATGCCGGCATCAGGGTGAGTAGGCGTGACTACATCGGAAACACGCAGGGTACGCAACCAAAAAGCAGCGCCATCAGAACGAAAGGAACCGTTGAAGTTAAAACCTACGGAACTACTGCCATCCATACCGGCAATGGCTATCATATCGGCTCGTTGCCGGGCCATCAAACCATGGTGCCAGCGATCGGGCATGGGCCAGGTTTTTAATAATTTGCCGCTCAAGTCTATTTTTGTCAGTTTTGTTTGCTCATTTTGCTGGCTCAAATAGAGTATATTGGCACCATTATCGGTGATCTGGAAATCTGTTATCGGACCTGGCGGTCAAAATCTTTTAAAGGTGTAATGGTCAGGTTGGAGCCAATGTTTAGGAAATAAAATTTTGAATCCTTACCCGACAAAAACAATGCGGTGGTCGGGCTGATTATCTCCATTTTTTTCACCCAATTTGCTTCTATACTTCCATAGCATACATAATTATCTCCTCCTTTTTTCCAAAGTTTAAAACCCTCAGAATTGGCCGCGATAAAATCCTCCGTGCCGGGCATCAGGTTAATTAAACGGGCATCGTTATTGTTCCCTACCAGCTTGGCAGAGGAGAAAACAGTACCCGTTGCGGTACTAATTTTTTCGACCCCGCTATAATGGAACCCTAATAGGTTGCCGTCGGGTGCCAGTACCAATTTATTGGGTACAATCTCCTTGAAGGTTATCGGATCAATATTTTTTTGCCACACTTGCACCCCATTGCTATCTATTTTCACCATATTGTTGGGGCTGCTGGAGATATCACAGGCTGTTTCTGTATATAGTAGTACAACCCCGCCGTCTTCCAAAGAAAGCAGATCATTCACATACAGAGCTTCCGGCTGCGGGGCATTTACCAAATGCTTCCACTTCAAATCACCCGATTGATTAAAACGCAGCACAAAAATGGAATCATTATACGGGCCTGCGGGGTGGGTACCCGTCCGAATGGCCGCCACCCAATCGCCCCTGCCCACGGTTTCAAAAGCGTAGAGTTGGTCATCGAATCCTAAAGGAAAGGATTGGTCTATGATTTGGGCGCTTAATGCCGTGAAGAGACTCGATACAAGAATAAAAAGTAGTGTGTTGTGCATGAGAAATAATGATGAATAATCTAAGTGGTTACTGGCTAAAATTACGTACGATTTTTGTAAAAACAGTTCATATGTAGTAGTATGCCGCGTTTATTTCGGCTCACCTACTTAACAATGGATTGGACGATAAAAAATGTAGTATTCGGCTACCGCGCCACCACCACCCGCTTCGAGAGTACCACTTCACGCCCACGCCGAATGACCACAAAATACAGCCCCGCCGGAACCGCCGCTAAAGAAAAAGTAACTACCCCGGCAGTAGCGGGCAGGCTTTGTACCAAACTCCCGGTATTGGATACCAAGGAAACCAATACCCGTTCTTTTTCCCGCTCGAACGCTGGCGGAAACCGCACATGGAGCCACTCATCACCCGGATTGGGATAGACCTCAATGCCCACTCCTTTCAAAAACACCGGCTCCTCGTTGGCTGTAATGATCGTCCGGGGGCCGCAGCCGGGTGAAAGGCAGCCGTCAGCATCCAATTTCAGTATCCAGTTGTGGGTCTCCGGTACACCTGTCATGTTGTTGCTAATCAATCCTGCGGTGATGAACCCACCATCGCGGGTAGGAATAACCTGATAAATGTTAGGGAAACTCCCGCCATAGGTCGTATCTGCGTACTCTCGTTCCCACAATACCTCCCGCTTGGCATTCATGCGAAATATCCATGGGAAGAGAACACGGGGCGATGTGTTGATGCCAAACCGCCGGCCGCAGCCTGTAACCCCCCCATCAGGAGTGGCTGAAATGCCACTGATATCGGCAAGGGTCACGTTATCAAAGACAAAGGTATCACGGATTTGCCCGTCCAAGCCTATAAAGTACAAAGCAGGCGGGTTTTTATCGGCATTGGGGTCTTCCCGACGCACGTACCACTTGGCCACTATGGTAGCACTATCCGGCTGAATCACCAGGCAGGTACCTGGCAGATAGGAATCCGCAAATTCGTGGGACCAGAGGATATTGCCATCCGTATCCATGCTGGATACGCCGCCCGAATTATCCACAGCGCAAGCTATATGGCAAAAGGGGTATGAAAAAACCACCTGCCCATCATGCGTATAAACCAATCCACGAGAGATGCTCCAGCGATACTTCCCGCCATAAGTAAATTCATCCAAACTGTCTCCCTGCATATTGGTTTTGACGAAATACAGCAGCGGATCTCTTTTGTTTACAGAGTCTCGGTACCGTGCCCCAAAAAGGATAAATTCCTGATTACGTGTTAAGGCCAAAAGAGGTCCACCTTCAATCACATTACTTTTTCCATACTCCTGAGTCCAAAGAACATTTCCTGTTAAATCTATGCAACAAAGAAAAAATTGAGCATATTTCTCATTGGTACTACCGCAAATATAAATTAAATTATCATGAATCAGCAAAGCCCCTCCTCTGTTAGGATAAAATGGTAACTGCTGGTACCAAATAATATCACCGTTCTGATCTAAACGGGTCATATTACACCATACTTCATTATCATTATCGGGATTTCGGGAAGTAGATACCAATATGTATCCTTCTTTAAATTCTGCTATTTCCCAACCGTTTTCAGAATTTAATGGATAGTTGGAGAATATTTTTGAAAAGGTAATCGGTTGGGCTGATATAAAAATGGGCAGGCATAAAAAATAAAAAATAAGTGTACGCATAGCACAGACAAGTAAAGCCGGGCATATTATGTCATTAAGAATGACACAATATGCCCGGTAATGGAAAAAAAAATTAGTGTTGGATGTGGAATTTGCTTTGATACAGCAATTTGCCTTTGTCCGCAAGAGCAACAATATATAATCCGTTTGGCCACTGCGCTACCCGAATATTTCGTTGATGTTCCGAAGGCTGTACGCGGGTATTTATTAGGACTATACCTTGCATATCATACACCAACAAGCGGGCATCTGACTCAAGCGCCAGCGGGGGCCACGATATCGTAACGACTTCAGAAGCCGGAACTGGCACCACTTTTAGTTCAGCGAGCAGGGTTGTCTTTTGTTTTTCTACTGGCTGGCTGCGCTCCTCCACAAAAAGCAGGCTGTCCGGTGCAAAGCGGCGGTCTTTCAGCAGTCCGAGCAGGGCACGGGCAAAACCCCGCACCGGAGAGGTACTTGCTGCCACTGCTGTCAATACAGATTCCTGTGTGTCCGTCAGGTCGGTGTACCCGCCCGCCTGCAAACGCAGCAGGTTGATGCGTTGTATCGCCCGAAAAGCGACATCTTCTTCATTTTCAATCGCCATTTGCTCCAACCATTCGGAAGCGGCGGTATAGTCGCCCCTTTCCACCCGCAAGCCGAGGATGGCCCACTGAGCGGCTTTGGATGATTCGCTGTTGAGCAGGGCCTCCGCTTCGGCATATTGCCCGTTTTTAGCGGCATTGTCCACCAATTGGCCCAAAATGCCGTCTTTTTGTTTCCTTATCTCATAGTATGCGCTTTTAGCCGCCGGATCCGTGTTGATTTGCGGCAGCAATGCCTGCAAAGCTGCCCGGCTGGTGCTTAATGCCTCGGGGGTAATGCCGGATTCCGGCCTGGCAATGCCGCCACCGCCAAAGGGCGTACAGTCAACTTGGCCTTCAGTCAACTGAACGTCCTCTTTAGTGTAATTCCCCGGCGTAAAAGGTTCCGCGTTGCAGCCCACCTGAGCACCACCGGGGTCGTACCAGTACTCAAAAGGCACTGTTGGGCCGCCGGTCAGGAGGTCGCGATTGCTCAATCCGGTGAAACAATTGGCTGACGGGCGCGTTGCACTGCCCTGTATCGGAAAGATACTACCGTCTATAGCGGGAAAGATACTGGGAGACAGAACAAAATCTGACCAGGCATTGCTGCGCATATAGAAGGTATTGCCTTCCACCGTCAGTATTTCATTGGTACCGATAATGGCTATACCGGTCATTTTGCCCTGATCGAAGGTATTACAGGCAATCACACTTTCATGGGAAAAGGTATTGTAGGCGGTATTGGTTATCCATCCGCTGCGGCGGGTGTTATAAAAATAATTACCACCGATAGCGTAATTGCTCGGCCCGTCTAAAATCACGCCGTAATCACCGTTTATAAAGGCATTATTTACTACATTGATGTCAAATTTTCCTTGTGAATAACTCCCATAGAACCCCGTGGCGAGCGAGGCATTGATGTGATAGCGGTTGTCTGAAAACTCATTTGAAATACTATTGCCTGCTCCAATAACAATTTTCCTGCTCATCGGATAGGTTGCAAAGGCAGAAATGCCTGTTTCGTTATCGTAAAACCGGCTGCCGTATGTGACCGTTACAGCAGCATCATAACTGCGAATTCCCTCTTGAGCCATGCCGAAAAACAGGCAATCTGAAAACTCAATGCCATCGGTGTCTGCAATTTCAGCCCCTTCACTGTTGGGAATAAACAGATCGAAATTAAAATCAGTATTGGAGAACCTGCTACGATTAAGGGCAGCCCGGTATCGTGCAAAAGAAACGCTTTTTTTGTTGTTTCCAAACCTTACCTGATGGACCCAAACCAAACCGCCCCCGAAATTAGGCGCGAGTCCCTCGCCTGCTGATATGCCAAGATTGGCCCATAAAATTTTGGCATCATCCGCCCAAACGATACCCGCTTGGGCAGGATTATTGAGGGGCGCATCGTGATCAGGTTGCGCCAACAGGCTGTTGCCTTGTACTGCCACTCCTTGCCAAAAATTGGCACCACAACCCTTGGTTAATACGCCCCGTTCGTGTACATATAAACGAGCATTTCGTTCTACTACTATTTTTTTGTCCGTTCGCATCGTGACGGTGGCATTTTTTACCTCCAATTGGGCACCGGAATGTACAAAAACATTGCCGGGCATATCGGTATCCACCTCAATGGTGGTGGAATGCCATATATGGATATCAAAATCGGGACAACTGCATAAGGGCGATACATCCGCTAAATTTTTGTCAATGAACCCATGTAAGGCCCTGACACTGGCACAAACGGTAGGAAATATACCTTTCGGGCATCCCGTCCAGCTAATAACACCCACCAACATGGGGCCGCCATTCACCATTATGACGGCAGGGCCTCCACTGTCTCCGAAGCCGCCGCTAACGTTTTTTTCGAATAAAGGAAGCATCCCACTATTGACAGCACCAGGAACCGGTGGTGGGCAACCATTGGAGGGGTCATCCAACAGGTCATTGGCATCAAAATTATTGATAATCGTTAAATCAGCGCCCATCAATACATTTGAGGCACCTGAACCTGGACTTGTGTAGCCCCATCCACTGATGAATACTTTTTTATTGGGAGCAATATCTTGTGGCATCGTATTGTTGGGAGTAGCATACGAAATAAATTGTACATTTTCATTGAAGCAAAGGGGAGAGGAAAGGTGTATCAGCGCTAAATCAAATCCTTGTGTAACATCCCCGGTATAATTTGGGTGAATAATAATTTGATCTATCTGTACCCTTTGCCCAATATTATTCATGGTTTGGTCTGTTTAACCAGCATGAACCATCAGATTAGCCGGAGCGATTGGCATACCATCGGGACGAAAAAGGCAGTGTGCGGCTGTCAATACCCATTGGGAGTTCAAAATGGTGCCTCCACAGTTATGAAAACCAAAGTATTCTATGGATACCGTCCACGGAGCGCGGCTGATATCAATCGGGTATCCTCCATATATATTCAGGGCTTGGCCACTGATTTTTTGTGTGGGAATCCATCCGATAAAAAGCAAGAGTATCCGCGAGATGTTTTTTAGTGCCGCAGTGGGCAATGGTAAGCGATTTTTCATCATAAAATTTTTTTATGCAAAAATGAAAGTATGAACAAAGATACGCATATATAATTTTTAAAAGCAAGTTTTTTAGGCTTGGTTAAAAATTTAACAAAAATTCACAAAAGATTCGGCATCCTTCATAAGGTAACTATCCAGCCGGTCATTTTTTGAAGATTTTTGAGTATTTTATCAGTTATTTATATATTTAATTTAAAATAATTTAAGAATTATATTCTTAAAATTAAATTAATTCAATAAAAAACAGTC
>Ga0163144_10029085_pt1 | contig 10623 bp, 11 predicted proteins | sample OliLak19BULKMAT1_FD_123175 | JGI IMG/M metagenome (GOLD analysis project Ga0163144, IMG submission 123175) | Freshwater microbial mat bacterial communities from Lake Vanda, McMurdo Dry Valleys, Antarctica - Oligotrophic Lake LV.19.BULKMAT1 | ecosystem: Environmental > Aquatic > Freshwater >...
ACCGTTCAGAAAAATCTAAGGAAATTTCCATTTGACTAAAATCAACCCAACTAATGCCGTTTTACGCAAAAGTCTTTAATGGGTTAACCCGTACTGGCATTGCGGCAATGCTCCTATCAGAAAAAGTTTCGTAAACTTTATTTCCGATTACTTTTCTCCCAATATTCAAACTCCCATTCACATCAGCATGAATCGGTTTTGTCGATGACTTATACAAGCCTCGCTTTACTCTTTTGCCACTAAACTCATGGCTTACTCCTTGTTCATAAACAGGTAACTCATCTCGGTCAAGAAAACTGGCTTTGCTCGTATAGGATTCTTCGGTGAAAATAATTCTAACTCCAACTAATGCTGCTTTGTAATTGATTTTTTGCATCAAGTTATAAAACGGAATATATTGAAAGTTTTGGTTTGTCTTTTTACCAAGATTCATTTCTTGTTTCCAACCATCATTTTTACCAACGATAATTGTTCCACAATTATGTTTCAAGCACAAATCAATTATAAATTTACTAACATGATGAAAGTAATTCTCGATTCGCCAGTAACGCTTCGTTCCTGTTTTCTTACTTTTGTGTTTGTTGAACCATTGATTGATACTCTTTAATATACGACCATTGACCAGTATTGGAGAAAATTGATCGGAAGTTATCGCAGCTAAATTGTTCAATCCTATATCAATACAACAAACACCTTTGCCTTTAACTTTATGTGGACTTTCCTGTTCGTATTGCACATCAATCACAAACCCAAATCGTTTCGGAGTAATCACCACTTGCTTAAACTGTCTATTACTCTTGATTGAAAAACAATGATTTGTTGGTGTGATGATGCCTTGCTTGAGTGGTTTCTTTTTGATTGTTTCGTTATAGAAAATCACTTGTGCAAGTCGTTCTTTGTAATGTGGTGGTCGAGGCTTCTTTACAAATCCAGTTGGATTTTTATTGAAAGCTGTTAATGCTTTACGAAAGTTACTCCAGTCACTCAAACATTTTCTTACAGTTTGTTTTGCAGTTTTAGTGTTGTGCAAGTTCTTAAAACTAGGTTCATTACCCACCAACTTTGTTAAAACATTGATATCAGGCAATGGAACACTCCAATCTTCAGTTTGGAGATTATGAAACCATTGTTTCCTCATATGATAATTGCACTTATTGTAGAGTTCTTTGCTGGTTTGGCAGAGTTCTATAATTTGCGGCGTGCTTTGAATTTGATGACGTTCAACGAGTAACATGTAATTATATAGTATGTTACTTTAATTATTTCGGGTTATGCCCTGAATTTATTCAATATAATTCTTGAGTTTTACCTAGATTTCCATAGATTTAATGGCAACTGCCGTAACCCCTTGTCGCATATGCTAAAACCTTTCGGATAGTCTCTAAGATATTCTTACAGTATAGAGAGCAAGGTTGTTTGATACAACCTCAAAACGTGCTGATACGCAAACAGTCCATTATGACATCATGTTCAGTAAATTTTCGACTGTCCTGATCGACAGAAGAAGCATCATTAGCCTTTTGTCGAAGATCAACTAAAAACTGGTTAGCTTCAGCCAGTCGTCTTTCCATCTTTTTATAGTTTCGAGCCGCCTCTTCCAGTTTAACTAATACTTCGTCAAACATCGTTGAACTCCTTGTGTCAGTTGGAAACTGAGCAGCAATTCGCCGCCCTGTGCCCTTCCGAATTCCCCTGTTTCTCCTCGCTCGTGCGAACTCATTATTCACACGATCTCGAACGGTGGCGTAATCAAGCCCGACCTTTTCGAGGGCTTCAGACAGGTCTTTTGGGCCGTTCGAACGCAACTCATCATCGCTCATGCCGTCGATGAGAGTCCGAATTGTTTTGGTTTCAGAGCTTGGGCTTGTCATATTTTGCTATTCGTCGTTGATACTGAGTGAACTACCCCCAACCAATAGCCCAAATTTTATGGGTCTTACATCAGGGGGTTTTCACGCCGCAAATGGATAAATCACATAACTATCAAGCGGGTGTCACTTTATTTGACGATAATCAGAAGATACAGATTGATTGGCTCTAGCAGGCGGTTCTGCACCATAATTGCAATTCCAACAAATATCTACAGCTTTTTCAACTCGTGAACCACACATAGGACAGTGGTATTTCCATTCTGCGGGAGGTACTTCGCATTGTGGCTCTGCTCGACCAGTGACTATTTCAATTTCGGAAGCCGTATTGATTGGCCACCGAAAAGAATTCCAATAGCTGGATTTAGTGTTGGACAAATAGTCGATAAAGCAGTGTGAAAGCCATGTAATGAAAATGTATTGAATGGTCAAAGCAGCAGACACACAGACGGCTGCATAGTAAGGAAACAAACCTCTTGGGAGAAAAAAGAAGATGAAGAATAGCGGAATCATTATGAGTCCAAAGATTCTAAGCGTCATAACAATTCTCGAAGGACGCACGCCCACGATCTCTTTTCCAACAAACAGCAAGCCAACTGAAGTGATTAACACAGCGTAGTAGATGAGTTTTATCACCAAATAAATCAGTTTCCAGAAAAGAGAGAACATATATGTGATGCCAAATGTCCTCATTAAGTTATGCCGAGCGGGAAGCAATAAGTCTTGAATTTTGCCGTAATGCTCGTAGATTTCTTCGCCAGTTACCTTTTCTAAATAACCACCATGCCAAATCCACTGGTAATTGAACATCCACATGAAACCAGTCGTCTCTACATACCCATCTACTCGAATTTTTGACTCATTTCGTATGGGATAAAATTGTGACGTATCGTTATAAATAATGATTTCCAGTTTGTAATCCGAGTCCGAATACTTGTTGACTTTCAACCACTTTCGGATTTGACTCATCGAATCATGACCGGCAGCCGCTGCATAGACCACGCCATAATTTGGCTCTTCTTTTTTTTGGATCGATCGCACGATGAACGCAGGCGGTGTCTCACCTTGATACCGATTCTGGTCCACTCGAAACCATTCCAAACTCTGCTCGGAATTCTTGTAAAACCGAATGGCGGGATTGCTAGCATCCCAAAGTCCCTCGCAAGCCGATACGACACGAGATTTAACGGCATCATCTTCTTCTCGCAGAACAATCACTTGCATCTTTTCGTTATCGATGCACTTTTGAAGTTCTGCGTACTTCACTTTTTCGACCCGTTGCATAAAAAATCCAACGGGCAACACCACAAACAAGATGATAATAATGGCTTTTATATTGGCGACATATTCATTCAAAATTCTCATTTAATTCACTGTTTTCTTTTTGGAGCTTTTCTCTTACTCCAGCATCATATCCACGAGAATATGCCGCCTGTAAGTTACTGTATTTTTTGAATTTGTCTGTTGATCTTCGAGTTAGTCCATGTTCATATCCAAGATCTTGAGCTTCACGAGAACAATCGTCCATTGCATTTCTGGCTTTCTCCATGATTTCCTCAATTCACTTGTCCTGATTCTCTTTGAATGCTCTTTGGAACGTTTTCTCTGCACAACTTACATGCGTGAGCTACATGTCCGCCCTTGCCATATTGTCCAGAATAATACCAACACCATCCCGGAGGTAATCCTGATCTTGTTCTTTCCTCACGATTACAGGAATCGCATTTGAAAGCCTCTTCTGTTCCAAGGTAAGCCATTTTTGTTTTTCAATCAAAATTCGATTTTCCAGTAAGACAAATTGTCACTTCCGTCTCATTGGTTATGCTAAGTTCTGGATGCCCATTTCCGAAGCAATGTCAATCCTTTGGGAATTCTTTCATCTGTTCTATTCTGCTCCAGTCAATCCACGGAGTGACCAAACTTGAGCCGGGACCATTTCCATGAGTTGTCGTATCGATAAAAAGCTTAGCACTTGCAGAAAGATATTGAGCAATTTCATCGACTCGAACAGGATCGTCACTATGCACTTCGATGAACACTGGAACCACATACTTTACAGTTCCTCCTGAAAAATTCTGTTTAAGAATTTCATGCAGATCAGTAGCCACTGCATTGTGGCTCGCATATAGCAGCGGCTTTTTGTCAAGCTTGCTAAAACGATTGCCATTCCATTGACGTTTTTTTTCATCTTCGATCGTAAATCGTTTAAACTTACCATCATGTTCAACAACACGCAGAATAGGTAACTTTTTTGAGTTCTTGTCCATGAATATCTCCCTCAAGCAACTGCTCGATCGAATGTGTTTGACGCCGAATCTTCTGTTTCTTCACAGACAGGGTTTTGCCGATCAATGAACCCCAGAAGGTAATCCACAGCTTTCCCAGCTTGAGTAGCTGCATCAAAAATAAACTTAGGATCATTTTCCATTCTTTGAAGCCAGCTTTTCACATATGACTTTGAATTTTCCAACATGTTTTCAGCTATTGGAACTCCCAACTCAACCAGCAACAAACATGCTCCAATTTCAGCAACAAGTTCATTGAAAGCATATTGCATGTCGCTTTCTTGAACACGTATGCCAACACGATCTTCTTTCTGCGTCCAATGAATCAATTCATGAAACATCGTTTCATAAAAATCTGCCATAGATAAAAACTTACGTTTATTTGGCACAGTAATCTCGTCCGTGGCACCGGAATAAGATGCTCGATTACCACGATAGTTAATCTTGACATTTGTTGCCTTGATAAACAATTCGGCTGGACTAAAATCTGGTTCATTGTTCGCTTCAACATCAACTGACATATAACGAACGATAGATTTTTTGATTCCAGAACTGATGGACTCTGCTATTTCTTCTCTTGTAGCCGAAGATTTTGGACAATCTTTAGCCGAAAGATATCGTTTGGCGATACAAAGAAGTTCATCTTTTATTGTGACTTCTGATCTGGCTTTCCTGTCCTCGATTCCAAGCATGGTTTTCACAAGGCTGCCAGATCCACCACGACATCGACCATCAAGCAAACTATCGACTGTCGGAGCTTGTAATTGTTTAACATTAAACAAAGGAAATTGACGCAAGATGGGGACTAGAACAGTTTCTCCTTCTTTGTTTTTTACCAACTGTTTAGTTTTTGGATCACGCTTCGGTATCATATTGAAGAGCGTAACCCAAGTGGCTTGTTGTTCACGAATTACATGAGCACCAACATGTTTTAACCAAGCCGAAGATGATCCCCAAAATTTGGATTCATAATTGTTGATCATCGACCAAAACATAAGAATCAATGGATTGATTCCTGTGTACCTTCTTCCACTCTGAAAATTGCACGGCAACCCACTATTTGATCCGTTCGTCCAAGGTTTACGCCACGGAGGAGTTCCATCGTCGATGGCCTTAACCATCATGTCTGTAATTTTCTTGCGAATTTCTTCTGCTGTAGCCATAATCGATCTCCTGTTGAATGTTTGTTGACACTCTACAAGCGGGTGTCAAATGACTCAATAACATCACAAACTCGACGATATTCTGGATTCTCTCCACTAGAGCCAGAAACAAAAGAATTATGGAATTCACGAACAAAGAACCTTAGAGCGTTGATAGTCAGCCAACTACCATCACGATCCATGAACGTCTTGCGACATCTTTCAGCCCATTGTTCGATCGTAGCATTGCTTGTAATGTCCAAACGATGGGGACAATTTCCTGCCGGAGCAAGAATTCTAAGTTTGTAGCCACTAACGTGACGACGTACAGGCTTTACATCTTCAATCGTAACCGTTTCAGGAATATCAACATGTTGTTCCTCTTCGTCTTTGCGACTGTCAAGTTTCGCTTGCACCTTAGAAACGAATGATGTTCCGCAAGCACAAATAGTAGTTCTTACGCCGGAAAACTTTTGACAATTAGAACACTGCTTCTTTCCTTTTCCGCCACTTTCAGAGGTCTTTACAACTTTGACGACCTCTTCAACTGGCTTGGATACAAATTTATATCCGCAAGCACAAACAGCAGTCCTCAATCCAACATATTTATTGCATTGAGGACAGGGCTTTTTCCCTTTCCCTCCCTCATCAAAAGTCTTCACAATTTTTACAGATTCGTCTGCGATTTCATCAACAGATTCTGAAGACGAATCGGTGACGATTGGATCTGGTTGTTCAACGTGTGTGATGGTTTTATGCTTTGCAATCAAAGATGCAATCATCGCAGCATTGAGATCAAAGGATTTAGACCACGACGTTTCTGAAACTGCTTGACAGAGTTCATCGAACGACTTAAATTCGCCGCTGAATTCTGTATCAGCGGCGACACGTTGCAACCGACTAGGCATAACGTTAGGAAGCGACATTTTGTTTCTCCGTGAGTGTGTTTAAGATGCTTTACAAGCGGGTGTCTAAATTACCGTTTCGATTCAAAATGCTCAGCAGTGATACGTCTGCCTTTATGAGGTAATCCACGTCGTTCCAGTTCCTTGATTCCTGATTCTGTAATTGCTATGCCTTTTCCAGAAACAACCACAGCAAAAGGACCAGCACCATCATACGACATAAGAAATGGCAACTCGTACTTTTCAACTTGTTCAGAGCGACATTTTGCCACAGCGGCCAATCTGTTTTCAGCAATTGGTCGTTGTCCTAAAGCTTTCAAAATTTCAACTTGTTTCAAAGTGAAGCCATGTTCATCAATTCCAATATCACGAGCAACTCGTTCGACAGCATCCTTCCAAGTATCGGAAGGCATCATATCTTTTTGTTGAACTACTTTTTGCCCAAAACTGATTGCCTCACGAGGAATTTTACGATATTTGGCAATATGCTTGTAGGCTTCATCAGGCATTCCGAAAGGCAATTCTCCAATAGCAACTGCTTGATCGATTTTCATCTTAACAATATCAGCAATTTCATTAGTTGTTGCAGGTTGCCATTCGATGGCAGTTGAAAGACGATTTTCCAGTGCATCAAACAATCTGCCACGTTCAGTAGTTGCAGCGACCCAGCAAACACTTTGGACGTTTGCAGTCATAGCATCAGATTTCGCTCCAGAGGGACGCATGGCCATGATGCCGTCACTATACTCCATAGCATTAAGCAAGCCGCCCTGCATCATCTTCTTGGGAATCAAATGAGCTTCATCAAAAAACACAATACATGGAGGAACTTTAAAATCGGTCTTTTCGTTGCATTCAACAATTGGCATACACTTTACATTTCCATTTAGCGGACTATACAGTGTATCGCCAACAAATTCATGCTGATTAAAAGCAATTTTAATCTGTTCAAACAAACTCCATGTATCTGTAATTGATGCAGATTGTACAAAAACAAACGGAATGCCAATTGTCTTTGCGAACTGTTTTACAATGTAGGTCTTTCCTTGGCCAGATCCAGAATAAATTCCAAAATTACATCCTCTACAACTTCGATTGTCTCTCTTCATAGCAGTGAATGCAAACCGACGCAAAGTTCGCATGTTGCCTTCATTTTGAGAACTAACAATCACATCATTAAGAGGACACGATTTGTTGTTTTGAGAAAGAGCAACACGAATTTGTTCTTCACTCGGAGGAAGAGACAAAAGAGGAAATTCTCGTGTACTTGTTTGGTCAAAGAATAATTTTTCGAACTGTTCCATGATTACCTCATTGCAAAAGTTGTACTGACAACAAGCGGGTGTCTAAGCTGCGTACAAAAATTTGATTTTTTCACAAGCCTTTAACCAATTTTGACTCAAGGCTTGTCTTGTATATGACTCTCCTGTAGTTGGATTTATTTCATTTGCAACCAAATCGGCGTCAATTCGTTTGCCAGTTTTAATATACGACTCAATTAATCGTCGTTGAATCGGTGTAAAATCTGCTTCAGAAACTGCCTTGTAAAGTGCTTTTACAGAATCGCTTTCTTCAACAGGATCTGCCTCACGTACATCAATTTCACGATCCATACACTTTACATTGTAGCAAGCGTCTCGCACCATATCTTCCGTCTCACAAGAAATATCAACTGTCTTGCGAAGCTCAGACACAGCCTCATCAAATCGGCAGAGATTGTTTCTCATGATCTCACGCACAGAACGACGAAGACTTTGAACGAGTCTGTTAATGCCAGAATGGATCTCTTCTCCACGAACAAAAGCTATAAGCCTCTTTTTGACTGTAGAGTAACAATAAGTGCTAAACATCGTGGTCCCGTTGTAGCAATAGATCGCATCAAATATAGCCCAAGTAGACTCTTGTACATAATCACACTCATCTAAATGTGGACGTTCAGATTTGTTGGTTGAATAAAATGACACTGCCAGTTGTTTTGCAATCTTGGCATAACAAGAAATGATTGTTAATTCAATGCTTAACAAAAAATCAAGAGCATTTCTTGTTTCTTCATCAAACAGATTTTTGTCTTTTGAACGATCGATATATTCTTTTCTCATCAAACGACCCCTGTCAAAGCCAAAAAGTTCAGCTTTAACACGCAAAGTTGCATTGGCGTTACTGACAAGAATGTCAATCTCAGCCTTCTCTTCCGTTGTCAAGTCAATATCTTTAATAAGTCCAATAGCCATAATTTTCGCCCTTAACTTAAAACTAGACGTAAGTTCGGACAGGAACAACATCGTACACATGAGTTTCTGGATCTTGATCAACCCATGCTTTTGCCAACTCTTCATCAAAAATCGCAAAAGCAAATCCAAGAAATTTGATTCTGCACAAAAATATCGTTTTCACAAGACCTCCAGATGAATCACAAGCGGGTGTCAACTATGCTCACAAAGCGTCCAAAAAAATAGCCATGTATTTCTACATGGCTCTTTTTATCTTTTCAGAATCAAGCAGCTTTGTCCTTTTTGCCGTTCTTTCTGTTCTTGTTCTTGTTATGCTCAGCGGCCATTTTTCGATCCTGATCTTCGATTCTTTTGTCAGAATCTACAACAGCATCTTTCAATGTCTGTCCCATACATTCGGCGATTGCTTTTCGACGTTCTTCCATCTTTGTATGAGTTGAGTCGAATAGTTTCTGCATTTCAGCCAACGGCAATCCACGATTTCGATTGTGGGCTGGCTTTCCGGTTTCAGAATAGTGATGTTCGCCCAACGCCTTGCGACTGGCATGAGTCAGCGTCACCTCTCCCAAAGCCAAATTACGGCGGTCTTTATCGTCGAAACCTTTGATTTTTTTTCCATTTTCATCAAATTCCGGGTCACGCCACAGTGCTTCACGATTACGAAAAGTTCCGTATTCTACTCCTAAAGCCGTAGCCGCATCTTTTGATGTGTACTTCTTTTGAGTTACCGGGTTGACCTTCTGAATCATATCATGATAAACCCGACCTTCCTGTACCGGAGTGAATTGTTTTCGACTCAAGTTGATTTTGACGGCTAAAAGAAAGTCGTCGCCTGTCGCCTTTAGTTCAGATGCTTGAACAAGTGGTGGATATTCCTTTGGAATTCCAGAACCGAAGATATCTGATTCAGACTGATCGGCACGCAAAACCTTGCTTTTAGCGTGAAGATACAAAATAGCGGCGATACGCCGACCGCCATCGATAACATGAGTCTTCGTTCCATGCTGCCGCACTTCGATTGGGTCGAGTTGCGTAAATAGGAAAATGTCTTCAGCCAACTGAACAATCGACTGCGGAGCGGAAGGATGATCATCGATCTTCCAGCCAGCTTTATCAGACTGATTCTTCAACTTAGCCTTGCACTCCATTTCACTACCAGTGTGAACAACTTTTCCCTGCGGACTGATCAGCCGCATCACCTGACTTTCGTGCTGCTCGATGAGATCAACATACTGACGAGCATGTTCTAATTCATCCGAAAGAGCAAGGTGAACCAAAGAAACCAATTCAGTTTCAGTCGCTTCTTCGATCTTCGGATCTCCGATCAAAATGTAACCATGCTCGTAGAGATTCTCAGGTTCATGACGGGGATTGTCGTACTTCGCAATGTTTCCAATTGGCAACATGAAAATACGACCAATATCAACCGAAATGTTCTCCTTCAATGAAAGAGCAGTGGCTTGAGTCAAAGTAAGAATTCCATTGGAACTCTTTGGTTCACTCTTGGTAGCCTGTTTTTTTGCTGCACTCTTCTTAACAGTTTTTTCAGTTCCGCCTTCAGTGGCTTCAATAGCGTCGTCCTTGACGGTGGCTTCAGCAGAAGCTGTAAACATCAGAAATTTCCTCAAACAATGGTTTTAAACAGTGGAATTTCCACATCCGGACAGAACGACACAGTTCTGTTAGATTCTATGGACCAGAACAAAAATTGTAAAGCATTTATTTTCAATAATTACAATTTTTGTTCTGGTTGTCACAAATATCAAGCGGGTGTCTTGATACGTTAAAATTTGCGACCACACGACACAAACTCAAAAATCTAGTTTCGTCCAAATTTCTTTTCATAAATTGAACATCCTTGTATATCCATTGAACATTATCAGATGTGTATCCTTTACTTGAGTCAATTCTATCCAAACTCGCCGTCCTGTCAATTGTGCCATCACGCCCCAAAAATTGTATTGAAACTCCAGATAATGCACACTTGCGACCTTGTTTCAAGAATAATGAAATCGAAAAAATGTTACATTGGTTTTTTATTTTTTACAGCTAGGAGTTCAGATTTTTCCAAAGGGTTGCGAACAGTTGCCATTAAATCTATGGAAATCTAGTTTTTTCTCAATAAAAAACCAACAAATAAACTATATTAAATTAATGAAAGTTCAATGGTTTACAAAGTTACTCTTTGTATG
>Ga0163144_10029087_pt1 | contig 10622 bp, 6 predicted proteins | sample OliLak19BULKMAT1_FD_123175 | JGI IMG/M metagenome (GOLD analysis project Ga0163144, IMG submission 123175) | Freshwater microbial mat bacterial communities from Lake Vanda, McMurdo Dry Valleys, Antarctica - Oligotrophic Lake LV.19.BULKMAT1 | ecosystem: Environmental > Aquatic > Freshwater > Lake...
CTCCGCAATTTGAAAACCGAGGTCATCAGCGCCCACGGAACCGTCTTCGTGGAGGTCCGCCTTCCGCACCTTATTGCGGCGCTGCAGGTCGATCGCCTTACCGGCCACAATCCTGCGGAGCAGATTCTTGAAATGCTCGCGATCCTCGATGTCGTCGAAGAAGTCGTCCGCAAAAATCCGCGACTGAGCTTCGGCGACGACGTCGCTGGTGTCCGCGGCACCACTGCGGGTGTCGTCGTCGCTGTGGTCCTGGGCCATTGCGTACAACAGACTGCGGTAGCGTTCCCACAGCCACACTTTGGCATCGACGTCGCCGGCGCGTGCCGCGTCGAGAGCTTTGGTGACGGAACCTCGTTCGGATTCAGCCATCGTCAACTCCCGGCACGGCCACGCGGCGACAACATATTTAGATGATAAACTTTGCCTTACTCGATCGGCGCTTCGTCGCACCGATTTTGGCGGAGCGTGCGAATCAACGCGATCGCCTGAATCACGCTGAGCACGAAGTAAGCGATTGCGTGCACGATCTTCGTCAGTTCGGCCGGGCCGAGAATCCAGCACTCGTGGGCCAACGTCCCGGCGATGAGGCCGTGGACGCAGAGACAGGTGGCGTGAAGGTACTTCATGATCGTAAGGCTCCGGAAACGGGGTAGCGCGGAAGGTCTCGTTTGCCTGCCGCGAACACCCTTCCGGACGAGGGTCGATTTTCGGTTGAGAAAATGAACAGATTCTTTCCCCGACCTGCCCCCTACTTCCCCGTCACGCGGCCGATGTTGGCGAGGAACTCCTCGTTCGAGTCGGTTTTGCCGAGTTGCTTGATGAGCTGCTCCATGCAGTCGGTGCCCTTCATCTGGAGGAGGCTGCGACGGAGGATGTTGATGCGTTCCAGGTCCTCGGCGGGGATGAGGCGTTCTTCCTTGCGGGTGCCGGACTGGGCGAGGTCGATCGCGGGGTAGACGCGCCTGTCCGCGATCTTGCGGTCGAGCACCAGCTCCATGTTGCCGGTGCCCTTGAACTCCTGAAAGATCAGATCGTCCATGCGGGAGTTGGTCTCGATGAGCGCGGTGCCCAGCACCGTCAGCGTGCCGCCTTCCTCAAAGGCTCGGGCCGCGCCGAAGAGCTTCTTGGGAATTTCGAGTGCCCGGGAATCGACGCCGCCGGACATGGTCTTGCCGGAACTCGATCCCTTGTTGTAGGCGCGGGCCAGGCGCGTGAGGCTGTCCAGCAGCACGACGACATCGCGCCCTTGTTCGGTGAGTCGCTTGGCGCGGTCCATCAGGATTTCCGCCGTCCGCATGTGGACGATGGCATCCTGATCGTTGCTGCTGGCGATGACGGCGCAGCGCCCGCCGTTGACGGTCGCCTCGGGCCGCAGCACCATGCGCTTGAATTCGGTCACTTCCTCCGGCCGTTCGTCCACGAGCAACACCAGCAGCACCACCTCCGGATGGTTCAGCATCAGCGCTTGGGCGATGTGGCTGAGCAGCACCGTTTTGCCCGTGCGCGGCGGGGCGACAATGAGGCCGCGTTGTCCCTTGCCGACGGGGGTGAAGAGATCCATCACGCGGGTGGTCAGCGGCAGCGGGCCGGTTTCGAGCTTCAGCCGTTGCGTCGGGTCGACGGCGGTGAGGTCGTCCCAACTGCGGCGGCGGAACTCCTTGGCGGCGATCCCTTCGATACTGGTGACTTCGCGCAGGCGCGGACCGGTGGTGCCGCGATTCTGGGAATCGAGCGGCCCGGCGACGACGAGACCCTGCTTGAGATTGAACTTGGAGATCAACGGCCCGCCGACGTAGGGGTCCCCTGGCCGCGGGGCGAAGTGCCGGGACGGATCGCGGAGGAAACCAAAACCTTTGGGGTGAACTTCCAACACGCCCTGCGACAGGGCCATGGGTCCGGCATTCATGCGGCTGCGACTTTCGAGACGACTGTGGGAAACGACGACGACACCAAACCAACCGCCAAACCAACCTGGGGGAGCCGGCGACCGCTGCGACCTTGCGTGTCAAGGTTTCGGCGTCGGCAATCTAAAAAGCGATCAACGTGTGCAACGATTGATGAACACAGTGTATCCACGTCCGGGTCGGTTTGCCAAGGGGGAACCGACGTCCGAGAGCGCGGTTGCGGGATTTTTCCCCACTTCCCGGCTCACCCGCGGTACAACGGTGCGGTTGCACTGCTCCCGGAGAACCCGCATGTTCATTTTCGAGAAGGCGCCGTTTCCCTCCTGCCATGCGTCCACACTAGTGGAGACGACGCCGGGAAAGCTCATGGCGGCCTGGTTCGGCGGAAAGGCCGAGAAGGCCAAGGACGTGCAGATCTGGGCTGCCCGCTTCGACGGCAAAACCTGGACGGCGCCGGAAGTGGTGGGGACCGAGCCGGGCTTCCCGACCTGGAACCCGGTGTTGTTCCGCACCCCCGGGGGCATCCTGAAGCTTTGGTACAAAGCCGGACCCGATCCGATGAACTGGAGCGGCCTGGTCCGCACATCGGCGGACGACGGTGCGACGTGGTCCAAGCCGGAATGGCTGCCCGCCGGCTTCTTCGGCCCCGTCCGCGCCAAGCCGATCGCGCTGAAGGACGGCACGATTCTGGCCCCGACTTCGGTGGAAAGCCATCGCACCTGGACCCCCTTCGTCGACCGCTCGACCGACGACGGCAACACGTGGACGCGGTCGAACGCCTTCCCCGGCAGCGCCGGTCATCATCAGATTCAGCCGACGCTGGTCGAGCAGGGCACCGACGTGATCGCCCTGATGCGCAGCCGCAATCCGCCGGCCGTGATGCGGAGCAAGAGTACCGACGGCGGCAAAACCTTCAGCCGCGCCGAGGCGACCGCGCTGCCGAACCCCAGTGCCGGCATCGACGCCGTCGTCGATGCCGCGGGTGCGATCGTGCTGATCCACAATCCCAGCCCGATCTTCCGCACGCCGTTGAGTTTGGCGAAGAGCACCGATGCGGGCAAAACGTGGACGACGCTCAAGAACCTGGAAACCGAGCCGGGCGAGTACAGCTACCCGGCGATCATCGCGCTGACCAGCGGCGAGCTTGCCTTCACCTACACCTGGCGCCGGACCCACATCAAATACGGGACGTTTCGCTCCTGACGGACATCGCGAACGCGTCGATCAGCGCCGTTGCGGTCGGATGACGCGACATCGCCGTACCATCGACTGCAGCCACGGGCGCCAAGCCGAAGCCGGTGCCGGCGAGCAGCAGAGCTTCGTAGGACGGTCGATCGCGCACATCGAAGTTCCCCTCCCGGAAGTCGAAGCCGAGTTCCGCGCACAGATCACGGACCACGAGAAACGACACACTCTCCAGCACGGTGCCCACGGGCGGACGCAGCACGATCGTCCCGCGGATCGCAAGCACCGCGCCGAGGGCAGTATCGGGATGGCCGCGCTCGTCGATCAACATTGCCACCCTTCCCAGCGGAACGGCCTGCTCGGCCAAGCGCCATGCCAGCCGGCTGCGATGCTTCACGTGAACCGGGACAATGCCGGCGTCCATCCGGCCTGCGAGGTGCAGCCTTGCCCCCGCGGCAAGGTGAGCATAGCGCGAAGCGGGAAGCGGGATCGTGTGCATGCCGAAGGTCGGCCGGTATTCGGCTTCGGCGAGGTTCGGGTTCATCCGCCGCAGTGGGCCGGGAGTGGCGAAGCGGATGACCGCGGCATCGTCGACTTCCGGATGATTCCCTTTAAGCAGACGAACAGCGGCCGCGGTTTGCTCGGCCCGAGATTCGGGAACGAGGATCCCCAACTCGGCACAATCGCGCTCGAAGCGGTCGCAATGGTCGGGCCAGCGGAACAGCGTGCCGCCGTAGGTCCGGGCGAAATCGGTGACGGTCGCGCCTTCGACAACCCCGGCGTCGGCGTAGCCGAGGGTGAGATCCGAGTCGTCCACGAAGCGGCCGTTGCGGAAGGCCGCACTCACAACTGCACGCGCCGGTTGTAGACCCACCACTCGAGAACCAGCGCCAACAGGCCGAGGAGCACGGGGTACTTCCACAGGTCGCGCGGCGTCTTGCGGGCTTCCTCCCCTTGGAAGGTCTGGTTGCCGACCTTCACGCTCTCCTCGACGCTCAAGTCGCTCTCGCGGGCATCGAAGAGGTTGACGGCGAACCGCCGCGATTGCTCGGCACCGCCGGACGGGTCGGTCCAGCGGCCGAAGTGGACGCCGAGTTGATCGGTGGCGCTGATGAGGAAGTCCGGTCGGGAGCCGCGGGCGAAGGTCTGCACCGTGCCGTCGGGTTGCGTCAGCTTCAACTCGGGCGTGGCGCCGAGCCGCAGCACCTTCACCTGCCCCGGCTTGATGGCGTCCTCGGTCCCCGCATCGCGGACGTTGCCGAGCACCAAGGCGACGTTGCGGAGGAACAGCGGGAAGCTGACCTTCAGCGGCCAGTTCGTGTTCCACTTGCCGTCGGTCGTCAGGAGCGGAAAGGTCAGCACCAAATCGGTGTACGCGTTGCGCGGCAACGCCGCGAGCAGCACCAGGTTGCCGGTCCCCTCAATGAGTCGGGCAGTGCGGGCTGGGAATTCGGTGATCTTCACCGCCTCGGCGACATCGACTTCATCCAAGGCCTGCAGGTTCCGCATGATCGGATGACGCGACTGCCAGCCGCGCACGCTCGGCCCCTTGACCGGCACCGCGACGGTCGGCCCTTCCACGGTGCCCATCGTGTACGGCGGCGGCACCGAGCCGATGAAGAGTGTGTTCGCGTTCGGCATCGCCTCGGTACCCGGCGCGCAGCGGTCGAAGATGACGAGGTCGTACTTCCCCTCGCGGGCCGGTTGCAGGTAGTCCTTCGGCTCGCCGGTGAGCACTGCGGCGGGCAGGTAGCTCGTCTCCGCGAGTTTCTTCGTGTCGGCTCCGTCGAAGAAGAAGCGCAGCAGTTTGTTCTCCGGGCCGACGATCAGGATTTTTGCTTTGCGGATCACACCCAGCACCGCCCACGCTTCGTCGTCGAGCGGCAGTGCGTCCTTGGCGCCTTCGATCTTCAGGTGCAGGACCGTGTCCGCGTTCTCGGGCAAATCCGGGATGGTGAAGATGTAGTCCGGCTTCTCGGTACGGGCCGGGATGGGTTTGCGTTTCTTGTCCTTCACGCTTTCGTCGTCGTCGTAGCTCGCGATCAGTTTTGTCCCGCCGGCGAGGACCTCGACGCGGACGCGCACATCGGCGTCGGTGCCGCGGAAGTTGCGGACGATCGCACGCGCCGTCACCTTGGTGGGGTCGTCGCTGTCCCGCTCGGCGTCGAAGCGGATGATCGCGACGTTGTCCGACGTCGGCTTGGCGGGGTCGGCCGGCTTGGCGATCGGCGGGAAGCGCGGCACCAGATTCAGGTTCGCCAACGCGAAGTCCGGCACCGGGGGAAAGCGGCCGTCCGAATAGAGGTAAATCGTCGCCTGCAGCCCTTCCGGGGTGACGTAGGTCCGCTCCTTGCCCGGCTCCGGGTTCGCGGGAGCGACCGCTTCATTCAAGGTCGAACGGGACGGATTCGCCAAGCTTGCCGCCAAGCTCAGCGCTTCGTCGATGCGGGTGACGCGCTGGGTCGGCTGGATCGCCTGGACTGCCGCCCGCAAGGCACCCCGGTCCCCGGTGTAGGACTGGCGGATCTCGGCCGTGTCGCTGAAGGCGATGACCATGCCGGTGTCCGCATCGGTGGCGGCGTCGATTTCCTTGATCGCCTGCGCCTTAGCCCACGCCAAGCGTCCGTCGGGCACGTCGGTTGCGGTCATGCTCGCGGAGTTGTCGATCATGAGGATGTAGTAGTTGCCGCCGGCGAGTGCTCCGTGCAGCCGCGGCCCGAGCACGGCGTAGATCATCGCGAGCACGGCGAAGAGCTGAATCAACAACAGCACGTTGCGGCGGATCCACTGCATCAGTCGGTTGACGTGCAGGTCCTCAATCGACTTCTTCCACAGGAACGTGCTGGGCACCGCGATCGGCTTGCGCTTGAGTCGCAGGAAGTAAAGCAGAATCAGGATCGGCGGCACCGCGAACATCGCCAGTGCCGCCGGGATCGCCAAGGCCAGCCGATGGCTCACACCGAAGCGGGATTCAAGTTCGCCGTTGATCTCCGCACCATAACCGAGCAGGTCCGCCGTGAACACGACGAGTCCCGGAATGGCAAGGACCACGAGCAGCACAATACCGAGCGGAAAAAGTGTACGCATGGAGAAAAGAATAGCCATGCCGCCCCGTCGGAGCAATCGAATACCCATCTGCCCATGCGTCGTGTTGCAGTTGTTGCGGACGACCGGACCTAGTCCAAGCTGACCGATTCGCCGCCGGCGGGGGTCACCGATCCCCAAAACGCTTCCTCGGACACCTGCGGCGAAATGGTGCGCACGCTGCCGTCCATCAGGGCCACCGTCAAGCCGTTCGTGCGCGTCGATTGCAGCATCCGGCCATCGGACTGCATAAAGGGCGGCTTGACCTGAAATGTCAACCCGGGATGCGACGAGCGAGACACGGGTGGATTGCCCGTCGTCACGGCGTGAACATCGTCCTTGCCTGCTTCGGCGAACATGGCGAATCGTCGACAGGCATATCGGTCGATGATGCGAGTATCGATAATCTGAGCTTGGCAAACAATATTGGTGTAGATGTGTTCATTTTTCCGCTCACGGGTGGTTCCATACCGTTCGGACAGCCCAATGGTGTTGGATAGCCCATCCGGAAAACTGCCGTGCAGCGTTGTGCCACCGTCAAACGCAAGAAAGTTGACGGCGACACAGGTGCCTGCAATCCGCCGCTGTATCGGATAAAGCTCCAACGACGGGTCGCCCTCAAAGAAAAATTCGCGGACATACCTGGTGGCACTGCTTCCGTTCTCGTCAACATAACTTAGATATTGTTGGTATCCCATCATGAGCGCCGCTTGAGCCAGCGGCGTTTCGTCGTTGAGTGCGTCATTTCTTTCATGATGACGCGGCAGTCGTCCCGCATCGGTCGAACCACAGTGATGCAGGGCAAGGATAACCTGCCTCATCTGGTTTTTTTCGCCGATCCGCGCGGCCGCCTCACGGACCTTATGCACTGCACCCGCCGTCAATGCGATCAGCACTGCGATCACGGCGACGACGATAACCAACTCCAACAGCGTCACGGCCGTCCTTGGCTTGACCATCTGATACTCCTATCACTGTCGAATAATGTCGAAACACGATAGATTTTTCCTTAGGGAATAGTGACTGCGAACACGGAAATGCATCTCAACATCGATCTGTCCCCCGGAGGTCTGTCCCCCGGAGGTATTCGCATGCTAATCCAGACGTAGGATCGCTCGCAAGTGAAATTTGGAAAAGTCGGCATTTTCGCTCAAGTCGTGCCGCACCGCACTTGCCCTTGCCCCGATGCTCGTCGTCGTGTTACTGGCTGCGGTGTATGCCCCTCCGTTCGTTCGGGAAACATGCCATGGCGAAGCCTTACCCTTCGTTGCCGACGACCTTGGAACGGCTGGAAGCCCGCGAGCAGCCTGCCGCGAATCTGCTGGCGGACCTGAACACGGCCGGGATGCCGGCCTTCAGTTCGATGCTGCAGAACTTCGGAGCCGACCTCGGTACCAAGGCCGCCTTCACGGCCGCGGACGGCACGAGCCTCGGCCTGTTCGCGTCGGACGGCACCGCTGCGGGCACGGTTCGCATTGCCGAGGTGCCGACTGGGGAAACGAATCCGGCCCTGATGCCGTTCGCCGCCCGCGGGCTGGCCAAGGCCGGCAACCGCGCCCTGTATTGGACCGCCACGCAAACTGACGGCACCCGAATCTGGACGACCGACGGCACGACGGCGGGCACGACCACACTCAAGAACGTGGGCGACAAAACCATGTCGCTCACGGTCGGCCTGCAGAGCACCGGCAGCCGCGTGGTCTTCGGTCGGCAGACCAACCCCGTCGCCCCGAACTACCTGACGCAGACGATCCTCTACGGGACCGACGGCACCGACTCCGGCACGCAAACCCTCGGCACCTTCGAGTCCGCGCCGACCGATTTCATCGCGACCGGCGGCAAGCTCCACTTTCTCACGACCCGCTACAACGCGGACTCGAACTATCGCTCAGAAGTAACGATCTGGAGTACGGACGGCACCTCCGCAGGCACCAAGCTGTTCGCCGTGCTGCCGCTGGATACGCTCGTGCGAAACTGGGGCTACGCCGACTGGGCGACGTTCGCCAACGGCAAGCTCCACTTCACCGCGACGAATCAGGCGATCGGCGAAGAGCCGTGGGAATCGGACGGTACGCCCGCAGGCACCAAGCCGGTCGCCGACCTGAACCCGAAGACCGAGACGCCCTACTTCGGCATCCCCGGCGGTATTCCCACCGGGCCGACCTTCGGGGTCGGCTCCGGTGCCCAAGGCTACACGGCGATCGGCGGGACAGTCTACTTCGTGGCGGACGACGGCACCAACGGCCAGGAACTCTGGAGCCGGAATTCAAGTGGCACGACGCTAAAGCTGACCAACTTCACCACACCGCAGTCCGTGTCGCGCCACTTCACGCCGGCGCTTCGCGACCTGACCGCGCACAACGGCAGGCTCTACTTCCAGGTCCAGGAAACCAACAAGCCCGCGCAGGTCTACGTCGTTTCTGCGGTTGGCGCAACGCCGGTGAAACTGACGAGCTTTGCGACCGGGGCGGATGTCGCTGAGGCGGTCGATCTGCTCGGCGGCATCGGCAGCCGCTTCCACTTCCAAGTAGGCGAGAACTTCCTGGACCGCACCCTGTATGAGACCGACGGCACTGCTGCGGGCACGAAGCGGGTACTGTTCGACGGCAAGTCGCTGAAGAACGCCGCCGCCATCGCCCAAACCGGCGGCACGCTCCTCTTCGCCGCCGACGATGGCGTGAACGGTCAGCAACTTTACGCGACCGACGGCACCGCGACGCGACTGGTGACGAGGCTCAACCCCAACAACATCGGCTCGAACCCGGTGCAGTTCACCGCGGCCGGCAGTCGCGGCTACTTCACCGCAACGGACACCGGCGGCGGCAACGCACTTTACACCACCGACGGCAAAGCCGCACCGATGCTGGTGATGAAGGCCGACGATGCGGTCTTCCGAAAGCCGACGTGGCTCTCGAATGCCGGCGGCGCAAGCTTCGCCCAATTGACGGCCTCGAACGGCAAACTCTTCGCCGTCGTCGCCGTCGGTCCGGTCGGGGCGCAGCTCGTGCGGATCGACGGCACGACCGCGACGACGCTGAAGACCATCGACCCGCCGACCGGGTCGCCCGGCTCCTACGGCGTGGCCGTGACCATCGGTTTGTCCAACCTCGTCGATGCCGCGGGCACGCTTTACTTCACGCTCGATCTGCCCGGAGCCGGTCAGCAACTCTGGAAGAGCGACGGCACTGTTGCCGGTACCACGCTGGTGAAGACGATCCTCGCCAAGTCCTATCTGGAAACGCCGACGGCGATGTTCAACGACCCGGTGCCCGCATTGCCGATCCGCCACATCGAAGCGGTCGGCGCGAAGGTCTACTTTACAGCCGGCACGCGGACGGACGGCAACCAGCTTTGGGTGTCGGACGGCACGGCGGCCGGCACGAAGCAACTCAAGCCGATCAGCAAGCCGGACACGAGCAACCCCGTCGACGCCGCGCGACTCGGCTCGCAGCCGACCGACCTGACCGCGCACAACGGTAAGCTCTACTATCAGGCGACTGCCGCCAACGGCAGACGCGGCCTGTACGTGACCGACGGCACCGATGCCGGCACGCTGAAGATCCGGGACATTTACGTGAACTCGCAGCCGGGATCGGCGCCCGGGTTTACGAACAACATCGCCTTCGGAGAGATTGTGAACGCGGGCATGGTTGCCGCCGGCGGCAGGCTTTACTTCCCGGGCAACGACGGCGTCAACGGTCGCCAACTCTGGACCAGCGACGGTACGGCCGCGGGTACTTCTACCCTCACCAGACTCGGCGATCTCTCCGAGTGGTACGGGCCGAACGGCGCCGCCGAGGGCCGCGATGCGATGGTCGCCGGGCTGACCGCCGCGGGCAACAAGGTCTACTTCTCCGCCTACGACCGTGCGAACGGCCGGCAGCTCTACGTGACCGACGGCACCGCAGCGGGAACGAAGCTCACGAAACGATTGAATACGACCACAAACGGACAGAACTCGCCCTTCAACGGCCCGCCCACCGGCGGTGGAGCCTCACCGCTGATCGTCTCCACCATCGGCTCGTCGCTGGTCTTCGTGGCGGACGACGGCGTTCGCGGCCGCGAACTCTGGATCACGGACGGCACCGATACCGGTACGAGGCTGATCGAAGAAATTGTGCCCGGCCTCCGCGGCGGTTGGGTGCAATTGAACTCCTACCCTGCCGTCGTTGCCTCGGCAACGATTGTCGGCGATCGACTGCTGACCGGCGCCGGCTCGGCCGTCACCGGCACCGAGCCGTACAGCTTCACCATCCCCGGCTTGGCGACGCCCGTCGTTCCTCCGGTGACACCGCCGGTCGCGCCTCCGGTGACACCGCCGGTCGCGCCTCCGGTGTCACCGCCGGTCGCGCCTCCCGTTGTTCCTCCCGTTGTTCCTCCCGTCGTGCCTCCGGTTATCGTGGTAGTGCGGGCGGCCGTGATCCGCACCTTCCCGGTGTCGGCTGTGGA
>Ga0163144_10029088_pt1 | contig 10622 bp, 15 predicted proteins | sample OliLak19BULKMAT1_FD_123175 | JGI IMG/M metagenome (GOLD analysis project Ga0163144, IMG submission 123175) | Freshwater microbial mat bacterial communities from Lake Vanda, McMurdo Dry Valleys, Antarctica - Oligotrophic Lake LV.19.BULKMAT1 | ecosystem: Environmental > Aquatic > Freshwater >...
CAACTCTTCCCACGCATTCTTGTATTTTGGCGGGATTTTGTTAGGTTCAAAATGTCTTGAATGTGATTTTCCGCTACCGCCATAATTTTCTCCCGTATAATATTCCATTCCTTCCTTACCAACGTTGTTTCCACTGACGTTTATGTTGTAAGTAATATATGGTCCGGTTGGAGACAACCATCCTTCCACAATATCAGTAGTTGGGTTATGATTTTTGTGCGAATTGAATTGAATTTTTGAAAATTTCATTTTTGTTTCCTATTTTTTAATTTTAAATTTCCTTCCAGCTTGCTTCTGCGAGTGGAAGTGTGCCACACAGATACGTTGATTTTAATTAAGTTCCAAATTTATTTTCTATTCTTCATTTGCAACTGTTGCTTGATCCAGTTCAATCCAATTGGATTTTTTACATTTTTTGCGATGAACCTGTCAATCTGTTTTGAAATTTTTGGATTTAAATCCGAATCGGTTGAATTGTCGATGATAATGGTATCTGCGGATCCAAACGCAGATTGAATTGCTCCGAGATTTTTTTGGGAGTCTGTCCAAATTTTTATCAACATATCTTCCGGAATCGTTCTGCTTCGACTGCTATTTCTTTTTTTAGAAGTTTCTAAATCAGTATTCACGAACATTACGATACAGTCGTAACCAAGTTTTTCTAATTTGTTTTTAAGGGTTAGGAGCGAATTAACATTCTTACCCGTTCCTTCAAGTATGATGCCGAGGCGACCTTCAATGTAATTTGTTTCGGTAGCCGCAGTTAGTTTTTTGGCTTTCAAACGGATTGGTTCAACGGTTTGTGTATATTGGTCTAGATCGTTTTTATGCATATTGTCCAAATTCTTAGGATCTACCTTTGCGGCGTTTAACAACTTTTCAAACATCGGATCTGGTGTTACTAATTTTAATCCGTGTCGTGAAAACGTTGTTCCGTTACCTACTCCCAACAATTGATTCATGATATATGATTTTCCCGATCCCGGGCTACCGATCAAAAATATTGCTTTCAATATTCCCGGATCATATACGCCTTCAGTCAAGACCGATTCCAACAGGTTATTTTTTTTCATATAACCGAGAGTCCATTCCTTTTCATCTTGACCATGTTTTAATGCGCTCTGAATATCATCAGCTTCTTGGCCGTCAATAACAATGGGTTCACCGTTCGGTGGCGTTGCTTTGATGTTAGGATACATAAAGGATTGCTTTATTTTCCAACCTTGGGCTATAAGTTTTTTACCGAGTTGTTCTTCTTCTGAGATTTCGGTAATCATTTTCATCAATTGTCTAATTTTCATACTGTTCCCGATTTATTTCGTTGCCAATAAAATAGCCAGTTGTGCGGCTGCCTTTGCGGCATCTGCTTCGGCAATCGCCGCTTCACTTGCTGCTTTCGCCGCAGAGGCTTCTGCTTCGGCTGCTTTGGCCTTTGCTTCTGATGCTTGTGCTTCGGCCTTAACGGCGGCGATCTGTTCACCTGCGGCTGCTTTTGCGCCTTCTGCTAAGGCCGCGCCAGATTTAACAGATGCGGCCAATCCTTTCAATGCTTCGAAATTGGTTTGATCTTTCATGTCTTCGTTCCAGTTTGAACCTTTGTCTGGAATTGCATCTGGGACATCTTCAATTTCTGAACATTGATTTTCTTGAATGATTCGAATTGAAAGCAGGTTTTGATTTCTTTCAAATAACATTACTTCCAACGTCTTGTAATTTGGAATAACCTTTTTCTTCCCTTCTTCCATGATGTAATAAACATAACTTTCTTTCGACTGCGGAAGCGAATCCTTAGAAACGCATCTAAAAATAGTTCCGTCAGGAAGCAAGAACTTATCTGGCAGAATTATTTCTGCTGGAACGAAATAAGTAAAGTCGTTTCCAAGATAATCATGTATATTTTGATCTGTGATGATGGTTTTGATCGGAATAAAATTCAAATAAAGTTTTTGCTTTTCCGTTGGGATCACATAACTTCCCGCACCATTTCGTGACGACAACGTATAGGATTGAGCATCGAGCAAATTCTGAGGCAAATATTCAAACGTCGATCCTTCTTGAGGAACAACAAATTTGACTAACGTTGCGTTCGATCGTAGTCTATCTTCATATTGTATATTTGAAAGTTTTACGATCATCCGGCGTTTCTCTTTATGTGAAATTGATAATTATCATCTATAATTCGAATTACATCTCCGTTTTCAAAACTCGATTTAAAAACAAATTTATAATAGCGTTCAGGCATTAAACTGTTCATATCGGCTTTGAAATAATTTCCATCGGCATCGCAACTCAACATCGTTCCAGATGGGTGAAATGGAATTATTACTTCGTCAGTTACCACATCTTGAATTTGAAAATATGAATTAACCGGAAGTCGTTTTATCTCTGAATAAACCGAGGAAGTTGCATAAGTTTGCCTTGGAAATCTTTCTCTTACTCCGAGTCTAACCTTTGGCTTCTCCGTATCTGAATAACTATTTCGAAGGTTCGGGCAATATAAAACAAAGTCGTCGCTTGCTATTTCAGTAAATGAACCTGTTCCTGTTAGAACTGAATCATACCAATATGCTTCCAATCGCGGTAAATAAATTGTGTGACTGTCCATCGAATACAACTGGATCAGTCCGAATGTTTTGGTACTAAATTCGTCCGAGTCAGAAAACTTTAAAACGAACCCATTGTTTTGGATTGAACCTGAGAGCCATTGTTTGACAATCGGTGTTACATCCATTCGAATATCCGCTAAGTCGTAATTGAAACTTTGTGATGCAACTGAACTTGTAAACCAAGTTCCGCCATGAGGAATTGTCGAATAACTTGCCGTAACGGTCGAACCTAGGCTCGAAGTTTCCCACAACCTACCGTCAAGTTTTGAATGGCGATATTTCCAGCTCACTCCGTCACTTGAAATTGGATTTGAATTCACATATCCCCGCCCGTTCGACCATGACCCTGAAACTGGAAACGCATAAACCGTATATGAAGTTGGCAATGCAATTGCATCCGCAGCCTTCAAGGTTAAAAAAAATTGCGGATTCGAACCTGTATTGCTTCCAAGCTGAGTTAGATCAAATTGGATTAAAATTCTGGAATTGTAAGTGGCTTCGTAGGAAACTGTTTCATCACCAACAATTGAAGGTTCCCCGATTGCGGACTTTCCCAAATCAAGGATTTGATCCAGCGACGTGTTCTTCGTTGGGAATTGAGAATAAATAACCGAATCTTTTTCTGGATATATGGTGCGATACATTAAATCATTTCCTTTTCAATCATATATGAAATTACATCCCAACTATCATTTGTCAGGTAATCTCTTTTTGAAATATTGTCAGCATACCATAAATATCTCAAGTTACATATATTTCCAATTAACTCAGGTTCAATCTTATTGTGAAACCCATAAGCAATTGAAACAATGTGATCTAAATGAAAAGAACCCTTGCCTCGCTGGTCATAATTGTCCAACTGATGCAAAGGTTGTTTCCGCGTTTCTTTCCGAACCTTTTTACGGTATTCGGTTATTTGATGGGCGTATTCTTCTTTAAAATAATTGCAGTTCAATCACTGCTCCTTTATTCAAAATTTTTATTTAACCAATCTTTAAACTCGACAGTATCAATGAACCAAGTCCACCGTTCGTGGGTTTCGATCCAAACTTTGGTCGGGTCGTTTGCGTCAAAACTTAAATCAAACGTTGATGGTGCGTTTAAATAACTTTCGCCGTTGAATGTGAACGGTTTGCCGCGACCCATTAAATGTTTTGCTGCTATTTGGAAGAATTTGATTCGTTTATCTTTCATTTTTTTATGTTTTAATTCCTTACAAATATACAAAATTAATTTGAAAGTAACAAAATAAACCCAGTTATTTTTGACGGAGATTGTTCAGAGATAATTCTAACCATTTCTGTGAATGTTGACCCTCCCGTATAAATATCGTCAAGTAACAAGACCTTTCCCGACGATATTTTATTAAATACTTGACGGGAATTTGAATCATCAAATTTAAAGAAATTAATTATACTTCGACGCATCGGAATTGGGACAGATTTCATTTTAAAACTTCCAGTCTTTGTTGCACCTGCAATTATTCTATTAAGATTTGACCGTTGTTCTGCGCTCATTGCCGATGCTTTGGCCGGATCGATCTTAATATTATCAATGGAGTTTTTAACAATGCTATCAGTAGCCAATAAGGTATTTACTCCTAATTTGGCTTTAAATGCCTTCGCAATTGCGGTTACTAGCGGTCCGGAACTTTTTGGAGTTATGATAATATCAAATGTTTCACCTGAAACGTTTAAAAAATTATTAACTGCTTTTTGGATTAACAAATTAATATCAGTTTCGGCAATTAATGACGTATCCATCATTTTAATCGCAGTTCGTACAAGTGCAATATCCGCTGGCGGCGCATTTTTCGCATAGCGATAACCAAAATACACATCGGTTCCCGATCGAGTACTTATTTTTTTGTTAAATTTTCCAAATTTCAACGAGATAATATCCGTTTCAGGATCGTCCCGACGGAAGTCAAAAATTATTTTATCGTTATTGACGACAATTCCTTCAAGTAGTAATCTCAACTTTTACCTTTTTTTTTGTTTTTAATGCATAGTCAAGACTATGCCGTGTCCCTTTACTTTTACCATCCCAAAATGCAACTACAAGGTCGCAATTGTCGATAATTTTAATGTTGCGCAAAAATCCTGCGCGTTTGCCAAGGGCTTGCCAATCTGGGACAAACACTAATATGTCCAAGTTGTTGGCTTTAGCGTATTGTTCGGCCAGTTTGTCAGCACCCTTTGCGCCGCCGGAGACAATCCTTGTGACAGATAAAAGATACGGGTCTAATACTTTAACCAGTAAATCGTAGTCGTCAAAGGTTCTCGATCCTATTACTGCTATGTTCATATCGTTTAACTTTTAATTCCTTACAAAGGTATGTCGAACCTTGATAGCATAGTGTTAACGAAATGTTATTTTAAATAAAAACAATGCCCGTAGGAACTTGTACAAGAAAGGGCGAAAATCATACAAGGCGTTCCGGTTATCCACAGTTGCAAAAATTACCCTTCATATTTATACTGTCGATAAGGCATTGTTTATTTTTTTGTTATATATCGATGGTTCGAACCGTCAAATCTCGTTTCATATATTTTACTTCCCACACGGAAGGATCGAGTGGCGGATATATAACTCCGCCTCGTGTTGCTGTTTTCAAATCGTAAACGTTTCCAGAGTATCCTGCGTTGGTATCTATGAGATTTATAAATTCAATTTCTTGAACCGTCATCACTCCTTCAATTTTATCGAGTTGTGAAGTAATTTGAGAAATGATAATTGGTTCATTTATTGACCGTTTGTCGTTGTCCATTATTTCAATCAATTTATTCAGGACTCTCAAATTAACTTCGTTCGAATTCTCATTTGGACGTGTTAATATGGAAACATTTATACCAACATTTATGATAAACGCGTCCTTTATTTGGACAGCATCTGTCAACATACGGTAATTTCTAAGGAATTGTCTTAAATTTTCTTTAATCGCTTCATTACACGCGACAAAGTTTTTATTTGCGTCGTATGACAATAAATACATATTTAGCGCAAATGGATTTGGTACTCGGCTGGAATCCCAATTATTTAGTTGAGTATCATTATCAACATAACACTTGCATACGCTCCCGTATTTGGCTGGCATCGAGTAAACTCTTAAAACATAATCTTCTTTGGTGACTGCCCGATTTTGCGCGGCAAAGTTAGCCATTGCTTCTTGCCGTAAATTCTCGAGTGGTTTTTTGTTTTGGCCACCAAAGGCTGAATTTGGATTATTAATCGTTAACGATCCGCGAATTGTATTCAGAACTGTTCCATCAGTTGTGTCACCGGGATTTACGATGGAACTTGATACGATATTTGTAATCGTATTGGCTGAAACGTTTTCAGATAATCCGTTCGAAATTGCATATTGAACTGTTAAGATTGTATTTGACGGAGCGGAACCATACGTTTTAGTATAAAGAAAATTCATCGGATCAATTGATAAATCGCCAACTCTTTCAAAATAATTTAAACCTAACCCGACGTTCATTGGATTAGGAATTATTTCTTCATCTGCTTCTGAACTCATTCCACCACCGAATTGAATCTCTAAGAAGTTATCTTTTCTTAACCTTGTTACGAATCGGTTTTCGGTTTGCTTATATGAAAGGATAAACGGAACCGAATCCCTATATTGGCTTAAAACTTGATCGTTGAATGGAAGATTTCTGATCGGAAGCGGAATTGTATCCTGAGCCAGATACGGGGTTTCGTACCAAATATTATTATCAGAATCTCTAACCGACACTATTTCTGAAATGTTAGTGTCTTGAAGAACAATCTTATCGTATTGCTTTGGTTCGGAAAAAGAAAAGTTTGACGATTTCAATTCTCCCGAGACTGCCTTGACCGATTTTGCAAGCAAGAAATACTCTATTTCGCCCGAGGCCAAAATCGAATACGCCGTGACGGTAGTCGGATCGTAACTGGAACTGAACCTGAAATCAACCGCGTCCTTTGTATAAAACAAAGTTGGGTTCGAATCGGTCGTTCCAGCAATTAAATTTGGTTCGACATAAAGCGCATATCTGAAATCAGGCTTTTGATTTATCCCCGAATTTATCGCGGGTACTAATTGATACACCTCTATATCAACCGAAGCAGGAACGGAAGTTTTTGGACGGTAGCCCATTCCCTGTGCTAGGTTCAATAAATTTATACGTTCTTCTGCGTGATATAATAGAGATTCTTGCAATTGAACATCCGTATAATATGAAATTACATCGGCTGTTGCAGCAATAGATTCTAGTAAATTAATTGAAGGATCCGATTCGTTTCCATCAGAAAATTGTCCCGGAAAATACGTTTTTAGAAAATCAATAAGAGACTTTCGAGTTTCGGCGAAATCTCTGGAAATATACTTTACTTGTTTTTTTATCTGTGTCAATTATTCATTTCCTCATTCTACTGTATAACTTACTCGGCCTTGGTTCTGAAACAAGGTAATTGTTTTGTTTGCTTTTGCTTCTGAAACTGAAAACGTAATTTTAACTTGAATCGAATTTTCATCGCCTTCTACACTTTCAAGTACGTCAATACTGTGATTCCTGATATATGGAAGCCAAATTGCTGATTGTTCTCTGATTGTAAATTCAATTTCTGATCTTAACCCTTGGGTGTTTGGTTCGAAAATTTTTCGCTGTAAACCAATACCGTAATTTGGTTGAAAATAGCGTTCTCCGGGAAAAGTTAACAGTAGGTTGATGTAGTTGGTAACTGCCTGTTCTTCCGTCGTTCTTGATAGATTGAAGAAGCCGCTATTGGCTTGGCCTGTGCCATTGGTTGGAAATTTAATCCCAACTGAGCCGACATCTTGATCATCTTCTGGGTAGAATTTTATTGGCATCGATTAACCTTTGTTTAACTTAATTCTTTCATCCACGATAAGTCTTCATCTATTTCGGAATCGTAATTTTCTGAAATGGATTCCTCCGACATCATTTTTGACATAACTGACTTTCGGAAATTCTGTTGGTCTTGGGCGTTGGTTACTTTCTTTATATTCAAATGCGAATAATTACGATTCATTGCTTCTACTACGCTTGCGAGCGCAGGAGAATTTAAATTTTGAATTGGTTGTCCTTGTTCGTTGGTTGGAACATTTAAAACCTCATCATTAGATTCGTACATATCTAAATATGATGAACCTTCCGATGGAACTGGTTGAGTTTGACTTAACAATTCATTTAACAAGGGATTTCTTGACATCGGGCCATTCGAACGCTTCGGCTGAACTTGATAATTTTGCCTGAATGTTTTTTGTTGCTCAACTAATTTATTGGTCGAACCTTGCCTCTGAGGTTCAACATTTGATTTTCGCATTTCACTCAAGATTTCTTGCTTGAAAGTTTTCATTTCCTCCCTGACTGCTTTCTTGCAGGATAAAAGGATTATGTCGGATAGTTGTTTTGCTGTCATATATATAATTGTGTTTTTAGGTATGCAATCGTGTGATCAATCTCTTCAATTCTGAATTCAGTTTCTTCTAAATTCCCAATCCGTTTGTTTAGGCTGATTATTAACTCTTGACGCTCTAACCTTAACTTGGTTATTTGTCCTTGTACCTTCCACATTTTTTTATCTTGTGTCATTTATTTAAGGTTGTTTGAACTTAGTGAAATCGCTTGATTGTAGTTGTACGAACTGTGCCATTGAAGTCGCTGGGCCGGTTGGGCCGGCAGGGGTACTGAAATTTGCAGATGCAGAAGTCAGTTTTACATCTTCTCCCAGCCATTTTTTCAAGAAATCCATCAATTCGTCCAAGTCAACTTTGTATTTATCTGATTGAAATAAAACTTTCTTTCCTGTTACGATTACTTTTTCCTTTCCAATCAGTAAAAGCATATCTTTGTTTGCATTTAAAACTACTCTATTTGAATTAATTGCAATTTGAGATTTTCCGCCGAAATTTCCTATTTTTTTTGCTTCAGTATTTTTGTCGAACCCTGCTTTGAATTTGCTTAACTTTTGATTCGACGTGAAATAAATTGAAGATTCATCTTTTTCAATATCTTCAACTGTATATTTGTTATTATTAATTTCTGCGGATTCGGCTGAATTAGTTGGTGGTGCTTCTGGTTTTTTAATTCGCAGCACCATGATAGGATCTCCGTTTCCAGTTCCGTCCCAAGTAGGTTTCTGTGAATAAACCGACATATCGCCACCTTTAATCGTGGTTGAAAATCTAATCGAAGCCCCACATCTTCCTTCGAACAGGTCGTCACCTTCATACATTTGAAGGTTCTCAGTTCGTTTAGGCTTTTCGGGAAAAGTATGATTTTCTTTTTTATCACTTTTCCTCTCAGCACTTGTTGTATTTTGTCCCGGCGATTTCCTCTTCCATAATTTAGGAAATTTATGAATTACTAAATCATCTGACGCGTTTATCGGGCTTAAGTATAAAAATCCAACTCCCTTGATTCCACTAGTTGACCAATCATTTACAGGCGCACTGATCAATATTACCTGTTCACCAATAAGTGGGATTCTTCGTGACCAAACCGCTGGTCGGGCATATACAGTCCTAATTTGTCCAAGATTGCTTTCATGTGAGCCAATTCTAACCTCAATGCTGCCAAGCGGAAGCGGGTTTCCAGATTCATCTTTTTGATCTGGCTTGAACGCCATTTTATTTTCTACGCATTCTGATATAAACATAAATTATAAATCACTTTTTGCTGACCCGGGTTTCTTCAATTCTTTAGCCTGATCCATTAATTCTTTTCTTAGTTCGGCGGTCAAACCATAAGCATCCATATCCGCATCTTCGCCTGCTCCTTTTTTATTTAACCTTGTTACGATTGCGGCAAGTTTAACTAATTGTTCATCGTTTTTAACCGATATGGATTGCAATGCTGCTAAATGAGGAAGAAGCATGATCGCATCTTGAATTGATGTTATCATAGGCTTCAAAGTATCGACAGTTGTCAATAAATGAACCTGCTTTGCTTCTGCGTTTTCATATATTTTTCTTAGAAGGTCTTCATAGGAAACTTCTTTTCCGTCTGAACCTTTGAACAATACATCATTTTTCATTTTTCAATTCCTCTATTTCTTTGTCTAACCTTTCAATCTCTGCAAATTGTTGAGATTGTTCTTCAATTAGTTTTCTTTGGAGTCGCTCGATATTTAACTTTTGGCGCATTAATTTGATTAAATTTAGGGCAAGTTGTGGGTTTGACATAAGTTTATTTTAAAAAGGTTATGGTTCGGTTATTTCTTCCATCCCATCCGGATAATACAAGAACCGATGCCAGAATTTTGTTCCACTTCGTTTGTATTCGATCAGCATCTCTTGACACATTGGTCTCAATACATTGACCACATTGGTTATGATTTGTGTTTTAACTTCCACTTGTTCACGGATTAAAATGTATAGGGCTTTCTTCCTATAAATATCAATGGTCGAACTGTTTTCAAATAAATTGAAAATTGCATTTAGTACTTGCTTTTCTTTTTTTGAAAAATGAACAATTTTATTGTTATTGACAAAATAGAAATAATCTAAATGTTCCATCCCCCATTCTGACCATTTGCGACAAAATTCTCGCAATTCGTCTTGAACCTGAGTCTCGATTACTTCCAAATCAACATCTCTGGATAAGTCGATTTGGTTCATATCACATTTTCCATAAGTGTCTTCGGCAATTGTTCGCATCCTTGCCCAAACCCAATTGATAGAAATTCTATCAAAGTAAGAAAATGCTTTATACCCACGGCTTGGATCGAATTTTCCAAGTTTCTCGTAAAGGAAACACACGCAATCTTGTTTGGTATCTGAATAAGTATCGTTTCCGAAATTTGTTAACTTCGAAATATGAATTCTATTTTCAGCCAGTTTTGAAAGTGCTGGATAAATTTTTGAATTGAACAATATTTGCTGTTGAGTTGAACTTTCGCTTTTACAATATTCAACAATAGCTTCTTCTACGTCGGGGCCAAAATACATTTTTCTAGGCACTGGTTTCGTTTTCGTCATTTTGGTCTCTTAAGTTTTCTAATTTGATTGTTACTTCTTCG
>Ga0163144_10029091_pt1 | contig 10622 bp, 7 predicted proteins | sample OliLak19BULKMAT1_FD_123175 | JGI IMG/M metagenome (GOLD analysis project Ga0163144, IMG submission 123175) | Freshwater microbial mat bacterial communities from Lake Vanda, McMurdo Dry Valleys, Antarctica - Oligotrophic Lake LV.19.BULKMAT1 | ecosystem: Environmental > Aquatic > Freshwater > Lake...
AAGAGGCCCCATGCCAGCTTGCCTGGCATGAGCCAAGTTTTGTCAGTTAGAACATGACGCAACGATCTAACTTCAAAACTCATTCACCCATGAGACAAGCTCATGGGGGTCTCGAAAAACTTGTGTAGGATAAAGAGGGCGGAGCCTGGGAACGAGAAGAACATGAGAGCAGTTAGAGATTGACTGGCACGGATTCAGGCGCGCCGGGGTGCGGGATGCCTTTCATTGCGGCGACGAGTTCGAAGACTTGCTCGATCGCTTCGCCGATTTCGCCTAGGACCGCTGGGGTCTGATCGCGTATCTGATCGAAACGAGCTTCGGCGAGCAGTTGTCGCATGTCTTCCATGCGGGCGGTGTGCGATTTGAGTTCATCATCGAAGAGTGTGTCACGATATCCGTCGATCACGGTGAACAGCAGGTCGCAGCAGTTCTTGAGGAACGCGATGTTTCCAGTGACTTGTTGTAGCGGTGTGTAGATTTCGTTGGCGATCTTTCCGGCAACTTGACGCATCGATACGAACTGCTGCACTTCTGCCGACTGCAACTGAAGGGTTTTGAGTTCGGAGATGTCCTGAAGTATTCCGATCAAGCCGGCAATCTCGCCGGCTTGGTTGCGAAGCGGCACCATGCTTGAGAGCACCTCCACTTTGCGGCCGTTGGTCAGATGTAAAACTTGTTCATCGTTCACTTGCCACTCGCCGCTAGTGAGTATCTCGAGCTGAGATTGGCGCAACGCGGCGATCTGCTGTGGTGACCATTGTGTTTCAAGGCTGTCTTTGACAATATCCTCAGTCGACTTGAAGCCAGCCAGTTTAGCGAACGCTTCGTTACCGCCCACATACCGCAGATCGCGACTTTTCCAAAACACGGCGCACGGCAAGTGGTCGACTAAGCTGCGCAAGAACGAATGCTGTTCCTTGAGTTCCTTGACGCGCTCTTCGACTTTCATTTCCAGTTGATCGCGCTCGTCGAACAACGATACTTGAAACGCTGACAACGTCCACAGGTGCGAGCGACTTTGCGCGATGCCCCATAACAAGAACGCTGTTTCAAAGAGTAACCAGGCACCATGTTCCAGCGATCGCCACTGAGCCGCTTTCGCGATCCCAAACACTGACTCGGGCCAGAACATTCCTCGCAGCCAGTGATCGAGAACGACGAGTCCGACGGCGGGTATAAATACTCGCGGATCGCGATAGAAAGAGAGAATCGCGAGCGAACCAAAAATATGAAAGTGAGCTTCAATGCGGCCACCCATAGGATGAATGATCAACCCGGAAAACATGACTTGAGTTGAGGCGACTACAATTCGAGTCAGCAGGCTGCCGGGAATCCAAAGAATCAGCGCGATCGGCAAGCTGATTAAAGTACCGCCCAAGAACGACGCAGCCCACACGTGAATGTGAATCGAGTCCTCCATACCATTCCAGGTTAGAGGCGAGATGAGGATCGCGCACAGCACTGCGAACACCCACTGGCCGATGAACAGCCAGGCGAAAACGCGATCGGTGAGTATCTGGATCTTTTGCAAATACTCAACGAAAACTCTGGCAACTCGCACGTCCTCGTTTGTATCCGGTGATAAGGTCATTTCGATCGGCTTTGCGAGGCATGGACGCGGCAACCGAAAATCGGTGTGTCCATGGCCAATGTTTCTCGACCTTCAACGATCGCAGTTATCGCATCAGAGCCTGCGTTCGGTCCCACATGTCCGCGCGACGGAGTGATCCCGCCGTGAAAAAGTATCTGGTCAGTTCGGTCATAGAGAATCGTTCCACCGGAGGTCAGTATCCCCGCGCTGCGCATCTCATTTCCACCATAATCGAATTCAGTCATTACCCCTGGAATCGAACGCAGCTCAGCCACGGATGCTGAATCCGCCCAGTCACGCGGAACGCTGGTCGGTACGAACACGAGCGCGCGGCAACGCATTTTGTCCGAGTTGGTTTCCATCAACTTTCGAAGCTCCGCGATTGAGCTAACTGAGCAGGGGCATTTTGGATGAATGCCAATTAGCAAATGCCATGGTCGATCGATGGTTATCGGTTCTAACGGTTGTGCAGTAGGTAGCGACACAAGACCCCCCACTGCCGTCGGACCAGCGGAGAGGCTGTATATGGTCAGCACACTGAAACCGAACACCACCATTACCACCCAGACCGAGAGGGCGATGATCCATACGTTTACTTTGCTCAGCGGGCACCAAAGGCGATTCATACACCAGGAGCGGAGCTGAGACGAACGCCAACGGCACTGCGCCGTTGTGCGCCATAGCTTCTGACTCAGAATTGTCCGATATCCAGTTGTCACAGAAACTGGCCCAGCAATAAATGAAAGGTTTCACAAAATTACAGATATTAGAAAGAACTCGCTTGACAACCAAAGATGCATCACAGGTAGAGTTTGGCAATAAATTGACGCGTATCCGTCATCCGGCCATCCCCGCACGTTAAGCGGGGTTGGTTCAACGTCGGCTCCGCGTTATTCGTTCAGCATTAAGGCATTTTCATACGAACTTCCCGCTCAGCCAAATCTCCGAAGGGGGGCAATGGCGACAGAAAGCCGTGAAACGAATGTGCCGGTTGTTTGCTTGGTTGCAGTGTGCGGAGGGTCGCCTGGGCAGAGAGACGCCTGGGCAAAAGGCACAGCGAGCGTTGGCTAGTGGAAGATTAGCACCGATGCGGCTTATTGGAGTGTCGCTACCGACCTAGTGTCGGTGGAATAAAGGCTGACCAGCTAACTCGTTGCCCTTCCGATACTTTCCGCGAGCGCGAGTGCGGGACGCGGCTGAGATGGTTTTTCAGTGCGCAGTAGAGCCATGATCGCTTCGATCAGCATTAAGACAGCTAAGACCATTAGCACGACTGCGATCCAAGCGACTGGATCGGAATATTTTCCACTGGAGAACTGACCACGAATAATGGTGGTCAATGCCCACGCGCTCATGATGTACATGAATGCGGCAGGAATGCCGGTGACAACAAACACCCACGCAGCGCGGCGCGTGCGCCACAGCCAAACGGTAACTCCCAGCAGTGTCAATGCAGCCAGCAACTGGTTACTCGCACCAAAGAGACTCCAAAAAGTTTTCCAAACCGGAACCGCGTTTCCTTTTGCATCGAGCGTCTGGCGCATCACAAAAAAGATTGGGACACCAGCGGTAAGCAACGTGCCGACCCATCGACCTGCGGTCGATTTCCATCCGGTCAGTTCCTGAATAATGAATCGCCCTAAGCGAGTGCAAACATCTAAGGTGTCGTAAACGAAAGTATTGAAAGCCATCAGTGCGAAGGCAACGCCGATCGTCCGCGCGAATCCTAGGCTCTCCATAAAAGTGCCGATGCCGTTGGCGTAGATAAAATTCGGGCTGGCTTTGGCCAAGTCCGACCCGAGCGGCAGCAGCATCACGCAGCATAGTGAAACGATCGCCACCATCGCTTCGAGCAACATTGCGCCGTAGCCGATCGGTTTGGCGCTGCCTTCAGTTTTTAATTGCTTCGAAGTGGTTCCGGAGCAGATCAACGAGTGAAAGCCCGAGCAAGCGCCGCAAGCAATGGTAATGAACAGAATCGGAAACACCGCCGCGCCGCTAACTGGATCGACCCAACCCTTGAATGACGGCTGCTGAATCTCTAGTCCACCAAGGATGATACCGAGCGCGCCGGCGCCTAGAGCTGCATAAAGAAAGTAACCGCCAAGTTGTCCGCGAGGTTGCAGCAGCAACCACATCGGTGTGATCGAAGCGATCGCGCAATACGATAACAAGAACACATCCCAAGCTCGCACTGCGTACAAAGCCGCTTGCGCATTAGTCAGCTCGGGGTACATTCGCTGAATAATTTGATCGACGTTCAGTGGAAAGTAGGGACCGATCAAGATGGCTAAGACAACTAGAGGCAAGAAAATCCAAGTGGCTGCGGTCAGCGTCAATCGACCTGACTTTACCAGCAATCCCATGATCATCGGCAGGACAAGATAGATCAGCGAAGAAGTTGCGACGCCGCCCGATTGCACGAGCATCGTTGCGTTCGGATCGGCTTGCGCATCAGCGATCGAGGGGTACGGTTTGCCCGACGCAAGATCTAGTGCACCGACGAACATGGTGGCTGTGATGTCAGTGAACGCGACGACGATGTAAACCAAAGCCAACCACACGAACACCAGAAACAACAGATAGGCTCGACCGCTGATGTGAATTCGAACGACTTCGATGATCGATTTTGCCCGATGCCGAATCGAAGCCACCAGAGCTGCGAAATCGTGAACGCCGCCGATGAAAATTGAGCCCACCAGAATCCATATCAGGGCTGGCGCCCACCCAAACGCAACGCCAGCCAATATTGGGCCAACGATCGGTCCCGCCGCCGCAATCGCAGAAAAATGTTGGCTCAGCAACGGGGCGGTGTCACAGGCAACGTAATCCACATTGTCGTGCATCGTGACCGCTGGCGTGGGCGTTTTGTCGTCCAACTGGAACAACCGGGCCAGCAATCGCCCATACGTAAAATACGCAATGGTTAAAATTATGGCGGAACAGACAACTATGGCTAACATTTGCATGTTTGGTCTCACGGACTCTCGTAAGCGGGCTTTGCTAAAGCTGGCTGGGGCAGGTTAACTTGGGCTAGTCTTGGGCGGAAAAGTTGACAGCAACGAGCGGCTTTATGGGTACATTAGCTCGCCCTCGCAACCTATTTAAGGAGACATTGTAACCAAGCCTGTCTAAAATGGGACTTCCCAATCTCTTCCTTTCTCAAGACACCTTTATGTCCGGATCCTCTCCCCATGAATCGCAGCGACCGCGCCACGACGATGTGACGCGCATGTCCGCTCATGGAGACCACCTGGATGGCGATAACGCTGATGACGACGACTTCGTAGTCAATGAGGCCATTCCTGATGCGTCCGCCGGGCCTTTAGGACTGCTTGGCGAATACCTGCTGCTCAATCGAATCGGAGCGGGCGGTATGGGAGAAGTCTTCCGCGCCGAACATAGAACGATGAATCGGCACGTAGCGGTCAAAATACTCAGTCGCAAGATCGCCGGCAGTCCGCAGTTGCTAGAGCGGTTCTTTCATGAGATCCGAGCAGTTGCCAAGTTGATGCATCCGAACATTGTCACCGCCTTTGATGCTGGCAGTCAAAACGGTGTCCATTTTTTGGTGATGGAGTTGGTGGAAGGCGAAATGCTTTCGCGCCGCGTTGCGCGGTTGGGTCCTCTGTCGACTGTCGAAGTTGTGCATGTGCTGCACCAAGCTGCCGATGCGCTCGATTACGCGCATCGCATGGGGATCGTGCACCGCGACATCAAGCCCGGCAATATGATGTTGACCCACGAAGGCCGCTTGAAGATTCTAGATTTCGGGTTGGCCACGTTCAACAAGTCGGCTGGTGAGAACACTCCTCAGAAAAAGATGTTTATGGGAACTCCGGAGTACATGTCGCCCGAGCAAGTTGAACATCCCGACTCGGTTGACGGACGCAGTGATTTGTACAGCTTGGGTGCGACGCTCTTTTATATGATCTCTGGACGAACGATGTTCAGCGGTGAACAAATGCAAGTTGCCCTTGCCCAACTGCGGCTGAAACCGCCCGCTCTGTATGAAGTGCGCAGCGATGTGGACTTGCGACTGGATGCGATCTTCCAGCGTTTGGTGGCGAAGAACCCTGATGATCGCTTCTCAACCGCTGCAGAGTTATCTAACGTGCTGCAGCAATTGCATTTGATCCCGCAACAAGCACCGGCACCCGCGTTCTCGAGCAACGCAAGCGGATCTTCAGTAGCCGGTTCGTCCTTTGTGAAAGGGATCAGTCGCTTGCTGGGTGACCATAGCACGAGTATCGCGACCAAGACATCGACTTTTGCCGCCAAGATTCAACCGGTTGCAATCGACCTCGGGATGCTGGCGTCGACGGTCGCGTATTGCGATCCGCAAGGCTCTCCGCAGATTTTCGATCCGCGTTCGGGTAGCGGCCAGCATCTGCGCAATATGCTGTGGAGCGACGGCGAGCATCTGAAAGTTGGCAGTGATGCGTCCGAAATGCGCAAGACTCAGCCTGAACGGATTTTCCACAGTCTCCAACGTTGGATTGGTGCCAAGGAGATTTCAAGAACGCTGGGGAGTCGCCAAGCTACACCTGAAGTTCTAATCGGGGCCATTCTTCAGCAGTTGATGACTTCGGCTCGGGGCACGCTGCCCAATGCGACGCACGCCGTGGTGACGGTGCCGAGCTGCTATGACCAGATGCATCGACGCGCAATTCAAGTCGCCTGTCAGATCGCGGGCATCGAGCTTCTGCAGTTGCTCGATAAACCGCTGGCGCTCGCTCTGTCGTGGGTTGATGTGCAGTCGAAGTTTACATCGAATGTCGAAACCAAAGTTCGCAAGTTACTTGTTGTGCACTTGGGTGGAACTGGTTTGGAAGCCAGTGTGATTCACGTCGAAGGAGCCACCGTGCAAGCGCTCGGAAGCTGCGGCGACTGGCAACTCGGTTCGCTGCTATGGCAAAGCCAACTTGCGAATTTCTTTTCGCAGCAACTTATCGAACTGACTGGCAAAGCGATTCGTGAGGATGTCGCCGCTGCCACGCGATTGCAACGCACGATTGAGTTGTCCATGGATCGACTGACGCGGTCACCGAAAGTGGATGTGCGGTTCGAGTGGTTGGGTAAGTCGATTGAGCAAACGGTCACTCAAGTTGGCTTTATAAAGTTAGCGCCTGCTCTCGGTGAATCGATTGCCAAGATGATCAATGGAGCCTGCAAGCTGGCGAAATGCGAGATTGCGGAGATCGATGAAGTGCTGCTCGTCGGTTCCATGATGCACATGCGGCCTCTGCAAGACTTGGTGCGCAGTCTGCTGCCGCACGCGCCGTCGCCTCATCTGTTAGAGAAATCCGATATTGCCCGCGGAGCGGCTTTGCAGTCCCGATATCTCGGTTCGCTCGAGCCGGCGAATTCAAAAGTTGCACACGCCATTCCGTCGACCGCATACGATTTCGGTCTGCTCGCCATGGACCCTGTTTCTGGAAAAGGAAGTCCGCGCGTCTTGCTCGAAAAATCCTCCCCGTTGCCAACGACAATTTCAAAGAACCTACGCGGAGATCAACTCGCCAACGTCGGTTCGTTGCAAATCATCGAGAGCACGCGATTGGGTGGGGACACTTGGCATCGGCTCGGCGCGATCAAACCAAATGAGGCGTTTCCGGGTCGATTACCCGCAGATCCGCTGCAGTTACGCTTGGTGGTCGACGAAAGCGGCTTGTTCGAAGCCTACCTGGCTTGGCCTGCTGGTAACCGCCAAGTCTCTTTCGGCAAGCACGAAAATTCGCTTGACGCGGCGCAAATTGTTCACTGGAAATCTTGGCTCGAGACAGCCCTGCTGTGCTCGGATCATTAAGGGTGTGCAGGCTGGGGAAGTTCAAGAGCGAGCGGAGACCGCAAGACAGTGCGTTCCCAAGCGGAGCTTGGGAACGAGGCAACGAGGCATTCACGCCATACGAGCGCTAGTTGCCGTGGGCGCTACTTCAGATCCCATGCATCCATCCACTTGGTTTCAACAGGTTGCATTCGATAGTCATCAATAAGGCGTTGGTGCATGTCATCAAAGTGACCGGCGCCATAAAAAATACCGATCTTCTTCTTGCCTGATTTCATCTGCTCGCCCAGCACTTCGAACGCTTTTGCATTGCGTTCTGTTATCAATGTGCTGCGACCATCATCGCCTTGCAGAGCAGCCATCTGGCCATCCATCATTTCGAATTGATCAGCCATTGCTCGTTTCATTCCGCGAGCGCGATCATCCGATAAGATCGCCGAGATAACATCCAAGTCGTTCGATTTCCCCGCACCTTGCATCGCCAGCCCGGATCCTATAGAGCGCAAAAGCATCTTGAATACACTCTCCTTGCGTTTGTTCATGCTTTCGAACATCTCTTCCGGCGTCATATCAGCGTGCACGAAATTTTTGGCTTTGTAATCGACTTCATCCAACTGAAACGACAACTCCAACATGTCTTTCATGCCAACTTGCACTGAGCTCACGGGGCTTGACCCGCGTTCGTTCGCTTCCGGTACACCATGACTAGGGTCCATGACCATTTCGTACAGCAGCGCGTCATACTTCTTAAACTGCTCATTCAAGTCTTTGTAATACGATTTCTCAGCGATGTGCACGGCTCCGATCAGCGTCACTTCTACACCTTCTGATTCTTTCGAATCCGATTTGTAAGTGACCACGGCAGTTTGCAGAGCCAAAGGTTTTTTGTCTTCGTCCTTCGCGACGCGAACAAATTTCAGTTTCTCTTTCTTGGCTTTTTTCGTGTCACCTTTTTCTGCCGCTTTCTCAGAATTTGCAGAGGGCTTCTCAGCCTTTGCAGTAGCCTGCGCGTCAGCGGATTTCACGTCGGCTGGCTTCTTCTCCTGAATCGCGGCAGCATCCTGCGACCATCCGACGATGGGTTGGAACGATAATGTCAAAAGTGCGACCGGAAGAAGCTGAAGCCCCGGTAGAATTCGAAGCCAATGCATAAATGCGTCCCTTGTTTAAAAAGCCGATCCGAGCGGAACTTGCTCCCGCAGCACTTGAATTCTAGCACGCCTGTCCAATCTTGACTGCAACCTTGCTGAGTTCGAGTTGCTGAGTTCGGATTGTTGACGCTGCTGCCACCACTTTCTATTCGACCAGCGACATCGCCACTCGCTGAGCGATGATTCGGCCTATTTCCAGCGAAGCGGTCGCAGCGGGACTCGGTGCGTTGCAAACGTGAACCATGCGAGGGGCCGTAACCCATAGGAAATCGTCGATCATCGACCCGTCCGCAGCCAATGCTTGCGCGCGAACCCCCGCGCGACAAGGGGTTAAATCGCTCGCTTGAATATCAGGCAACAGTCGCTGCAATGCTTTTACGAACGCCGACTTGAACAAGGACCGCTGGATCTCACCCAGTCCCATTCGCCAGTGCCGCGTCGCTAATCTTAGAAAACCGCCGTACGTCAACGACTCAGCCAAGTCGCCGATCCGCACTTGGCCCCACGAGTAACCCTCGCGCGCCAAAGCCAACACGGCGTTCGGACCACATTCCACTTCGCCACCGATCATGCGGGTAAAGTGGACACCCAAGAATGGAAACTTGGGATCCGGAACTGGGTAAATCAAATTGCGACACAAATGCCGTCGGTCCGATTTCAATTCATAATACTCACCGCGAAACGGAACAATCTGCGCTGGAGGTTTCAAGCCGCTAAGACGCACCAATCGATCGCTATATAAACCGCCGCAGGTCACTAAGAACCCAGCCTTCAAACGTTCATTGCCACAGCTAACCGTTACTTGTTTGCTATCTGCTTGAATGCCCGTCACCTCGCGACTGAGCCGAACGACATGCCCGCTAGCGGTCAACAATTCCGACAATTTTTCGCAAACGGCCGGATAGTCCACGATGCCAGATTCAGGGACATGCAAGCCGCGAATGCCTGCTGCATGGGGTTCGATCTCACGAATCGCTGCGGCATCTAACCAATGCGAGGTCACTCCGTTCTCAACGCCACGCTCATGAATCGATTGAAGACTCGGGACTTCTAGTTCGTTGACGGCAACGATAATTTTGCCGCACGTTTCGTAACGCACGCTGTGCTCGCGACAGAACTCTTCCATCGCTGCTTTGCCAGCTCGACAAGTCACCGCTTTTAGCGAACCGGGCTTGTAGTAAATTCCCGAGTGCAGCACTCCCGAGTTGCGGCCCGACTGATGCGAACCAACTCGATTTTCTTTTTCCAGCAGCGTAATCTTGGCATCAGAGAACTGTTGCATCAATTGCCAAGCGGTCGCCAAGCCGACGATGCCGCCACCAACCACGATAAAATCAGATGTATTTGTTTCTGACATAATCATTTCTTTAACGCGAGTGGCCGCAAGTCACTGAAAGGCAATTGCAAATTGACATGAAGCAGTTGCTATGGCTAGTCCGGGTCGCAATTCGAAGGTTAGCAGTCAGCGATTGTAAGGGTTGCTGTCTTCAATATGTCACGTCAGCGAACACCGATTGGCAGGTGTGCACGGGATCTCGGGCAACTTTTTACCGTAGAAAACCATTCGAGACGTTACAACTAGCATCGAATGCTCCACGCGTTTTCATCGTCATGAGCGGACAAGATCGCGCCACCAACACACTAGCTCGGTGGCAATGCTTCGTATTCACGAAAATGGCGACTGCGAAGACCTTACCTGCTCGATAAACAATACTGCCGAGGCAAACTTGCTTGGCAACCGCCGCACTCGCCCACTCGCCAGCCTCCAACTGGCCCGCTCCACTGGTCGCGTGCAACGGATCGAAGATACCAATCCTAAACGAAGACGTTGATCGGCGGCTCTCCCCCGCCGATCAACAACTTCGATGTCGTAAATAACCCACCCGTACCGGACCTCCGAGAGATTCACAGCCCACCGGATGCCACGCAAAGACCCTCTGCACATGAGCGATCTTTGCCGAGCAACATGTCGGATTCCGAATCTCCCGGCGATGCATGCGAGGCCGACGCAGGCATTGAACTAGGAGGATAAGATATGAAAACTCGTTTGGCAAAATTCTATCGATCGCTTGCTTGTCGCGTCGCGCTGGCA
>Ga0163144_10029094_pt1 | contig 10621 bp, 4 predicted proteins | sample OliLak19BULKMAT1_FD_123175 | JGI IMG/M metagenome (GOLD analysis project Ga0163144, IMG submission 123175) | Freshwater microbial mat bacterial communities from Lake Vanda, McMurdo Dry Valleys, Antarctica - Oligotrophic Lake LV.19.BULKMAT1 | ecosystem: Environmental > Aquatic > Freshwater > Lake...
GAAGAAGTTTCAATGGGTGACTATGTGCTTACAGGAGGAGAACTTCCGGCATTGGCAATTATTGACTGTGTTTCAAGACAAATCCCTGGAGTATTAGGGACATTTGAATCATTAGAAGAAGAACGAGTAAGTAGTGGAGAAATGTACACTCGTCCTGAAGTACTACTCTATAAGGTGAAAAAACATGCTGTACCTAAGTTATTACTTGGTGGAAACCATGCTGATATAGAAAAATGGAAGGCTACGAAGGGGTAATTTTCCCATTTCTCCATGGTATAATAAAAATGCAAAAAGCTCGATATTATTTACATAACAAATATTATGGATCAAAATACACAAAGTGATGAAGATCATACATCAGAAAATGTTACAAATGCTGAAATAAAACAAGAACAAGCATTTCCTGTAGTTATCGATGATATTAAAGAATATAAATTATTTGCGATACTTGGGTATCTACTCCCATTTCTCTTTTTTATCCCAATGCTTAATGATAAGAGTAAGCACGTGCCCTATGTTCGATTTCATGCCAACCAGCAACTGACATTGTTAGTGATATGGGTTGCGGTGAGTATCGTTTCAAATATGCTCTTCACGATTCTCTACGTCTTCATGCCATTTGTTAACATTGCGATGCTTGTATTTGTTGTACTAGGTATCATAAGTGCTGCACAGGGAACAATGAAGAAAATGCCTCTTTTGGGAGACATTGCTTTATTGAGCAAGATTTTTTAATAAAGGTTATTTTAAACAAAAGCACGTGTATTACACACGTGCTTTTGTTTTGTATAACATTACATCACATAACTAACAAAACATAAGTAGACAAACGTGTTACCAAGAGGATTAACTTGCAAATATTTTACGTTCTGATATAATGCCCGCCACAACACATCTAACAGAATGAGTCACGGTTGCTAGGTGTGTAAGTTGGAGAAAAAACAGTATATGCGTTGTAGCTAACGTATAGACACACAAATCACCTACGTGATGATATTAGCAATCGTGCAAAAATAAATACAAACTGAATTAGCCCTATCGGGTTTTTTGTGTTTATTGGTGCCATAATTTTGTATGAACTATGCAGGAAATGAAGCATAAAGCAGAAGAGTACACATCTGTTGGAGCGATGCCACAGAAGCGTTTCAAACTCGCTAAAGAGCCCTTGGTAGAACTACCGGATCTTATCGAACCGCAACGTTTGTCATACAAATGGTTTGTAGAGGAAGGATTGAAGCAAATCTTCAAAGAGTTTTCTCCTATTTCTGATTATTCAGACAAGAAGTTTGAACTTAAGTTTAAGAAGTATGAGTTGGGAAATCCAAAGTGTACTCCAGCGCAAGCAAAAGAAAATAAACTTACCTACGATGCGCCACTTCGAGCGACAGTTGTTCTTAAGAACAAGACGTTCGAAAGTGACAAAGATCAAGAGATTTTTATGGCAGATATCCCCGTAATGACTGAACATGGTACGTTTATCATTAACGGTGTAGAACGTGTGATTGTGCCTCAGTTGGCACGTTCATATGGTATTTTCTTCACTTCACAAGAGCTAAAGGGAAAAACATACTTTGGAGCAAAAATTATCCCAGCACGAGGTGCGTGGGTTGAAATTGAATCTGAAGCTGATGGTGTTGTATACATCAAAATTGACCGAAAAAAGAAGATTGCTATTTCTTCACTCCTCCGTGTCTTTGGGCTTAAAGATGAAAAAGAAATGGTTGCTTTGTTTAAGGATATTGAGAGAGGTCCTGAATACATCAAAGCAACCCTTGCAAAAGATACTGCAAAAACAACAGATGACTCATATGTTGAGATTTACAAACGACTTCGTGATGGTGACTTAGCTACAGTAGAAAACGCACGCGAATTCGTAAACTCCATCTTTTCTCCAGCACGCTACGACCTCTCAGAAATTGGACGACACCATTTTAATGAACGAAATGGTCGCCCTACTGACAAAAAAGCAACTGACGAGCGAGTTGTTACACTTGAAGACTTACGAATCATTATTGCTCACATCATCAAACTTAATCACGAGCCTGATGCAGTACCAGACGATATTGACCACCTTGGTTTTCGTCGAGTACGGTATTTTGGAGAAATGCTCCAGCAGCGAGTTCGTGTTGGTATGACTCGTATGAAGAGAAACATTCAAGATCGAATGTCTACTATTGAAGCAGAGACGTCACTTCCTATGCAGATTATTAATCCGCGACCACTTCAGGCTGCGATTAAGGAATTTTTTACAACCAACCAGCTTTCTCAATTCATGCCACAGCAAAACATTCTTGCTGAACTTGAAGGACTTCGAACGCTCTCTGCATTAGGTCCTGGTGGACTTACTCGTGAACGAGCAGGTTTTGAAGTTCGTGACGTTCACCCTTCACATTATGGACGTCTGTGTCCTATTCATACGCCTGAAGGACCAAACATTGGTCTGATTCTTCGTCTTGCTATGTATTCTCGAGTGAATCGATTTGGTATCATCGAGACTCCCTATGTAAAAGTTGAAAAGGGAATCGTAACAGGTGAAGTAGTCTACCTAAACGCTCATGAAGAGGAAGGATTTATTATCGCTCATGCAGCAGTGTCTGTTGACGAGAAAGGAAAAATAAATAAAGACATGGTAGAAGCTCGTCGAAATGGAGAGCCTATGCTCGTTCCTAAAAAAGACGTAGACTACATGGATATTGCTACAAACCAGGCATTTTCTGTTGCGACATCAATGATCCCATTCTTAAACCACGACGACGCGAACCGAACACTGATGGGTTCAAACATGCAAAAGCAGGCCACCCCTTGTATTATTCCTGATGCACCGATTGTAGCGACAGGTATTGAAGGACTTGCTGCAAAAGATACCGGACGTGTACTTGTTGCTCATGAGGCAGGTGAGGTAATAGAGGCTGATGCGCGACATATTGTAGTAAAAGACAAAGAAGGAAAGAAGCATGAGTACACACTTACTTCATTCCAGCGAACAAACGATTTTTCTGCGTTTTATCACCGAGTTGCTGTGACTGTTGGAGATAGTGTAAAACGAGGTGATTTACTCGCTGACACCTCTTCAACTGACAATGGTCAGATGGCAGTAGGACAAAATGCTATGGTTGCGTTTATGAGTTGGTCTGGAGCAAACTACGAAGACGCGATTATTATTTCTGAACGACTTGTTCGAGATAGTAAGTTTGCAACCATCCACCTTGACGAGCTTGATGTATCGGTCCGAGACACAAAACTTGGCCCCGAAGTCACAACTCCCGATATTCCAAACGTAAGTGAAATGAAGCTTCGAAATCTTGATGAAAACGGTATTATCCGTATTGGAGCTGAGGTGCGAGCAGGAGATATTCTTGTTGGTAAAGTAACTCCAAAGGGTGAAGCACAACTTACTCCAGAAGAGCGATTGCTACGATCTATTTTTGGAGAGAAAGCAAAAGACGTAAAAGATTCTTCACTCCGACTTGAGGCTGGAAAACGAGGGCGAATTATTGGAGTTAAAATTTTCTCACGAGAAAATGGTGATCAACTTGAAAGTGGCGTGATAAAACGAATTCATATCACCATTGCACAGGTGCGTAATGTATCTGTAGGAGACAAACTTGCAGGACGTCACGGAAACAAGGGAGTTATTTCTCGAATTCTTCCAGAAGAGGATATGCCGTATACCGAAGATGGGCGTCCGGTTGATATTATCCTTACTCCTCTTGGAGTTCCTTCACGTATGAACTTGGGACAGATTCTTGAACTTCACTTAGGTATGGCTGCACACACTCTTGGTTACCAAGCTATTGTGCCTCCATTTGCATCTCCTACCGAAGATGAAATTAAAGATGAACTTGAGCTTGCGGGTATTCCGCGAGATGGAAAAATCCAACTTCGTGATGGACGGACAGGAGAACAATTTGAACAGCGTACAGCTGTTGGATACATGTATATTCTTAAACTGCATCACATGGTGGAAGACAAAATCCACATGCGATCAATTGGTCCGTACTCGCTTATTACCCAGCAACCACTTGGTGGAAAAGCTCAAATTGGAGGACAGCGATTTGGAGAAATGGAAGTATGGGCACTTCTTGGATATGGAGCAGCCTACACGCTTCGAGAAATGCTCACCATTAAGTCAGACGACATTGTCGGACGATCTGCAGCTTTTGATTCAATTGTACGAGGTGAAAAAATTGGTCACCCACATACTCCGGCTGCATTTAACGTACTGGTAAACCAACTTCGTGGACTATCACTTGACGTTGACCTTAAACGCGAAGAGCGAGAAGAACGAACTTATTAGTCCTCAATAACTGTAAATAGATATGAATCCAAATACACAAAAACGAGGGGCACCAACAAATTTCACTGAAGTGAGTTTAAAACTTGCGTCACCTGATAAGATTCTTGAGTGGTCATTTGGAGAAGTGACTAAACCTGAAACTATCAACTATCGAACACAGCGTCCTGAAAAGCACGGTTTGTTTGACGAACGCATCTTTGGGCCTGTTGAGGACTACGAATGTTCATGTAAGAAGTATCGGGGTATTCGATACAAGGGAATTGTGTGTGAGAAGTGTGGAGTAGAAATTACTCGCGCAATTGTTCGACGTGAACGAATGGGACATATTGAACTCTGTGTACCTGTGTCACACATCTGGTTCCTTCGAGGAGTGCCAAGTCGAATCGCATTGATTCTAGGACTTACTGCATCATCTGTAGAAAAAGTTATTTACTTTGCAGGATATATCGTAACAAAAGTTGCTGAAGATGAGAGAGCTCGTCTTTTGAAAGAACTTGATACTGAATACAAAGCAAAACACAAGGAACTACAAAATGAAGATGCAAAAGAAGCCTTGAAGATCAGAATGACTGACATGAAGAAGGAGATTGAGAATCTTGCACAGGGATTAGTACTTGATGAAACTACATTTCATAAGTATTCAGTAAAGTATTCGACACTCTTTGAAGCTAAAATTGGTGCTGAATCAATTTTTGAATTGTTCAAAAACCTTGATATGGTGAAGCTTAAAGAGCGTCTTGAGCTAGAACGAGAAACAGCAGGTGTAGCAGAGAAAACAAAACTTGATAAACGACTCAATCTTATCCGTGGAATGATCCATGCGGGAGTACGTCCTGATTGGATGTTCCTTAATCGGATTCCTGTTATTCCTCCAGCATTGCGCCCAATGGTCGCTCTTGAAGGGGGACGTCATGCGTCTTCAGACCTCAATGACTTGTATCGTCGAGTAATCAACCGTAACAACCGACTTAAGAAGTTGATTGATATTATGGCTCCTGACGTAATCTTACGAAACGAGAAGCGTATTTTGCAAGAAGCGGTAGATGCACTTATCGATAACTCTATTCGTCACGGTAACACTGCGTACTCAGCAATGAGTCAAGCACAACGCCGACCACTGAAGTCACTTTCTGATTACTTGAAATCAAAACAAGGATACTTCCGTCAGAACTTACTTGGAAAGCGTGTGGATTATTCTGGACGATCGGTGATTGTTATTGGTCCTGATCTTGAACTCGATCAATGTGGACTTCCAAAACACATGGCTCTTGAACTGTTTCGGCCATTTGTTATTTCAAAACTATTGCGACAAGAACTTGCATACAACATTCGAGGTGCAGGCCGTCTTATTGAAGATGGAGTGCCAGAAGTGTGGGCAATTCTTGAAGAAGTAATTAGCCAAAAACATGTACTTCTGAACCGTGCTCCTACTCTTCACCGACAAGGTATCCAAGCGTTCCGACCAGTATTGATTGAAGGGAATGCTATTCAGGTACACCCGTTGGTGTGTAAAGCGTTCAACGCTGACTTCGACGGAGACCAAATGGCGGTACACGTTCCATTGTCCGACGAGGCACAAATGGAAGCTCGAGAAATAATCTCTGCAAACAAAAACATTCTTAAGCCAGGATCAAGTGAACCAGTAGTGTCTGAATCACTTATGGATATGGCGCTTGGAGCGTTCTGGATGACAAAAATTATGCCAGGAGCAAAGGGTGAAGATAAGTTCTTTATGTCTCCAAACGATGCTATCAATGCATATGACTACGGTATCGTCGATTTCCGAGCAAAGATTAAAGTACTTGCAACCGATACTGCAAAATATTCACAATATGAAGGAAAGCTTTTTGAAACATCAGTAGGACGATTGCTTTTCAACAGTGTACTTCCTTCAGATCACCCGTATATAAATGCCATAGTAACTCAACGAGATTTATTTGCGGTAGTTCTTGATCTTATTGATGATCAAGGCATCAGTGTGGTGCCGGGGGTAGTAAACAAGATTAAAAAGTTTGGATTTAAGTACGCAACTGTTTCAGGTACTACGTGGGGAATTGATGAGGTTATTGTCCCAACAGAAAAGCCTGCAATTATTGCGCATGCACGTGGAGAAGAGGCTGTCATCTTATCTCACTTTAGTGAGGGACTTATATCTAAAGACGAACGTCGTCGAATGATTATTGAGATCTGGCACCGAACAAAGAGTAAACTTGAAGAAGTTATTCCAGACAAGATGGATCAGAATGGTTCTGCGTATGATCTTTGGAAGTCTGGCGCTCGAGGAAGTATGCGACAAATCACTCAGATGATTGGTATGAAGGGGCTTATTGTTAACACACGAGGAGAAACTCTTGAATTCCCTGTTATTTCTTCTATGAAGGAAGGTATGAGTCCAATTGAGTACTTCATTACCACACACGGTTCTCGAAAAGGATTGGCTGACACCGCGCTTCAAACTGCGAAGGCAGGATACCTTACTCGACGTCTGTTCGTTGTTGCGCAAGATGCCATTATTACTGAAGCAGACTGTGCAACTAAGAACGCTGTGATTATTGGACGTTTGAGTGCCTCTGGAATTCAAATTGCATTCTCAAAGGCAATTAAAGGCCGTATTTTAGCTAATGATATTGTTGATGCGGAAGGTGTTGCTCTCTTTAAAAAGGGGCATATGCTCTCTCGACGTGATGCATTATTGGTTGAAGGTTCCACTACTGTGTCTGTAGTTGTACGTTCCCCAATGACGTGTGATACTCTTCGAGGGGTATGTCAACAATGTTATGGAGTGGACTTAACTTCAAACGCACTTGTAGATATTGGTGAAGCAGTAGGAACTATTGCAGCACAGGCTATTGGTGAACCAGGAACACAGCTTACAATGAACACTAAACATGCGGGAGGTACCTCTTCAGCAGGTGGAGACGTAACGCAAGGACTTCCTCGAGTAGAAGAAGTATTTGAAAAGCGACTTCCAAAGAATCCAGCAGTTATTTCTAAGACTGATGGATTTGTAAGTGAAATTCGTACAGAAGGAAAAGAAAAGATTATTGTAGTTGTTCCAGCTAAAGATTCAAAGTATGCACCAAAGAAGAGTGATATCATCGAGTACGAAGCAAACTACCGACGTACCGTATTGGTATCAAAGGGTGAGAACGTGAAGTCAGGACAACTGCTTACTGACGGTTCAGCATATTTGCCCGACATGTTCAAATATGGAACGAAGGAACAAACACAGGAATACATCATTTCTGAAATTAACAAGATTTACGAACTACAAGGAGTAACTATTTCTCGAAAACACATTGAGCTTATTGTGAAGCAAATGATGAGTCGAGTAAAAATTACTGCTTCTTGTGATAGTCACTTTACTCCAGGAGAGGTTATTGAAGAATGGATCTTCTTTGAGGCAAACGCGGCACTTGTAGCAGATGGAAAAGAACCTGCAAAGGCTTCAAAACTTATTATGGGTATCACTGAGTCATCATTGTCTCGAAAGAGTTTCCTCAGTGCAGCATCATTCCAAAACACTACACGAGTATTGATTAATGCAGCGGTAAAAGGAAGTAATGACAACCTTGCAGGTTTGATGGAAAACGTTATCATCGGTAAATTGATCCCCGCAGGAACTGGATTTAAGGGTTCGGCGAAAGCGAAGATGATACATGACCTAGTAAACGACCCAAACTACTAGAAATCTCCATAAGCACTCATCTACTTCGTTGCTTGCGTAGTTCGGACGCTTACCGTACGTCTCTTACAGAGATTGTCCACTCATTGGGTATTTTATTTCACTTCGTTCATAAAATTCCTCAATGAGTCATGAGAAGTGATATGAATCACTTCTCACGACTCGCGCCCTTACTACTTGGCGTCTTGTATCTGAGCACTTCTGAAAATTTATATTGAACGCAGTACACAAAAAACCGGAAGCTACGCTTCCGGTTTTTTGGGTAGAACCTATGCGTACATTAAATCTTATCATATATGATAAGATTTAATTTTGACGATCTTATTCTTTTGAAGAAGGGAAGAGTAGGAAGTGAAGCGGATATTTCTTTTTGAGTGCTTTAAACGTAAAGGGATTATGTGCAGTATCACGTTTTTCTTTTCTGCTCTTCATTTCACTTTCTACCTTTGCAATAACTGCTTCATAACCAGGAAGTTGGTCACCAAGCCACTTTTCAACGCGCCAGATAGTATTTGGTCCAACTTTTAATATTCTTCCAATTTTAGCTTGAGACTCTCCAGCAAGTAACATGCGCGCAATCCAAATGCGTCGTCCCAGCATAATTCTCTCACTTGGAGTTAATAAATCTTTTAAAAAGTTTTTGGTTGCATCACGACCTTTTAATACGCTCACTGCGGTATAGAGAATATCAAGTGTCTCCATTTGTTCTTGATTTGTTAATTCACTCATTTTCTTTTTCATATATATAAAATCTTATCATATATGATAAGATGCGAAAATAAGTGTGGAGACAGTTTAATTGGGTATTTTTATTTCTTATCATATATGATAAGAAATAAAAATGAGGAGTGGGAAAGTTCAGTTATGTTGAAATAAATCGTATCACATATGATACGATTTCAAATGAGAATTTGCAGTGTCTATAAGTGCCTATAGTGTTTATTGTTGTCACTTTTATTTTGAAAGCTCTGATTCCTCGGTAGAAGCCCGCGTAATATGCGAACAATACAGCGAACCCTGCCCAACACCACGGATTGTAGCTATATAGTGCTACAAAGAAGGCACCGATGACAAGATAGATATGGAATCGGAACTCGCTCTGGGTGGAACGAGGCCACGTGCTTGCCTCGTCTTCCAATTTTTGAGGTACTATTCGTGTCTTCATTTGCTTCTCCTTCTGTAAGACTTAATGTTTATTATGACATATTTTCTAATAAAAACAAGTATGTTGATACATAATAGAGCTGTTTGAGTTATACTGTAGTACTTATGGCATCTGACTCTATTTCTCAAATTAAAGAACGACTTTCTATTGTGGATGTGGTTTCAACGTATGTGGAGTTACATCAGGCGGGGAAAAACTTTAAGGGGAAGTCGCCGTTTACTTCTGAAAAAACCCCTTCGTTTTATGTGTCTCCTGACAGAGGAATGTACTACTGTTTTTCATCTTCACAAGGGGGAGACATTTTTACTTTCATTCAAAAAATGGAAGGAGTTGAGTTTAAAGAAGCACTTAAGATTCTTGCAGATAAGGCAGGGGTCGAGCTTGTACCCGAAGACCCGCAGAAAAAAACAGAGCGAGACAGAATGTATGACGCTTTAGAAGACGCAACAAAGTTTTTCTGTGACTATCTTCATAAAAACACTGAAGCACTTGAGTATCTTGCAGGACGTGGGGTGCTTGCTGAAACTATTGCAAAATGGCGTATTGGCTATGCACCAGGGCCAGCTACATACGGGTGGCGTGAACTCAAAGAACACTTAGAAGGGAAAGGATATACACAGAAAGAGTTGCTTTCGGTCGGACTTATAAAGGGAGCGGAAGCTGGTAAAGCCCCGTATGATCTTTTTCGAGATAGAATCGTATTTCCGATTTTTGATGCAGGTGGAAGGGTAGTTGCATACTCTGGACGCATTTTAAGTAAAGACTCTGAAGCGCCAAAGTATGTGAACTCTCCAGAGACAGAACTCTTCAATAAATCAGAAATCCTCTATGGGTATCATCTTGCAAAAAATGGTATTCGCCAACTTGGGTTTGCATTGGCAGTAGAAGGGCAGTTTGATGTGGTCTTAGCGCATCAAGCAGGATATGCAAATACGGTTGCTGTCTCTGGGACTGCCTTAACGGCACATCATGTCATGCTCTTACAGCGTCTTTCAAATAAGGTGGTTCTTTCACTTGATGCTGATAAAGCGGGGATAGCAGCGGTACGGAGAGCTACTGATTTAATGTTGCCACGAGGAATAGATTTAAAGGTGGCAAACATTGTGGGAGGGAAAGACCCAGCTGACTTGATTAAAGAAGATGTGCACATATTTCGTAAAGTGGTAGGGAGTGCTAAACCAGTCGTAGAGTATTTCTTAGATATCTTAGAAGCACAAAAAAAGGATGAACGAATGTTTAAACTTAAGGTACGCGAAGAGGTATTGCCAATATTAATAAAAATCTCAAATCGAATTGATCAAGAACACTTTGTAGGGGTGATTGCAGAGCGCTTAGGAACAACAAAAGAAGCAATAGTCTTTGAAGTTGAGCGATTACAAGAGCTTATCAAACAAAAGCCAACTCATACTGGCGCTACATTTGAAAACAATAGTACTCGTGGTACACCCATTGAACAAGATAACATAGTGCGACA
>Ga0163144_10029095_pt1 | contig 10621 bp, 6 predicted proteins | sample OliLak19BULKMAT1_FD_123175 | JGI IMG/M metagenome (GOLD analysis project Ga0163144, IMG submission 123175) | Freshwater microbial mat bacterial communities from Lake Vanda, McMurdo Dry Valleys, Antarctica - Oligotrophic Lake LV.19.BULKMAT1 | ecosystem: Environmental > Aquatic > Freshwater > Lake...
GAAAGGATCGTTAATCAGATCGGGCATAGCCTTGCCTACTTCATCACCCACCTCTCAACAAGACCAAATTAAGGAATCTGCTGCCAGAAACCGTAAAATCAATTCCTTGCTGCGACTTCAGCCTTAAGGGTTTTTCAGCAGTATTAAAGATCCAAGCGGATATGCGCCTCACTCGCACCTCGCTCGAGGCCCAATTTCCGGCGCGACTTAATCTCATTTTGAACGCTTATTAGAATTAGCCTTGGCGGGCTTGGGTTTTGATTTCAGCTTCTTGATCCTTTTCTCAATTTTTGGTTTCGACGGTTTTGGCTTCTTTGGCGGGGGTGCTGCCGGCGCGATTGCGGAGCCTGAATCGATTTCCACTCCAAAGATTTCTCCGAGATCGTCGCTGGCCAGTGAGGTCACCCCGGTCTCCGCAGTCAAAGGACCCGTGGCGGCCGAACTGGCCGAGGCGATGAGTTCCGCGACGTCCACTCCGCGCAAGTTGAAGAATAATTCCGGCTTCTCATCCAATCGCGCACCCACACCATAAAGAACCGCCGCGACATGTTTGCACATGTCCGCCCAATCCGGGCAGGAACAATTGAATTTGATTTCCTTCGGCGCTGGAAACAATCCGCTCCCGGCGGTGGTGATTTCCTGAAGGATGTCCTTCGAAAGCTTTCCCTGGAGGAGATCGATGAGGTTGGTGACTTTGCCCGCACAACGGCCGGTGAAATCGGTCCATGGTTTTTTCCCCAAGGCGATGATGGTGATCTCGGTTTTGTAGAGGCTGCTGCCCTGCACCAGGGCGGTGATTTTTCCGCTGCTGATTTGAAGGTCGAGCACCGAGCCATTGCGGACATAAGTGCGGCCTCGAGGCAGGCGGTTTGAGTAATCGCCATAAGATTCCAGGTTCTGGCACCAGGCCTTTCCCCAGAAGGTTTGAGCAATGAGTCGGCCAGTGAGCTGCACTGGGGAGAGGCTCTGCCCTTTTCCAGCAAGTTTTTTGGCGGTTTTTTCTGCTTTGCGCTTTCGGTCGGCGGCGGAAACGTAAGGACGATAGGAATGCCAGGACATATCAATTTTGAATTATTGAGTTATTGAATTTGTGAGTTCAAATCATTCTGAGACTGACGCCTTTAAATCGAGCGACACGAAACGCATAAGTTCATCGTTCGACATTTCGGTCAGCAACGATTCAGCGCCGCCTTCTGCTCCGAGGATGGCGTCAGCCAGTTGTTTCTTCTCGGTAATGAGATTGTCAATACGCTCCTCGATGGTTCCGCGACAGACAAATTTGTGAACCAGGACATTTTTTTTCTGACCGATTCGGAAGGCGCGATCGGTGGCCTGGTTCTCGACCGCGGGATTCCACCAGCGATCAAAGTGAATCACATGGCTTGCGGCCGTGAGGGTGAGTCCGGTGCCGCCCGCCTTGAGCGAGAGAACAAAAAACGGAGGCCCATCATCGCGCTGAAACGATGTGACGAGATTCTGGCGATCCTTCACCGGCGTGGAACCGTGGAGGACTAGTCCGGGACGCCCGAAGACTTTTCCCAAATGTTCCGCCAGCGGCTCGGTCATCTCGCGAAACTGGGTGAATATGATCACCTTTTCCTGACGCGAAGAGATCTCCTCGCAAAGTTCGCTCAGGCGATGAAACTTTCCGCTGTCTTCGGGTTGATAGGCGCCGTCGCCAATCCACTGGCTGGGGTGATTGCAAATCTGTTTGAATCGCATCAGGAAGGCCAGCACGGTGCCGCGACGTTGGATGCCTTCATCGGTGGATTCCAATTTCTCCTCCAGGTCCCGCACGCTCTTCTCGTAGAGCGCCGCCTGTTTTTTGCTCAATGAACAGAAGGCCGTGAGTTCAGTCTTGTCGGGCAAATCGGAGATGATGCTGCGATCCGTCTTGAGTCGGCGTAACAAATAAGGGCGCACGAGCTGCCGCAATGGGGCGAAGTCGGGCCGTGGAGCCGATTGAATCGATTTAATATAACGCGAGAATTCTGTTGCTCCGCCGAGCAGGCCGGGGTTCAGGAAATCATAAAGCGACCAGAGATCGCCGAGCCGGTTTTCCACCGGGGTTCCACTGAGCGCGATTCGAGCACGTCCGCGGAGTCGCTTCACCGCACGAGTTTGTTTTGCACCGGGATTTTTGATGGCCTGGGCTTCATCGAGGACGATCAGACGCCACTCGCGTTCGGCCATCCAATCGAGCCGCGCCGCTTGTCCGTATGTGGTGACGATGAGATCCCGGCCTTCAATAAACTTGGCGGCGGACTTTGCGTCGCGCCATTCGGATGCCGGGGAATCGGAGGGGTGGATGAAAGCAGCGCGAAGATTGGGGGAGAAACGGGATAGTTCATTTTTCCAATTGGCGAGAAGCGATGCGGGCGCGATTAGCAAGGATGGTTCGGAAACTTTTCCCTGGGATTGGAGTTCGCGTTTTAATTGCAGCAACAACGAAATCACTTGAATGGTTTTCCCCAACCCCATGTCATCCGCGAGACAGGCACCCAAGCCGAGGCTTTGTAAAAACCAAAGCCATTTCACACCTACTTCCTGATAAGGACGCAATTTGGCGTTGAGGTGTTGATTCGGATCGAACGTCGCCGCCGTTTCCGGTTGACGCAATCGTTCCAAGGCTTCGCGCAACCAGCCGCCCGCGACCATCTCCGACCAATCCGCAGTTTCCGCCGCTGTCGCATCTTTCCCCTTGTCTTCCAAACCGACCCCCGCCAGTAAACGCATGGCTTCGAGAAAGGGAACGCCATCACGCCCCGCGCCGGATTCCACCTGACGCCAATGATCGAGAACGCTTTGCAAACGGTCACGATCCACCTCAACCCACTGGCCGCGCAACATTACCAGACCCTCGGTTGAAGCCATCAAAGCGTCCCATTCCGCTTTTGTCAGGGTTTCGCCGTCGAGGGTGGTTTCAGCGGAAAACCGAAGGAGACTTTCCGTTCCAAGGGTGGAGTTTTTTTTATCACCGATCCGGACGCTGACTCGCGGCCGGGGACCGCGGCCGGCCTTCCACCAATTTGGAATGCGGGTGATAATGCCAGCTTCTTCGAGCGCGGGAGTTTCACGAAGAAAGGCGTGAGCCTGGGCCGGGGTCCAGGCTTGAGGTTGGAAAATGCGTTTGCTATCGAGAGCTTTACGAGCCCATTCGCTTCGTTCAGCAGCGCGTTGAACTGGTTCGAGCAACGATCTTAATGCGGCCTGATTTTTCGTTCCTGCATATTCCTGCAAGGCTCGAGCCAGCGGCAAATGGAGCGCCTTTTCCTGCGGGGAAAGGCGATGGGTATAGGTCGCCATAAACGCGAATGGAGTTTCCGGCGAGCGTTTGTTTTCGGCCAGGTGAAATGTTACCTTGCCCAACAAATGCAACGCGGGATTGATCTTCCCCAGCCACGGTTTCAAACCTCCGGCATTGCGCGCTTCCACCTGAGCGGTGGTGTGAAGCTCGTTCCAGAGATTGGCTAAAATTTCCGGCGAAATATATTCGGCTCCGCGCATTGCCGGAATACGCAGGGTGAGGTCGAAGAAAAAATCGGGCGACGGTGAAACCGCTGCGGCGGGTTGGGCATCGGACGCCTCCGGGCAATGCGCCAGCGCTGCCAGATAGGCATCCACAAACTCACGCCAAAAGATAAATTCCATCGGCCAGACCTGGCCGGACTTGGGCCGCGACGCGAGAGCCAGGAGACCGCTCGCGGAACCGGTCGCGAATGCCTCGGTGAGCGTGGAATCCGGGACCTCCAAGGCGGAAGTCACTTCGGTCCCGGCTCGCTCCTCTCCTGTTTCCTCGAGAAAAAGACGTCCGTGCGGACTAAAAACAAGTTGGTGTCGCATCGATTTGGATGCGAAGCAAAACAATCATTCCAAGCGCCGTCAAGAACTGCTGAAGGAAGACGCTTTATCGTGTTTAACCTTCAAAAGCGCGCTTCAACTCTGCGATATCGAGCTTTTTCATTTGCAACATGGCTTGAAAGGCTCGCTGAGATTTCGCGGAATCGGGATCGGTCAGCATCTCAAAAAGAATTTTGGGTGCAGGACGGCAGTTCGTTCCAGGCGCGAAAAGTGAATGGGTTCCGCAGTTTCAATGCCTTAGGTAAATGGCAACCGCTTCAGTGCGAGACCGGACATGAAGCTTTTCGTATATCCTGCGAACATAAGTATGCACGGTATCGAAACTGATGTGCAGTGTTTCGGCAATTTCTTTGTAAAGATAACCGCGGGAAAGGTAATCGAGGACCTCCTGTTCCCTGGGCGAAAGATTTTCTGTTTCAATGGTTGAAGTGCTGGGAGATTGGAAGGATTGCACAACTTTTCTAGCGATATGGTTGGTCATGGGTGATCCTCCTCCATGAATTTCACGGATCGCGGATAGCAGCTCTGGAATAGGAGTTTGTTTCAATAAATAACCGGTTGCGCCAGCGGATAGGGCCTTGAAGATGATCTCCGTATCCTCATAAACCGTCAGCATCATGACCTGGATTTTCGGAGCCAAGACTTTCAATCTTCTGACACATTCGACCCCGTTCATGCGGGGGAGATGAATGTCCATCAAAACTACATGAGGCCCGTCGTTGGGGAGTCCAGCCAGAGCCGTCTCACTCGAGGGATAACTGCTCAAACAACGAAAACCTGGAGCGCAATCGATCATGACGCCCAAGCTATCTCGAACCCGATCGTCATCCTCGACCAATGATACTGAAATCGGTGTTGTCACAAGTTGTTGGATTGAAAGCAGCATACTCCTCTCCCAAATAAAAACAAGCGAGCGCCCGAATCCTCTCCTGGCGCTCGCTCGACGAGGGTCAAAGAATAACTTTATCTGGCAGTTCCACCGCTGTAATTTGAGAAGGCGCTTTCACCCGAGGCATTGACTGCGGTTACAGAGTAAAAATAGGTAACCCCACTGGTCAGGCCGGTATCGCTGTAACTGGTGGAGGCTGAAAGTGTGGCTCTCAAGGAATAGGGCCCCCCCGACCCGCTGGTCGAACGGTACACCTTGTTTTGGGTAATTCCAGAACTCGATGATTGGGTCCAACTCAGGTTAATTTTTCTCCTTTGAGAGGGGACGGTAGCATTGAGGTTGGAAGGGGGATTGGGCGGAACGACCGCCTGAGGTGTAGCGATTACTTGTGAGGAGTTGCCACTTTCACCCACGCTATTTAGGGCAGAAACAACATAATAATAGGTGGTACCGTTTATCAGCCCGGTGTTGTTATAAGTGGTGGAGGTGATGCCAGGAGCGATGGTGGCGTAGGGGCCGCCTGAGGAAGTTGAACGTTTAAGATTATAACTCGTTGCTCCAAGGCTGGAGTTCCAGCTTAGTGAAACCTGCGTATTGCCGGGCACAGCACTTAAGCCCGAAGGAATTGCTGGAGGCTGGGGTGTGGTCGAGGGGGGAGCTATTTTCCAATTCCCAAAACATTGCCCCGCAGCCCAAGCGTATCGTGTAACCGGATGAACTCGAATACAGGTCGTCTCGCGAGCCCCGTCCAAACCCGTTCCGCCCGGCTGTTTTGTCAGCTTTTGAAAGGTGACTCCACCATCAATGGATCGAACCACTGCGGCATCGGACATGTAAATATCTCCATGTTTTCCGGCGTAAACAACGTCTGGATTTACCGGATCTACAGCCACTGTGTTGGCTCCCTGCCAGCCCTGATTGTCGGCTGGAAGACGGCTCGTGATATCGGTCACGGTTCCTCCCTGCCATTGGTAAAGCACCCTGTTATCCGAAGCCACATACAACCGGTTCCGGACATGGTCGAAGGCAATATCGTAAACATTGCCAGGAAAAGTGGCCACCGTGGTCCAAGTGGCGCCGCCGTCTGTCGATTTTACCACGTTCCTCAGATTCGCCCCGTAGAGTTCCTTGCTGCCAGCAGGATTGTAAGTGAAAACCCCTTTGCACGCAGTCATTCTGGTCCATGTGGCTCCCTGGTCTGTCGTCCTGAGGTCGTGCCAAAAGGCGATATTTGAATTATTCGGGTCACCACAGGCGGTGTCCGTTCCGCTCCCGGTCAGACCGGTATCGGACCAGGTAGTCCCACCGTCTATGGAGACTTTGAGTGAACGGGTGCCGCCCCAAGAGGGAGAATTTCCGGCAAACATCCTAGTGCTGCTGAAGGCATAACCCGCGTAATTATACCCGCCCCAGCTTTCGCCCACTTGTAAATATTTCCAGGTGGTTCCCTGATCATGAGTCACTGCTGAATTGTAGTCCTGGGAGGTCAGAAGCAGGGTGTTGGGAGACTGGGGATTGAAGTTGAAAAATCCCGAGGCAAACACACCGTTATATCCGTTGTTATTCCAAACATAGGTGCTGCCGCCATCGGTGCTTTTGGTGATCCAATCCGCCCCGGTGGACCAAACAGTGTTTGCTTGTGTGGGATGCCACAAACCGAGTCCTGATCGGCCATTGAATGGCATAAAACTTTGAGTGTTGTCGAAGTTGCTGGCGGCCCAGTTATTTCCGCCATCGGAGGTGTAAAACCGGGGCTGATCATACCAAACGCCGGTGTCATGATTGATCACCATGTCATTCGGATCCACCGGGCTAACTTTTACCCGGTAAAGATTTTTGGTTGCAGGCAACCCGGCGCCGTTACGGGGTGCAAAGCTTGCGCCGGAATCCGTGGAAACTAAAACCTGACTGGCAGTGGTGATGTAAACATTGTTTGGCTGGGTCGATAGCACATCGAGTCCTCGGACATTTCCACTGTAAACTGTGGTGAAGGTCGAACCTCCGTTCACACTTCGGTGAAGTCCGGTGCTGTTCCCAACATAGACGGCCCCTGAAACGGGGTGTACTTTCACTATGCTGGCGCTGAACCCGGTTTGGATTTTGGTCCAGGAACTGCCGCCATTGAGCGTTTTCCATAAACCCAAAGTGTCGGGAGCCGAAAAATAAGCCACCTGACTCGATCCTCCAGAGAGGCTTGATTTATCGTAGGCAATGAGGTCGTCCTGATTTCCGGTGGCGTAGGTCATTGGAAGAACAATGGTCCAGGTCGCTCCCTGATCGGTCGAAAGGTAAAGTCCGTGGTGGTTGCCCCAATTGGAAGAATTATCCCCCGCGACCAAACATCGTTGACTGTTGTTGGGATCGATAGCCAAAGCGGTTCCACCCCTGGCTTTGATTCCCACGTTGGCCGGTTCCCAGTTGGCTCCGCCATTCACCGAGCGATAAACACCTCCCACATCCGTTCCCATCAGGAGAAAATTTCCCGTGGAATCAATCGCCATGTGACGAATCACCTGGCAACCCTCTCCTCCAGTGTTGCCGGCGTTGCGGCTGGCCTGGGTGATGTAGGGAACCGCTTCCCATTGTTGCGCCTGAACAATGCCGAATGAAGCCAGCGCCGTAGCCGCAGTCATCGATTTCAAGCCCATTGAAAGGACTCGGCACGCGCGTTGATAAAGATATAGACATCTCATAATAAATAGACTTTCTGTGATTGATGCGATCTGGGATAACGTCTCAAAAGCTATGCTTTGGAGCAGCGGCCAACAAGTCACCCGTTTTGGTGACACTGTTAAAAAGTGTTCTCCACAATGATCGCGCTGCGGCCAAACGGAAAGTCCACGCCATGCCAAATGCCCAGGGGATGTTTCGGCAGCGTTTGGCGTTTGGATAGGTTCCCTGCGGCTTTTTGCGAGACAGATCACTAGCCCGCGTTCAGTCCCGCCGGGGGAATCGGAAGGATAATCTGAACCGAGGTGCCTCCTTCCATTCTTCGGTTGCAAGTCAGAACTCCTCCAATTTCCTCAATTCGGGCTTTTATGTTTGTTAGCCCGTTTCCGCCTAGCCCGGAGGGCGGTGTAAATGGCATCGACTCCATTCCACAGCCATTATCCTCAATCGAAAGCACCAGATTGATTCCCTCAAACCACAGCCGTATCCAAACCTCGGTGGCCGAGGAGTGTTTCACAATGTTGTGGAGGATTTCCTTGATCGTAAGAAAAAGGTTGTGGCGGGTTGCGGCTAGCAACGGATTGCCCGGAAGGTTTACCGGGGCGTCGATTCGAAGCCGGATGTCCAGGGGAGCGAGGTATTCCTGGGCAAACTTGAATACGTAACTCATCAGGCTTTCCAGGCTGTCATTTCTGGGATTGACCGCCCACACGATCCGATCAAGCGTCCGGGTGATCGCGCGGGCTGTGGATGAAATTTTTTTGCTATAGATCCGGACCTCGTTGGGTTGTTCAGCACTGTTCTCGGCCATTTCGCCGAGCAGGGCCACCTGGGTCAGGCTGGAGCCAAGATCGTCATGAATATCCTTGGCGATTCTCGACCGTTCCTTTTCCACGCGATGGTTGAGTTCAACTTCCAAAAGTCGTTGTTCAGCTTTTTTGCGTTCAATAATTTGCTGGCGCAGTCGATCGTTGGTTGAACTCAATTCTTCGGTTCTTTTCGCCACTCGATGCTCCAATTCATCCTTGGCTTGCTGCAGGCCTTTTTCGGCTTTGAGTCGTTCAGTGACCTGTTCCTGGAGCATTTTGCTTTTACGCGCCAAAAAAGCGGTCCACGCCGTGCTTAACAATACTGCCACCAGAAGGAAACCCGCAGCCCAGAGAGTTCGTCGTAAATTCCACCACCCTGGTTGCTGAAGAATCACCACATCTTTCGGCGTTCGCAGAAGCAGACGAAAGGTCCAGGATCGGAAAAATTCATCTACCGAATCTGAGGATTCCAATTGGACATTTCCGATGCCTGAAAGTCTGAGACGGCTGCCATTTTGAATGGTTAAGGGAGGATTGGCCAGTGTGTCCAGATGGGCGTTAAAAACCGAGTTTCCCGCCTGAAGGATCAACACCTGATCGCTGGATCGACGAATTTGATCCACCAGAATGGCTTCAACCTCGACGAACTCAGCGTCATCGTTCGGCCGCAGAAATTGGCCTGAGGCGGCTTGCTTCATGTCAATTTTCCGAGGAGTCGGGAACGGACCTTCCGCCACTTGCCGAACCAGGGAATGATGCAGCAATGGCTTGTTATCTCCCAATGCCGGAAACCCCACTGCATCAATGATGGCTCCAGGAATCAAAGCGGAGCGATCGCTTGTGAGCACTTGGAGGCCACCTTCCGGGCCAGTGAGGTAAAGTGAGCGGCCTGGTTGACTGAATGTCAGAACTCCGCGGACCCGGATCCTATGGTCCAATCCTTCTCCGGGACGATATTGCATCAACATGTGCGGTTCACGGAGGGGCAATTGAAAAGGATCCGGCGGGGGTGACTTGGTAAGGAAGATCTCATTGGTCGAAGGCACAAAAAGGCGCATTCCAGTGAGCTGCCGTTGCCGGTTGAACACGGAGCCTCCCACACCGCGTATGGTTGCTTCGGCATCGATCATATTCGTGAAAAAAGCCAAGGTTGCATCGGAGAAAATCGCCCGGACTTGGCTGTGAAGCGTTCCAATCTCCAGATAAACCTTATCCTCTACGCTGCTTGCGTTTCGAATTACACCGCTTAATTCCAGCCAATCGGCATCGTTGTCAGGTCGGATGATTTGTTCGATCGCAGTTTTTCGTGCCTCGGGGAAAGGGGCAAATCCGAGGGAAGTAAGAATGGGATCGCCATTGAGCCCCTGGAGGACTGGGGCAAACTCGCCCGGGCCGCTGATCCCTTGGGCTCTGACTCGCATCCCCGGTTTTAGATCAAAAGCCGATTGAGCTGAAACAAACACCCCCGCCGAACCGTCGTGCAGGAACAAAAATGAATTCGGACGGGCGAGAGTTGTAACCGCTTCAACCAGCACTGGAATTTTCCGACTGGCCTGTTCGGGAGTTAAGTTTTTGAGTGTGGCTAGATTGGTGATGATCGTAGGAATTTCCGTTTCCTTGGAAAAACCATCATGGCAGAGCAAAACGATGAATACAGTTGAGACCAACCAGTTTCGAGAACGAAATCGAAACCCTTCCCATCCGGGACACGGACGCTGAAAGCGAAAACAGGGTGTGCTAAATTTCACAAAAAAGGCTGTTAGGGAAAGATTTCTCCATCTTTTCCAAAGGCTCTGCCCCAGGTCAAAACTAATTTAAGGCCAGCGGCTCTCACAGCTCTCACTCTCCTGAACGTGAAGGATGGGCTAAATCTTGACTCTATTCGGACACTCCTTTAACCACTCCTTTAAGAGTGAACGCCAGCGGCCCTCCGTTCCGATTGCTGTCCGGCCAATCCCGGAACACTGTCCATTATGATATCGGAATAGGTGTCCGGTATCATCGGAATACGCAATAATAACAGATGAAACGTGTCGTCATTCATGATATCGATAGCCGGATTCCGAATCTGGCCCTGTTGAAACTTTCGGCATGGCATCGCAAGCAAGGGGCCGAAACCTTCCTGAGCAAAACAAAATCAATCCCAGATGCATGCCCGCTTGAAGCCGACATTCACCTGGGGTCGACGGTGTTCCGGAACGAAAACTCGGCGAAACGCATTGAAGGATTGCGAAACCTCTACGGAGACAAAATTGAGATTGGCGGATTTGGTGTCACTCTGGCAAAAAGGCTGGCCCCCGAGGTCGAGGAAATGTTTCCCGATTACAGGCTCTACAACCACACACTTTACGCCCTTGGTTTTTTGACCCGCGGCTGCAACAAGCGATGTTCC
>Ga0163144_10029096_pt1 | contig 10621 bp, 7 predicted proteins | sample OliLak19BULKMAT1_FD_123175 | JGI IMG/M metagenome (GOLD analysis project Ga0163144, IMG submission 123175) | Freshwater microbial mat bacterial communities from Lake Vanda, McMurdo Dry Valleys, Antarctica - Oligotrophic Lake LV.19.BULKMAT1 | ecosystem: Environmental > Aquatic > Freshwater > Lake...
CCGAACTCCCACCGGCCCCGGCCGCAGCGTCAGCATCTCCGCCAGGTACACGTGCGCGCTCCCCCCGGTGCGCAAGAGCTGCACGATGCGGTACTTCCCCGCAAACGCCGTCCCGACGAGCTTCGCTCCAGACGAGGCACCGTCGGCCATCGCGGCGATGTTACCAAACCCCGCGCTCCGCTTCACCACGCCTCGTCGAGCGCCTTCTGCACCGCCTCGAACACCCCCGCTCGCACCCGCTCCACGTCGTCCGGCGACCCCGGATCCCCGGCCGTCGCGATCGCCGGCAGCGCCCGGATCGTCACCGGCACCCGGCGCGGCACCGGCGTCCCCCACCGCCCGAACGCAATCGGCAAATCGTACTTCGCATCCCCCAGCACCTTGCGCCCCAGCCACGGCTCCCGCCCCACCACCGTATACATATCGTCCACCCCCACCGCCGCAATCGGCACGATCGGCACCCCCGCCGTCATCGCCACCCGCGCAAACCCCGAGCGCTTCCCCCATTTCACTCGGTGCCGCTCGGTCGACAGCTTGAACGAGTCCTGAATCCCCCCCGGATAAACCACCACCAATTCACCTCTCTTCAAAATGCGCGTCGCATTGCCCGCCTCCCCCGGCACCGCATCAATGAAGTCGAGCAGCCGCCCCATCCCCGGCAACCGCCACAAATTGCGCTCCCCCAGCCAGAACGGCAGCCGCCCCAGCTCGCGCCTGAGCAGCGCCCCCAGCACCACCCCGTCCCACCCGTTCATCCCGTGGTTCGCCACCAGCAGCGCGCCCCCCTCCTTCGGAATGTTCTCCGCCCCCACGAGCGACGCCGAAAAATACCCCAGCACCGCATCCATCAGCGCGCGCCCCGCCGTCGACTCGGCGAACCTGTGAATGGGCCTCACTGGTTCCTCGCCGCTCATTGAAGATACCTTGTTAGGACCATTGTACAGACTGCCATTCTCGGTGACTACCAGTCCCGTTTTCCAAACAGCGCGAGCAACGCGAGGTCCGCCCTCATCCGACGGGTCAGCCGGCCTCGTGGCCTGGAAGGCCGTCGAGCCATTCGAGCGTTTCGTTCCAATCAAGCGCTCGCTTCGGAGCGGCGCGGTGGAGATGGCGCCACTCTTCGCCGCCGTCCTCGGTGAGGACACGAGCTTCGGGATCCTCCTCGACCATCAGCGCGATCAGCCAGTCCGACGTCATTGGCATCTGGCCTGGCAAGACCTGAAAGCCGTCTCGGAGCTCCCCGCCGAGAGTCTTCTTCTTCGCAGACTCCCAGTCCTCGTTCGTCGGATAGCGCCCGTACAGCTCATCGGCCCATGCCGCCGCTCTCACCTGATTCAGGGTGAAATCGGGCACCAGCATCCCCTGTTGTTGCAGGAAGTCGTCGAACAATCGCTCCTTCCACTGCTCGCCTGTTTCGACGCGCATCTGACGTCGCCGTTCGAGGTAGACCTGCGGGTGAATGACAACCTCGACTTGCTTCTGCCGGGCGAGCTTGCAGAGCTTTCTCAGCTCTACAACGCCCCGAGCAGCGTTGGTGTCGACCCACAATCGCGACATCGCTCACCCCTTCGGCGTCGCGCCCGGGAGACCGAACGCCTGATCGAGCTCCCCGGCCGTCCAGGCTTCCCAGCGGCGCTGCTCGGTCGATCGCAGGAACCACAGGTGCCCGCCAGTCTGGAGACCCAGACTGGAACGCATCTCTTCGGGGAGTCTGGTGTACCCCTCCGGCGTCACCCACTGCTCCTCGGCGCCGGCGGCCCGCGCCGTTGCCCGGATCTCGTCGTTCGCCGCGGAGGGCTGCCGCAAAACCGAGGTCACTCCCTCGGGCGAGCGGCTGAAACGAATCACCTCGGGGCCATCGAACGTGGGAACGTGGCTCTCCAGGATGATCTGGTCGACGAGCCCATTGCGGACTTGCTCGCGGAGGAAGTCCCGGACCAGCTCCTGATTATCAGGATGCAGGCTGATCTCGGGCTCTTCAATGGCGACGACCGCGGCCCGGGAGGTGAGAACCGCGGCCGCGAGCGCGACCACTTGCTGTTCGCCCGAGCTCAGCTCGGAGACCCGCAGAATCTGGCGCCCTCGGGCCTCGAAGCGAAGATCTACCCCGACGCCCGGCGCCTGCACCACCGAGACCTCGCGACCTTGCAGCGTCTTGAATCGGCCGATGAGCGCTGCGAACGCGCGCCATCGTTCGGTATCGCCGGGGTCGAGCGAGGTCGCCAATAGCAGAAGGCGCTCTGCCAAGGCCTGCGAGAGCGGGCTTGCCGGAGCCTCGGGCAACGGCTCACCTTCGCCAATGAAGCGGAAGTCCCGGCGTCGGGCGTCGAGTCGAAAGAAAGGCTTGCTCCCGAGCCCGTACGGGGTCTCGAATTGGTTTCTTATCGATTGAAGATATTGAGTTGCAGCGGCGTCGAGGCGAGCCGGAGGAGAGGGGATCTCGATACCCCCCGGCGCCCACACACCTTCCATGCGGAGAACGGCCTGGTTCCCCGCCTGTACGATCCGCACCGTGAACGGGGTCTTTGCCGCGTCGAAAAGGACGCTGATCTCCATTGGCTCGCGGACCCCGGGCGGCCAGTCTCGGGGAGACACGAGGAGCCCCGTGGTGGGATGCCGAAAATTCCACGGGTGCCACAGGTCGTCGGAGCCCTGATCAGGACGCGCCATCATCCAATGGAGGCTCGCCCTGAAGAAGAGGTCGAGCGCCGCGAGCGCGTTCGATTTCCCCGAGCCGTTCCCGCCGTGGAACACCGGCATCTCGTCCGCCCCGCCGCCACCCTGTGGCGCGAGCTCGATCTCCGTCGGTCCCACGAAGGTGCGAAAATTTCCGATCGTGAGCCGGGCGATGCGAAGCGACGAGGCACGGGCATTCACGCGCCGAAGCAGAGCAAGGCGCATGCGAACGGTCAAGGAGCCGCGAGCCCTCCCTCGGGACTACGGCGCGTTCTTCCGCGGTCGCGGCAGGTTGTACTCCTCCAGCCGCGCGACGAGCGTCCGCCGCGAGATCCCGAGCAGCCGCGCCGCCTTGGTCTGATTGCCCGCGCAGCGCTCCAGCGCCCACAGGATGCGCTCGCGCTCGCCCTCCTCGCGGCCGCGCCCCGGGCGCGGCGACACCCGCGGCTCGTCGTCGTCCAGCGTGATCGGCGGCGGCGAGCTGCTCACGTGGCTGCTGTGCATCGGTGGTGGCAACGACGACGACGCCCCGAGCCGCAAGCCCATGCTCCCCGAGTCGGGCGGAGGCATCGTCGACGACCTCTGCGACGCTGACGAGAGCGGCGACGGCGACGGCCGTGGCGGCACCGCCGGCACCCGCAGCGCCGGCCGCGGCAAGTAGCGCATCGCCTCGAGCGAGCGCGAGCCCCAGTCGCCGAGCGGCGCCGCGACCGTCGCGCCCATCTTGTCGACCGGCAGATGCTCCGCCAAAATCAAGCCTTCCGTGCACAGCAGCACGGCGCGCTCCATCACGTTGCGCAGCTCCCGGATGTTCCCCGGCCAGGTGTACCCGCGCAGCAACGCCAGCGCCTGCGGCGACAGCAACGGCACGTCCTCGCGCTGCGACTTCTGGCACGCGTGAACGATGAACGCGCTCGCCAGCCCCTCGATCTCGTCGACCCGCTCGCGCAGCGGCGGGATCGTCACGGCGATGCCGTTCAGCCGAAAATACAGGTCTTGCCGGAACCGCCCGGCCGCGATCTCGGCCTCCAGATCGCGGTTCGTCGCCCCCACGAAGCGCACGTCGATCGGCCGCGGCTTCAGGCTCCCGACCCGCTGCACCTGGCGGTCCTCCAGCACCCGCAGCAGCTTCGCCTGCGTGCTCAGCGGCATCTCCCCGAGCTCGTCCAGGAACACCGTCCCGCCGTGCGCCGTCTCCAGCAGCCCCGGCTTCGCCACCACGGCGCCCGTGAACGCCCCGCGCTCGTGCCCGAACAGCTCGCTCTCCAAAAGCTGCTCGCCCAGAGCCGCGCAGTTCAGCCGCAACATCGACTTCGCCGCGCGCGGCGACTCGCGGTGGATCGTCTCCGCCATCACCTCTTTGCCGACCCCCGTCTCGCCGAGCAAGAGCACGCTGATCGGGCTCGACGCGATGCGCTTCACCAGCTTGTAGAGCTTCTGCATCGAGCCGTCGGGCACCACCACCGGCGGCCCCTCGGGCGTCTCCTCGGCGTTGTCGCGCACCGCGGCGCAGGCCTTCGCGATCAGCTCCTCCGGCGCCCGCCCGTCGCGCGGATAGCTCGCCAGCCCGACCAGCACCGAGGCCCCCAGCCGCACCAGCCCGCTCGTCACGCGGCTCGCCATGTCGTCGGCTTTCTCCGGCCCCGCGTCGATCAGCAGCGCCTCGTATTCGTTCGGCCCGTAGGTCGCGATCACGTCGATCGAGCGCAGCTCCTGCCCCAGCGTCTCCTGCACCGCGACCGGCGGGAGCTGCCCCTCGACGTGGATCCGGATCACCGAGAACGGCGCGCCCGAGCGCTCGGCCCGCGCGCACTCGTCCTCGAGCCGCGCCTCGAACGCCCCGTGCGACCACAGCCGCCGCAGCCGCGCGTTGGTCGGCGAGCGCTGCACGATCAGCGACGTCGAGCCGAGATCGATCGTGTCGCCCACGAAGACGTCGACCGTCTGCATGGCCGAGAGCTTCTGGTCGCGCACCCGCACGCCGTTCGCGCTGCCCAGATCCTCGATGCGCAGCTCCGGCTCGAAGCTGGCCGAGTCCCGCGGGTTCTGCGGCACCGGCGGCGTGTGCACGTGCAGCACCGCGTGGCGGCGCGAGATCGCCGGGTCGTCGATGCAGATGTCGGCCTTGTTCGAGCGACCGATGATCAGGTCCCCCTGCTCCGGCAACGGGTACGTCGCGTACACCCCGTCGCCCACGACGAGCAACCGGAGCCGGCTGGTTCGCACGTGATCGGCGCGAAGCGCCGCGGTCGCCGTCAGGGTGTCATCGTCTTTGGGGAGCTCGTTGGGTTTGGCCACGCGTTGGATCCGGAGCGCACTTTTGTCGCGGAACCCTCCGCGTAGCAAGAGCCGCGCGCGGGTGCGTGGCGGAGACGTCCCGCCAGCCGCCCGGCCAGCGTGCGGCAAGCCTCGCGCGGGCGGCCTCGGGAAGCGGTGCGGCGCGGGACCTCCAGGCGCCCTCCGCCGAGCCCCAAATGGCACCGCATCGCGCGCACAAACTCTACCCGCGGCGCGCCCTCGGTACTAAAAGGACAAGCATGATGCGAGGAGCCCAGAGCGACGTCACGAAGGCGGTCGGCAACACGCCAATCGTCAAGCTGAACCGGGTGACCGAGGGACTCGAGAGCGAGATCTACGTCAAGCTCGAGTTCTTGAACCCCGGCGGCAGCCACAAGGACCGCGTCGCAATCAACATGATCAAAGACGCCGAGGCGGCCGGGCTCAAGCCCGGCGGCACCCTCGTCGAGGCGACCAGCGGCAACACCGGCGCCGCCCTCGCCATGGTCGCCGCGGTCCGTGGTTACAAGTGCGTCTTCGTCATGCCCGACAAGATGAGCCAGGAGAAGGTCGCCAGCCTGCGGGCCTTCGGCGCCAAGGTCGTCATCTGCCCGACCGCCGTCGAGCCCGACGACCCGCGCAGCTACTATCAAGTCGCCAAGCGCATCGCCGCCGAGACGCCCAACTGTTTCTACGCGAACCAGTACCACAACCCCTCCAATCCCAATGCCCATTACCTCTCCACCGGCCCCGAGATCTGGAACCAGTGCGGCCACGAGCTCGACGTCTTCGTCGCCGGCATGGGCACCGGCGGCACCATCAGCGGCATCGGCAAGTTCCTCAAGCAAAAGAAGCCCGACATCAAGCTGCTCGGCGTCGACCCGGTCGGCTCGCTCTATTACGACTTCATCAAGTCCGGCCGCATCACCAAGCCCTTCAGCTACAAGGTCGAGGGCATTGGCGAAGACTTCTTCCCCTCGACCATGAACCTCAAGATCGTCGACGAGATCATCCGCGTCGACGACCGCGAGTGTTTCCTCATGACCCGCGACCTCGTCCGCCTCGAGGGCCTTTTCTGCGGCGGCTCGGGCGGCGCGGCCGTCGCCGGAGCCATCAAGTACGCGCGCCAGAGCGGCAAAAAAGAGAACATCCTGGTCCTCCTCCCCGACGGAGCGTCCAAGTACATCTCCAAGATCTTCAACGACGACTGGATGAAAGAGAACGGCTTCCTCGAAGAGGAAAAGGGCTTCGGCACCGTGCGCGATCTCCTCACCGGCCGCCCCGCCTCCAGCGTCGTGACCGTCGGCCCCACCGCCACCCTCCGCCAGGTCATCGACACCCTCAAGTCCCACGGCATCAGCCAGGTCCCCGTCATCCACGACGGCAAGCTCCGCGGCCTCGTGCACGAAGTCGACGTGCTCCGCCATTTGCTCGCCGGCAAGGTCACGCAAGACTCCTCCATCGCCGACATCATCGAGAGCGACTACGCCACCGTCACCCCCGCGACAAAGGTCGAGCTGCTCAAGGGCGTCCTCGGCGACGCCAAGCTCGCCGTCGTCATGGACGGCGACTCCGTGGTCGGCGTCGTCACCAAGATTGACCTCATCGATTACCTGACCCGGATTGCCGTCCCGCAAGCGGTATAAAACGATATGGCGTACGATCTCGCCACTGTCTCGAAGCACCTCAAAGAGCACATCGAGGGAGAAATCCTCCTCCGCAAAACTCCTCTGACCCTCGAAGAAGACCTCTTCGCCGCGGGCTTCGACTCCATGAGCCTCTCGCGCGTGCTGGTCTTCGTCGAGGAGCGGTTCGGCCTCGCCATCCCCGATCACGAGGTCGTGCTCGACGAGGTCTCCACCGTCGACAAAATGGCCCGCTTCGTCCAGGAGCGACTCGCCGCAGCAGGAAAGTAGCCCCCATGTTTCGACTGACCGTCGAGGCACTGAGCGCACGCGACGCCCTGGCAACCATCTCCTGGACGGGAAAGTAGGCCCCCATGTTTCGACTGACCGTCGAGGCACTGAGCGCACGCGACGCCCTGGCAACCATCTCCTGGACGGGAAAGTAGGCCCCCATGTTTCGACTGACCGTCGAGGCACTGAGCGCACACGGCAGCGCCCCGGCGATCGTCTCGCAGACGTCGTCCCTTTCCTACGCCGACCTCGCCGCACGGGCCGCCGAGCTCGGCCGCACCCTCCGCAAGGGCGGCGTCTTGCCCGGCGCGGCCGTCGCGCTCGTCTCCACAAGTCGCGGCTTCGACGAAGCGGTCGCCCTCGCCGGCATCCTCGCCAGCGGCTGCGTCGCCGTCCCGCTCGACGCCGCCGCCCCGCCCCAGCGCCTCGCCGCCATCGCCCGCAACCGCGGCTGCCGCGCCATCGTCTGCGACGAGACCGCCACCCCCCTCGCCGCTGCCCTCGACGCCGCCCTCCTGGCGTCCGCCGATCACGCCGACGCCGCCCTCCTGCGCATCGTCCTCGACGACCACGGCAGCGTCGGCACCGCCGCCCCCAGCTCCCCGGGCCACGAGACCGCGCCGCGCGACGCCTCCGTCGCGTGCATCCTCCACACCTCGGGCAGCACCGGCACCCCCAAGCCCGTGCCCATCACCTGGGAAGGCCTCGACGCCTTCACCGCCTTCCTCACCCGCGAAATTAGTTTGGCTCCCAACGATCGCGTCCTCCGCGTCGCCGAGCTGGTGTTCGACCTCGCGTGGTTCGACCACCTCGCCACCTTCCGCGCCGGCGCCACCCTCGCCATCATGGGCCGCCGCGAGCTCGCGGCCGGCCGCGCCCTCAAAGACGCCATCGCCGCCCTTCGTCCCACAGTGATCTACGGCGTCCCGTCCCTCTTCATGAAGCTGTCCGCCGCCATGCCCCCCGGCGACACGCTCGACCCCAGCCTGCGTGTCGTCATGTTCGCCGGCGAGGTCTTCCCCCCCCGAGAGCTGCGCGCCTTCGCCGAGCGCGTCCCCACCGCCCAGCTCTACAACCTCTTCGGCCCCACCGAGACCAACGTTTGCACCTACCACCACGTCTCTCGCAATGACCTCGACGGCGCCCGCGAGACCCCCATTGGCATCGCCTGCCCCTATTCCCCCTGCGAGCTCCTCGCCGACGACGGCGCCCTCATCCAGGGCCCCGGAACAGGCGAGCTCCACGTCAGCGGCCCCACCACCATCGGCGGCGGCCCCTACCCCACCCGCGACCGCGTCGAGCGCGGCCCCGACAACCTCTTCTACTTCCGCGGCCGTATCGACCGCATGGTCAAGATCCGCGGCTACCGCGTCGAGCCCGGCGAGGTCGAGTCCGCCCTCGCCAACCACCCCGCCGTCGAGCAAGCCGCCGCCGTCGCCGTCGACGACCCGCGCCTCGGCAAAGTCCTCCACGCCCACGTCGCCCGCAAACCCGCCTTCGCCGCCCCCATCACCGACCGCGACCTCCGCATGTACCTGGCGACCATCCTCCCCCCGTACATGGTCCCCGAAAAAGTCTTCCTCCTGGACGCCCTCCCCCGCACCACCACCGGCAAAATCGACTACCAGGCCCTGCTCACCAAACCCGGCACCTGACAGTCATTCCGCAATGACGGAGCATGCCCTCTTGCCAAAGCGAGATTTCTAATCGCGGCAAGCCCATTCCATTGTCCGCAAGGTCCATCGCGTGAATGATCACTCCACGCTTCGCGGCCCCGCTGCCATGCGAGATCGCAATCTTCAATCCCGTCGCGCGATGACGCCAGGGCGCCCGCACCGGGGTGTGCGCGACTCGCTTCCAATGAACAACCGCAATCACCCCCTCCGCTCACACCGACACCGCCAGGGCGCCCGTGACGGCGTGTGCGCGAGCGAGCGAAGCACGGGACTCGGCGTTTGTTTGAGTGGAGCGGCAGAACAGCGCTCACGAAGCACCTCCTCCCCCGCGGAGCGAGTTAGCCGAGTCTCGTGCGTAGCGAGCCGCGCACACGCCGTCACGGGCGACCGCCAAATCACTCGACCGCCGTCCCCTCATGCGCAGTTCCAGCGTCACTCTCGCTCCCCCATCATCCCATTATCCCATCACGAGATTGATAATCTTCCCCGGCACGTAAATCAGCTTCTTGATCTGCTTCCCGGCCGTGAACGCGCTCATCCCCTCGACCGCCAGCGCCGCCGTCTTCGCCTCGTCTTCCGAAGCCGTCTTGGCCAGCGTCACGCGCCCGCGCACCTTGCCGTTCACCTGCACCGCCAACTCCACCACGTCGTCCGTACACAGCGCCTCGTCCCAGGTCGGCCAGGTCTCATGGGCGAGCGACTCACCATGACCCGCCCAGCGCCACAGCTCCTCCCCCAGGTGCGGCGCGAACGGCGACACCAGGAGAACGAACGGCTCCACCGCGTCGCGCGGGATCGCCGGCAGGCTGAAGAGATGGTTCGTGTAGACCATCAATGCGCTGATGGCCGTATTGAACGCCATCGCCTCGATGTCCTGCGTCACCTTCTTCACCGTGCGGTGGAGCAGCTTGCGCGTCTCGTCCGCGACCGGCGCTCCGGCGACGCTCTTCGTCACCGCCGAGAACGCCCGATCGCGAAAGCGCACCACCCCCGAAATCTGTGACGTCTGCCAGGGCTTCACCGCCTCGAGCGGCCCCATGAACATCTCGTACAGCCGCAGCGCGTCCGCCCCGAACGCCTTCACGATGTCGTCGGGGTTGACGACGTTCCCCCGCGCCTTCGACATTTTTTCGCCGTCCTCGCCCAGGATCATCCCCTGGTGGACCAGCTTCATGAAGGGCTCCTTGTCCTTCACGTGCCCCATGTCGAACAGCACCTTGTGCCAGAACCGCGAGTACAACAGGTGCAATACCGCGTGCTCGGCGCCGCCCACGTACATGTCGACAGGCATCCAGGCGGCCTGCGCCTCCTTCGACCATCCAATGACGTCGTTCTTCGGATCGGTGAAGCGCAGGTAATACCAGCACGAGCCCGCCCATTGCGGCATCGTATTGGTCTCGCGCGCGAACCACTTCCCGTCCTTCTGGAAGAAGCGCCAGTCCACCGCCCGCGCCAGCGGCCCGGCTGCATCGTCCCCGGGCTTGAAATCAGGCAGATCCGGCAGGCGCAGCGGCAGCTCCGATTCGAGCACCGCAATGGGCTGGTCATGCACGATCGTGTGTTTGTCACCCTTGCGCGGATCCCCGTTCGGGTCCTCCATCTCGACAGGGAAATACACCGGAATCGGCTCCCCCCAGTAGCGCTGTCGCGAGAACACCCAGTCCCGCAGCTTGTACGTGACGCGCGCCCCACCACGCCCCAGCGCCGCGAGCTTCTCGATCATCGCCTTCTTCGCGTCGGCCGTCGTGAGCCCGTCGAATTCACCGCTCTGCACGGTGATCCCGTCGTCCTCGAACGCCGCCTCGAGCGCCCCGTGCAAGGCCCCGTCCGGACTGACCACCTCGACGATCGGCAGCTCGAACTGCTTGGCAAACGCAAAGTCGCGCTCGTCGTGCCCGGGCACCGCCATCACCGCGCCCGTCCCGTACCCGCCGATCACGTAATCGGCGACCCAGATCGGCACCGCGGCCCCCGAGATCGGGTGAATCGCAAACGCCCCCGTCGGCACCCCCGTCTTCTTCTTGGCGTCGGCCGTGCGATCGCGATCGCTCTTCGACGCAGCCGCCTTCACGTACG
>Ga0163144_10029097_pt1 | contig 10621 bp, 10 predicted proteins | sample OliLak19BULKMAT1_FD_123175 | JGI IMG/M metagenome (GOLD analysis project Ga0163144, IMG submission 123175) | Freshwater microbial mat bacterial communities from Lake Vanda, McMurdo Dry Valleys, Antarctica - Oligotrophic Lake LV.19.BULKMAT1 | ecosystem: Environmental > Aquatic > Freshwater >...
GCCGTCGGCACGTCGCTGCCGGAACTGGTCACCTCCGTCATGGCCGCGCTGCGCAAGCACAGCGACATCGCGTTCGGCAATATTGTCGGCTCCAACATCTACAACATCTTCGGCATCCTCGGCGTTACCGCCATCATCAAGCCGATCGATGTGCCCCCGCAGATCGCCAGCCTCGATATCTGGGTGATGATCGCCGCCACCGTGCTGCTGTTCATCACGGCCACCTCCCGCTGGCGCATCGGCCGGGCCGAGGGCGGGGTGATGCTGGCAGGCTATATCGGTTATTGCGTCTGGCTGGGGATGAACTCGGCCGCGTGACCGGGCCTTGACGCCGCAGGCGCCCGGCCCCACTCCACGCCGGCCATGCGCCTGCCCCACCCGATCCTGCTCGTCTGCTTCGGCGTCATCTTCGGGTGCGGCGTCGATGCTGTGATGAAACACATCATGCTCGGCGGCACGAGCGTACTGACCGCGACGGCCTGGCGCTACATCCTCGGCTCGGTGATCATGGTGGCCCTGTTCGCCGCCAGCCGCCGCCCGGTGCCGGGCTTGCCGGCCATCCGCTTCCATGCGCTGCGGTCTCTCGCGCAGGTCATCTCGGCTTTCTGCTTCTTCTATTCGCTGACGCAGATCGCCCTTGCCGAAGCCGTGGTCATGGGCTTCAGCGCCGCGCTGATGATTGCTCCGATTGCGCGGGTCATCCTCGGCGAGAAGATGAGCCGCGTCACGATCGGCGCGACGCTGATCGGTTTCACCGGCGCAGCCATCGCCGCGACGGCCCAAACCACCGGCGGCCCGCCAGACGGCGACCGGCTCTACGGCACCGCCTCGATCCTCGTGTCAGCCGTCCTCTACGCGCTCAACATCGTACTCCTCCGCCTGCGGACGAAGGAGGAAGACAGCCTGACGCTGGTGACCTTCATGAACGTCTTCCCCGCGCTCTTCCTGCTCCCCTTCATGTTCCTGTTCACGAAGTGGACGCCGGAATCCCATTCCTGGGGCGCGATGATCGGCGTCGCCTTCCTCGGCATCGGCATCTGGTGGCTGATGACGCTGGCCTATGCCAAGGCGAAGGCGCAAACGCTCGCCCCGTTCGAATATACCGGCCTGATCTGGTCGGCCCTTCTCGGTTACGCTTTCTTCCAGGAGGTCCCCGGCTGGCGCGTCTATGCCGGCGCCGCCATCATCATTGCCGCCTGCCTCGTCGTCGCCTTCGAGACACACTTCATCGCAAGGCGTGAAGCGAAGATGCCGGCAAGCGACATCCTGACCTGAGCGCAGCAGACCGCTGGAAACCGCTTCAACTCCGGAGCGGCCCGTGTCAGGCTGCCCGGCCATGACAGATGCGCCCGAACCCTCCGGCATCAAGCTGCCCCGCAATCTGAGAGGCCGGTTCGCCGCCCTGAGGAATGTGCCGCCTTTCCTGAAGATGGTGTGGGCCGCGAGCCCGCTTCTTACCGTCATCTCGGTCATGCTGCGGCTGATCCGCGCCGTGCTGCCGGTGGCGGCGCTGTGGTTCGGCAAGCTGATCATCGACGAGGTGATCCGGCTCGCCGCCCTCGCCGACGGACCCGGCACTTTGCTCAGCTGGTGGCAGGACGGGGCTGCGAACACGCTGATCTGGCTTGTGGCGGCCGAGTTCGCGCTGGCGATAATCTCCGATCTTGCCGGCCGGGTGATCGGGCTGGTCGACAGTCTCCTGTCGGAGCGCCTGACCATGGCCTCCTCCGTGCGCCTCATGGAACACGCCGCGACACTCGACCTTGAAGACTTTGAGGATGCCGAGTTCCAGGATCAGCTCGAACGCGCCCGGCGTCAGACGAGCGGGCGGATGACGCTGATGAGCCAGCTGCTCTCCCAGATGCAGGACATGGTCACCGTGCTGACCTTCGGCGCAGGCCTTGTGATCTACAATCCCTGGCTGATCGTGCTGCTCATCTTCGCACTGATCCCCGCCTTCCTTGGCGAGACCTATTTCAACCAGCAGACCTATTCGCTCGACTACAAACGCACGCCGGAACGGCGCGAACTCGACTATGTCCGCCAGACCGCCGCCAGCGTCGAGACCGCCAAGGAAGTGAAGATCTTCGGACTCAACGCCTTCCTGATCGAACGCTACCGGGAGCTTTCCGAAAGCTTCTTCAAGGCCAACCGCACGATCGCCACGCGCCGCGCCCTCTGGGGCGCAGTGTTCACCGCCATAGGCACAATCGGCTATTACACCGCCTATGCCTGGATCATCGGGCGCACCCTGACCGGCGACCTGACGATCGGCGATCTCACCTTCCTCGCCGGCTCCTTCCGGCGGTTGCGCAACCTGCTCGAGGGCTTGCTCGCGAGCTTCTCCTCCACCGCGGCGCAGGCACTGTACCTCGATGACCTGTTCGGCTTCTTCCGTGTGCAGCCGGAAATTGTCTCGCCCGAATCGCCCGCCCCGCTACCATCCCCTATCCGGCAGGGCTTCGTCTTCGAGGATGTCGGCTTCCGCTATCCGGGCGCCGAGAAATGGGCCGTCCGTCATCTGAGCTTCGAGCTGAAAGCCGGCGAGACCCTCGCCCTCGTCGGCGAGAACGGCGCCGGCAAGACGACGCTCGTGAAACTGCTCGCCCGTCTCTACGATCCCGACGAAGGCCGCATCCTGCACGATGGCCGCGACCTCAAGGACTATGACCTCGACGAGCTGCGCGGCGCGATGGGCGTCATCTTCCAGGATTTCGTCCGCTACAATCTGTCCGCCGGCGACAATATCGCCGTCGGCCGCATCAGCGAACGGGAGAATGCGGTGCGCATCGCGGACGCCGCACAGCGCGCCATGGCCGCGCCGGTGATCGACGGCCTGCCGCGCGGCTATGACCAGATGATCGGCAAGCGGTTCAAGAACGGCGTCGAACTCTCCGGCGGCGAATGGCAGAAGGTCGCCATTGCCCGCGCCTATATGCGCGGCGCCGATGTGCTGATCCTCGACGAGCCGACCGCCGCGCTGGATGCGCGCTCCGAGTACGAGGTTTTCGTGCGCTTCAAGGAACTCAGCGAGGGCAAGACCGCCGTGTTGATCTCACACCGTTTCTCGTCCGTTCGGATGGCCGACCGCATTCTCGTGCTCGCAAACGGCGCCGTTGAAGCCATCGGCACGCATGAGGAACTGCTCGCCCAGAAAGGACGGTATGCGGAACTGTTTGAACTGCAGGCGGCGGGGTATCGGTGACCGTGCTGCGCGGCTTGGCCTAACTTTCGACTTCGCTCAGGATGAGCTGATCTCGCTTGATGAGGTCAAGGTAAGGGCATCTGCAAAACAGTGCAGCTCAGCCTGAGCGAAGTCGAAGGATAGACCAAGCAAGGCAGCGCCCAGACTACAGCGCCAGCTCAAGGTTCCCGTTGCACAGCGCCGAATAGTCATTCACCAGCGCTTCGGAGATTGCGCCTGGCTTGTAGCGGTGCTCGCCGATCTCGGCCACCGGGGTCAGCTCCGCCGCCGATCCGGTGATGAAGCATTCGCTGAATGTCGACAGCTCGCTCGGGAAGATCGCGCGCTCGACCACTTCGATCTGCCGCGCCTTGGCGAGGGCAATCGTCGTCTGCCGCGTCAGGCCATTGAGGAAACAGTCGGGCGTCGGTGTATGCAGCGCGCCGTCGCGCACGAAGAAGATGTTGGCACCCGTCGCCTCGGCGATCTGGCCGCGGTAGTCCAGCATCAGGGCGTCCTGATAGCCGGCCTTTTCGGCCGCGTGCTTCGACAGCGTGCAGATCATGTAGAGGCCGGCGGCTTTCGCGTCGCAGGGCGCGGTGTCCGGCGCGGGACGTTTCCACTGCGCATGCGTCAGGCGGATGCCCTTCATCTTGTCGGCGAAGTAGTCGCCCCAGTGCCAGACCGCGACGGCCAGGTGGATCGTGTTGTTCTGCGCCGAGACGCCCATCATCTCCGAGCCGCGCCAGGCGATGGCGCGCACATAGGCGCTCTCGAGGCCGGACTTCTCGACCGCTTCCTTCTTGGCGCGCTCGACTTCGTCGACGCTGAACGGAATATCGAAGCCCATGATCCCGGCAGAGCGGTGCAGCCGCTTGGAATGATCCAGCGAGCGGAAGATCTTGCCGCCATAGGCGCGCTCGCCCTCGAACACAGCCGAGGCGTAGTGAAGCGCGTGCGTCAGGACGTGAACCTTGGTGTCGCGCCAAGGTACGAACTGACCGTCCATCCAGATGTATCCGTCTCGGTCATCATAGGGGATGGCAGCCATTGGAACGCTCCTCGCTTGAACTTTCTGCGTATTCGGGTTCATTTCCGACTTATGTCCCTGCCCGTCAACCTGAACCGGCCTTTCGACCCCAGACTGTTCCTGACCGATCAGGAGCTGGACCGCAGCGCAGGACTCCTGATTTCAGGCGCATCCGTGCTCGCCAAGGCGGCCGAGAGCGCCCGCAAGAAGGCCGGTCTGAGCAAGCCAGAGCTGCAGATTCTCATGGCCGCACGCTACCGGCCGGGGCTGACGGTCAGCGAAATGCGGGGCATGCTCGGCATGACCGTGCCGACCTTTGCCCGGATCATCGGCAAACTGGACGAGCGCGGCCTGATCGAGCGGGCCCGCGAGGCGGGCGATGCCCGCCGGCGAAGGCTGACCCTGTCGGACGCCGGGGTGACCCTGACAACGCCCCTTGCCATCGAGGTCCGCGAGCGCCTGCGCCTCGCCTTCCGGGCCAGCGGGCCGGAAGCGGTGGCCGGGGCCCGCTTCCTGCTCGAAGCGCTGGTGAAGTAGGCGCGATGAAAGAGCCAGCCCATATCCTGATCGTTGACGACGATGACCGTATCCGCGACCTGACCAAGCGCTTCCTCACGATGAAGGGCTTCCGCGTCAGCGGCGCCGCCGACGCCGCCTCTGCCCGCCGCCTGATGGAGAACATGGCCTTCGATCTCGCCATCCTCGACATCATGATGCCGGGCGAGGACGGCCTGTCCCTCCTGTCCGGTATCCGCAAGGGTCCGTCCCGCGAGACGCCCGTGATGCTGTTGACGGCGCGCGGCCAGACCAGCGACCGGATCGAGGGCCTGCGCCTCGGCGCCGATGACTATCTCGCCAAGCCGTTCGAGCCGGAGGAGCTGGTCCTGCGCTGCGAGGCGATCCTGCGCCGCTCGCAGAAATCCGCGCCGCCGCCGGACGAGGTGGAGATGTCCGGTCTCGTGTTCAACGCGGCGCGCGGCGAGCTTAAATCCGGCGACGAGCGAATCCGGCTCACGGACGCCGAGTTGCAACTGCTTACCGTGCTCGCCCGCAATGCAGGCGAACCGGTCAGCCGCGAGGATCTCGCGGTGCTCACCTCGGCAGGCCTCGAACGCTCCGTGGACGTACAGGTGACAAGACTGCGCCGGAAGATAGAGCCGAACCCGAAGGAGCCGGTGCATATCCAGACGGTGCGCGGCATCGGCTACCGCCTGATGCCGGATTGAGATAGCCATGCTGCGCCTCAGGGACATCACCCCGCGCGGGCTTTATGCCCGGACTTTGCTGCTCCTTCTGGTGCCGGTACTGCTGATCCTGGGGCTGATGACCTGGTATTATTATTCGAGCCAGGTGGCCGAGGTGAACCGCAAGTTCGCGCAGGCCATCACCCGTGATGCCAACCTCATCCGTGCCGCTTGCCTGAACCCCGCCTATACCGCGGAAGACCACGCGCAAATTCAGTTCCAGCTGGAAACCCGGTTCACCTGCGCCCTTCCGGACAACGCAATTCCCGACGCCGACATGAAGCAGAGCTTTCCCTATGGCGGCGTGCTGAAGGCCGAGCTGATGAGCCGCGCCGGGGAGCCGGTCTTCGTTGGCCTGGAGCGCGGCGATGCCCGGCTCCACATCCGCTTCCCGACGCCGCAGGGCCGGGGCGAGATCATCCTCGATCGCAAGCGCGCTTTCATGATCAACTCGCACATCTTCATCGTGTGGGTCATCGGTTTCTCGCTGCTGATGGTCGCGCTGGCGATCGGATTCCTGAACCAGCAAGTGCGCTCCATCCTGCGTCTTTCCGAAGCCGCGCGGGCCTTTGGCCGGGGGCGCGACCTGCCGGACTTCCGCCCCTCCGGCGCCACCGAAGTGCGCGACGCGGCCCGCGCGCTGATCGACATGAAGGAGCGCCTCACGGCCTTTGCCGGCCAGCGCACATCAATGCTCGCGGGCGTCAGCCATGACCTGCGCACGCCGCTGACACGCCTGAAACTGGCCCTCGCGATGATGGAAGAGAGCGAGGATATCCGTGCCGCCAAGTCCGATCTCGACGACATGGCGATGATGCTCGACGAATATCTCGCCTTCGCGCGCGGCGAGGAAGGCGACGAGGCCGCGCTGTTCGATATCGCCCAGGTGACGCGCGAGGTGACCGGCGGCTTTGGCGCGCATGTACCGGTTCTGGGGCCGTCCAGCATTTTCGTAATGGGCCGCCCGCTGGCGCTGAAGCGGGCGGTGACGAACCTCCTTTCCAACGCGCTGAAATATGCCGCCATGGCGCGTGTGACGCTTGTGGACGGGCCGCACTGGGCCGAGGTGGTGGTCGATGATGACGGCCCCGGCATTCCGCCCGAGCGTCATGAGGAGGCCTTCCGGCCTTTCTCCCGGCTCGATGATGCACGCAGCCAGAACGAGTCCGGCACCGGCCTCGGCCTGACTCTCGCGCGCGACACCGCGCGGGCCCATGGCGGCGACATTCGCCTCTCGAAAAGCCCCCTCGGCGGTCTGCGCGCTGTCTTGCGTGTGCCGACCGAGCCGCGCTAGGAGGCAGGATGAGCAGTTCGAAATCAAAACTCGTCCTCCGGAACGCCACACCGAAGGACATCGCCGCCCTCCTGCCGCTGTATGAAAAAGTCTATGGCGTGGGCTATGGCTATACCGCCGACGAGATCGCCGGGCAGATCAACAAGTTTCCGGATGGCCAGTTCGTGGCCGAGTATGAAGGCCGCATCGTCGGCCATTGCGTGACGTTCATCATCTCGTCCGCCGTGGCGATGGCGCCGCACACCTGGCATGCGATCACCGGCGGCGGCTTTGCCGCGCGCCATGATCCCGAAGGCGACATGCTCTACGGCATGGACGTGATTGTCGATTCCGAATTCCGCCGCCTGCGGATTGGCCAGCGCTTCTACAAGATGCGCCAGGACCTCTGCCAGTGGCACGAGTTGAAGGGCATCATGTTCGGTGGCCGCATTCCGGGCTATCAGCGCCTCGCCAAGCAATACCCGGACGCGCGCGACTATGTCAGCGCCGTGCAGGACTCCAAACTGCGCGATCCGGTGCTCTCCTTCCAGCTTCGGCAGGGTTTCGAAGTTCTTGGTGTCCTGAAGAATTACATGCCGGAGGATTTCGAATCCGGCGGCAATGCGACCCAGATGTTCTGGCGCAATCCGCTGGCCCAGGAAGCCATCAAGGCGAAGCCGAGCTTCGGCGACACGTCCCTGCCCGAGCGCGTTCGGGTGGCGACCGTGCAGTTCCAGATGCGCCGGATCAGCTCGATTGACGAGTTCGAGCAGCAGGTGGAATACTTCGTCGATATCGCCGCCGATTACCGCGCCGATTTCGTGACCTTCCCGGAACTCTTCACGCTGCAGCTGCTCTCGCTCGAAAGCAAACCGCTGGGGCCCATCGAGTCGATCGAGAAGATTTCCGAATACACCGCCCGCTTCATTGCCTTCATGGAGAAGCTGGCGGTCGCCTACAATATCAACATCATCGGCGGATCGCATCCCTCGCGGATGCCGGACGGCGACATCCACAATGTGGCCTATATCTTCCTGCGCGATGGCTCCGTGCACACCCAGCAGAAACTTCACCCGACGCCGTCCGAACGCATCTGGTGGAACATCAAGGGCGGCGAGGGTAACCACGTCATCCAGACCGATTGCGGCCCGATCGGTGTGATGATCTGCTATGACTCCGAGTTTCCCGAAGTGGCCCGCCACCTCGTCGACCAGGGCGCACTGCTGCTGTTCGTGCCCTTCTGCACCGATGAGCGCCGGGGATATCTCCGTGTACGGTATTGTTGCCAGGCCCGCGCGGTGGAGAACCAGTGTTATGTCGTGATGTCCGGCGTGGTCGGCAACCTGCCGAATGTCGAGAACATGGACATTCACTATGCCGAGAGCTGCATCCTGACGCCGTCGGACTTTCCGTTCTCGCGCGACGGCATTGCCGCCGACACGCCGCCGAACACCGAGACCGTGGCGCTGGCCGACCTGTCGCTGACGGATCTCCTGACCGCGCGACAGTCCGGCGCCGTGCAGAACCTCAAGGACAGGCGCTTCGATCTCTACCGTGTCGCCTGGAAGAAAGACTAGGCGAGCCTTGCCGCCAGCTGGTCCATGAAGCCTGCGAGTTCCAGGTCCTTCTGCGTGACGCCGTCGGCGTCATGCGTGGTGAGGGTGACCTCGACCTTGCTGTAGACGTTGAACCATTCGGGATGGTGGTCCATCTGCTCCGCCTTCAGCGCGGCGCCCGACATGAAGGCGAAGGCGGACTTGAAGTCGGCGAACTTGTAGGATTTCTGAATCGCATCGCGCTCGCCTTCAAGTGCTTTCCAGCCCTTGAGCGCCTTCAGCGCAGCAGCGGCGCCTATCTTCTTGCTCATGGTCATTCCTCTCCATCCTGTCCGAGTACGAAGTAAATCCAGGTGCCGTCTTCGGCGATGGCGGTGCGCATGCCGGGATAGCCTTCGCCGGCGCGAATGCGGGCGATGCCGTCTTCGCGGATCAGGTCCTCCAGCCGGCGGCGGTCCTGGAAGGTCAGCTTTTCCGGGATCAGATCGGCCGCGTCCCTGGCGGCAAGGTCCGGCCAGACATACCAGCGCTGGCCATCAATTTCGCGCAAGCCGGCAGGTTGTTCAAACAGTTCACGGAGCTTCCGGTTCGGATCAACGCCGGTGCGGCGCAGGAGGTCCCAGAACCGGTCATGTGACTGGCCGCCGACATTCGACCTGAACTCCGGGTTGCGCGCAGCGATCTCGCCGAGGCCGCGCAGGGAGCCTCTGGTGGCTTCATGGATCAGCGCGTCTCGCGTCTTCGCGGCGGCCTTGCTGATTTCCACCGGCGCGGGCTCAACGGGTACTTCGTTGAAGCGTTCCTCCGGGACCGGAGGAAGCGGCAGCACGACTTCCGGCTCGGCCTGCGAACAAGCAGCGAGCCAGAGCGCGGCGATGAGTGCGGCGAAGCTAGCGCAACGCATAGCCGGTCACGGCTTCCAGATCGGCGAGGAGTTGCTCTTCGCTGGTGACCTTGATGGTCGCCATGCCCATGTCGCGGGCGGGCTTCAGGTTGATGCCGAGGTCATCGAGATAGACGCAGGCTTTCGGATCGACATCGAGGGCCTCGCACATCAGCGCATAGATGCGCGGATCGGGCTTGCGGATGCCGAGCTTGGAGCTTTCGATCAGGTGGTCGAACTGGTCGAACACGGCGGCGAGTTCCTTGGCCTTGCCGTCGTCCTGGGTCATCGAGGCGCCCTTGCCGATGGGCGCGTTGTTGGTGATGCAGCCGACCTTGCCTTTTGTCTTGCAGACCTTCAGCGCGTGCACGACGCGGGGGCGCAGGCTTCCCGACAGGAGGCCGAGGATGTCGCGGCCCCGCACTTCATGGCCGAGGGCCGTCGATTCTATCCGGAACAATTCGTCGAACCCTTCGGCGTCGACTTGCGACTGTTCCAGTCTGGCCCAGGCATTTTCCAGCGGATTGATCGAATTGACCGTGCGGATGAAGTCCACCGGCAGGCCGGAGGCGGCCTCGTAGCGGTTGAAGGCTTCGAAGGGCGAGGAGGTGAAGACCCCGCCGAAATCCCAGATGATGGCTTGGAAGGTACGTGTCATGGCGGCTAGCTAGCCCTTCGGGCGCGGCAATTCAAACCTTGATTTTTCGCCCGCGCGCCCTTGCAGGGTCCCGCGACAGCGGTAGTGTCCCGGCCCGAAACAAAAGGGAGAAAACCATGGGCGTTCTGGACGGAAAAGTGGTGCTGGTCACCGGCGGCGGCAACGGCATCGGCAAGGAATGCGCCCTGCTGGCGGCGCGCGAAGGCGCCAAAGTCGTGGTCAATGACCTCGGCGGCAGCCTGAAGGGCGACGAGGAAGGCTCGGCCGGTCCGGCAGAGGCGGTCGCGGCGGAAATCCGGAAAGCGGGCGGCGAGGCGGTTTCCAACTCCGAAAGCGTCACGGACTATACCGCCGTGGCCGGCATGGTGACGCAGGCGCTGGACACCTATGGCCGCCTCGACGCGATCATCAACCCGGCCGGCATCCTGCGCGACGGGATGTTCCACAAGATGAGCGAGCAGGACTGGAAGAGCGTGATCGACGTTCACCTGCACGGCTCGTTCAATGTGACGCGTGCCGCGATCGAGTATTTCCGCGAGAACGAGCGCGGCTCGTTCGTATTGTTCACCTCCACCTCGGGCCTGATCGGCAACATCGGCCAGGCGAACTATGCCGCCGCGAAACTTGGCATCGCGGGCCTCAGCCGTGTGGTGGCGATGGAGGGGGCGGCGAAGAAGGTGCGCTCCAACATCATCGCGCCGTTTGCCTGGACACGGATGATCGCCTCGATCCCGGTGAAGGACGAGGCCGGCGCAAAGCGCGTCGAGCGGATGAAGAACGGCATGCGGGCCGA
>Ga0163144_10029098_pt1 | contig 10621 bp, 4 predicted proteins | sample OliLak19BULKMAT1_FD_123175 | JGI IMG/M metagenome (GOLD analysis project Ga0163144, IMG submission 123175) | Freshwater microbial mat bacterial communities from Lake Vanda, McMurdo Dry Valleys, Antarctica - Oligotrophic Lake LV.19.BULKMAT1 | ecosystem: Environmental > Aquatic > Freshwater > Lake...
AGACTGCGGGTTTGACTATGGGCTATCGGTGGATCATGTGATCCTGAGCTATCGAGCCGATCTTGACACCCGATTAGATGGCCTGAACTTAGTGCCTGAAGATTGGCGATCACGTCAGGACTTAACCCTCGAATTGGCTGAACAGTTTCTAGAATACTGTGGCCGAAAACAATATAGGTTTATCCCTATCGGCGTCGCCCAAGGGTGGAGTCCCGCGTCATACGCTCACGCTGTCGCAGAACTCCAGCGCATCGGTTACAAGTACATCGCCTTTGGCGGCTTTGTCCCCCTAAAAACGAACGATATTCTTGCCTGCCTAAAACTGGCCAGTGCTGTCCGTAGTCCAACCACCGAATTCCACCTTCTAGGCATTACGCGGTGCGAGAATGTTGAAGCTTTCAGTGGTTTTGGCGTTGTCAGTTTTGATAGTACTTCTCCACTTCGCAAGGCATTTAAGGACGATAAGAACAATTACTACACTCCCAAGGGGGCGTACACGGCACTTCGGGTGCCGCAAATAGATGCAAACCCGGAATTGCTACGGAAGATTACAGCAGGGAAAGTTAAACAGGAAATAGCCCGAGATCTTGAGCAGCGGTGCTTACGGATTCTGGCCAAGTTCGATCGTGGTGAAGCCTCGATCGAAGAGGCCGTTGAGACCCTCTGCGCCTACGAGGAAGTGTTTAGCGGCGAAACTGATCACGCCGAAGTTTACCGTCGGGTTCTCGCGGACAAGCCTTGGAAAGACTGTTCTTGCGAAATCTGCCAGCGAATTGGAATTCATGTAATGATCTTCCGAGGCGCGGAGCGAAACCGCCGACGAGGATTCCACAACATCTATGTATTCAACCAGCAACTCCAAGCCCACTTAGGACGCGTTGGCTGCCAATCATGAGGTTTTCGAGAGGATTTTCTATGGACGAAACAGCGGAACTGAGGCTACCAGCGTTAGAGATCGCGCAGGGCCCGAATAGAATGTTTTACAGCTTTGCGGTCGACGGCAAGTTGCTGCCGCAATTTACCACGGTGTCGCGTATTCGAAAAGATGGCAACAGCGTGTTAGCCGGCTACCAACGCCCAGAGGTGATCTCGCACATCGGCGAGATCAAGAACTACCTGGAGTCAGCCGATCCGCTACTTCCCAATGCTATTGTCATTGCATTCGACGATCGTGTGAAATTTTTGCCAAGCGGAGAAACGCCAGCACCCTATAGTCGATGGGGAACGCTGGTCGTGCCGCTTAACGCCATAGGAGATGAAAACAAGGCCGGACTTATCGTTGATGGTCAGCAAAGAACCGCTGCCATTCGGGATGCTCGAATCGGAAGCTTTCCGATTTGCGCCACGGCCTTCATCGCCAATGACGAACGGGAACAAAGGGAGCAGTTCATTCTGGTGAACTCAACTAAACCGCTCCCAAAGGGTCTCATCTACGAACTTCTCCCAACAACCGAAATGAAGTTGCCTGCACTTCTTCAGCGCCGTCGGTTTCCGGCACAACTTCTATCTCGATTGAATGGAGACGACAAGTCGCCGCTTTATGGCAAGATTAGAACTCCAACCACACCTGGTGGTGTTGTGCAGGATAACAGTATTTTAAAGATGCTAGAAAACAGTCTCAGTGACGGTGTTCTCTATCGGTTTCGTGATCCAGGCACCAACGATAGCGATTCCGAAGCGATGCTCCAGGTCTTGAACGCCTTTTGGAGCGCGACAGAAAAGGTTTTCCCGAAGGCTTGGGGTCTTCCGCCGACGCGCTCGCGTCTCATGCACGGAGCGGGGATAATCAGTATGGGCTTTTTGATGGATGCTATCGCAGAGCGACACCGCAACGTAGCGATTCCAGCCGTTTCTCAATTTCAAGAGGATCTAGAACCACTGAGAGAAGTATGTCGATGGACGGACGGCTATTGGGACTTTGGTCCAGGTATCAAGCGAAAGTGGAATGAAGTTCAGAACACACCAAAGGACATCCAGATGCTTGCGAACTATCTGATGGTCCAATATAAGGCTCTTGTTTGGAGCCGTCCGGTGATCTAAAGGCTTCATTCCCATTGTTTGGGGCGGCGCTCAACTTGACTCTCTTGCCGCTTGGTTTAGCCTCCCTAGGCCAATTCACGGGATTCGCCTTCAACACCACCAGATGACACGAAAGCCTAGCAAGGCGGTGCATTCTTTGGCTGCGCGAAGACCCCTAGGTTCCCAAAAATGATTGCCGTTGTCTCGGCGGTACCCCGTCCCATTGCCACGCGTTGTAAACTGGAGATCCTCAGCAATGACAGAAGGGGCACCTTAGGGAGACTATGTGTTCGGACAGAATGTGCTTTCCAGCGGAATGTTGGTTGCTTTGCCTGGCGGCAAAGGCTTGTGCAAGCTTGAATCGATTCATGGCAATCAAGGCGAGATCTCAATTTTTCATTCGATTGCCCGCTCGGAGACCGTGCGGTTGCCTCTTTCGCTCCTTACTCGCGCATATTTGAGTCCGCAAACGCGTGTCTACGTTGTTCAAGATGATCGTTTTAAGGTCGGGCGAATTGTCGACTACTTAGGGAGAGATGACAAAGGACTAATCGAGTATGCGGTCCGGTTTCCCAACGGCAACCGCTGCGACCTTTTTGAACCTCACCTTTTTCTTCGTCTTTGGAGCACACCCGACGATCCGGCCGAGGTGATTGCGCATGGAGGTGCCGAGAGCCAGTATCTGCATGATCGGAGGCAGGCCGCGCTAAACCCGCTTCTGAAATTGCGTAGCGCGGCACAGGGGCTTACGGGGTTACTGTCAGCGGGGATCGACTTGGCACCTCATCAAGTTGCTGCTGTTCGACGGGTCCTTAGCGATCCTGTGCAGCGCTATCTTCTAGCCGATGAAGTGGGACTTGGCAAGACAATAGAGGCCGGCGTTATCATCCGCCAGCACTTGATCGACAACCCAAACAGCGTCGTTCTAATCACAGTTCCTCAACATCTTTGCAATCAATGGAGACGAGAGCTGAAAACAAAACTTCGACTTGACCAATTCGGAGATTCGTTTGAAGTATGCTCCCATCTTGAATTGGCAAGTTTCGCCCGCACGCCGGACGTTTTGGTAGTTGACGAAGCGCACCACCTCGTCGGCACAGAAAACGGTCCACTAGCAATCGCTGCTGCTCGCTTACGGTCGCTTTCCAGGAAGGCACCGGTCTTGCTTCTTCTTTCTGCCACGCCTGCCCTCGGCGATGAGAATCGCTTCCTTGCACTACTGAATTTGCTCGATCCCTCAGCACATCAATCAGATGACCTTGAGGGCTTTCGAGCAAAGCTAGCGCGCCGTCGCGAACTCGGTCGCCTTCTACTGGCGCTTGACCCTGAGGCACCGGGACTAGTACTGCGCCAGCGGGGCATTGAAGTACAACGATTATTTCCCAATGATCCGTTCGTTTCAGAACTAGCGCCGCGGTTGATTGCTGCGACCCGCGACGCACCTTCGAGTCTGCCAGAATTGTGCGCTGAATTGAAAGCGCATATTGCAGATACGTATAGAATCAATCAGCGGCTTATCCGATCACGCCGAGTGGATGCCGAGGGATGGGAGTTCACGCCGCGAGGGCCAGCGTGCCAGGGGGAGCTTTCTTTCGCTCATGTCAAGGTCGAGACGGAACTGCGCAGTTGGATCCAACCTTTGTTAACGGTCCTTGATGAGTGGCGATTTGCGGCGCTTCAGGCTTCGCGTGAAGAGTCGACAGCACTTGACCGGGCGGGTGCTCGCTATGCGGGGATTTTAGCTGCGGCAGGCATCGGACCAGCGGCTCTGATTAACTGGATTGATACTGTGGGCATACTCGAGACATTTGCCGATGAGCGGCACATCCTGTCTTCTCTTAGAAGGTTGGCGTCCGATAGTGACGGTAAAGACGGCGTCGCAACAATGGTCGAAAGCGCGCGCCGCCTGATTCGAAATCTCAGAACTAACGTACCCCATCCCAAAGTGGTCGTTTTTTGTTCCTCAATCGAAAGCGCGACCGACTTCCATGCCGCGCTAGGGGCGGGGATCGAGGGCGCATTGCTGTCGCTGTTCGCGGGTAGCTTGGAAGAATCGAATGGCGATTGCTTAGCGGCCTTCACAGCGCCGAATACCACTGCAGTATTGATTTGTGATCTGGAAGGCGAAGAGGGCCTCAACTTGGCTTCCGCTGACGCCATCGTCCATCTCGATCTTCCTTTCTCGGCTGCACGGATCGAGCAGCGCATCGGGCGACTTGATCGTTTTGGTCGAACACACGGTATTATTCGGCACCGTATTCTACTTCCGTGTGACGAAGACGAGAGCCCTTGGGCTGGCTGGCTTCGTTTTCTGAGTGAAGGGCTCTTAATTTTCCATCGCTCAATAAGTGACGTGCAGTTTTTGCTCGAAGAGGTAGAGCGTGAAGTGTTTCGGGCGCTGCTGACAGGTCTCGACCCGCAGGAACTTGATGTCCTCGCGTCCAATGTCCGCGCGCGCATTCACCAGGAGCGACTCTCGCAGGACGAGCAGTACGCCCTCGATCGCATTGCCTTGGCCGAAGACCCGATTGATTCGTTTCTAAGGTCATTAGAAGAAGCTGAGGAGGATGAGGCTTCTCTGGAATCCGGAGTCGATCGATGGCTAGTCGAAGCGCTAAAGCTTCAGAAACGCCCTCTGCCCCATTTCGAGCACGACGTTTTTCGACTGGCGGCAAGCCGCGAAACCCTTATCCCACGCCAACCTTGGCTTGAATCGTTCGGGATTGACCGCGATCGATCGTTGACGTGGAAGAGGCGGATCGCTACCCGTCACCCGGAAACCACTTTGTTGCGACCGGGCACCCCATTGATTGACTTCGCTGAACGCTTTACACGCTGGGACGACCGGGGCACCGCCTTCATCACATGGCGGACAGTCCCCGAATGGGCACGAGATATCTGGATGGGATTTCGTCTTTGTTTTGTGATCGAAGCCAATGTCCGAATTGAGGACCTGCTCGCACCGTCAAGGAGCGATCTGGCGGCAACACGCAGGGCCCTTCGTTATTTCCCCCTACGCTCTCATATTGCTCACGTTGATATCAATGGCGACGAAGTGACGGATCCCATGTTGCAGGACATCCTCAGGCGTCCGTATCGTAAGGGTGAGCAGGGAGGAGAGTCTGGAAGTGATGTAAATCTCTCCAGCAGGCCACATCTTCTTGCGGATCTAATCGACGGCACCGCATTTGCTAATGTCTGCCGATCAGTCCGAAGTACCGTCTGTGATCGGCTTTTGGCAGATGAAGCCATCGCGAAGCTTATAGAGTCTGGCGTGGCGCTCGCCAATGCCGATCTCCAACGCCGGACCAACCGCTTCTTGCGAAGAGATGTGCTCGGCGATACCATCGCAAGAGCAGAGATTGAGACAATCGAAATGCTGATACCGGCAATTCGTCAGCCCGCAGTTAGACTCGATGCAATGGGATGCTTTATAGTAGCTTCGACCCGGCCGAGGCAGACAGTCGATGCGTGAACTGAGCGGCCACGATGCGTTTGAGGCCCTTAGCCAATTGCTCGCCATCGAAGCGACTTCACCGTGGCGAGCGGAGACTGCCCCTGCGTTTGATCGATTGCGTCTCGCCATGTCCGGCGTCCATCCGGCCCCTACACAAGGTGACTTAGCAGTACTGCTTCGGCAGGCGCTCCGTTACGAGTATGCTCGTCGAGGACACGAGGCAAGTCCTTGGGTGCGTGTAAGGCAGAAAGCCCTAGCCGAGTTTGGTCGTTGGGAAGAATTCGGTTTGGCAGCGGTGAGAGAAAATGGTGGCTGGCGGGTAACCTCCAATGCCTGGCGTCCGAGTTGGCTTCAATGTCCTGCCCATTTTGGGGTCGACGATGAAGCATCTGGAGAGGCGGTAAGGCGGGAGTTCGGAGCAGATGGCTGCGAAGGTGATCCTTTCCTGCGGGCGATAGGCCGTTCAACATACCGCAGCAGTGGTCAGCGAGCAGCCGTCAGAGCCGCTCTCAGCACGCCGGCGGGTTCGACCTTGGTTGTCGCACTCCCCACAGGTGAAGGCAAGAGCATGATCTTTCAACTCGTCCATGCCGTTGGCTTCGTTGGTGAAGAAGCACGGCAAACGGGGGTAACGCTAGTAATCGTTCCCACGGTAGCTCTCGGCGTAAATCACGAGGAAGAGGCGGTGAGCGTCTGTGGTCTCTCTCGACCACTGGCATACCAGGGCGGAGCCGACTCCGCGAACGCAATTATTTCCGAACGCATCTCCGGAGGTTTGCAGGGCTTGTGTTTCGCCTCGCCCGAAGCGGCGTGCAGCAGTCTCCGACCATCCCTGCGGCAAGCGGCGGAAGCCGGCCATCTGCGCGCTATCGTGGTAGACGAGGCCCACTTAGTGGACCAATGGGGCACTGGGTTCCGCACAGAATTCCAGGAATTAAGTGGGTTGCGACGCGAGTTGATCGCGTTGGCTCCAGGAGGCAGACAACCCCGCACTCTTTTGCTTTCGGCGACGCTAACCGACAGTTCGCGCGAAACACTCCGTGCCCTTTTTGGCGCTGAAGGCGCGTTCGAGAGTTCTGCCGCCGTTCGACTTCGCCCTGAACCTGACTATTGGGTGGCTGTTTCGCCGGAACTAGAACGCATAAAACGGGTTATCGAGGCGCTTCATCATGTTCCGCGGCCAGCAGTCCTATATGTCACTAAGGTCGAGCACGCCGAGGCCTGGTACGGCAGACTTCTGGAGGCTGGCTTTGGTCGAGTCCGTATGCTTCACGGCGAAACGAGACGGGAAGACCGCGAACAGATCGTTTCTCAATGGCGTGATGGCTCGCTTGACGTCGTTATCGGGACGTCCGCCTTCGGCCTCGGCATTGACTTCGCTCACGCCCGAAGCGTGATTCACGCCTGCGTTCCTGAGTCGTTAGACCGGTTCTACCAAGAAGTCGGTCGCGGGGGGCGCGACGGGCGAGCATCACTTTCCCTGATAGTGCCAACACCGTCGGATGTCGCCACCGCTAAGGCAATCAACCGCAAAAACCAAACGTTTATCGGTGTCACGCGAGGATTTGATCGCTGGGCTGCAATGTTTGGAGGAAAGCATCCACTTGCCGGAAATCGATTTGCAGTCCGCATCGATGGCAGCCCGGGCACCAGCGAAGCCGATATCGACATGAAAGGAATGCGAAACGCGGACTGGAATCTTCGCACGCTGGCGCTAATGGCTCGCGGCGGGCTACTGCGACTTCATGGTTCTCCACAGCCTCCACTACAGGCAACCGGCGATTGGCTTACATTGGAGGTTCTTGACGATGGCCATCTTTCACGACAAACTTGGGATGACCTCGTGGAACCGATCCGTCGCGCGAGCCAAAGTGCCGGTGAGCGCAATCTTGACTTGATGCAGCAATTTCTTCGCGACGAGCGCTGCCCCTCGGAGATACTCGAGCAGTTATACGGCAGGAGCTTAGTGGCCCGAGTCTGCAGTCGCTGCAGGGTTTGCCGCGAAGACCCTTCTCACCGTCTCCCCTCGATAGCCTTAGCCGAGCCAACAGCACCGTGGCCGTTAACGTTGCCCCCTCTTCTCGCTCGGCTTTTGGATGCCGATCATAGGCTTCTGGTACTCTATCGTGTCGAAACCGCAGAAGGGCGAGCCGAGTCCCGACGCTTAGGCGATACCCTAGCGCGGTTGCAGCGGATAGGCCTTGCGAAGGTCATCGTCCTCGGGACGCCACCCTTTGACATGCAGCGCGTACTCCAATGTGGAGAGAAAGCCCCGCTCTTCGTAAGTAACCTACCATCGCTTGCCCATTCACGACTGCCGACCGGGCCCGAACTAATATTAGTAGGTCCGAATCAGCACATCGGGCAAGGGTCATATCAGCCAAGACCCAAGAAAGCCCGCCTATTCCTTGTACCGGAAGATCAATTGACCACTGATAGCCGTCGTCTTCGCGATGTTTTCGGCGGGCGTGTGCTGACGATAGACGAGTTTAATGAAAGGGTAGCCCTTTGAGTATCATCACAACCTTTGAGGCAGTGCCGAGTCGCCTATTCAGTATCTATGCAGCGCTGGCTGACAGCGAGGACGGTGAACTACGCTCTCATATTGAGGCATGGGCCACGCCGCCTTCGCTGGCCACTCGCGGTGGTGGTGAGGAAGATGAAGGGTCGACTGAGCTCTTTACCAGTGCGCTTAAAGAGGCGCGAAAGCTCGGAATAGTGGAAGAGAACAATGACCGCTTGAAAATCTCGTCAGAAGTACGTGGGGCAAAAGAGAATCGTAGACTGCCGGAGGCGGAATTTCGCACTTACATATCCGAGGTTCTCTTTGATCGTGCGCGGGCAGCCAAAGCCGAACAAAGTGCCTTTATGCTGGCTGTTGCATGGCTGCTTTCTCAGAATCCGCTGCAACCTTTGAATTTCTCCGAAGCACCACAGAACATGTTGAAAGCTGAGCTGGGGGATCAATGGGAGAAAACGCAACTGACCAATCGCTCCTGTTACCAAAATTTTCTTTACTGGGCGCGCTATCTCGGCTTTGCAACTTTTGTCGGTTATGGCTCTGAGCGTCGAGTCTTTCCCGATCCAACAAATGCAATAGCGGAAAGACTGCCGCGAATCTTTGGCGATAACCAAATCCTCGATATTGAATCCTTTCTTTCGAAATTGAGCGGCATCCTACCCGTCTTTGAAGGCGGAACTGTGCGGGCGGAATTGGACGCCATGCGAACGTGGACGGACACAAATGAGAATCGCTTGTCGATCGCTACGAGTCTGGCAATGCAACGTCTGGCAGACCGCGGAGCGATAACCCTGGAGTCTGTTGCGGACGCGCGCGGTAGGATTCTTGATTTCGAAGTTGAAACTGCTCGCGTTAGCCAGATTCGGCGAGGAGCAACTTACTGATGCGCAACCACGTTTGTTGGGAACCCGACTCAGTTCGGCAGGTAATCAATCCCTTCGCCGAGCACATATCCGACGGACTTTTCCGAGCAGTACACAGTGATTGGGATCTCCGAGTCACTCCCCCGGTTGGCAAGTCTTTCCAGGACATAGCAGAGACAGCTTGGCAGGAAATGAAGCCAGCAGACTTTCTCCATGACTTTCTTCGCGAGGATCGCCCGCACGCTCTTGCCGCAATTCTTGGCGAAACTGGTTCGGGTAAATCACATCTTGTTCACTGGATCCGACTCCACGTGACCGAGGACGAACGGCGCATGGTGCTCGTCGTCCGTAAATCTGGCACGAGTCTCCGGGCTATCGTTCGCGAGATCATAGGCAAGTTGCCGGCAGATCAGCAACAGAGTTTCCTCGACACGTTCAATGCGGCGGGTGACGGAGCGATGAGCCGTGAGGGCCGAAAGCATGAATTGCTCAACCACCTTGCCCAAGCAATTCGTGAAGATCAAGTCGGGTCCCATACCGAGGATTTGGAGGAAGAACTAGTTAAATCTCTTCCTCACCTCCTCCAAGACCCCTTCATGCGACAGAGGCATTTCCTGCGAGATGACAGGGTAGTTGGAGAGATTGTTGACCACATCTTCGCCGACTCCAATGCAAAGAATCGTCCGGATCGACGCCGAGTTTTCACCATCGACGACTTGGAACTCGGCGGGATAGACTTCGTCAATGCAACCCGACTTGCCAAAGATGCCATTGACTTGATTGAGCTAGACAGAGCAGAGAATCTTCCGCTCGCCATCAACATACTCAATCGCAACCTTGATCGTGCGGTAGCGCGGACGCTCAGTTTCTCCGGCGATCGCGTGGAAGAATTGATGGCAAGGCTGCGCATGCACCTCAAGTCTCAGGGGCGCGAATTGGTTCTCCTGGTAGAGGAGTTCGCACGCCTCCAAGGTATTGATCGTGCGTTGCTTCAGGCGATCACCTCGCATGGTGACGAGCGGCAATGCCGAATGCGTACTGCCATTGCGGTTAGCACAGGTTTCTTCGAGAGTGTCGCGGCGACCGCCTATATGCGAACAACTCATATCGTTGATATGAACCGCTCGGCGGGGCGTGCCGCAGACCAGAAAGTAACACCGAGTTCGCTCGCAGAATTCGCAGCGAAATACCTGAATGCGGCAAGACTCGGTCCGGAGCGAATCGCAAAATGGAGCGCTATCGCCTCGCCCCAAGACTCTGCCCCATCGCACTGCACCCAATGCCCATACATGAATGAATGCCACAAGACCTTCGGCGCAGTCGATAGTTATGGGCTCTACCCATTCACTGAAAAAGCCTTATGGAATGCGGCGGGTCGTGTCGACCTATCTATGCCGGTGAGCCTCAATCCCCGCATCCTGCAGAACGATCTCTTTGTCGAAGTGCTGGATAACTTCGCGCCCACGATCAAGTCCGGCGAGTTCCCGACTCTGAAACTTCTAGAAAAATTGGGAGGGGTAAAACGTTTGTCGTTGGCATCGGAGACGGCGCTCCAATCCCGGAACCAAAATGCAGCAGGACGTTGGAAGGCATTTCTCGAGATTTACGATGGGAGCGGCGAGATAGTGAACCTCGCAGCGCCTCTCCGTGATTCCTTTGGCGTGCCGGAGATTCCGAGTGCCGCCCAGGTCAGTGAGCCTAACGCTGTTGCGATCCCGTCAGCGCAGTTTGCACAGGCCTCTGTGAGCGCGAACCCAACGA
>Ga0163144_10029100_pt1 | contig 10620 bp, 6 predicted proteins | sample OliLak19BULKMAT1_FD_123175 | JGI IMG/M metagenome (GOLD analysis project Ga0163144, IMG submission 123175) | Freshwater microbial mat bacterial communities from Lake Vanda, McMurdo Dry Valleys, Antarctica - Oligotrophic Lake LV.19.BULKMAT1 | ecosystem: Environmental > Aquatic > Freshwater > Lake...
GTCTCGGCGGACGAAGAAATCGCGCGGACAGCGCCAGTCATCGCGGCGCTGAGAGCGGATTGGGCCGGATTGATTTCCATCGACACCAGCAAAGCCGCGGTGGCCGAAGCGGCCTTGGCGGCAGGAGCCGACATCGTCAATGACGTGAGTGGCCTGCGCGCGGATCCTCGGATGCGGGAAGTGTGTGCGCAGAGCGCCTGCGGAGTGGTGGTGATGCACATGCAAGGTAGTCCGGAAACCATGCAATGCGCGCCGGGATACTCTGATGTCATCACGGAGGTGAGGGAATTTTTTCTTGAACGCTTCGCAACCCTAACATTGGCAGGGATTGATTCCCAAGCGCTTTGTTTTGATCCGGGAATCGGTTTCGGGAAGACTTTGGATCACAATTTGGCGCTGTTGCGGAAGCTTGGGGACTTGTCGGTGAATGACCGCCCATTGCTGTTAGGGGTTTCGAGAAAATCGCTGATTGGCAAGATTCTGGGGAGCGACTTGCTTGAAGATCGTGAGTGGCCGACGGTCGCCATCACGGCAAACGCCAGAGAGAAAGGCGTCATGTTGCACCGGGTGCATCAAGTCAGGCAAAACGTCGAAGCACTCAGGATGGCCGAAGCGATTTTGAACGGGGCCCGGGAGACCACCTGATCAATTCTTGGATGCCGCAGGCGGCGGGCGGCTGACCGCGAAGCGGTACTTTGCAATCGCATCGACAATTCCGGTTGCAATCGCATTTTGATAGGATGGATTTTCAATCAAACGCGCCTCGTAGGAATGACTCATGAATCCACCTTCGAGCAAGATGGCAGGATGACTTACTCCGGAGAGCACGCTGAATCTTGCCCGCTTGATGCCACGGTCGAGGGTGTTCTTGCCGAGTCTGCGGAGGATCGATCCATGAACGGAAGTGGCAAGGGCGATATTGGCGGAGTCATGCTCGTTTCCGGCACGGGATTGATTATCTGCCTCCTTGAAATCCCGTCCGTAATGAGAAACCCCTGGCGGAGAAAGGGTGAAGGTTTCGATGCCGCGTGCCGAGCTGCCTCCTGAATTGAAATGGATGCTCACATAGACAGCACTTTCCTTGATGGAATTCGCAAAATTCACACGCTCCTGCAGCGATAGATAGACATCACTGTTGCGGGTCATCACCACTTTGAAGCCCTTGGCCTCAAGTTGCTTTTTAGCGAGACCTGCGACCTTGATGTTGTAGCCGGCTTCGGTTCCGTAGGGATTGGTGGCCCCGGGGTCTTTCCCACCATGACCCGCATCAAGAATCACCGTTCTGAAATCACCAGCGTTCTTGATAAAGTTCGGGCGGAGAACCGGGTCGATCAGTTTGGCAAGATCGATTCGCGAAACATAAACCTTCTCACCCACCGTTGCGATTTCCTGGCTGAATACAAATTTCACATTGTTCATCAGACAATCCGTGCCACCGACTTTAAGATTCATCACCACCTTGGGATTCTCAAGCAAGACCGTGCCGCCATTTCGTGACATTTTGGTAAAGTTGTAAAAGCGCTTGATGCTATCCAACGAAACATACTCGCGTCCGTCGATCTTGGTGACGTCCCAAGCGGCTACCGGAGCTGCGGAGTGCACCGAGGCACTTGTCATGACCCAGCAAATCACCGAAGCAAACGCCGACCGGAAGGAGGCAGGTGATAGGCAGGAATGGGTCATTGTAAAATTTCGTACTTGAATGGAACGGGCAAAGTCTAGCTCCCCAGTGAACGATTGACAATCTGATTTGTCGGGACGTCTAAAGGCTCCGCCGGCCTTGCATCGCCCGCAAAAGGGTAAGCTCGTCCGCGTGTTCCAGACCACCGCCTGCGGGCAGGCCTTGGGCGATCCGGGTGAGCTTGCAATTTTTACCTCTCAATAGCTCAGCGAGGTAATTGGCAGTGGCCTCCCCTTCAACGTCGGATCCAAGTGCGAGGATGACTTCGATTTCCTCCGTCGCCGCCTCGATCCGTCTCAGCAGCGACGGGATCCGCAAGTCCTCAGGAGCAACCCGGTCAAGCGGAGAGAGCTTGCCGCCGAGGCAATGGTAGCGGCCGCGAAATGCACCCGAGCGCTCAAGCGGAAGAACGTCCGTCGCTTGCTCGACCACGCAAAGAATACGATCGTCGCGCGACAAGTCGTCACATACATCGCAACCTTCCGCCGTTGCAAAAAATCCACAGACCTTGCATGGGCGGATGACTTCTTTCGCTTCTAACATCACTTCCGCAAGCGATCGGGGGTTGGCCTTCGGGTTCTGCAAGAGCCAGACGGCGATCCGCTCGGCACTGCGTGGTCCCACACCGGGCAAATGCTTGAGTTCGCCGATGAGTGCTTTGACAGGTTCTGGAAATTCAACGTTTCTCATGATTGATATTCCCAGATCATGGTTTCAAACGACCCGCTTGACGATCGCATGGCATCTGGTGGCGGTTTGCATAAACCATGGCACAAATCCCCGCCCAAGATGCGACGACCAAGGGGATGCCGATCCGCGGCGCGCAAGCGGCAAGTGCAAGCACTGGAGCCCAGCTGGCAATCAGAAACAACACCGAGACCCAAAGCACCCAACGCCGCCAAACCCCTACAACACTGAGCAGCGCAAAGGGCAACGCAAAGCCACAGAGCACCGCCACGAACCACCCCGACCATTCGGGTAATGCCTTGGTGAAAACCAAATCCCTGCCTGGGTTGACCATTTTTAAGACGAGCGAATTCAACCGATCCAAAACGCCTAACAGCTCAAAGCCAGCCGCAAGCGCCAGCGACAGTGATCCGATCACGGCCACCGGCACAGACACATGGCCAGCCGGACGAATGGTAGAATTTTTTTTCAAAATCCCTTTTGTCTCATGAAGTTTTCCTCATATGGAGGCTCGGAGGCGAGCGCCCGTTCCACCAACAACACCGGGTGTATTTCTCCCTCTTCCATCAGAAATCGCATGGTCCCGGAAACCGTCACCCAATCATTTTCCGGCAACTCGGGCGGCATTTTTCCAAACTCGAGAATGATCGGAATCGCCTTGCTGTCCGCCGCACAGCAGGTCATGAAAAGACGATAGAGACGTTTGCGGGAGGCGTTGGGATTTCTCACTTTTTCATCCATCCAGCGTCCCTGCGTCTCCACCTTGAGACCTTCGAGCAAGGGTTGCATTTCACGATCTCCGGTTGAGAAAAACAGTTCCATCAAATTGAACTCCAAGAACCCATCCGGGGTTTTCCGATGGCTTTTTTCGATTTCCTCACGCGTCAGGGCGGGGATCGATGAAGCCAAAAACGGCGAGTTCATTGCCGACGGCGCGGCGTAGAGACCCTTTCGTGAAAGTGCTGACGCGGAGTATTCATCCTTCGTCCAAGTCACCGCCAGCGCCAGCGGCACCAGCATCAACAGCAGCGCGGTGATGGGGTGCATGTCATCGTTTTCATGATCATGGCCACTTTCCTCACCACTGTGGTCATGGCCACAGTCTGCGGTTTGTCCAGCGGTAAGGAGATTGAAAATACCCAACACCGCCAGCCCCAGACCGCCCGTAAATGCAATCAAGCGGAAATCCGGCGCTAAATACAGATTCATCCGCCCGCTGCTGTAAAAATATAACAACACCGCGCCCCACGCGAGCACCGCCACCGAAAAAAAACTGCGCCGAAGGGTTGGGTTCATTTTACTTCAAAAATCAAGTGCTGCCAAAATATCGAAATCCCGCCGATTGCCACAAACAGTCCTATCGCCAACAGAACAATGAAGCGCTTGCGCAACACCGTCTGATAGAGAAAAATCAATTTCACATCCATCATCGGACCGAAGGTAAGGAATGCCAATTTCGCACCCCATGAAAATTTATCCAACGTTGCCGCGATAAACGCATCCGAGGTGCTGCACAGACTCAAGATGAAAGCGAGGACCATCAATGCGGCAGGTGCGGCTGTTTGATGGGTCGCCAAGGTGTCGAGCCATTGCGCGCCAGGTGCGATTCCGGTGTTAAACAGCGCCGTGATCGTCACACCGATCGAAAAATAGACCGCCACATCCACGAAGTCTTTCATCGCTGAGCGGAATGCGGCCACCAAACGTTCCCCTCCTGCGGGCGCGTGATGGTGGTCATGGTGATGATCATGCCCACAGCACGAATGATCGTGATCGTGATCGTGATCGTGATCGTGATGCTCCACTTCCTTGGCCTCGTTTTCCAAGCTTTCCGCGAGCTTCGGCCTCAGCACCGCAGCTAGCGAAAGTTTTGAAACGATCATCCCCACGGCCACGGCGATCAGAAAACCTAACAGCAGTCGGGAACAGGTCATCATCCCCGCGCCCTGCCCTTGAAAAGCCTTCCAAGTACTCAGCGCGGTGATCGGGTTCACAATGGGTGCCGCGAGCATATAAGTCAGCCCACAAGACACCGGCAGCCCCTTTTTCACCAAACGCCGGATCACCGGCACCACCGCACATTCACACACCGGGAACACAGCCCCAAGCATTCCAGACATCAGAACAGCTAAAAATTTGTTCTTCGGCAGGAACCGATCCATCGCCCCCGGAGGGAGATAAACATCGATAAACCCGCTGATCAGGGTTCCCAGCAAAATAAACGGCGCTCCCTCGAAGAGAATGCTCAAGAAGGCGAGCGCAAAGTCTTGCTGGGAATCGGGCGACATCGCCGACAGCAAACGTTGCCCAAGCGCTTCTGTCAATCGACTGTCCAGGTCCAAACCTATCTGGGTCGATTTCGGCACGCTTTCCGCTCATTTACCCACACTGTGTCAAATTTGGCACCATGGGCTTCTTGAAAAACTTGAAACTCCCGACTTCCTTACCTATCCATCATCATGTCCTTAGCGCCATCTCGTCATCGGATCATTATCGCGGCCAGTCTTTTTTCCGTCATCATTCTTGCAGCGCTATGGTTGAAAACACACGAATCAGGCGACACGCCAATCATCACGAAAACGATTCCCAACACAAAATCCTTACCTGACCCGGATCCAGAACGCGAAATCAGGGAGTCAAAAACCCGCTCAACGGCCACCGCAGAAATCGTCGATTCCGAGGAAACCTGGGATTTCGACCTCGACGGAAGTCCCTCATCCATCAAACTTGCTCTTGACGAAGCCTGCCTCCGCGACGGCGACGGCAAAGAATCCATCACCCGTTTTGTCCCGCCAGCCACTCAAGAATCCCTTCCCGCGCGGCTTGCCCAACTCAGCGCCTCCGGTGGTGTTTTTCCGGTTGCCTATCTCGTAGGTGAAGAACGCTCGGTCTCATCACGCCGCATCATTACCCCCGACCTGCGCGTCCAGTTAAACCCTGCCGATGTCGAAAAAATCGCTTCGCAAAACCGTCTCAAAATCAAGGATCGCCCCAGTTACGCCCCCGGCTGGGTCATCCTGAGCGCCGCCGATGCCTTCGCCGCGCTTGACGCGATGGTCAATCTCCGCGCCATCCGGGAAGTCGCCTCAGCCGACGTGCTGCTCGCCGTCCAGCAAAGCCTGCGCGTCGCGCCGAATGACCCTCTCATCGCCCAACAATGGCATCTCAAGGACAGCAGTCCTAACAGTTTACGCACCAACGTAAACATCGAGAACGCCTGGAACTACCCCGCCGCCACCGGCAGCCGAGGAACCGGAGTTCGTATCGGAATTGTCGATGATGGGCTGCAAACCAATCACCCCGATCTCTCCCCCAATGCCGACACCACCAACGATAAGGACTGGAATGGCAACGACAACGACCCCAGCCCCGGCACGGGTGACGATCATGGCACGGCCTGCGCCGGAAACGCCGCCGCACGAGGAAACAACAGCATCGGGGTCTCTGGAACCGCCCCCCTTGCCACTCTTGTTGGCATGCGGCTGATTGCCGCCGCCGCCACAGACGCGCAAGAAGCGGAAGCGATGGCCTATTTGCCGGATCTCGTTCAAATCAAATCCAACAGCTGGGGTCCCAACGACACCGGAACGATCCTCGAAGGCCCGGCTCCACTCACCCAAACCGCACTCCGCAGCGCTGCCACCACCGGACGCGGCGGAAAAGGCAGTATCATTGTCTGGGCCGGAGGAAACGGCGGCGATGTGGGGGATAACTCAAACTACGACGGCTATGCGAACTCCATCCATACCATCGCCATTGGCGCAACCGACTCGGCAGGGAACCGCGCTTTCTATAGCGAGCCCGGTAGCAATCTCATCGTCTGTGCCCCTTCAAGCGGTTCTTTGGGAATCACTACGACGGATCGGACGGGTTCCTTGGGCTACAACACCGCATCCTCCGCAAGTGGTGGAGACTATACCGCCGATTTTGGTGGCACATCCTCTGCCACTCCTACAGCCGCAGGCATCATTGCACTCATGTTGGAAAAAAACGCAAACCTCGGCTGGCGGGACGTCCAGGAAATTTTGATCAAATCCGCCTTCAAGGTCAAACCTACAGATACCGGTTGGGTGACCAACGGTGCTGGAATCTCATTCAATCATGACTTCGGCGCAGGTCTCATCGACGCCACCGCCGCAGTGAACCTCGCAAGCACATGGGTGAACCTTGCCGCACAAACATCCGCGGTTTCCACCCAAACTTCCATCGGAGCAACAATCCCTAACAATAGTGCCGCAGGGGCCACTCGAACCTTCAACCTCTCATCAACAAATATCCGGGTTGAACAGGTCACTCTGAAGCTCAGCGCCACTCACACAGCGCGCGGCAATCTGGAGATCACCCTGACCTCTCCCAGCGGCATGGCTAGTAAACTTGCCACAGTCCACGGAGACAGTGGCGACAACTACTCAAACTGGACATTCAGCTCGGTTCGCAACTGGGGCGAGCTATCAACCGGCACATGGACTCTCAAAGTCGCAGACCTAAGTTCCACCGCCAACTCGAACGGAGGCACCCTCACCGCTGCCGAACTCACCCTCTTTGGAACCCCGGGCAATCCTGTGAATCCTTCCCCGATCGTTCAGATCATCCAACCTACCAATAACCAGGTTTTCAGTCCCGGCGCGCTCGTCACCATTGATGTTACAGCAACCGATCAAACGATATCAAATACGCCGGGAACCATCACCCAAGTCGAGTTCTTTGACAACAATCTCTCCTTGGGCATCGATACTTCATCACCCTATTCCTTCCCATACAACCCAACCGTCGGCGCACACACGCTTACCGCCAGAGCCAGGGATAGCGAGGGAGCCATCGGCAACTCCACATCGATCAATTTTTCCGTGATCAATCAAGCACCCGTCATCACGGCTGCAAGCCTGTCCGCCACGGGCCAGAACTTTATCGATACGGCACTAACCGTAACATCGGTCACAGCCACCGATCCGGAAAACTCACTGCTGACCTATACCTATCAATGGCAATCGAGCACCAATCAAACCGTCTTCACCAATGTCTTGAATGCCACCTCTGCGGTTGCCCCTGCGCTTGCGGGAAATCTGGTTCGCTGCGTGATCACGGCTTCGGATGGAGTCTTCAACAGCTTGGAATTCACAACCGCAGCCGTCAACTTGCTCGCCCGTCCCGGGAATACGGCCGCCATTGAAACTCCCTATTCATACACCAGTGGCCTTGTCCTCCGTGGCACTGACTCGCCGCTTTCACGCCAAGCCATCATCAACGAATTCAGTCAAGGCACCACGGGTTCTGCCGAGTGGATTGAAATTCTGACCCTCCAATCCGGCAGCCTCGCCTTCTGGGACCTCAGCGATGCCGCAGGAAACCTCCTGGTATTCCTGGACGATCCGGTGTGGGACAACATCCCGGCTGGCACCCTGATTGTCGTTTATAACGGGGCGTCAAAAGACCTTCTCCTTCCCGCGGACGATCTCAATCCGAGCGACGGCCGGATGATTGTAAGCAGCACCAATCCTGCTTATTTCGACAACACCTACGACTCCTGGATCCCTCTCGGGAATGGCGGTGACTCGATTTTTCTCAGTGACGCCGAGCAGCTCGTTCTCCACTCCCTCGCTTACGGAAACAGCGTCGATGCCACCCCGAATGTCGGAAGCGTCGGAAGTGGCAAATCCGCCTATTTCACCGGTGATGCGGATTCCAAAGCCGATATCGCCAGCCACTGGCGGGTCACAAGTTCCACCATCGCGAGAAACGTCAATACCACGCGGGCAGCGGGCGACCTTTTTCTATCAGAATATGTCGAGGGAACCAGTAACAACAAAGCTCTGGAAATCTATAATCCCTCAAATTCTTCCGTGGATTTGGCGGCCGCAGGTTATAAGATTGAAATTTATGCCAACGGAGCAGCGGCCCCTTCGAGCACCACCAGCCTCACGGGAACCCTTTTGCCAGGTTCCACCTTCGTTATCAAAAACAACTCCACCACCGGTGTCATCGCAGCCGTTCCTGCTCAACTTTCCAGCAGCAATATGAGCTTCAATGGTGACGATGCCATTCTGCTTAAAAAAGGAACCGTCACCGTGGATAGCTTCGGCCAAGTGGGAACCGATCCAGGATCGGCATGGAACGCAGGAGGCGTCACGACTTTGGACAAAACCCTGCGCCGTAAATCAACCATCACCCTAGGAGACACCATCACGTCGGACGCCTTCAACCCTTCATTGGAGTGGGATGTCTTCACCGTCGATACGGTTTCGGGTCTTGGCAGCCACAGCACGGGATCGGTCGTTGGCAATAGCCTTACCCTGACCGTCACCCCCACGACGTTCGCGGAGAATCTAGGTGCGGCCGCTGCCACTGCTACGGTGAGCATTCCAGCCGCCGTGGCATCCGCGGTGACGGTGACTCTGGCATCCTCAGACACCGGAGAATTCACCGCTCCTGCTGCGGTCACCATCGCAGCCGGACAAACAAGCAGTCCGAGCTTCGCAATCACTGCGGTGGATGATCTTGATTCAGACGGACCACAAACAGCCATTTTCACCGCATCTGCCGCGGCCTATCAGAACGGCGCGATCATCCTGACAATCACCGATAATGAACCCTCCGTCGAGGGAGTCACGCCGGCGGCGGCAAACAACCCGACCAATTCGGGATTTGTGGCCGCGCTGAGATCCGGCATCCTCAATAGCCCCGCACTCTTCCGCAGCGGGGTCGGTGCGGTGATCCCGGTGGGACTCACGCTCAACCCAACCACCGGAGTTCTCAGCGGCACCATCGATTCCATCAATTCAGCGGGCCTCTACCTCATCGTCATCGAGCGCTACAATTCCTTGGGCGAATCCGTTTCGCAAACCTTCACCCTCACCGTGGGTCAAGGCGCTGGCAACACCTTCAGCACTTGGGTGGGCACCTTCCCCTCGCTGGGAGATGCTACTGAACTCATGGATGACTTTGACAATGATGGATTGCCCAACGGGATTGAAAACTATCTCGGGACTGCGCCAGATGTTTCGAACCAGGGCCTCACCCAGGTGTCCGCCACCGCGGCCTCGCTCGTCTTCCGCCACAGCAGATCGAACACACCCGCAAGCGATCTCACTCCGAGCTACGAGTGGTCTGTCAACTTGGGAACTTGGAACGCCTCCGCAACCACCCAGGGCGGGACCACCGTTACGTTCGGAACGTCTGTCATCACCAATGCCGAGGTCCCGGCCAATGATCTGGTCGAAGTCACCGCCACCATCTCCGGGGGCCCGGCATCAAGAATTTTCGTCCGGCTTAAAACCGTAAAGTAAGCGCCCCCAAGGAGCGGCGATCTCCGAATCGCCATTGCTCATGCGGGAACAATGAGAAGGAGCTGTCGCGCTCACCATTGGCGTCCCATGAGCCGTGCGGTTCGGAGACCGCAGCTCCTTGGAACGAGGAACCGGCCCACGTCTTACGCACAGCATCTTCATTTCCCCAAATTTTCATATGCGTCAGAATCGTATATCATGGATCGAACCCTGATCTTGTGAGGGATCCGCCCATGGGGTGCGGAGGCAAATGGAAATCCAAGCGCCGTTAAACAATGGATGGACCAATAGCGCGTCTCCAGCCACCTCTACTCCTGTATGTTCTCCGTCCTCCGAGTCCGAATTTAAACGAATGCCGCCAAAATTTGGTGGCAAGCGGCTGTGCGCGGAGTCCGAGCGGAATCGATTTCCCCACTCTCCGGAGCGCGCCATCGGTGGCCGGCTTCGGGGGACCCGCCTGTCACTGGGACGCTTCTTGGGATCTCATCACTTCTCATCCGCCGGGATATCCGCCGTAGAGTCGCTGGCATCCGCTGGTAGAATTTCCTGAGTGAGGCGTTTGGCCCCGGACTCTGCGAGATCGCTCTGGGGATGGATGCTGCGGGCCTTGAGATACCAGGAAAGCGCGGAACCAACTTGCTTGGGAGTGCGCTTTTCAAACTGTTGGGCCTTGTCGAGGGCGCGGGTGAAATCGGCGACTTTAGGGGCGAGCAGTTCTAACTCCCGGCCGAGTTTCGGGTCATCTGGAAAATCCTCGCGGAGTTTGGCGAGTTGTTCCCAAGCAGCGTAGTCTTGGCCCATTTTGCTGAATTCCGAGGCCTTCCCGAGGGCGGCTTCGATCTTGGTTAGATTGACCATGATTTGTTTGAATGCCTGCTCGCGGGTGGCGTCGCCTTGAATGGCGGGGGCGATTTCATATTGGCGGCGGGCGATTTCGCGGAAGTTTCCCTCGCTGAGCAGGCGGTCGAA
>Ga0163144_10029101_pt1 | contig 10620 bp, 9 predicted proteins | sample OliLak19BULKMAT1_FD_123175 | JGI IMG/M metagenome (GOLD analysis project Ga0163144, IMG submission 123175) | Freshwater microbial mat bacterial communities from Lake Vanda, McMurdo Dry Valleys, Antarctica - Oligotrophic Lake LV.19.BULKMAT1 | ecosystem: Environmental > Aquatic > Freshwater > Lake...
CCCTCGCGCCGATGTGGATGCCGCCGTCGCGGGCCTCCAGGCTCGCTGGGGTGCGGCAGCTCCGCGGGTCATCGGGGCGCTCGCGCTCGCCCTGGCACCGGCCCCGGAGACCGCTGCACTCCCCGATGAACTGCCGCGCTCCGAGCCCCGCCCAGCCGACGACGACCGGATCATCCACACCGGCTTCGCCGCGCTCGATGCGATCCTGGGGCCCGGCGGTCTACCTCGGTCGGCCAGCGTCGCGATCCGCGGCGACGGCTCCAGCGGCCGGACGACGCTCGCCATGCGGGTCGCAGCGGAGGCGCAGACCGCCGGGTCCGTCGTTGCCTGGCTGGACCTGTCGCGCAGTTTCGACCCGGTGGAGGCCGTTGCCCGCGGCGTCCGGCTGGAGTGGCTCGTGGTCATCACCCCGGCCGGCCTGGACGAGGGGCTGAGTATCGTGGGCTCCCTCCTGACGGGAAGGTCGGTGGACATGCTCGTCCTCGATCTGCCCGGCGGGCGGCTGGCGAAGACGGACAAACCGAGCAAGATCGCCGATCGACTCCATCGGCTCGCCGCGCTCGCCCGGCGCGCGGAGACCCTGCTCCTGATCCTGGATGCGCCCGGGCTCTCTGGCGGCATGCCCGCCGGCGGCCTCGCGACCGCGGTCGCCGAGTCGACCGGCATCCGGTTGGAGCTGGTTCGCCGGTCGTGGGTCCGCCTGGGTCGCGACGTCGTCGGCCAGCGCACGGAGGCGCTCGTCGCGCACAACCGCCACGGGCCGCCGGGCCGCAAGGCCACGCTCCGGATCCTCTATGCCGAGGGCGGCGAACGGGACGCGTGCCTCGCGCACGACGCGCTCCTGATCGACGCCCTCGAGTTCACGGCGCCCATCCACGTCATCCCGCACGAGGCCCCCGATCGAAAGACCCACGACCATGCGACGTCTCCACCTCTTCGTGCCGCACCTTCCCCTGGGCCTGGCACGGGCCCGACGCTCCGAGCCCTTTCCGCCGGGCCCGCTCGTGCTGGGCGGCCGGCCGTGGGATCCGGGACCGGTCATCGACGCCAGCCCGGACGCGCGAGCCCTGGGCGTCCGGCGCGGGATGCCGCTGGCGAGCGCCCATCGACTCGTCCCTGAGGCGACCTTCATCGAGCCCGATCCCGGCGCGGACCGGGTGGCGGCGGAACGGGCGTTCGCGACACTCGGCGCGTTCAGCCCGAGCCTGGCGGGGAGCGACGAATCCATGGACGCCGCGTTCGGGCTGTTCGAGGTGGGTATCGATGGCCTCGGGCCGCTGTGGGGTCCCGAGCCGGTCCTCATCGAGCGTGTCAGCTCCGCGTTGCATGCCACTCTCCCCGGAGAGGATCTCCCGCCCCGCGTCGGCATCGCCGGCACGCACTTCGCGGCCACGATCGCGGCCATCGCGGCCCGGCCCGGCGCGCCCGTCATCGTCGCGCCCGGCGACGAAGCCGGCTTCCTGGCCGATCGCCCATCCGGCCTGCTGACCACCGACGCCGACGTCCGCGCCAGACTCCAACGCTTCGGGCTGCGCCGGATCGGGGCCGTAGCGGAGCTCCCGCGGTCCGCGCTCATCGCCCGGTTCGGTGACGAGGGCGCCCGACTGCATGCCCGCGCCCGGGGCGAGGAGACCGAGCCGTTCCGGGCACGCCACGCCCCCGAGCGCCTGGGCCTCGCGATCCCCATCGAGCCGCCGGTCGAGGACCTGGAGCCGCTCCGCTTCGTGCTCCATCGACTGGTCGCGGCGCTGGCCGCGCAGCTCACAGGAAGGGGTCTCGCCGCGGACCGAGCCCACCTGACCGTGGAGCTCGACCTCGCGTTCGCCCCGACCGGGACGCCGCCGCGGATGGAGGTCGAGCAGCGCTTCCCGGAACCCACCGCGGACCCCGAGGCCGTCGAGCGTCTGCTGTTCGCGCGCCTGGAACGGGAGCCGCCACCGGCCGCGGTGCAGCGCCTGGACCTGGAGCTATGTGGCACGACCCCCGCGGCGGGCCAGCAACTACCGTTGTTCGTGCCCCAGGCCGCGCGCACGGCACGCCTGGGCTGGCAGCTCGCCCGGCTGGCGCTGACCTACGGGGAGGACCGCGTCCGTCGGGTCGCCATCGCCGATCCGGAGGCGCCACTCCCCGAGGATCGCTGGGCATGGCAGTCGGTCGGCCTCGGCGAGGACGTCGGCACGAGCCACCGACCGTGACCAGGCTGCTGCGCGAGCACCCGCGCATCGACGTCGAGCTGGACGACACCGGCCGCCTGACGGCCATCCTCTGGAACGGCCGGCGGGAGGCCGTGGACGTCTGCAATCGATGGCGCGTCGAGGAGGCCTGGTGGCGCGATCCCATCGCCCGCGACTACGTCAAGGTCGTGGGGGAGCGCTGGCTGGCCCTCGTCTACCTGGATCGCATCGCCGGCACGTGGCACCTGGAGCGCCTGTACGACTGACCGGGTCCGGCCGGACAAGATCCTCGCCGGGATCAGCGGATCGGCGTCCCCACCGTCAGGCTGACGACGAAGAGGATGAGGAACAGCCCGATCACCAGGACCAGGGCTGCGAGATCGCGCGGTTGCGCCGACTGCATCTGCCGTTCCCCACATCGCTCGGATCGGATTCCCGGCCGATCCATCTTCAGCATAGACGCACGCCCGTCGTCCGTTGTCACGCGCACGCACCGTGGATGTTCGCCTACGCCTCCGGGACCGGGATGTTGCCGGCGACGAGGATCGCGACCAGGCCGATCAGGACGATCGCCAGAACGGCGGCTCCGATGAAATCGATCGGGCGAGGTTTCATGGCCGGGCCAAGCTCCTTTGCGTTCGACGGTCAGGTGGCCGGACAGTCGGCTCCATACAGGACGGTCACCAGGATGAGGCTGCCCTGCGGAGCGACCCTGGTCTGGATCTGGCAGCCGCCCTCACCGACGGAGTCGAGCACATAGCTCCCATCTTCGAACGGCCCGGACAAGCCTTCCGTACTGTACGTCGCCGTTTCCATGGCCGTCTGCAGGTCGGCGGCGATCCGGGCCGGGTCGCCGGTCGGGATGGCGTAGACGTCGCTGACCGGTTCGCCAGTCGCATCGTCGGCGGCCGTGGAGCCGGGATAGCGCGGGAAGCCGGCCGGCACGCCATCCCAGATCGTGCCCCATTCCGTGTTCGTCTGGCTCATCGGGGCGCCACTGGCGCTCGGGTTCACGGCGGGGTCACTTGCCGTCGCGTCGGTCGCGGCCGGGGTCGGACTGGGCGTTGCACCGATCGTGCCGGTCGGGGCCGGCGTCGCGCCGCACGCGGCGAGCGCGAGGGTCAGGATCGGGAGGGCGATGGTCAAGCGGCGGGATCGCGGGTGCATGTCGCCAGTCTAGGTCGGCCAGCCGGATGCAGTCGCGGACGGCACCGAACGCCCAGGAGCGCGATCGTGCCGGGTCACCTCATTTGCCGAGATATCGCCGGATGCCGGCCACGAGGCCCGCGGCGTACGTCGCCCGGCCGCTGGCGGTGCTCATGCGCGCCGCGTCGGCGCTGTTCTTCATGTTGCCGCACTCCACGGTGACGGCCGGCACGTCGGACCAGTTGAGCGTTCCGAGGTCTGTTCGCGTCTTGATGCCGTTCGTGGCGTAGTAGTTCGCGATGGGCAGTCCGGCGTCCAGCAGTCCACGCCGCATCGCGGCGGCCAGCGTCGCGGACGCCGCCACGATGTCATCCGTGAAGCCGTCCACGAGTCCCGGTTTCATGACGAAGAAGCCCCGATACGCCGGGCTTGCACCATCGGCGTGGATACTCAACAGCAGCGCCGCCCCGACCTTCTCGCCGAACTTCCCCCGCTCGTCGATGCACGGCCCCCAGCCATCGTTCGTCGTCCGGGTCATGAAGACGGTCGCCCCGAGCGCCTCGAGGCGGGTCCGGACCGCCTTCGCCACCAGGAAGTCGAATCGATGCTCGGGGTAGCCGCTCCGGGTGGATGTGCCGACCTTGTTGCACGGTTTCCAGCCGTTGCCGATCCAGACCTTCCGGGCGATCTCCGTCGCGTGCGCCGCGTTGCCGCCGTTGTGCCCAGGGTCCAGGGCGATGACGATCCCCTGGAGCGGCAGCGCCGCTACCGCCCGGGCGGTAGCGGCCATCGGCGCACCGACGATCGCGCAGGCGGTCAGCATCGCCAGCAGCGTGTGGGTCGGGCGGAAACGGCGTGGTGCGCGAAGGTCAGGCACGGCTTGGACAGCCTAGCCCAGACCTCGTCGATGTCCACCGGTACGTTCGACTCGCCCGGACATGGCAGGACCCCCGTCGCCCCCAAGCGACGAGGGTCCTGCGGCCGGAAGGGCGTTGCTCACCAACGCCCCCAGCAGGTCGGCGTCGACCATCGCGGTCCAACGCCGCCAAAATCGTCCGGAGCCCCCAGGCGCCGAGACGTCATGTGGTGCTATCTCGAGGCTGCCTGCGCGGTGATGGCGGCGGGCAGGAGGACGAGGATCAGCAGCATGGCCAGCACCACCGTCAGGGCCGTCCGGAGCGCGGTCGCAGCGACCGGTCGGAGCGGGCGATGGAGGTGGAGTGGCACGTGCATGGCCGTTGGACGCGCAAACCCCTGTTCTTGTTTCGTCCTCCGCCCCACCATCCGATGGGAAACTCGTCCTGTCGCCGGTCAGTACGGTTGGCGGACCTCGATGGCCAGCGACTTCCAGGTCTTGGTGGTGGTCACGAACTTGACGCGCAGGACCAGGGTCCCGGCCGGCATCTTGCTGGCAAGCCCCAGCCGGACCTTGACCCTGTGGGTCGCCAGGCGTCCCGGATAGAGGGTCTCCGCGGGCCAGGTGCCCGAACTGATCCGTTTGCCGCTCGGGGTGCGTATGGTCCACTCGAATGCCCCTCGCTCGGGAACCGTCCCGGTGACGATCGCCCGAACCCGGACCGTGGCGTAGACGACCCCTTCACGACGGGTGATGACGGGGAGCTTGGCGCCAACGGTCACGGCGTGGACCGGCGCGTAGAACTTGGCCTGGAGAACGTCCCGCAGCTCACGGTACGACCCGTCATTGCCCAGGGTCCAGATCCCGATCCCGGCCAGGCCGGTCACGATCGCGAAGTCGTATTTGTCGGCGAGGCTGCGCTCCTCCTCAAAGTAGACCTGCCGCCAGGTCTGCTCTGTTTCCGACCAGTACGTGTAGAAGCCGCTGCCCTCCACGGCGTCGTACTGGCGCTGGACCTCCGGATGGGCGGCCAGGTAGTCGCGGGCCGAGGCATAGCTCACGCTGTCCACGCCGCCGAACTTCTCCGTGGGGCGCTGGACCAGGGCGTTGGGATCCGTGCTGGTGACCGGCCAGTCATAGCCGTAATAGGGCACGCCCAGCAGGATGGACGTGGCCGGCGCCCACTGGAGCATCTTGGCGATGTGGATCTTGACCGTCCGGGTCGTGTTGTCCAGCGGGGCGACCGCGCCGGTCCGCGTGGAGCCCGTCCAGCGATAGTTGTAGGTCATGATCATCTGGCGGTCCACGTACGGGACCAGGCCCTGGACGGTCGTCTGGTTGGCCCCGGCGGACGTCGCGTTGACGAGTTGTGAATCGGGGAATCGAGCCAGCATCGCGGCGCGGAATCTGGCCACGAAGGCCACGAACTTGGCAGCCCGGGCGTTGAGTGCGGTGACCGGCTCGAAGTCCAGATTCGCGCCATCTGCCTGGCGCGCCGCCATCAGGTCCAGCGCCTCGGCGATGAAGCGATCCTGGTTTTCCGTGCTGTCCAGGAACATGCTCATCTTTGGTGCCCCGGCCGCCATGTCGAATAGCTGGAAGGTGGGGACGACGCGGACCCCCTGGTCGTGGGCGGCGTTCGTCACCGCAGCGGCGGGCTCACCGACGTACTCCCGGTAGCCGATCCAGTTACGGTCGATCGCGCCGTTGCCCAGGATCCCCAGGCCAAAGAAGGCGATGGTCGAGACAAGCCGATAGTCGATCTTGTTGACGGTCCCGCTGTCCAGGCGCCAGTACGGGAGATAGCCGTAGACCTCGTGGGTCATGGGCTGGATGCCGGGGATCCGCGGGCGGATCTCTGTCGCGGCCCGGACTGGTGAGCCGATGCCCGCCAAGGGGGCTGCAGGAAGGGTGAGGAGGGCCAGGAGGAGCGCCAGCCCGGAGGCCAGAGCGCGGGGGGCGGCTGGTCGTCGTCGCATGGCGACATGAGACTACCTCGCGCCGCTTCTGTCCAGCCGTTGCGGTTCGGGCGAATCTTTGTAGAACAGATGTTCTATAGTGACCTGCCCCCTGGACCCGCCCCCGACAGGAGCGACCGTGGCGAGCACCCCTTACGCCGAACTGCACGCGCATACCAACTTCTCCTTCCTGGACGGCGCCTCGGCACCGGACGAGCTGGTCGCCCGGGCCGTGGAACTGGGTCTTCATGGGCTGGCCGCCACGGACCACAACGGCCTGTATGGCGCCGTCCGCTTCACGAGTGCGGCCCAGGAGGCGGACCTTCATCCGGTCATCGGCACGGAGATCGAGCTCTTGGATCCGGCCGTGGCGGACCCGGCCGCGGTCGTCGTTCCGCCGCGCCGTGGCCGGCGTCGCTCACCGCGCGGTCACGACCTGGGGCTTGCGACCGTCCCGGAGCCGCGGGCGGACGACGGCCGGCCCTCGCGCCCACGTCCGGAGCGGGCTCGATTACCCGGCCATCGCGACCCGGTCAAGGAGGACCTGCGTGGCATCGGCGTGCAGGCCCGCGGCCCCCGACTGGTGCTCCTGGCCCGCAGCCAGATCGGCTGGCGGAGCCTGTGTCGACTCCTGTCACGGGCGAACCTCGCCGGCACCAAGGGCGTGCCGCGCTTCAGCCACGCGCTCCTGGACGAGCACCACGAGGACGTCATCGCGCTGTCCGGCGGCCGGAGCGGGGAGATCGGGCGGCGGCTGCTGGTGGGCGATCGCGCGGGGGCGCGCGTGGCCGCGGAACGTCTGGCGGCACTGTTCGGGGACAGCGGCTTCCATATCGAGCTGTCACATCACCTGCGGCCCGACGACGACTGGCTCGTGGCGGAGTCGGTGGCCCTCGCCGCGGATCTGCGACTGCCGGTCGTGGTCACCAACGCCGTCCACTACGCGCTGGCCGAGGACCGCGAACTCCACGACGTCCTGACCGCGATCCGGCACGGCCGGACGCTGGATACGCTCGCCGACCTGCGTCGCCCGGACGCCGAGTCGTACCTGAAATCGGGCGACGAGTTGGTGGCGCTCGGTGCATCGATGGAGCGGGCGGCGGCCCATGCCTGGCGCGAAGGGATCGAGCGCTCGGTGTCGGTCGCGGCTTCGTGCTCGGTCGATCTTGCCTTCGAGCAGTACCGCTTCCCGGGCTTCCCGGTACCGGACGGGGAGACGCCGTTCAGCTATCTCGTCTCGCTTTGCCAGGACGGAGCGAGACGCCGCTATCACCCGATCACGCCGCCCGTGGTTCGGCAGCTGGCGCACGAGCTGGACGTGATCGAGCGGACCGGCCTCGCCGAGTTCTTCCTGATCTGCTGGGATCTGATGCGCTTCGCGAAGGATCGCGGGATCCCGGCGCAGGGGCGGGGGAGTGCGGCGGGATCCATCGTGGCCTACGTCCTGGGCATCAGCAGGGTGGAGCCGATCCGCCACAACCTGCTCTTCGAGCGCTTCATCAACGAGGGCCGGACGACCTACCCGGACGTGGACATCGACTTCTCCAGTGAGCGGCGGGAGGAGGTCATCCAGTACGTCTACAACCGCTACGGCCCGGAGCACACGGGGATGGTCTGCAACCTCGTCACGTATCGGGCGCGCTCGGCGGTGCGCGAGGTGGGGGTCGCACTCGGGTTTCCGCGGCCGCTGGTGGATCGGGTCGCCAAGGCGCTCGAGACCTATGACTCGGTGATGGTCCGGCGCGACCTGGAGGCGGACGGCGGGTTCGCCGAGTTCTTTCGGGCGACGGGCGGGGCGGGCGGGGCGGGCGCGGCAGGCGCGGCAGGCGCGACAGGCGGGGCAGGCGGGGCAGGCGCGCCGTTGCGCTGCAGGATTCCGCTCCCACCGACATATCCGGGGGTTCCAGCGCCACAAGCCGGCCGCGCCGCTGCCGACCGTGCCCAGCGGCCGTTTCTCGAGCGTGGATCCGGGGCTCCGGGGACCACCGGACGGTCGGATCGGTCGTGGTATGGCGCTCGGAACCCTGATCCTTCCGGTCCGAGCGGAATCGGGCAGGGCAACCTTGGGTCAGCCTCGTTCCGCGATGATCCCCTGGCGCCGCGGACCCCGATCCGAGGTGGTGGCACATCCGACGACGAGGGCGGCCCGGGCGACACCCCGGCCAGCGTCGCGTGGCTCCAGGCCGGTCGGGGCACGGGCTACGTGGCCGTGGACCCGGAGCACGGCATGCCGTTGCCGCCGGCCCGCACCACGGATCGTCTTGGCAGGCCCAGCCCCTGGGATCCTGCCCCGAGGCGAGCCGACCACAGTTCCGTGGCCCGAGTGGAGCCCGAGCCACCACCACAGGCCCGCGGCGGCTCCACGGTCGCCTTGAGCCGCTGGGAGCGCTGGCTGGAGTTCTGCGCCCGCATCGATGGTTTCCCGCGCCACCTGTCCATCCACTCCGGCGGCATGTTGGTGACCGCGGCCCCGCTCATCGACATCGCCCCGATCGAGCGCGCGACGATGGTCGACCGGGTCGTCGTCCAGTTCGACAAGCGCGATGTCGAGACTCTCAAGCTCATCAAGCTGGACCTGCTGGGGCTCGGAATGCTCGCCGCGATGGACGAGACGCTCCAGTTGATCCAGCACGATTGCGGGGCGTGCCTGGACCTGGACCGACTCCCGGAGGACGTGCCGGAGGTCTTCGCCATGCTTCAGGCGGCGGACACGGTGGGCGTCTTCCAGGTCGAGAGTCGGGCCCAGATGCAGACCCTCCCGAAGTCAAGGCCACAGAACCTGGACGACCTGGTGGTGGAGGTGGCGATCATCCGTCCGGGCCCGATCCAGGGCAATGCCGTCCACCCGTACCTGCGCCGCAAGCAGGGCCTTGAGCCCGTGACCTACCTGCACCCGACCCTGGAGCCCATCCTGCGGGATTCGATGGGCGTGATCCTCTACCAGGAGCAGATCATGCGCATCGCCACGGAGGTCGCCGGGTTCACGCCGGCGGGGTCCGATGGGTTCCGGCGGGCGATGGGGACGTGGCGTTCCACCCGCGAGATGGAGAAGCTCCATCGCCAGTTCGTGGACGGCGCGCTGCGCCAGCCCGGTCTGGACCAGGCCACCGCGGAGGAGTTGTTCCGGCAGGTCGCGGCGTTCGCCAGCTTCGGGTTTGCCAAGTCGCACGCGGCGGCCTTCGCCCGGACAGCCTACGAGTCGTCGTTCCTCAAGCTGTTCTACCCGGCCCAGTTCCTGGTCGGGCTCATCAACGCTCAGCCGATGGGCTTCTACCCGGTGGAGGTCCTGGTCAACGACACCAAGCGTCACGGGGTCGCGGTCCTGCCGGTGGACATCAACGGCTCGTCGTACCGGACCACGACCGAATGGGTCGGCCGGCCGGGCGAGCCGTTGCCGTCCGGGCTCGGCATCAGCGCCCGACCGGTGGCGGTCGTCTCGTCCGCGTGCGTGCTGCCGTCTGGGGCGGCCCGCGAGCGCTGGACCCCGGAGGTGACCGTGGGTTGGGGCGTTCGGCTGGGCTTGCATCTGGTCAAAGGGATCGGAGCGGAGCGGGCGGCCGAGCTGGAGGCCGAACGTGGGCGCGGGCCGTACCGGGACCTGGCCGACGCCGTGGAACGGATGGGCCTGCCGGAAGAGGTTCTGGAGCGGCTCATTCGGAGCGGGGCGATGGACTCCCTGGGCCGGCCGCGCCGGGAGCTGCTCTGGCAGCTGCGCGAGGTGGCGGGGGCGTCGCGAGGACGCGGGTTCAGGTTTGCGAGGCCCGCGCGACGCGTCGCGAGCGCAGCGAGCGTTCGCGCTGCCGGAAAACGAGGCGCGGCTGCCGGCCGACCCATGGATCTGCGGCTGCCGGCCACGGATGCGCCGGCACTTCCGGAGATCACGGAGTCGGAACGGATCGGCGATGCCTACGCGGTCCTGGGCGTCGATGCGCGCCAGCAGGTGGTGGCCCTGTTCCGGCCGGCGCTGGATCGACTGGGTGCCGTGACCAACGCGGCCCTCGCAGATCGCCGGTCGGGACCGGTCCGGGTGGGTGGCCTGGTGGTCACCCGCCAGCACCCGATGACCGCCAAGGGCACGGTCTTTCTGGCCCTGGAGGACGAGACCGGCATGGTCAACGTCACGATGTGGCCGTCGGTCTGGGAGCGCCTGCGCGGTGTCGTGCGCAGGAACGCACTGCTGCTCGTGGACGGAGACCTCCAGCGGGAGGGCTCGGTGGTCAATCTCTTGGCGCGCGACGTCCGGCCACTCCCCGAGGTGGCCGCGAGGGCCGGTGGACCGGATCAGCCGGGCGGCGTCCGCCAGATGGGCCAGGCCGGGATGCGTCGCCTCGGTTGAGGTTTCCGCCTGCTCGTCCGGAAGTGTCCCGTTTCCGCGTGATGCCAGTCGGCTGCATCACCTCGACCTGCGGTTCGGACGCGCGGGCGGACTTGGCGGGCGGACGTGGCGGGGGGTCCGGACGGGCGGCGGCGCCGGCCCGAGGGGCCG